>TARA_R110000850_G_scaffold275936_1_pt1 | contig 56188 bp, 44 predicted proteins | sample TARA_R110000850 | Tara Oceans TARA_R110000850 (sample SAMEA4397586) | marine metagenome | biome: Polar Biome; feature: [SRF] surface water layer (ENVO:00010504); material: water (ENVO:00002006), including particulate matter (ENVO:01000060) such as... | depth 5 m
GAGTTCTTGACCCAGGGCGCACTGATGAAGCTCGGATCAGCGTGATTGTCGAAGTGGGTCCCGCTAAAACCATCTAAAGGATGATCATGCAGACAGACTCTGAAACGAACAAGCGGAATGCGATCGCGTTCTATCGCATGGCTTACGAAGGCAATCCCGCACTGGCGGTAGAGAAATACGTGGGCGCAGACTATACGCAGCACAATCCTCTGGTCGGAGACGGCAAAGAAGGGTTTATCAAGTATTTTCTTGAAATGGCAACGCAGTATCCAGACAAGAAGATTGATTTCCGTCGTGCAATCTCTGAGGGAGATTTGGTGGCCCTACATACACACCAGACCTGGCCCGGGAATGATCAGTACGTGACGATGGACATCTTTCGCTTCGACTCAGAAGGACAAATTGTGGAGCACTGGGACACCGTTCAACAGATCCCGGATCAGACAGTCAGCGGCAACCTGATGTATTGACCGCACACCTGTTAAACAGGAATCCATTACCTCGCAAAGTAATGGAGGCCTGACAAGCTGTCTGATGAGTCTGAGGAGAACTTCACGCCGATTCGAGCCAGTCTTCCCATCCAGCCTTCTGGTTGTCCTGACGGGCGAGGGCACGTTCCTTTTGCGTCGCGAAATGCAGATCCCAGTGCCTTAGTCTGGGTTTGGCGATGTATCGGAACCAGATCGGTGGAACCAGGCCGCAAAGGAAACAGATAAACAGAGACGGCATCTGTGGCGCGTCCGGCACTGGCTCAAGATGATCAAAACGGGTGTAGCTGTCGAGATGATGATTGATGTGATTGGTAATCTCGCATCCCAGTGGCCGAACCACCGCACCCAGGTGGTTCCAGGCGTGTTGTACCTGAACTTCTTCGTCATCAGCACGGATCAGGCCATAGTGCTGCATGTAGTTCAAACCTTCCATGAAGAAGTTGCCCATCAGCATTGCTGCAAAGCTGATGCCTGCCGCCATGGGGCCGCCAGCCACCCAGCAGATGGCAATCAGCACCATTGGCATGATCAGTTGTTGGTAGCCGATGTTGCGCCAATTCCATGGTGAGTGGCCTCTTCGTTTCAGCGCCACACTGCTGTGGTGAAATGTGTCTCTCCAGGAGGCAAGCCGCGCCTGAATCACAAAGGTGTAGATGGTCTGGTAGCGGGCAGGGGTGTCAGCGTCACGTCGCTGTCCCACTAAATTGTGATGGCCGATGTTGTGACCGACGTCCTTCGCAGGGTCCATGTGAAAGGTGCCCAGTATTCTTGCCATCGCTCGTGGAAACCAATGCCGGCGGTGCCAAAGCTCGTGTGCGATGGGCAGTGTCGGAACAACGCTCAGCCAACCGATACCAATGATGCAGGCCAGAATCTGACCCGGCGAGATCTGCTGCCCGGTGCCTGCAAGTTGCGTGAGCCAGGACAGAAATGCTGCATACAGTGCAATCAGGAGTGGCACTTGGAGATACAAAGCCAGATCAGAAAACCACCATGGCCCCAGATGAAGACGTTCCTTCTTGTCCGACGGAAGCAAGATGTCTCCTAGCATCAGGACGGGGTAGGTCGCAGCAGCGAGCCATATCCAATTGCCGCCCAATACAAATCCGATCACGCCGCACAAGGTGGTCAGCGGCATCAGGTAGTACCGTATCGAGTCCATCGTTCTCTCCTCTTGCATCCCAGTGTCCGACGCCAGCACGACAGGATTGACTTGCTGAACGCTTCGAACTTGGCCGCTGTGCTTTCTCTAGCACTATGGGGCCAATATAAGTCTTTTGTTTATCACGTTACAATTACGAAGTATCACAAAGGATATATGTATCGAAAAGCCCAAATGTCTGCCAATGTCACGCTGGCCTGAAGCTGGAATTGCTGCAGTGGGAGAAACTGACAGTGCTGCTCAGACGCTGCATGAGGCTGGGTCCGCCGCCGCTTTAGCGAAACTGCCCGGGCCCAGCTATCTATCAGCAGGGACGGTGATGACTGTCAGAGGCTGCCTGCTAGGGCTCTGACAGGGATTTGCCATTTGGCGCAAGAATCGGTCAATCGGATTTGCCCCATCGCATAACCGATTTTATGCAGATTGGTCGCTAGTTCCTCCGAAACCCTTCCCCAAAAGGAGCTGTTCCATTTGCATATGGAGTGTGACCTTGGCAACCTAGTTTCACACTAAATTAGTTATGATTTAGTTCATGCGAACATGTGAAATAAGAAAGAGGCCAATTGTTGACTAAAGGAGTGGGCAGCAAGCTTCCCAAGCACGGTCACGATGACTGCAGACATTTGAACCAAAGTTTTTAATGCCCAGCGTCCGGGCAACTGACGACGCGAAACAGGAGTAACGAAATGGATGAGAAACTTAGATTGCGCTACCAGTTGATCAGCGCTTGGTGCGGCCCCGCTTTCCTGGTCACCTTTGTGTTTTTCTGGGGTTTTGTCGCCAATAACATTCCTAACCCGTCGCCGGCGCTGGCAGCCGAAGCGCTCAAGTCGCGCTACCTGGAAAGTTTGGGCGACATCCGTCTGGGCTTCATCGTTTCGCTCATTACGGTTTGCTTCTATATGCCATGGACCTGCGTCTTGGCGGCCCAGATGCGGCGCATTGAAGGCAGTGACATGCCAGTACTGAGCTACCTTCAACTCATTGGCGGCGCTCTGACAGTGATGGTGGTGTCTTTCAGTGCCACGTTTTGGGTTGTTGCTGGCTTCCGCCCGGAAGCACCTGCGTCGACTTTCCAGATGATGACCGATACCGGCTGGCTCATTATTGATCTCTGCTATTGCTGCACGACCTTGCAGATGATTGCGGCGGCACTGGTGGGACTGGCTGACAAGAGCAAGGCGCCCTTGTTCCCACGCTGGGCCTGCTACCTGACCATCTGGTGTGCGATCAGTTTCTTCCCAGCGAGCCTCACCGGCGTGCTGAAGACGGGACCGTTCGCCTGGAGCGGTGCGCTGAGCTACTACATTCCCTATTTCTGCTGGCTGTGCTGGTTCACTACCGCAAGCGTTTACATGATCAAGGAAATTCGCCGCCGGGCTGCTGCTCACGCGACCACGCCGTCTGGTGCTGGCCGTCTCGCGCACGGCGCGGTCTGAGTCAGCTCAGATCATGCATCACACGACCTCCTGGCTGACCAAGCGCAGGTCAGGAGGCTGTTCTGATGGGAAACCAACATCATGATGACAGCAGCAATGCCGTCTGGGCATAAGGCATCGGCCCCTGAAGAGCGCCGCTTGCCCGGTGATCCGGACGTCTGGATATTCATCTTTTTCGAGATGCTGATGTTCGGCGCGTTTTTCGTCTCCTACATCGTTTACTGGATGCTGGACGTCGATGCATATACAACGTCGCAATTACGCCTTGATCGCGACCTGGGACTCATCAATACCCTGTTTCTCGTCGTCAGTTCCTGGGCCGTCGTCTCAGCCGTCAACCAAGCCAGAGCAGGGCGCCCATCGGCTATTGCGCCCTACCTTGGGCTCGCCATTGCGCTCGGTATGTCGTTCATGTTCGTGAAGTACATCGAGTACACGCACATGTTCGAAGAGGGGCTTTCCCTGACAACAGACAGCTTCCTCATGTTTTATTTTTGCCTGACCGGCATTCATCTGCTGCACGTTGTGGCTGGCACGGTCATTCTGACGGTGATGTTGCTCAACGCCCGAAAAGGTCTGTACCGCGCGGGACAATTCAAGGGTCTGGAAACAGGTGCCTCTTATTGGCACATGGTAGACCTGCTCTGGATATTCCTCTTTCCGCTGCTCTACCTGTTGAGGTGATCACATGAGGCATTGGTTAGGGTCTTATTTGCACCGTACGCTGGCGATTCTGGTGCTTGCCACCTTGGCGGCATTCTTCATGCGTAACGACGAAATGGTGGGTCTGGCCGTGGGAGCCACCACGCTGGCAATCGCCTACCTCAAGGGTCGCCTCGTCGTACTCGATCACATGGAACTGCGTCACGCCCCCCTGATCTGGCGAGGCTTCTTTGAAGCTTGGCTATTGCTTATCACGGGGTTGCTGTTCCTGATGTACTGCATTGGACATAATGGCGCATAGGCCGTCGTTCGCGCCCGGTCAAGAGCGGTTATACCCGCCACGAGGAAGGAGAAATGCCAGTGAGCGAGACTCAAGTTACACCGATAGCTGGGAGTGCCGGTGCGCCCGTTACCAGAAAAATTTTCTGTGGTGTCTGCGAAGGCTCCTGCGGGCTTGAAGCGACAGTGCAGGGCAGTGAGGTCATCTCACTTAGGCCTGACCCGGATCATCCCAATACGCGCGGCTTTGCCTGTTCAAAAGGGCTAGCCTTTTCCGCCGTGCGGGACGATCCGGACCGTCTGTTGCACCCTCTGAAACGCCAGCCCGATGGCAGTTTCACGCAAGTCAGCTGGGATGAAGCGTTGGATGATATCGGCGCCCGTCTGAGGCAGATCATCGCCAAGCATGGAACCGAAGCCATTGGCCTCTATCAGGGCAATTCCGTAGCCTGGAATTTTGGCGCCTTCCTGAATCTGTTTGGCATGGCCGGCGCATTGAAGACCAAGCATCTGTACAGCGCAGCTTCCATCGATATCAATGGCTACTGGATGATCAGCGAGCTGTTGTACGGCAGCAATTTTCTAAATCCTCTGCCTGACATCCACCGTACTGACTTCATGTTGTGCCTGGGCGCCAATCCGGTGGTGTCGCACGGCAGCATGGCCAATATCGGCCGCTTCCGCGATGCCATGATGGGCGTTGTTGAGCGGGGAGGGCGTGTCGTGGTGATCGACCCGCGCCGTAGCGAAACCGCTTCACTGTTCGAACACATTCCCATTCGGCCTAATGGTGACGTGTGGTTGCTGGCCGCGCTGGTCAAAGTAATCTTTGACGAGGGCCTCGCAGACATGACGGCACTGCGCGAGCAGACCTCGGGCCACGAGGTCTTGCCAGAACTGTTGGCTTCGCTGGATTTGGAGCAGGTCTCGGCCGCAAGTGGCATTGGCGTGGAAACCATTCGCCAATTGGCACGCGACTTTGCCATGGCGAAATCTGCGTGTGCCTACGGCCGCTGCGGCATGTCGATTGGCCCCTTTGCCTCACTCGGAAAATATTTTCTCGATGTCTTGAACATCGTGACCGGCAACCTGGATCGGCCGGGCGGGTGGTGCTTCGGGCGCCCCTTCATCGACCTCGAAACAATGATGCACCGCATGAAGTCGACTGGCTACGATCGTTGGCGTACCCGGGTCGATAACTTTCCAGAAGTGGCGGGCACGTCTCCAGTGGTGAGTATCCCGCGCGAGATCAGAACGCCCGGCAAGGGCCAGCTTCGCGCCATGATGGTCGTCGGCGCCAACCCGGCCAACAGCAGCCCAGCGGCGGGCGAATTGCGCGAAGCGTTCGAAGAGCTGGACTTGCTGATTTCCCTCGATGTCTACATGACGGAAACCAGTCGTCTGGCGCATTACATATTGCCGCCAACGGTGTGGCTGGAGCGAGAAGGTTTTCCAATCTTCACCCAGTCGCACGCTGGCATTCCACATGCGCAGTGGGTGGGCCCGACGGTGCCACCTCGCGGCGATGTGCGCGAAGATGCCTGGATCATGGACGAGGTCTGCAAACGGATTGGAATCGTGCCCGCAGATTTTCCCGGCGCGCAGCTGCTGGGCAAGCTCGGCCTACGTCCTTCGCCTTCGTTCCTGATGGACATCGGTTTGCGAACCGGGCCGGAAGGCGATTGGTTCGGCCTGCGACCAGGCGGATTGAGTCGCAAGAAACTCATGGCAGGCAACGGTGCAGTGAAGCTTGCAGACAATCTTCCTACCGGAATTCTCAAGAAGCGCCTTTTCACCAAAGGGAAGAAAGTTCAGCTCAACCATGCCGTGATCCGAAATGAAATGAAGCGCATGCTCGCCCACCGCACAGAAACAGATTCCGAGTTTCCGCTCAGCCTGATCAGCCTGCGCGAACTGCGCACGCAGAACACCTGGCTGCACAACATCCCGAAGCTGATCGTGGGTGATCGCGTTCAGCGCCTGCGGATTCATCCTGACGATGCAACACGCTTTGGCATTGAAGATGGAGACCCGGTTGAGATCACCTCAAAACACGGATCTATCGTCGTTCCCGCTGCACGTGTGAGTGACGAAATGATGCCCGGCTGCATTGCACTACCGCAGGGCTGGGGCCACGCAGGCGGCTGGCAGAACGCGGTAGCCGTGGGCGGGTCGGTTTATAACAGCCTGACCACCAACAGCGTCGAGTCAACTGACCTGCCAAGCGGAAATGCCACGGTGAATGGCATCGCGGTTCGCGTCCGGCGCGCGGAGAACATTTCGTCGATCATGGAGGCTGCCTGATGGCTTACGTGGTTGCAGCGCCTTGCGTGGCTGATTATTCCTGCGTCGAGGTTTGCCCGGTAGATTGCATTCATCCAATGCCGGATGAAAATGGATTTGAGGCCGCTACGCAGCTCTACATAAATCCAGTGCAATGCACAGACTGCGGAGCGTGCGAAGAAGCCTGCCCGGTCAATGCCATTTTCCCAATGGACACCTTGCCGACAAAGTGGGCGCATTACGCGCAGATCAACAAGAATCACTTCAAAACGCGTGTGCAGGAGATGGCAGGTGACTGAGACGCGTCCTTTGCGAGTGGCCATCGTCGGCAGCGGCCCATCCGGAATGTACGCCGCTGGACACCTGCTTGAGGCACCGAGCGGGACGTTTGCAGCGGGGCGTCTGTCGAGGAGGGTCCATCAAAGTATTGAAGTTGATGTGCTGGATCGCCTGCCCACGCCCTGGGGATTGATTCGCGGCGGTGTTGCGCCAGATCATCCGGACAAGAAGAAAATGGCGCGGGTCTACGATGCCATCGCGCATCGGCCAGGCTTTAGATTCATCGGAAACGTCTGCGTGGGCGAGACAGTCTCGCCAGCGCAATTGTCTGCCTGGTACGACGCGGTCATTTATGCCATCGGTGCCGATGGAGAGCGAAAACTAGGTATTCCAGGTGAAGATTTGCCGGGCTGCAGTTCCGCTCGGCGCTTTGTTGGTTGGTACAACGGTCACCCTGACTTCAGTCAGGAGCATTTCAATCTGCAGACTGAACGTGCTGTGATCATCGGGAATGGCAATGTTTCAATGGATGTTGCACGCATCCTGCTCAAGCCGGTTGAAGAACTACGCCAGACAGACATCGCTGAGCACGCGCTAAAGGCACTGTCTCAAAGCCGTATTCGGGAAGTCGTCATTCTCGGACGGCGCGGCCCTGCTGAAGCCGCGTTCAACTTCCCGGAACTCGAAGAACTGGGCGACCTGCCAGACACCGCCATCAGCGTGGATGGCGCCGAAGCACTGCAGACAGTGCTAAATGCATCAGCAGATGGCGATCCCAAGATGGCTGCGCTGCGCAAGCTCTGCGCAGAGCGCACCGTTGGGAAACGCAGAATTTTGCTGCGATTCCATACCTCGCCTGCAGAAATTGTCGGTGACGAAAAAGTGGAAGGCCTTCGCCTGACATCAAGCAATGAAGTACTGAGCAGCGGCCTGATCCTTTCCGCGATTGGTTATCGCGGAAGTGCCCTAGACGGGCTACCATTTGATGAAGCGCGAGGCATCATTCCCAACGAGTCCGGCCGCGTCACGGACAATGGAACCCCTGTTCCCGGCACCTACGTCACCGGATGGATTCGTCGGGGTCCTCAGGGCATTATCGGCAGCAACAAGAAATGTGCGCGTGATTGCGTTGCGTCACTGCTGGCCGATGCAAGCGCAGGCGCGTTGTCCGGTAGCAACTCACTCAATGCACAACAACGCCTGGAAAAATTCGACGCGCTGACGCGGCGCATCATTCACTTCTGCGACTGGCAGAAAATTGATCATGCGGAAAGAGAGCAGGGCAGACCAATGTCCCGACCACGAATCAAGTTCACTCGCGTTGAAGAGATGGTTCAGGCCTTAGACTAAGCATAACTGTGGAGCGAGCATTGCCGGATGAAACTTCAACGATGAGCGCCCCTCATTAAAAATAATGCGCTGCGCACATGCCGCGCGCAGCGCATTATCGGCACTCTCAGATTATCGGCTGGCCAGTTCGCGACTACGCGTAGCAGTTTCAATTTGCGCCAGACGCTCATTCAACTCCTGGTTCTGCTGAACCAGCGTTGCCTTAAGCTCGTTGAGTTCACGTTGTTGATCCTGCACGCGCTGCAGGAGCACCGGTACCAGTTCAACATACTGAACCGTGTCGATTTCACCTTTTGCATTTCGCACCACCAACTCCGGATAGACCTTGGCGACATCTTCTGCAATCAAGCCGAAATGCCGGGCTTCCGGCTCAGACTTGTAGGCATAGGTCACAGGACGAAGCTGCATCAGACGATCAGACTGATCCGCCATGTCTGTAATGCCCTGTTTGAAGCGCGCCGAAGACGCCAGGATACCGAGCTGACCATCCGCGCCGACCACGACCGTGGCGCCGCTGGCAATAGGCGTTCCGCTAATGCCTGCCATAAAGGCACGCGTCTGTGTCGAGCCAATGCGAGTCACCTTGGACTCTGTACTCGCACCACCAGGTGTGCCGATGTAGATGTTCTGTGCTCCCTGCGTCAGGTTGACGCCAGACTGTCCACCGACGGCAATGTTTTGGCTGCCTGTTGCCAGATTGTTCAGTGCTTGTGTACCAATGCCCACATTCAGCTGCCCCTGGCTAACCGCCAGTAGCGAGGCACGCCCCACGGCGACATTGTTACTCCCCTCCACATTGGCTCGCAGTGCATTGTTGCCCATGGCCATATTGTTGATGCCGGTTGTGTTGGACAGCAGAGCATTGGTGCCCACGGCCATATTGGCACTACCGGTTGTGTTACTCATCATCGAGAACGCACCCACCGCCGTGTTCTGCGCGCCCGATGTATTCACCAGCATCGATTGAAACCCCACAGCGGTATTGTTCTCTGCATCGTTAGCGACCAAAGATTGAGCGCCCACCGCCGTTGAGAAGTTTGCGCTTGATGTGGAATTTGCGCCGGAGTTGAAACCGACGTGGGTGCTGCTATCGCCACGTGCTCGCGCCGTATGTCCAAGCGATGTATTCGCGCTTCCGCTGGCAACCGAATCGGCGCCAATCGCGACACTGTTGCCGGCGGTGACGATGGAATCTGCGCCCAGGGCGATCGCATCAGCATTTTGCGCTTGCGCTCCTTTGCCCACCGCGATCGCATCTATTGCTGTTGCATAGGTATCCGAGCCCACCGCCGTCGCGCCCGAACCAATGGCCTGTGCTCCAGTCAAGCCTGCGTCTTCTCCGTCACCACCCAATGCGGTGGCGCCGACGCCCTGGGCATCAGAATCGGCACCCACACTTGTGCCGCCTGGCTCCGTCACCAAGGCGTTTCGGCCGACGCTAGTTCCTTGGATGCCGTCGACCTCCACTGTCGCCCCTTGGCCAACCGCAACTGAGTTGCGCGCCAAAGTATCGGCGTTATGCCCCAGTGCCGTTGAATCGCTCTCAAGGGCATCCGCAAGACGCCCGTATGCTGTCGACCGGTCTCCAGTTGCATTGACAGAGCTTCCGACCGCTGTTGAAAACATACCGGAGGCAACTGAACTTAGGCCGCATTCCGTCGTGCTGGCTGGAAAGCCTGCGTTGACGTTGCATTCCACGGTGGCGTCAGCGTGCGCATTTGGCAGGAAGCCAGCACTCGCCATCGCCCCAATCAAGCCGAAGCGACCGAGCAGGCGGACGCGAAAATGACGGTTCTTCTTATTCATTCTTGTTACTCCTTGATGATCAAATTGCTTCTTGTCTTGGCTGCAAAAAAAGCATGCCGAAAGCCCGATAGGGGGCATTGGAAGCGAAGGGGCGTTCTCTCCAGTTTCTCGTAATAGTCCCCATGCTTTATTCGCTCTTCGAGTCAGAAAATTTCTCTGCTCCCTTTAGAACGACTCGCGTATACATACCACATTCAGCTTCTGCGCCCTGTCAGGCGCCTCGAAACTAATGCCATCAGCAGTGAGCAGCCTGCTCACGAAAATTTGTTAAAGATTTGCAACGGCGGGAAATGAGTGCTCAGCCACGGTGGGGCGAGACACGTTGGCAAACACGCATAAGCACGATCAAAGACGCCCGTGGGATCACACCCGGGCTCGTTTTCGCTCCATGCCAAAGTCTGCTGATCGGGGCTGGCTCTGCGGTGCCCACATAGGAGGCTAAACACTTGGCATCATCACCAACAAGCTGACTCCTGATGCGTAAAAAGGCCTTGTTTCATCTCATCAAGGGCAGGGTGCGTGCCGCACGGAAGCGCTGTCTATTGGCAGCCTGACAATTGATTGAACAACTGCAATCAAACCGCGTGCGAAAACTGAGCTAAGTCACTCGAAGAACGCGTAGATCAATCCAATGGTGACCACAGTGAGATCTTCCTCATTGGCCAGATCTTCAACGCCAAACAGAATCTGGGCGTCCAGATTGAGCCCTAAATGTGGCGTGAACATCCAGTTGCCGCCAATGCCAATCAGTGCACCGCTGCCGTCGTCTGTTGCGCTGCCGCCAGCTCCAGTTGCCTCAACATCCAGCGAGTACGCACCAGCCTTGAAGATGATGTCTGAGCCGTTGATTGAATCGACCACCATTCGGTAGGCCGCCGCAGCGGTGAATCCATCAAATTGCAGTTCAACGCCAAAGAAATCGTCTATGCCGAGTTCGCCGCTATCGAGATACTGAAACTCTGCATAGAAAGGAATGCTTGCAGCGCGGTAGCCGAAGAATCCACGCCACGCGGTTCCATCATCGACATCTTCATAAGATGACAATTGGGAAAAACCGATACCACCACCAGCGGTGATCTCTGCATGTGCGGGCCTGCAGATGAGCAGCAAGCCTGCCACCAACATGGAAACCGTCAGCTGGGTCCGGGTTTGATTCATGATGTTGATCTCCCTGAATTCGATGGCTTTGCGGCTAAAGCTGGAACATTGTCCATTTGAATTATTTCGAGCATGTTGATGACTACGTACGCTGTCGTCTAGTGAGCGAATGTCTGTCTCGATCGTTTCTTATGGAATTGAGAAGGTTTAGACCTATTATGGCAATATTTTTATGTGTCCGACAATGGCAGTTGACGGACATATAAGATGCCGATACGGTTGCTGCATGAACACATCCACAAAGCTCGCAGACCCTGAATCCGTTGCACAGCACGCCGCCGTTGCCGATCTTTTGACGCACACGGCTGACGGCGCCGTCGATCGCCTTAAATCGCTCGCACACGACCTCAAGCTCGCGTACGCGCCCAACACCCTCAGGACATGGCGTGCAGACTGGCGCGTCTGGACCCAATTCTGTTCCGAGAATGGTTTTGATCCCATTCCTGTGGAGCTACCGGCGTTGCGCGCGTTTCTAATGGATCGCATCCAGGCTGGTCGCAAGCGCGCTACCATCGATCACTACTTGTCCACGCTCACTGTGGTGCATCGATTGGCAGGATTGCCGTCGCCCATGGATTCCATGGAAGCCAGATTGATGTGGCGCGGCCTCCGACGCGAATATCTGTCCACGCGCCAACGTCAGGCCAAAGGTCTGACCGAAGCGGATATTGACGCCATGATCGCGCAGCTCGACCCCAATGTTCCGCGAGATGTTCGCGATGCAGCCTTGCTGAGCGTTGCGTTCGAGACCATGTTTCGTCGCAGCGAACTGATCTCGGTTCTGGCCCAGGACGTCTCCGTAGAACCCGATGGTTCGGGCCGCATATTTCTGCCGCACAGCAAAACCGATCAGGAAGGCGCTGGCGTGCTGCAATATATTTCGCCCGAGACCGTTGAACGTATCCAGGCTTGGCAAGCCATCTCGGGCGTGTTCGAAGGCCCGCTGTTCAGATCGACGCCCAAATCCAACAAACCCGACAAATACAAATCGCCATTATCAGACCGTGACATCGCACGGCTGTTCAAGCAACGGGCACTGGCGGCCGGTATTGATCCGAGTCGTGTATCGGGCCACAGCACGAGAGTTGGAGCCGCGCAGGATTTGCTCGCGGCCAATTTCAGCGGTGCCGAAATCATGCGCCAGGGTCGCTGGAAATCCGAGCGCATGATCGTACGCTATGGAGAGAACCTGGAAGCCGGTCGCGGTGCCATGGCAAGGCTTCGGAGCAAGCGCAATGCAGCCAATCGCGACGACTGAGGCGCAGATCAGATTTACGCCTTCCCTGCCCCCTTGGCACGCAGACCATCAAACATGATGCCGATGAAAACTGCCGCCAGTTCTTCACTGTTCATGGAACCACTTGGTGAATACCACCGCGGCAGCCAGTTCAACGCACCCATGAGGAAAAACTCGGCAATCTTGGGATCAACTGGGGCAATGCTGCCATCGGCAATGCCCAGTTTCAGAAACTTCTGGACCATGGCGTCCACTTCTCGCGACCGCTTTCTCGCCTCGGCCCTTTGCGGCTCTTTGAGAACAGACATGTCAGCGTGCAACCAGGACGAACCGCGATAGCCGGCTAGTGTCTCGAACTGAAGCCTTAAGTAACGTTCGAGCTTATCCAGTCCGCTTCCTTCCACCTCGGATGCTTGCTGGGCCATGCGCTGGCCGTCTGCAATTGATTCCAATATGCAATCGAACGCCAGATCCGTCTTGCTGCTGTAGTAGTGGTAAAGCGTGCCCTTGGTCAGGCCCACTTCGCCCGCAATGGCTTCTATTGAGGTTGCATGGTACCCGCGCGAGTTGAAAAACTGTATCGCGATCTGCACCAGCGCCTGCTTGCGCTTTTCATACTGGTCGTCACGGTCAAATGCCGGATGCACCGATTGCAAAGTGGTGCGCTTCCGGCCGCCCGTTGCGGAGCCGGACTTTGATTTTGATGGCCTGGGCATGATTTCAATGAATAGCAGCGAACATAATCTTATCTTCAGTTGCGTCTTCGTCGGAAAACTCTTCCACGATACGTCCCAGGCGAGCAACCAGAATACGGTCGGAAACGGCCATCACTTCCGGCAGATAGGATGAGATCACCACCACTGCCTTGCCTTCGTCGGCTAGACGGCGAATCGCTTCGTGAATCTCGGGAATGGCTCCTACATCGACGCCACGCGTCGGCTCGTCAAAAAACACGACGGAGGGCGATTGCACCAGCGACTTTGCGACAACGACCTTTTGTTGATTGCCCCCAGATAGTTCGATGATTCTGGCGTTTTCTGACACCGACCGAACTTTAAGTCTCTGTGCAATTTTTGCTGAGTGTTCGTGACGCTCCTTCTCGGACAAGAACCATCGATATCCGTCACGTGTGGCCATGCGGCCCAGGTCAATATTCTCTTCTGCCGTCATGGTCTCGAAAAAACCATTCAACTTGCGATCTTCGGTGATGTAGACAATGCCATCGTCAATCGCTTGTTTGGGAACGTTGTATCGGACGGGTCGACCACGCAGCGTGACGTTCCCTCCCCCGATCAGGTTTCGCTTCAATGCCCCGCAAATAATCTTTGCCGTTTCGGTCCTGCCAGAACCTATCAGGCCGGCGATCCCTACGACTTCTCCTGCGTACAAGGAGAAAGACATGTTCTTGACGATATTGCCCATCGTCAGATTCTCTACAACCAGTAATTTTTCCCTCACTTGATTCGCTGTGCTCGCCGGCCGCTTGGCGTGATGCGACGTCTGCACATCGCGGCCGACCATATGGTGCACGATCTGCACACGGCTCACGTCGGCTGTTTTCTGCGTGGCCACATGCTGGCCATCACGCAGAACGGTAATTCTGTCTGAGATATCCAGAGCTTCTTCGAGTGCATGGCTGATGAAAACAATGCCCAGTCCCTTGCCCCGCAGATCTTTCAGCAACTGGAAGAAATGTATTTTTTCTTCTGGGGTCAGACTCGCGGTGGGTTCATCAAAAATGATGATCTTCGCGTCGTGATACGCCGCACGCGCAATTTCCACCATCTGCCTTTGCGCAGTGCCAAGTGATTCAACCATCGCGGTCGGGTCAACATGAAAGTTGAGCGATTGGAGCTGTTGTTGCGCTTTGATATTCAAGGGTCGCAGCCGGGTGAACCATTGCTCGCGCCCCAGGACCAGATTCTGTGCGACGGTCATCGACGGCACCAGACTCGATTCCTGGTAGACCATGACAATGCCGGCCGCGAGTGCATCGCCGGGCCGGTGAAACTGCACGGGTTGTCCATGTAATTCGATTTGACCACTGCTGAGCGCCACCGCGCCTGCAATGGCTTTGCATAGTGTGGATTTTCCAGCACCGTTCTCACCAACCAGGGCATGAATCTCCCCCGCCCTGACCTCGAAGTTCACGTCCTGCAATGCATGTACGCCGGCGTAGACCTTGCCCGCCCCTTTGGTTGCCAAAATTGCAGTATCCGTGCTCATGGGATTGCCACCCTTAAAAGCCGGCCACTGCCTCTAGACAGGGCGAGGAGCTGATCGCCCATTGGATGCGCGCTGGTAATGCCATGATGCTCACCGCCCGGCCGGCTGTGCAGACTCTCTCTGATCTCGCCCTGGGAAGATAATCTGAGCAGCAGGCCATAGCTTCTGGGCGGCGCCCACGGTTTGACGATGCCGAGTTTCTTGATCGCCCCGCCCTGCAAAGGCTCGAGGTAATGGCGTTCGCTGCTCAAGCTGGGCGCAATCCAATAACGCGGATCGACGCTTTCAAGCATTGCGTCGCAGTAATCGCGTTCTCGCAGAACGAATTCGACAAGTTGCGTACGCAAGGCAGAAACACAAAGCCAGCACTCACCATTGTCAGCAGGCGCAATGCGGGCCGGGTAACCTGGAAGATTGTGCAGAACCGTTGACGGCGCTTCACCGGATAAGGGGTAGACCTGAACGCGATGACGCCAGCTTTCACTGACCCACAGAGACTGATCCTTCTCAACAAGGCCTGCCGGCCATGCGAGACGCTTCGCCAACGTAGAGGCGTCGGATAGATCTGGCGATGCAATGATCAGCCGGCCATGGGATCGGCGCTCCAACAGATCACGTGACCAGTTGTCCAAGCCATTGACGGCACTGCCTTCTGTCAGTGCCACGCGTCCATCACGCAAGATGGTCAGCGCCGTCACGCAGTGCAGCGGCGTGTCATCCACACGATCAAGCTGTGCACAGACTTCGCCGCCCCTGACGCACAGCACGCCCTGGCCGGCAACCGCCATATAGATGTTCTGACCATCTGTTGCCAATGCGCCAATCCGGCCTGTTGCTTTGTAGATCTGATGCGCCGCCGAATAATCAGGTGCGGTCAACCGGAACAGCCCATCTCCGGCCGAAACCAGCAGTTGGCCGTTGGGTTCCGCGATCATGTCATCGCAATCGATCAGGGTATCGCTCATGAGCTGCGCATCATCAAGGCGACGATTGGCCCTGAGAGCGCCATCCAACGTAGGCAGTGCAATGGCTTCGCTACCCGGAAACAGCGCCTCCTTGATGCGGGAATACATGGAGTTCAACATTTCTCATGCCCTCCCCAGTACGAGGCGTAGCCGGTCCAGTTTTGATCTGCATCAGGCAGCCTGACTCGGCCGATGCGATTATTCTCAAGGCCACCCACGTAGAGCCAGCCTTTGTGCTCACGCATGGAGGTCACGGTAGCGTGTTTGGTGCCGCCCGGATCCCACATGGATTCCAGGGCCTTGCCCTTTTCGTCGAACCTCACGATGCAGCCGTTGTTGATACCTGGATAGACCCATTCGTCCGGCGGAATCTGTTTGATCATGCGTCGCCGAAAATTTGGATGACGCATGGCCAGATCAAAGGCGGGTGATCGAATGCCCACCATCGCGAGCCAGTAACCACCCTCTGATGAGCGATTGATGTTGTCCGGATAACCCGGCAGGTTTTCGGCAAAGGTTTCGACCTGACCTGCCTTCGGCCCCTCTATCCAGTAACGGTAGATGGCACACAACCAGGTAGAGCAAAAAAGCACCGAACGTCCATCGTGTGCGACGCAAACACCATTGGGAAACACCGCGTTCTTGATAACCGTGCGCGTGGTTTGTGTGCTCGGGTCGTAGACAACCAGCCTGCCATTGGCGCGACCTTCCAACCCATCCAGATGCCAGGAATGCATCTCATAGCGAATGGTCGCTTCGCTGAACCAGATTCTGCCATCGGGCGCCACGTCACAATCGTCGGTCAGGCGAAGCCGTGAATCATCGTTGAGCTTCAGAAGGCTGCGATTGGTCTGATCCGTGCATTTGAACACCACGCCGTCCGGAGACACGCCATAAAGCCCCATGCCGCCTACGCAGACAATCAGGTTTTCGTCACGATCGAACGCGAGGCCAAGGGGCCGTCCTCCAATGCGTGCAAATACTTCGCGATGCTCGAAACCTGGCCCGCTGAAGCGCAGAATCCAGCCTTCGCGGGTACCGCAGTAAAGCCGGTCATGGCGGTCCAGAATAATATCTTCCGGCCCTTGCACCTGGTTGAGTGCGATTTCTTCCGAGCCCTGCAATCGCTTGTTCTCGGCGTAAGGGCTGTCACTGTCTGGCGCTATCGAAGGCGCGGGTCGGAGTTCAAGCAGCGTCGGATTAACGTAAATTTTCTGAATGGCCTTGCCGCGATTCTTGGCCCACTTCACATCGATACCCACTGCCAGCAGCAGTACTGCACCCAAAGCTGTTGACGACAGCGCCCCCGGAAAGCCCATGCGCACCAGGCCATTGACGAGAATGAAGACCACCATCGCGCCGATCAATGCGCGTGCGATGGTCCCTCGCCCGCCGGCCAGACTCACGCCGCCCAACACCACGGCCGTGAGCGCACTGATTTCCCAGCCAATGCCGGTATCAGAACCTGAACTGTTGAGCCTCGCGGCATAGAACAGGCCACCGGCCGCAGCGAGCATGCCCGATAGCACGTAAGTGAAAAACAGCACGCGTTCTACGCGAATGCCCGCATGGCGCGCCGCGTTGCGGCTTGAACCGATTGCCGTCAGGTGCCAGCCCATCCGGGATCGGCTCAGCAGGAAATGCCCGATCACCGCCACGATACCCAGAATGGCAAGATTGGACGGCAGCTTCGCAATCCAGCCAACGCCGATGACATCCCAGGTCCAGGACACTCTTTCAGTCATGGCCAGCGGGACCGAGTAGCGCTGGGCGAGAAGATCGACCGTGGCACGCAAGACGATGAGCGTGACTAGCGTTGTCAGAAAGGGGCGCGTGCGCAGATAGCCAATGAGGTAGCCATTCACGGCGCCTACTGCAGCGCCAATGGCGACCGTGGCAGGGATGATCACCGCGACCGGCCATTGCCACAAATTGAACATCACCAGTGCGGCAAGGTTGGCCAGCGCGAAGATCGACCCAACTGAAAGATCGATGCCGCCGGAGATCACCGTCAAGGCCATGGCCATTGCCACGAACCCGGCTTCTGCAAATTCACGTCCCAGTTGCTGGGCGTTTCCAAGCGTCGCGTAGTTAGAGGTGACCAACGAAAACAGGACGATCAGTCCAATCATCAAGGCAAATGGAATGGCCGGCTCCATCCATCGCTTGGCCAGCAGTTCAGACAGAAACAGGCGTAGAGAAAAGCGCCAGCGCAATCGCCGCAAAGGGCTACCGGAGACCAGCTGCCTGGCGACGCTCATGCTCTGCCTTCACCAGTACGGCGCGAGCCGATAACTCGGTCGGCTATGGAAGACATGCTCATTTTGCTGCGCCCTCGCGGACCGGGTCGTAACAGAGCGCAGGGTCATACTTGCCTTTCTCCATCCAGTGAAGGCGGGAGTAGTCCGCTGTGCGAACGGATTGCGGTGGCAGACCGGTCTGCAGCATGAAGCTCGCAATCTGAACGATGACGCGTGCCTGCGCTGGGGCGTCATAGCTGAGAAACTTGGTGATCAGGCCACTGTCTACGTTGTTGCAGTCAAGGTTGCCATCGCCGCCCGAGGCGTAGACCTTGACCTGGCCGAGCTTGCCTGCAGATTTAACCGCTTGTGCAGCACCGGCCTGCATGACCCCCCAGAAACCGACCGTCGCGCACAAGTCCGGATGCTGTTGCAACACCGTTGCGGTGATGTCGTGCGCCTTGTTGGCATCCCAGTTGGCGGCCTGGTTGGATACGATCTTGATTGCCGGATCTTGCGCCAGGACCTTCGAAGCTGCTTGCGCCTGACCTAATGAGACCGCCGAGGTGGCTTCGCCCTGCACGATGGCGACCTTTCCAGAGGTGCCCGTTCCAGTGCCACATGCGCGCACCATTTCCTCACCGAGCAAGCGGCCGACGGTTTCCCAGTCCGCACCGACATAAGCACTGGTCTTCTGGTTAGAGACCATGTTGACCTGAATCACGATGATACCCGCGGCCTCAGCACGCGCCAGTTCCCGCGCGTACAGCTGCACGTTTGGGTTATGAACGACCAGCACATCCGGCTTTTCGGCAATCAGCGAGGACACGGCTTGCAAGGCCGCTGTGGTATTCCAATTGGGATCACGGACGATCAACTTCATGCCGCGTGCCTCGGCTTCAGCCCGTATCACCTGTGTCCAGATCTCTGTCAGGGGGATGCCCATGGCAATCGGCACCCAAGCAATGGTTTTTCCTACCAGGGATTTTTCAACATGTGCACGCAGATTGGCCGTGCTGTCACCACCGGACAGATCCGGTGCTTCGATAGCGCTCGCAGCGGTTTCAGGTGTTGGGTCTACAGCATTGCGGGTGCCTGCTTCACATCCCAGCAGCAGCGCAATGGCGGCCAGACCTGAGATGGCGAATCTGCATGACTTCATAAGATGTCCTCAGTCTCCCTGCCGCGCGGTTTCTTCGTCGCGTGGGTGCAGTCGGTTATCCAGCAGAATGGCAGCGAGCAGCACGCCGCCTTTAACGATGTTCTGAACGTTGTTATTGAGGTCCATGATTGTCATGCCATTGAGCAAGGTACCGATCAGAGCGGTTCCGGCGAGCACACTGAGCACGCCTCCACGCCCCCCCACCAGACTTACGCCGCCCAGAACAACCACCAGGATGACGTCAAAGATCATGGTGGAATTCACGATCTGGGTATTCATGCTCGCCGTCGATGCCGCCATGACCAGACCAGCAGCGCAACCGATGGCTGCACAGATCCCGTATTCGAGCATTGTCAGCGGTCGTACGGCGATGCCGGTCAGCCGCGCAGTTTCCAGGTTGTCGCCGTGCGCATAGATAAATCGGCCAATCGACATCCGTGACAAGAAGATATGGACAGCCAGCGCAATCAGTGCAAACAGAAGAACCGGCGCTGGTATACCCAGCAAACTGCCCTGACCGATCCAGGGAAATATTTCTGTTTCCGCCGGCAGATAGGTAATCAGGCCGTCCAGCAGAAAGGTGCGCCCCAATCCAAACACGAGAAAACCGGTTGCCAGCGTCGTGAACAATGCGGGTATTTCGACAAAGGCGATCAGAAAACCATTGACCAGCCCGATGGTAATGGCCACTGCAAAACCGGCCGCAACTGCGGGCGGCCAGGGCCAGTCATGCTGCATCAGCTTGAGGGCGAACGCAGCGCTGATCGCCATGGTCGCCACCAGCGAAAGATCCAGACCGCGTCCGATGACGACTACTGCCATGGCGATGCCGAGGATGCCCAGAATCGACACACTGCGCATCAGTGCAAGCACATTTCCAATCGTTGCAAACCCTGGCAGGCTCAGCGCGAAACTCGCCGCAAGCAATGCGGTCACCATCAGTACGATCTGTTCTTGCGAGGGCCTCCAGCGACGCCATCTGGCGGCCAGGGCAGATTCTTCAGAACGCGTATTGATGGCCATCAGCTCAATGCCGGGCAGCGCGACGACGTTCTGCGTCTCGCAATTCGCGTCGCAGTACCTTGCCCGTGGTGGTCATGGGCAGGCTGTCCATGAACTCGATCTCGCGAGGCACTTCATGCTTGGCCAGACGCTCTCGAACAAAGTTTCGAATGTCCTGCGCCAGGTCGTCGTCCGCCTGAAACTCCTTGCGCAAAACCACGAAGGCCTTGATGGCTTCCGTGCGAACCGGGTCCGCTACGCCTACCGCGGCTGCCAGCACGACCGCGGGGTGACGGGTCAGCACATCTTCGATTTCAGTCGGGCCAATGCGGTAACCCGAGCTGGTGATGATGTCGTCTGCCCTACCGTGAAACCAGAAGTATCCGTCTTCATCGGTCGTGCCCAGGTCGCCGGTGATCAGCCAGTCGCCGATAAATTTTTCACGGCTCGCCTGCGGGTTCTTCCAGTATTCGAGCATCATCACCGGGTCCGGCCGCTTGACCGCGATATGCCCGATCTCGCCGGCTGACAATTCTCTGCCCTGATCATCGACGATGGCGCAGATGTGTCCTGGCATGGATTTGCCGAGTGAACCGGGCTTGACCGGCATCACACTGGCGCAGTTGCCGAGCACGAGGTTGCATTCGGTCTGTCCGAACAACTCGTTGACGGTCGTCTTGAGTGAGGAGCCCACCCACTTGTGCAATTCCTTGCCAACGGATTCGCCTCCCGAAATAACCGCCCGCAGTCGAACCCCGGCGGCATATGGGTCCGCGACCTGTTTCATCATCCGCAGCGCCGTAGGCGGGAGCAAGGCAGTTCGCACACCGTGGCGCGCCATTCGAGCGCAGGCCTCATCCGGGTCAAACCGCATCGCACGTGAGGTCAGCACGGGAACACCGTGGTACCAGGCGGGCATCAGCACATCCATCAATCCGGCGAGCCAGGCCCAGTCCGCCGGGGACCACATCAAGTCGCCAGGCTGCGGAAAGAATTCCAGCGGTAGCTCGACCCCGGGCAGATGTCCCAGCAGGCTGCGATGAGCCTGCAAGGCACCCTTGGGATTGCCGGTAGTACCCGACGTGAAATTGAAAAACGCAGGATCATCTGCGGCAGTATCAACGGTGTCGAACCGATCGCTGGCTGGTTCCAGCGCTTTCACCAGCGATTCGGCTTCCGGTTCTGCCCCATCAATCAGAAACACCTGTTCCAATGCCGGTGCATTGGCGCGCGCTTCCACCATTTTTCCGAGATTGGCAGCATCTGTAATTGCGATGCGAACATCTGCGTGATTGAGCCGGTAAGCAATGGCATCCGGACCAAAGAGCACCGAGCACGGCAGCGATACCAACCCTGCTTTCCAGCAGGCCACGTGTCCGATGGCTACCCATGGGTCCTGCACCATGAGCAACATCACGCGATCACCGCGCTTGAGTCCTTTTGCAAGCAGGAGGTTGGCCAGACGGTTCGCTTGCTGCTGCACGTGTCGAAAACTCATGCGCCAGGGCTTGCCAGATGCATCCTCACCAATCAGCGCAATCTTGCTTTCATCCGACGCGTGACGATCGCAAACATCCGTGGCCATGTTGTAGCGCTGCGGAATGTTCCATTTGAAGGTGGCGTAAATCTCGTCGTAAGTGGCGAGTCTGGGAATGCTCATCATGTTGTTCCGCCCTCTGGGCCACGCGCCAGAAGACGACGGGCGAGAACATGACGATGCACCTCTGAAGGGCCATCGTAGATTCGGAATGGCCGAATATCGCGATAAATACGCTCGATCACCGTATCTCGCGTGATGCCGATCGAGCCCAGCACCTGCATCGATCGATCAACGACGCGACCCAGCGCTTCAGAGCAGAACACCTTGCTGATGCTGGTTTCGTCGCGTGCATGGTCGCCCTGGTCGAGCTTCCATGCAGCCTGCCATAAGGTCAGCCGTGAAAGGTGAAGATCAATCTCATTGTCGGCGAGCATAAAGCCCACCCCCTGATGCTCTCCAAGCGTCTTGCCAAACGAATGGCGACGTCCTGCATGGCTGACGGCAATGGCGTGACAACGCGACGCATGCCCCAACCAGCGCGAACAGTGGGTCAGCCTTGCGGGGCCGAGACGGACCTGTGCTTGTCTAAAGCCTGCGCCAATCTCACCCAGAACCGCGTCATGAGGAACATGCACATTCTCGTAATTGACCTCGGCATGACCGCCCGGCGAATTTGTATCGATGGTGTCCAGCAATCGTTCCAGGCTGAAACCGGGTGCATTGATATCGACGAAGAACATGGATGCTCCGCGATCCTGACCACTGCGATCCAGGGTGCGCGCCATGACAATGCTGTACGCCGCACCCGGCACGCCGGTAATCATGTACTTGCGGCCATTGATGATGTAGCCGTCTTCAACCTCCTGCGCAGTGGCTCGCAGCAACGAGGGATCTGCGCCTGCGCCGTCTTCAGTCGTTTCTGTCATGGAAAATACTGAACGCGCTTCACCGCTGGCCAGTGGCACCAGATATCGCAGTTTCTGTTCTGCAGTTGCGACGCGGTCCAACAGGTGGGTGTTGCCTTCATCAGGCGCCTGAATATTAAGCGCCAAAGGACCCAGCGTAGACCAGCCCGCTGCTTCGAAAACGATCGCGATACCACGATGATCCAGACCCATGCCGCCAAACTCTCGCGGCGCATGGGGGGACAGCAAACCGTGCTTCTTTGACAGCGCCACCATCTCGCGACGCAAGGATTCCTCCGGTCCGTGGGCGTTTTGTCGAGGATCACTCTCCAACGGCACGATATGTTCAGAAACAAACTCGCGAACACGGTCGCGCAGGCTTGCAAGTTCGGGGGAAATTTCAAAATCAATCATGTGGACTGTCCGGTAAAGCTGGCCTGCTGCACCAGCAGTGCTTCAGCACGTGAAAACAAAGTTGGTATTGAGGGCACGAAGCGCTCCCAGAGGGCATCTGGACGGCGTCCGTCGCGATGCAGCTTCACGTTCAGACAGGCAATCGCACCCATCCGAAAATGGGCAAAAGCCTGATACCACTCCAGATCTTGATGCGCCGGTCCGCCGGCGTGGTGATAAGCACCAAGAAGATCCGCGCGATTGATGGGCGCCTTTGGCTTCCAGCCTGCTGCCCAGGCTTCGCCGTCACTCATCATCAGGAGCCAGCCGAGATCGATGCCCTGAGGCGCGATGCAGGCCAGATCCCAGTCAATGATTCCGGTCAGGCGACCGCGTTCGTACAGCACATTGCCGGGCTGGTAGTCACCATGAACCAGGCCCACTGAAGATTCGTCCGGCTGCAGCCTGGACAGGTCTTTCGACAGACGTTGCCCTGCCTCCAGCCACGAGGGGTCCGGCGCATGGCGGAGCAGGCGCGTCCATCGCCCCAGTTCCTCTGACAGTGAACTGGGTGCCTCCCAGTTTCCCAGATGCGCCTTCCAGTCCAGCTGGTGGAATCCGGCCAATGCAGCGGCAGCCTGCAACCAAAGCTCGCGGATCTCCGCATTGTCTTGCGTGAATGTTTCGTGCGGTTCCCACACGACAAACGTCCGGCCCGCGAGTTGCTCCATCACGATGTAGGGCGCGCCGAGCGTGTCTTCATCGGCGCTGGCCCAGGCGATACGCGGAACCGGCAATCTGGCTTCGTGAAGAACCTTGAGCAGCCCAGCCTGCCGGAAGATATCCGTACTGCCCCGACGTACAACACCTGGTGGTCCGAGCTTGAGCACAAAGCCCTGCGCCGCGGCATTCTTGCCCGTCAGCAGCTCAAAGCCGTAGGTCAGACCCGCGTGGCCATCTTCCATGACCCGCAAGCCGCGCACACTTGAATCGTCACCATGTTGCTGGCGTACGAGTGCAAGCAGCTGCGTTTGAAGCGAATCGCGTTTGATCCCTGTCACGGACACTCCTCAATGTCGGCGGGAACTCTATGCAGTCATTATCGACTTATCAGTATTAAAATCAAATCCTGATTTGATTGGAGTAGCGGGTTGACTGATCAGCGCCGCGGAGAAGCCTCATATTCGCGCTGGAAAGCCCTGCTCAAACACCTATTCGCCTCACGCCTTCAGCCTGCAGAATCAAGGCCGGACAGAAAGTGTCATTCCGGTCATCACGGTCGCGGATTCGGCAGAAGATGCAGAGTTACCATTCATTGAATCAGTAGCTTCGCCCCACCCTCCGCCGAGGGCTTTGTATAGCGTCACAAGATTCTGCTGGCGCGCAAGACGCGTGCTGATAACGTCTTTTTGTGCACCGTAGTACGTTCTCTGCGAATCCAGAACGACAAGATAATTGTCCACACCGAAATCAAAGCGCAGCTTGGACAGTTCGTAACTGGTCTGAGCGGCTTTCACCAGGCTTTCTTCTGCTTCCAGCTGTGCATCCAGTGTGCCGCGCGCCGCCAATGCATCCGATACCTCCCGAAACGCGGTTTGCACTGTTTTTTGATAACTAGCCACCGAAATATCGCGATCAATCTTCGCTACATCGAGATTGGCTTTGTTGGCCCCTGCCGCAAATATCGGCAGAGAAATCCTGGGTGCAAAGGTCCAGGCCTCTGATCCGGATTCAAACAAACCGCCAAGCTCGCGGCTCGCAGTTCCGTACCGCGCCGTGAGCGAGATCGTCGGAAAAAATGCGGCACGCGCTGCGCCAATACTGGCATTCCTCGCAATGAGTTCGTGCTCTGCAGCCAGCACATCCGGCCGCCGCGTCAGTACTTCGGAAGAAAGGCCGGCGGGTAAATCCTCCAACATCGCCTTGCCCTCAGACTCGGCTGTTTCGTCCAGTTGCTCGGGCAAGGATGTCGCGACCAGAAGCCGCAGTGCATTGCGGTCCTGAGCGATGCGTCTTTGGTAACGCGCGACGTCTGCCTCAGCGGTATGAATTGCCTGTTGAGCCTGACTCAGGTCCAGGTCATCGGACACACCGTACTCATTGCTTCGCTGAATAAGTTGATGCGAGGACTGACGACTTTCCAGCGTATCGGCGGCGAGCTGAAGCAGAGCCTGATCGCTGCGCAAAGCAAGGTAGGCATTCGCCACCTCGGCTATCAGACTGATCTGAACACTGCGATGGGCTTCGATGCTCGAAAAATATTGCTCGAGCGCGGCATGTTCCAAACTGCGAATCCGGCCAAATAGATCCAGCTCAAACGCGGTCAGGCCAAGCCCCGCACTGAAGCCTCGCGAGACACTGCCACTGCCGGTCCCCGAACTCTGCCCCGAAATCGCACTGACGCCGCTCGGGTACTTCTGAACCTGTTCTACACCGTCAGCAAGGATATTGGGCAGAAGCTCGCTACGGCGGATACGGTACTGAGCCTGAGTTCTCTCAATGTTGAGTGCCGCCACACGAAGATCGCGATTGTTTGCAATCGCAGTCTCCACCAGGCTCCGCAGTGTCGTGTCTGTGAGAAACACACGCCAATGCGTTTCCGCCATGGCATCGCTCAAGGAAGATGATCCGGCTTCAATTTCTTCCACCGCTACCAGATCGAGCGACTCTGACAATTTGAGGCCCTCGACGCCGAGTTTCGGCCTCACGTAGGCAGGCTCAAGGCTGCAACCCGTGAGCACGCTGATCAGGAGTGCGAATGTACCCATGCGTCTGATACGGCGGCGCATCATCCCTTTTCTCCGAATGCCGGCTGCAGGGCTTCCTGATTACGCTGACGCTCAGCGCCACCACGCGCCAGCCATCGACGGACGGCAACGAAGAACACCGGAACCAGGAAAATGGCCAGGATTACGCCAACAATCATCCCGCCCATGACGCCGGTTCCAATGGCAATGCGCCCGCCCGAACCTGCACCAGAGGAAAACGCCAATGGCGATACACCCAGGATAAATGCCATCGACGTCATCAGGATTGGACGCAGGCGTTGGCAGGAAGCCGCGATGGTGCCTTCAATCAGACCCATGCCGGCATCCACATTCTGCTTGGCAAACTCGACAATCAGGATAGCGTTCTTGATAGAAAGGCCAACCGTCGTGAGCAGTCCCACCTGAAAGAACACGTCGTTCTCAAGGCCGCGCATCAGCGTTGCGGCAATAGCACCAATCACGCCAAGAGGCACGACCAGCATGACGGAAAATGGAATAGACCAACTCTCGTACAGCGCGGCAAGGCACAAGAAAACAACGGCCAGTGAGATGGCATAGAGCGCCGGAGCCTGGGAACCGGAACGCTGCTGTTCATACGACAATCCGCTCCATTGATATCCGATGCCATCAGGCATCTGCTGCGCCAGATCTTCCATCGCTTCCATGGCTTCTCCGGTACTGAAGCCGGGCGCCGGCTTACCCAGAATCTGCACGGCAGATTTTCCGTTGTAGCGTTCCAGCTTTGGCGAACCTGAGGTCCAGTGCGCACTTGCGAAACTGGAAAAAGGCACCATGCCCCCTTCGTTATTGCGAACAAACCACTGATCGAGATCTTCGGGTGACATGCGCGAACTCGGCTCGCCTTGCACGTAGACCTTCTTGACCCGACCGTGGTCAATGAATTGATTGATGTAAGACGAACCCCAAGCGTCATGGATCGTGTCGGATATCTGCGCGGCTGTCAGGCCGAGTACGTGCGCCTTCTCCCAATCAATATCCAGGGTGTACTGCGGTTCATCGTCTAGCCCATTGGCACGCGGCGCCTGAATAACCGGATGCTGGGCAGCCAGCGAGATCAACTTGTCCCTCGCTTCCATGAGAATAGCGTGGCCCCGCCCGGCTTCGTCTACCAATTCGAGGTCAAAGCCGGTGGCGTTGCCCAACTCGAGCACCGCCGGCGGCACAAAAACCACAGCTTTGGCATCGAGGATTGAATTGAAATAAGTACGGGCACGACCTGCCACTGCTTGTGCGGAATGTTCCGCACCTTCGCGCTCATCCCAGTGCTTGAGCCTGACAAAGCCCAGTCCAGCACTCTGCCCCCGGCCCGCAAAACTGAACCCGGCCACGGTGAATACCCCTTCGACACTTTCCTTCTCTTCTTCCAGCAGATACTCGCGCATCTTGTTCAGCGCTTCTGCCGTGCGCGTTGTCGTGGCGCCCGGCGGCGTATTGGCTTGAATGTACATGATGCCCTGATCTTCTTCGGGCAGAAATCCGCTGGGCACGCGCGTAAACATGAAAGCCATCGTGATGACAATGAGGCCGTACACAACAAGGTAACGAAGCAGCTTCCCGGTCAGGTGCTGAAGCGACTTTTCGTAATAGCGATTAAAACGATTGAAGCCGCGATTGAACCAGCCGAAAAAGCCTTTCGAGGTTTCCTGATGACCTTTCTTGACCGGCTTGAGCAGGCTTGCACACAAGGAAGGAGTGAAGATCATCGCCACTACCACGGACAGCACCATCGCAGAGACCATGGTGATAGAAAATTGTCGATAGATGACGCCAGTAGAGCCGCTGAAAAATGCCATGGGCAACAGCACGGCGGTCAGAACCAGTGCGATGCCAATCAATGCGCCAGTGATCTGCCCCATCGACTTGCGAGTTGCTTCCTTTGGGGACAGGCCCTCCTCAGACATGACTCTTTCGACGTTCTCCACCACCACGATGGCATCGTCCACCAGCATGCCGATGGCCAGCGCCATGCCGAACATGGTCAGGGTATTGATGCTGTAGCCCGCCACCGCCAGGATGCCGAAGGTCCCCAGCAGCACCACGGGGACCGCAATGGTCGGAATCAGGGTGGCACGCAGATTCTGCAAGAACAGCAGCATGACCAGAAAGACCAGCACGATGGCGACCAGCAGCGTTTCCACCACCTCTGCAATTGAAATACTGATGAACGGCGTACTGTCGTAGGGGTAGATCGCTTTCAGGCCTTCCGGAAAGAAGGGCTCCAGCCTTTCGACGGTGGCACGCACGGCTGCCGCGGTATCTAGCGCGTTTGCACCGGATGCGAGTCGCACGGCTACGCCGCTTGCAGGCTGTCCGCTGTACAGGGGCAAGGTGCTGTAATTTTCGCTACCCAGTTCTACACGCGCGACATCCTTGAGACGTACCTGGGAACCGTCAGAATCAACGCGCAACAGAATGTTGCGAAACTCCTCTTCACTCTTGAGAAGCTCTGGCCCGATGATGGTGGCGTTGAGTTGCTGTCCATCCACGGCGGGCAACCCGCCGAGTTCGCCGGAGGCAACCTGTACATTCTGTGCGCGTATCGCCTCAGCCACGTCCACAGGCGTCATCGAAAAACTGTTGAGTCGGGCAGGATCGAGCCAGATTCGCATGGCGTGCTGAGCGCCAAACAGGCGCAAATCACCCACACCCGGGGTGCGACTTAGTGGGTCCTGGATATGTGAGGCAATGTAGTCCGCAATATCGCCGCCATTCATGCTGGAATCTGTAGAAGCAAAGCCCACTACAAGCAAGAAATTCTTGGTCGATTTGGCAACTTTGAGCCCCTGCTGCTGGACGCTTTGCGGGAGCTGCGGCGTTGCTGCCTGAAGCTTGTTCTGAACTTGCACCTGCGCAATGTCGGGATTGGTCCCCTGCTCAAAATATAGGGTGATCGACATGCTTCCGTCCTTGTTGCTCTCGGACGAAAAATACAAGAGGTTATCGATGCCATTGAGCTGCTGCTCTATAACCTGTGTCACCGTGTTTTCCACCGTCTCAGCCGAAGCGCCGGGATAGTTGCCGCTGATGGATATCGCAGGAGGCGCGATTGCCGGGTACTGTGAAACCGGCAAGCTCAGGACGGCCAAGGCCCCTGCCATCATGATGACGATGGCAAGAACCCAGGAAAAAATTGGGCGATCAATAAAGTAGTTGACCACGACCTTCAGCCCGCACTTGCAGCGCTGGACGTACCCAGCGTCTGATTGGCAGGCTCATCGCGGCTTGCGCCGGAAAGCTTGGGCGCCACCTTGTCACCGGGATGAACATGCTGTATGCCGCTGACGATGACTCTGTCGCCTTCCTCAAGACCGCTGGAAATCAGCCACTGATTGCCGACTGCCCGGCTGGATGTCAGTTTTCTCAGCTCAACGGTATCGTCCGTGTTGGCCACCAGAGCCGTTGCAACACCTTGCGCGTCATGCGTCAGGGCCTCTTGCGGAATCAGTAAAGCGTGGTTGTCGACCCCTTCCTTTATTTGCATGTGAACAAACATACCGGGCAGGAGAAACTGATCCGGGTTCGGAAATTTGGCGCGTAGCGTCACCGAACCCGTGGTCTGGTCCACCGTGACCTCCGAAAACTGCAGACTGCCCTCGTGCTCGTACACGCTGCCATCGTCAAGAATCAGCTTGACCTTGGTGTCACCCGGATCTGCGGCCTTCCCTGCGTGATCACGCCGAAGCTTGAGCAGAACGTTACTGGATTGGGTGACGTCGACCAGGATCGGGTCAAGCTGCTGAACCGTCGTCAAAGGATCGCCCTGGTCTGCCGTGACCAGCGCGCCCTCGGAAACCGTGGAGCGTCCACTGCGCCCGTCAATGGGAGATACAACAGCGGTGTAATGAAGATTGATTCGTGCTGCATCCAGTGCGCTCTGCGCTGCGGCGACCTTGGCTTCTGCCTGTTGCCTGGCAGATTCCACCTGAATCAGTTCAAGTTTGCTGATGGCCTTGAGCTCAGCAAGAGGTCCGTATTTGTCGGCCTTCAGGCGCGCAGCGGAATACTCCGCCTTCGCACTCATGAGATTGGCCTTCGCACTTCTGAATGCCGCGTCGTAGCTCGAAGGGTCAATCTGATAAAGGCCCTGCCCCTTCTTCACTTCACTGCCTTCCGTGAAGTTGACCTCGCGAATGATGCCGCTCACCTGGGGTCGAACCTGCGCAATGCGGTAGGCCACCGTTCGACCGGGAAGTTCGGTTGTCAGTGCCAGAACCTGCGAATGCAGTTCAATGACCTCCACTGCCTGCGGCGCTTTTGCTTGTGCAGGTGCTGCTGTCTCCTTGCAGCCAGAGAGCAGCGCCATGCTGAAAAACGCGAGAAGGACGAGAGGCTGTAGATGCTGTAACCGTCTCATGACATTTCTCCCGCATCTCTGGAGTCAGAACCGGAACTATCTGCAATGCCGCCCAATAAGCCTGCGCAGACTTGATCGGCATAGATCTCAGGGTCCTCCGCATAGTGATTGAAGCTTGGGATGTGTCGCAGCAAGTCCCGAATCTGAAAGAAGTTCAGGCAGGCTGACATGGTCAGCATCCAGGCGACCGCGGGATCCAGGCCCTGGCGCAGTTCACCATCGGCCTGCGCTCGGCGGAATATCGCCATTTCCATCTCAAAATTGCGTTGGTACACGTCGTCACTCATCTGTTCCGCCCGCAAGGCACCGTTATCCAGAATTTCCCGCAGCATCAGGCGAGATTGCAGTGGCCGCTGAAAGAGCCGCTGTAGAACGCCGCCGATGAACGCCCGCAATCGATCCGAGAAGCTGCCCTCGACATGATTGGCCTCGGTAATGTCATCACCCCACTCCAGACTGGCGGTGCGGAGCACTTCCAGATACAGAGCTTCCTTGGATGCAAAGTGATGAAACACGTTGGACTTACACACGCCAGCGCGCTCGGCAATGCTGTTGACCGATACGCCCTCGTAACCGTTAGCCGCGAACAAATCCAGTGCAGCCTGAAGGATGAGCCGGCCGCCTGTAGCCGTTTGCGGTGGGGAAAATTCCAACATGATGGTTTCTAAAACCCTGTTGTTATGTGCATTTATGATTCGACAAACAACACTGACCGATCGGACGGTCAGAGAATAGTCGGTCAGACGAGGCAGGGCAATGCAATACCAGCAAAGGGAAGCAAATCTACTAGTCCCCTCCGAGTGGAAACCGACAACCCGGAACTTGAGAAGCACCCTATTCGCGAAGCGACTTTGGCAGAACGCATCCGCTCTACTAGCGCCACGGCACCAACTGGTCGGGTGCTGTCAGGCTTGCTGCCCTGAGCCTCTAGCGGAGCTCGATCCGAAATGCAAAAGGGAGAGAATGTGTTGCGCGAAGCATTTTTTGACTGTCAGCGATAAGACCCGCACAAAAGCAAGGTCTTCTACTCAACTAACCCTGTCACTCAACATCAGCGCGAAGGAAATCGCCCAAAATTTCATTAAATTCAATAGGCGTCTCGAAGTAGGGAGAATGCCCTGCCTTGACTTCAACCAGTCTTGACCTAGGCAAATAGCCCTGCAGTTCTTTTATGACGTCGGGCCCCCAGATCAAGTCGTATTCTCCTGCCACCATCAGGATCGGCATATTCAGTTCAGCTGCGGTGGCCAGAGGAACCAGGACTTCTTCGCTGACCAGTCGAGGCACAGGGTCGAAGCCCGCAAGCGACGTATTGAATGCTCCGATTTCTGCGAACAAGAAACTGAGGGCCGGCTGGCGCTGCGGGAAATCACTCGCAAGAGCAAGAGTCGATGCAGTACCCGCAGCAATTCGTTCTTTCACAGTCGCAGCAGCATGCAAGCCGCTGGGCAGATTGAAGCCGCCGATGGTGCCGGAAAGCGTCAGCGACCTAACTCGTTCCGGATACTTCAAAGCGGCCTGAACCCCGGTCCATCCACCCATGGACTGACATACAAAATGTGCAGATGAGATCCCGGCGGCATCGAGCACTGCGACAGCATCATCGCCGAAGGACCTAGGATCAAATTGCTCTGCTCGGCACGTCGAGCGCCCGAACCCGCGGTGGTCAATGGCAATGCAGTGATAATCGCTGCAGAAGTGTCCGAATTGTTGCCACCATACCGTGCTGTTACCACCTATCCCGTGGCAGAAAATAATGGCGTCTCCCGAGCCAGACTCGGTGAAATAAATATTGACGTCCTTGCTCTTCGCAAATGGCATGTTTTAATCCCTGGTTTCATGCTCAGGCATGAAAATGTAACGACGCTATTCAACGGCAATTGAAGACCTGCGACTCTCTGACCCACTGGCCAGCAGGTTGATGAGATTATCTTTGGCGTCGAGGGCCCGGGCGCTCATTATTCGGCGCGCTAGTGGCAGTAAGGCGCACCTGACTAACGAACTCCCACTGCGGCTATACATCTTCCACTGCAGGCGGCAATCATTACCTGTGACTGTGGAATAGCGCATTTCCATTCGAGGCAAAAGTGGCGAGAGGTTTCCCTCGGTAGCGAAATATTGATTTCTCTCTGACTCCGTCACGACGATCTCGACCACCTTTTCACCCGCCAAGGGAATTCGAACGTGTTCCAGATAGGCTTTCCCGACCTGACCAGGGCTCAAATCGTTTGCCTCGTCTATTTTTACGACCTGGGGAAACCAATCTCCAAATCTCACCAGATCGCTCGTCAGTTCAAAAACTTCGCTGACATCAACATTAATCTCGCAGTCGAATGCAGCCAAGAGATACATCCCTAGCTTTCCGAAGTGCTTTTGATATTGCCCAAGGGCATCCCCCACTCCATTCTAGATCCACCATAATTGATGTAATTAACTTTCAACTTGGTGAATGTGCTGATCGCCTCCATCCCCAGGTCCTCTCCACTGCCGCTAGCCTTGTGTCCCTCGTAGGGCACACTCCACTTTCCATGATGTGGGCAGTTGGTCCAAATAATGCCCGCTTCGATCCTCTTTGCGACGCGCAGCGCACGGCCCAACTCGCTTGTCCACACTGTTGCGGCAAGGCCATAGATCGAATTATTCGCGATAGCGATGGCCTCGTCTTCATCCTTGAAGGTCAGCACGGATAGAACAGGTCCAAAAATTTCCTGCTGAGCAATTTGCATGTCGGGATTGACGCCGCTGAAGATCGTAGGGCTGATGAAGGAGCCATTTTCCAAGCCCACGAGATCGGGAGCTTTGCCTCCACAACGCAATGTTGCACCAGATGAGTTCCCGAGTTCTACGTGTCGCATTACGCGCTCAAAGTGCGCCTTCGAGACCAGCGGCCCGATCTGCGTCTTCTCTTGCATCGGATCGCCCACGACCAAGTTGCGGGCACGTTCCACCAGGCGCTCCACGAACGCTTCGGCGATGCTCTCTTGCACCAGAAGACGTGACCCCGAGGTGCAAATTTGCCCTGTATTAAAGAAGCTGGTGAAGAGCGAACCCGCGAGAGCCTGATCCTGATCGCAATCAGAAAATACGATATTCGGGCACTTCCCGCCGAGCTCGAGATGCAGGCTCTTGAAGGACTCAGCACTCGCGTGAACAATTTTACTTCCAACGTTCGTGCTGCCGGTGAAGCTGATCTTGGGAACAGACGGGTGCACTACAAGGGCATTGCCCGTCGTCGGCCCGTCTCCGTGAACAACATTGACGACGCCAGGGGGAATTCCCGCCTCGAGACAAATCAGCGCGAACTGATTGATGCTCATGGGCGTCTCTTCGGCCATTTTAATGACCACTGAGTTACCAACTGCCAATGCCGGGGCCACCTTCCAAACTCCGAGCATGAATGGAAAGTTCCACGGCACAATGGCAGCTACCACACCATAAGGTTCGCGGCTGGAGTAGGTGTGAAAACCTGCGTCATCCGGATAACTTTTTCCAAAGGCGTGCTCGGGAAGCTGCGAGAAGTAATCAAACACCGATGCAGCGGCGGCTACATCTGATCTGGATACAGCTAAAGGCTTGCCGGTATCTTCGGTTTCAAGAAGTGCGATTTCTTCCAATCGTTCGGTGATGAGTCGTGCCACGGCTCGCATGCGCTGGGAGCGCTCCACTGGTGACATGTTCGACCATGCCCCGCTTTCGAACGCGCGTTTAGCGCTTTGGACGGCGTGCTCAACGTCTTCAACTGTTCCAAATGCAACCTCAGCGCAAACAGCTCCGGTAGCAGGATTTATCGACTTGAAGACGCGTCCTGACTCTGAATCGATCTGCTGTCCATTTATGACGTGCTTGATGTGTTTCAAGGAATTTTCTCTCTGAATTTTTTTTCGTATACGTCACTCTGGCGACGCAATAGAGTGGCGCTAGGCAATCTCTCCGGAATCGTACGCAATGTTTCCCGCCAGAACGGTACGCATGACCTTCGTACCTGCGAGATCCTCTATTGGGCAAGTGCCTGGATCACGATCCAGAACCACGTAGTCAGCATAATTGCCGGCTTGAAGAGACCCGATCTCGGCCCACCCCATTACTTTTGCAGCAGAGTCGGTGAACATGGAGAGCGCCTCGTCTCGGCTAATTTTCTGTCGAGCGCCGAGGTTGGATTTACCTGACTCAAAAAATTCGTGGGTCAATGAAATCTCAACATGCTTCCATAAGTTTCTCGGTGCCCAATCTGTGCCACCGCCAACGTCCATGCCCGAATCGAACACATTTCGCAGCGGGCATAGGTGATCCAGACAAGCTTCGCCGAATCTACGGGCGTACAGATCGCCTTTCCCCCATACCGCGGTCATTGTGGTTGTGTAGTTGTAGTTCAGCGCGGCATAACGATTTATCAGTTCTGGGCGCAGAAAAAACCCGTGAACGAGCACCCAACCATTGGGTGCCTTTTTTGCCTTGTCTGCGGCAGCTTCTGCCATCTCAAGATTTTCTTCTATCGCTTTATCGCCCATCGCACAAGAATTGAGGGGCACGTCGTGCTCCAGGCAATAATCCATCGCAAGGCGAATCTTCTCTGGCGATGTTTGATAGTGACCTTTCGTCAGTTCTCCGTAGGGGCCGGGGTAAGCCTGGCTCATCATCATCCAACCTGGATTGCAAACCCCGTCCCACATCACCGACACACCTGAAAAACGGAAGAACTCATCTTCGAAATCAAGGTTTGCCTTCGCATGCTCCAGCAATTCGACAATTTCAGGCTCGCTGCGCGGCTTGCTGGTGGCGAATCCGAAATCGTCCAGCTCCATTGCCGCCATAACCCTGAGATTCAATTCATTGCTCTGTCGCAATGCTCGATAAAGCTCGACCTGCTCTGGCATCAGCATGTGATTCTCGAGGATCGTCGTGACGCCATACATTGCTGCCTGCGCAATACCAGCTTTGACGGCATCCAAGGCGCCGACTGCCTGGATCGTTGGCACCTGCTGCCAAATTGTGTCGTTGAACGAGTCTTCAGCGTAGTAAAAATTGACTGACCCGCGGATGAGTCCGGTGGGCTCCCCTTCCGCGTCCTTTTCTATCCAGACATTGCTGACTCGAGCGGGTGTATCTCTATTGAGTCCGACTTTAGCCAAAGCCATCGAATTGAACGCCGCCGTGTTTGGAATAACCGGCGGAAAGGCCAATATCGCAACCGGGTGGTCAGGAGTGGCTTCGTCGAGCACTTTCCGATCGGGTAATACGCCCTCAACGAGTGACTTGTAACGATCTGGCTCCCTTGCAAAATAATCATCGTCGCCGTGACCAACTGGGGTAGTGAGAATCCACTCGCCCGGCGGTACTTGTCGCGCTCGTTCGCGAATTCGTTCGACAATTTCCGCATGCGATTGCACCCCGAAGAGTGGGACAAGTGGCGCACCGAGCACTGAGAAATGCAAGAGATGACGGTGCGTATCGATCAACCCGGGCATGACGGTCGCACCGCGAACATCTATTTTCGCCGCCTGCTTCCCCGCCAAATCCTGCATGTCCTCCAGATCACCGATACCTATGATTCTGTCGCCTTCGGTCACCATTGCAGCAACCGTTGGATAACCTGGAGACTGAGTTCGTATTGAGCCTCCGTAGATCAACGTCCTGGTCCTACTGTTCATTTGGTCGTGCTCCCACCTAGATTGTTATTTTTAGCCTCTTCAAAGAAAAATCGGCTATACACAAATCGGCGACAGAATGTTACATGCTAATGCGCGGCACAAATGGCCGATATCATCTCTCTAGCGCGCTACGCTAAGTTCAATATGCTGTCAGTCATTTATTTTGCAGCACGAAGTACCTTTCCAATTTGTTATTTTTTGAAGGAACGCTGCGGATTGGATGATCACTCTCGGCCCACGCACAAGTTGCATGGCCACGTCTGCTTTGGGGCATCAATAATTCGTTAGAAGACTTCGGCCACATGCTTGGCTTCCCCCAGCTATCGCTTCGCGACGGCAACTTTCTGTCAATGAAGGTCTTCGTGGATGTGCAATGAGCTTGCGAACCTCGAGGCTACAAGCTCAGGTCGGAGTCACATGGAGCCGTTTGACGTTCTGACGCGCCGGCGCCGATTTGAGCGAAGGCTGGCGCCATGCCACCGCCGATAGGCACGGCTCAGAGAAGTGGAATCGGTATACCCCAACAGGCTCGCGATTTGTGTCGCACTCATCTCAGAGTGTTTGATGTACTTGTCCGCCAGATCTGCGCGAGCCGCATTCTTGATGGCCCTGAAACTGTCACCGGTTTCTTGCAGACGTTCCTGCAGGGTGCGCACGGAAAGTCCCATCGCCAGGCTGACATCACCTACGGAGCACTGCCCGTATGGCAGCAGCGCGCGAACGATCCCCTGCACCTGGTAAGTCGTGGTGTCAGAAAGCAGGCCTTCGTCATGACGGAGCATCTGCAACACAAGTGCCCGCGTTCTGGTCCCACTGCTGCCAAGTGGGCGATCGAGAATCACAGCGTCAAGCTCGATGGCGTTGCGATCTGAATTGAATCTCAAATTCGGACCAAACATCTTTCGGTGAAGGTGAAGATCAGAAGGCGCTTCATGTCGAAACCAGACTGCAGGCGGTGTCCAGGCTCGCGGCCCGTGTGAGCGAATCTCTTCCAAAGTTGTGGCCAGAGCGTACTCAGACATTTGCACCTCGCTGAGTGCTTCGCCGGTGGCTGCTGACCAGTTCAGCGTGCCGCCTTTGCCCATGGGCTCAAAACTCATGACCGCGGAACTGCTGTAAAGCTCGAAGTGCTTGGCAAAATCCTCACACATCTGCCTGACCGTCTGAGCGTTGCGTAGCAGCAACCACAACGGTCCGATGATGGCGCCCAGCCTCGCACCAACCGCGAGTTCCAAACCGAAATTTCGCCGTCCGCAAATGGCAGATGCCATTTCAAAAAACGCGATGACGGCGCGTCCGCTCACCAGGAGATCGGGGTCTGTCAGAGCCTCTGCCGGCAGGCCCGCTTTTCTCGCGATGGCAACCGGCTTGCGGCCAGCCTCTCTGATAATTGAGGAGGCGCCACTCAGAATGACACTCCTTACCAGGGGTCCAGACACATTATTCTCCCGCAATTTGGTCCGCGCATTCTGCCATCTAATCCGCGCAAACTGCCAAGTCTTTGGGCTTTTGAAGGATCAACCTATTCCACGGTGATCACACCGAAGCCAAAAAGCCCCGGCAACAGATCGGGGCGCGAGGAGACACAGATTGAATGATTCGATAAGCGTTGCGCGTCCCGAGGCGATCACGCCGCAGTGGATGACTGCAGCTTTGACTGCAAGAGGCATCCGCGCCAAGGTCCGGTCGCTCACATCGAAGGCGGTTGGTACCGGGCAGCTGGGCGAGACGCACCGCTTTCAACTGAGTTACGAGGGGCCCGTACCAGCAGATGCTCCTGTAACCCTGATCGGAAAATTCCCGTCAGCAGACCCGGTCTCTGCGCAAACCGGCCGCGATCTCGGAATCTACCGTACTGAAGTCATGTTTTATCGTGAGCTCGCCTCTCGAACAAAGATGCGCACGCCACGCGCCCTCGTGTCACAGATTAATGACGATGATCAGTTCGTCCTGCTGTTTGAAGACCTCTCGCCTGCAATGCAAGGGGATCAGATGAAAGGCTGTTCGGTTCAAGACGCCCGCAAAGTGCTGCAAGAAGCAGTGCTCCTGCACTCGGCTTTCTGGAACGACGATAGCCTGATGAACAAGTCGTGGGTTCAGGTCCCTGAGGGTGCTCAGAGCTTCTACACCACCGATCTCATCGAACGGTCCTGGCACCATGTTCAGCAGAACTACACCGGTGCCCTGACCAGCGATGTAGAGCAGGTTTGTGATCGATTCGCCCGCAATCACGCGTGGTGGAACAGGCCGCGTGGCCGCCCCAAACACTTTTCACATAACGATTACCGTGTAGACAACATGATGTTCGGTGGTCGAGACGGTCGCGTCGCAATCGTGGACTGGCAGACTGCTGGTTATCTCGGCGCTGGGATGGACGTCTCCTATTTTCTGGGTGGCGCGTTGGACAGAGAAACCAGAAAGCGTCACGAACAAACCCTCCTGCGCGAGTATTACAACGGGCTTCTCGAAAATGGCGTCCGCGACTACAGCTTCGAAACATTGCAGCGCGATTACGCCCATTACTGTTTTGCGGCCATAGCTGTTGCCATCGCGGCCACCCTGATTGTCAAACGCACTGACAGGGGCGATCAAATGCTCATGCAGATGGTGACCAGTGCAGCTCTGCAGGCGCTGGACAATCACGCCCTCGATGACCTGCCGGCTTAGAAAACATGAAACTCGCCAAACCGCAACTGGATGTCGGAATATTCACAGAGACGCTACAGCCGAATCTGGAATTCTGGGGACTAAGGGCTGGCCTGGAGTTTGACCATCGGATCGACCTGCGAGGTGACTGGGCCCAGCACCGATTCAAGTCGTACGGGTCAATTGTAAAAATCAATCACCTGACCAGCGCGCTGCCACGGCGACCTCCCACAGGTTATGTCGGCATCACCATCGCGACGGATCGCTGCGCACCCTCTGAACTGACAGACCCCAGCGGCATCAACGTGAAGTTCGTGCCTCCCGGACAAGAAGGCGGCATGGGCGTTGGCGTCACGGTGCGCACCAGCGAACCTGAAAGAATGATGGATTTCTATACCGATGCCATGCAGTTTGATCGCGTCAACGAAACGACCGCTCGCTGCGGAGAGTCCTTCATTTTTGTCGAGGCAGGAGACGCCGTTACGGAGTCCGACGACTTTCTTGCTGCCGGCTTTCGGTATTTGACCGTCCAGGTCTTTGATGCGGACCGCGAGATGGCCGGCATCATTTCCCGCGGGGGGCGGTTTGGACGCGAACCGGTCAGTCTGGGGGACATCGCGCGATACGGCTTCGTACGAGACCCTGACGGAAACTGGATTGAAATGTCCGCTCGCAAATCTCTTATTACCAAGTAAACAGACTTGGTTTTCAAAATCACCAAAATATAAATTCCAGGAGGAACAGGATGACAAACCAAATCGACGCGGTTGTGATCGGTGCAGGATTCGCCGGCATTTACGCTGTACACAAACTCCGTGATGAGCTCGGCCTCAAGGTTCAGGGTTTTGATGTTGCCGCCGGGCCCGGTGGCACCTGGTATTGGAACCGCTACCCTGGCGCCCGATGCGACATCCCTTCAGTGCACTACTCCTATTCCTTCTCTGACGAGATTCAGCGCGAATGGAAGTGGAGCGAACGTTACGCGGCCCAGCCCGAAATTCTCCGCTACCTTGAATTTGCTGCAGACAAACTCGACGTCCGCAGGTCTTTTTCCTTCAACACGCGGGTCACTTCGGTCGTTTGGAATGATGCCGATTCACGGTGGACTATCGAAACGGATACAGGTAAGACCTATACCGCCCGCTTCGTCATCGCTGCCGGTGGAAATGTCTCCATTGCCAAGTCTCGATCAGAGTTTCCGGGCATCGATCAATTCAAGGGAAAAGTGCTGGCCACCAGCAATTGGCCGCATGAAGGCTTCGATTTTGCCGGGAAGCGTGTTGGCGTAATCGGAACCGGCTCAACGGGCATCCAGATGACCCCTGAAATTGCGCGGCAGGCGAAGCACGTCACGGTGTTCCAGAGAACGCCAAACTTTGCAGTCCCCTTGGCCAACGCTGACATTTCCCCAGAAGAGCAGACGTACAACACGGAGAATTGGAAGCAGATTCGTGACAAATCACGGGATCGCTTCATGGGAGTGCCATTTGAGTCGCCCGAACCCAGCGCTCTCGCAGTGTCATCGGAAGAGCGTCGTGCCCGCTTTGATCGTCTTTGGAAAGAAGGCGGCTTTCGCTTGGTTGTATCTAGCTACGGCGACATTCTGACTGATGAGCGTGCCAATGAGACGGTTGCGGAGTACGTCCGCGAAAAAATCCGTGAGCGCGTTCGAGATCCCAAAGTCGCGGATATTCTCTGCCCGGATGATCATCCATATGGCACTAAGCGCGCGGCCATGGAGACTGACTACTTCGACATGTTCAATCGCGACAACGTTCGCCTGGTTGATATTCGTGCTGCACCGATCGAGCAGATCACCGAGACCGGAATTCGTACCGGCGGCAAAGAACACGAGCTGGACGTGATCGTGCTGGCGACCGGATTTGACGCCATTACCGGTCCGCTGCTGCATCTGGGTGTGGTCGGGCGAGAAGGCGTAACGCTCAATGAAAGATGGAAGAATGGTCCCAGAAGCTACTTGGGGATTGCAACGGCAGGCTTCCCCAATCTCTTCACCATCACAGGACCTACCAGCGCAGTCACGCTCTACAACAACCCGCTGGCAATTGAAGACCACGTCGATTTCGCTTCAGATGCGATCCAACATGTACTTGATCACGGCGCGAGCACCTTTGAGGCAGATGAAGCAGCGGAAAATGTGTGGCATGAATTAGTCGACGGCTTATTGCACCTCACCCTCTTCCCGCGCGCGAATTCCTGGTACATGGGTGCCAACGTCCCCGGGAAACCGAGAGCAACCTTCATGTTTGCTGGCGGCGCTCCCTTGTATCGGGCCATGGTGGCGGACTCAGTTAACAACGGCTACGCCGGCTTCAAGATTGATGGCGCTTCCAAGAAGGCGCTACCTGCCTTGATACAGATTGACCCTGGAGTGGCGATGGTCGTGGGTGCAATGCTGATGCAGGATACAAAGCCACTTGAAGACTGCACGCTCGATGAAGCACGCGCCGCGGTCGAAAGCTTTGTCATGCTGCAAAAATCAGTTCCGGAAGGCGTTCATCAAGTTGAAACAACCTACCGTGGTGCTGCAGATGAACGTCGGGTCAAAATCTACAAGCCGGATGACGTCGAAGGCCCGCTGCCTGTCATCATTTTCTTTCACGGCGGCGGATTCATCGCCGGCAGTATCGATATGTGCGCTCCGGCTTGTGCCGCTTTGGCTAAAGAACTTGGCGTCATCGTCGTTGCACCCAGTTACCGTCTTGCTCCGGAGGCGCCCTTCCCGGCTGCTACGGACGACACGTATGCGGCAGTCTGCTGGACGGCAGAAAACATTAGCAATCACGGCGGCAATCCAGAGCAGATTGCGGTTATGGGCGACAGCGCTGGCGGTTTGCTCGCGGCAGTCGCTGCGCAGCGTGCCCGTGACGAGAACGGCCCTGAGCTAATGGCGCAGATCCTGCTCTATCCGGCAATCGACGCCGAAGCCAAGACGGCATCGCGCAAGGAATTTGCGGCGGGACCGGTCTTGAGTACCGCCGCCGCCCAGGGAATGCTGCTCACCTATCTCGATGACCCGGAGAATGCGAAGTCGCCTCTGGCTTCACCAAGTCGTGCCAGCTCGCTGAAGGATCTGCCGCCCGCACTGATATTGAGCGCAGAATGTGATCCGCTGCGAGATGAGGGCGAAGACTATGGCCGCGCCCTTGAAGCCGCTGGAACTCCGACGCAGGTTTTGCGACTGAAAGGCATGGTCCATGCGGCGTACTACATGTCTGGTCACGTCCCCCGTGTTTCGGAGTTCAATGCAGCGATCTCGCGGTTCCTCCAACCGCTGAGGAACCGCGTGGCCGCAGAAGCGTAAGTTTGCGTTGCCGTGTTGCGTTATGGGGCGAGAGCCAAGCTCTCGCCCCACCTGAGCACTCATCCTGAACCTGAGCCACAGGATGCCGAAGTTGGGCCATACTTGGCAGGCCCTCATGTACGAGGGCCCAGGCATTCTGAATCAGACATTTCATATCAATGGAGACGGGCATGAGCAGCAGCTGGCGTATCAACTCATCTGGCATATCGGCAGCCCTCCTAGCTGGAGCCTTTTTCCTGTCGTCTGGTTCAGCGATGGCAGGCTTCGTAACCGGCGCGCTGGCAGGTACCACTGGTGGCACAGCGACAGACGGCAGCAGCAAGATCACATCATCGCCGTCAGAGTCCTCGAGTGGAGAATCCGCAGCGGACAAGACCGCCCGACAGTTCATCTTTCACAACTATGACCCACTGCAGATGGATATTGCGCGTGGTCAGGGCGAACACCTGCAGGCGCTGATCAGCATCTATAGCTGTGGCGCAAGTTCGCAAACTGCCTTGATCGGTGCAATCCGACAAGATCTCGTTCGCAAGCAGAGCAGCGGTCACACTATGAACCCATCACCTGAAATACGCGCCACCCAGTTGCATCAGGTTATTGACCAGCAGATCAAGGGTGATTTCGCACAGGCCTGCATCGCCTGATTTTTAATTCCCTGGGGTCATGCCCCAACGGCACCGCCTGCATCACGCCTTGGATCCATGACGTGACAAGGCGATACATGGCGTGATGCGGACGCTGCGATTTTGCACTGCCTTGCTGATGCTGCTTGGGACAGGATCAGCGCAGGCGATTTCTCTTGCCGACGCGCAGGAGCAGGCGCTGAGCCTGGGCCTTGACCAGCATCCCACCTGGTTGCACTTGCTGGAGTTCGCACCGGACGGACAGAACAGCGAAGTCGAGACAGAAGATTTCTTTCTTTCAAGGCAAGGCCGCGTTTCCTCCCGTGCGGAGCTGCTGGAAAGTTTGGCAGCGTTCTTCTCAGTAAAAAATGTGCAGGAAGGTCAGCACGCACAATGCCGATTTCCCGCCCGATACTTCTGGCTGCGCACGCAGCTGAAATTGCCCGATGCAGACCTGCCGACGCCAAAGTGCAGTGCCCTGTACCGCTGGTTAAAACCCCAGCAACTCAGATCCATCAGCGTGGTCATGGTCAGTGGTTATTACGGTAGCCCTGCGGCCACCTTTGGCCATGCATTGCTGAAGCTCAACAATGGCCAGCAATCACTGCGCCGAGGCTTGCTGGATCAGGGTGCCAATTTTGGGGCAAACGTGCCGCCGGAAGATGGCCCCATCATCTATGCCTACAAGGGACTGTTTGGTGGCTATGAAGGCGGATTCACCAGCGATCGCTTCTACCTTCAGGATCGCCTGTATGCCCGCATTCAGTCACGCGACATGTGGGAGTACGAGCTCGCGCTCGGTGACGACGAAAAGCTGCTGGTCGCCCTGCATCTTTGGGAACTCATAGGCAAGCAGTTCAATTACTACTTTCTTCGCCAGAACTGTGCTTATCGCATCGCAAGGCTGCTCGAACTGGGACTGCATACAAACCTCACCGGTCGCGCACACCGACCCTACCCCCCTGCCCTGCTGTTTCATGAAATCACTGAACTGGATGCCCAAACGCGGAAGGCGCTGATTCGTGACGTGCGCTACATTCCGTCTCCCAAGAGGCAAGTCGGAGTCCGATTCGATGCGCTAGATCCTGATCAATTCAGGCTTGCAGAACACGTCATGGAATCTCATGACGTGAGCGTGATTGAGCGCCTGCAGCAGAGTAGCCAAGTCCCGATTCTGGATGCATTGATTGAATATTACGGTTACCAACTGGCGATGGAAGCGCAGTCGCAAAGCGAGCAGTTTCGCGACGTACAGCAAAAGCTATTGCTGCTGCGCTTGGCATTGCCGATGCAAGCCGGTGCGCCTGCACCTGAACGGAGGCCTGTTCAATCTGCACCGCACTTCGGGACAAGACCGGTCCGTTTTGGAGCGGGTCTTGTCGCAAACCAGAAAAATGGCGGCGCGCAATCTCTGCACGCATCGCTATTCAACAGCGACATTCTGAGCCGTAGCGCGCCACTGGGTTCCGTACTCAGTTTTGGCGATCTGGAACTGCGCATGGATCAGGATGAAGGCTTGTACCTGCAGCAGTTCCAACTGGTTGATCTACAGAATTTACGGGATTTCCGGCCAGAGTTTCCGGGTGCCGAGCGTTGGTCTTGGCGCTTCCGAACCGGACTGGCGCAGACAGACTCAGAATGCGTGAACTGTCTGGAAATGTCCGTGCGCGGCGGGATTGGACAGGCGATCAAGGTCTCCAGTCTCACTACGTACCTCATGACGGAGGCCATAGCTGCAAGTCGAGACGAAGCGTTCGCGCTACAACCCTCTGCTGGCGTTGTGCTGGGCAATCCTCAAATGCTCTCCGTTGCACTGGAGTTTGGGTACCGCCTGCATCCCGGCGCGCAAGATAATGCGGTCGACAACACCTTGGTCGCAGCACTCGCACTCGGGCACAACAGCGAAATGCGCCTCACCTGGAAAGACCATCGTGCCCAGGAGCTTTCTCTGACGCTGAACATGTTCTGGTAGCCATATCCTCGAAGCCACCCAGTTTTCAGGCCTCGATAGTGGGCGGTTCTGTGTCTCGATCCATACGACGAATCAACGCGATGAATGCGACAGCAATGAAGGGCATGGTTACGCCATACATGATGCCGGAAATTGCGATCTCGGAATTTCCCAGCAATTGCGGACTCGAGCCAATGGTCATGGCCAAGGCTGCATTGTGGAGACCCACCTCCACGCTGATGGCAATGGCCTGACGACGACTCAGGTGCATGAGCCTGGGGACGATATAACCCACGGCAAGGCTGATGACATTGAGCAGAACGACGGCAGCACCGAGCACCGCGAAGTGCTCCACCAGCGCGCCCCATGCCGACTTCACTGAAAATACGGCAACCAGCACGACAAACACGCCAACGAGAATATTCACAGGCTTACGCAGTCGTTGCGCAGCGTTGGGAAAGCGGTGTCGGAAAAACATGCCTACGGCGATGGGCCCGGCCATGAGCAGCACAACCTGAAGCGCCTTGCTGAATTGCAGGGGAATGCTGCGATCATCGCCCATGAAGTAAATCATCGACAGCGATACGATCAACGGCAGCGTCACGATGGCCAGGACGGCGTTGATGGCCGTGAGTGTGAGATTCAGGGCCAGGTCGCCACCCGCGAGATGACTGAACACGTTGGCAAAGGTACCGCCTGGTGCTGCGGATATGAGCATCAGTCCAACTGCAAGCGTGCCCGGCAAGGCAAAGCCGCGCGCAATCAGAAACGCAATAATGGGTAGCAGCACGGCCTGACACAGCAGTGCCACCGCGATCGGGCCTGGGATGCGCGCAATCCGTCGAAAATCAGAAACAGTCAGCGTCAGCCCCAGGCTGAGCATGACCGCAATGATGGCTATCGGAAGAAACTGCGTCTGCATGGGGACAATCCCGTTTGTCTTGAAAACTGGAGGTACGAAAGCGCTGCGGGCTTTACGACTGCAATCCGTAACGCCGCCAATCTCAAACTCTGCCTACCGCTGATCGCGTCGTTAATCTTGCGTGGCGTTCAGAACCAGGCTGGCAATTGTCGCCTATTCGTCACCGGAGACGCCGGGACGCCGTCACCCCCGAATTGGGGGGGCTAGTGCGAGGCATGAACGGGCACACTGCAACTGAGTGATGATGCGAACCTGCGGTAGGCAAAAGAGCAGTTTGAATCAAATTTGAGTGCGGGAATCTAAAAGCAAGCCTGGGCCCGCATATCAGCGGCTCAAACAAGGCGAGGAGAACCATCAGCGTGAATAGCGACAGACCTGATCGCAGCACCATCAAGTTTCGTATCCAGATCGTTGCAGTGGCTTGCGGAACCCTGTTCACGCTGCTGACCATCATCGGCTGGTTAGGAATGGCCCAGGGCCTGTTCCCGGTGCCCGCGTCGCTCAGCCCGGAGCAAACTGCTGCGTACTTTGCCGAGCATTCTCTGGGCATGCGCACCGGTTGCTTTCTTTACATTGTCGGTTCCGGGCTTTTCTGCATCTGGATTGCCCAACTCGGCGTCATGCTTGCGCCCATTGAAGGTCGTGGCCCTGTCCTGAGTATTGCGGGCGTCACTGCCGGAAACGGCGTGATCGCCTTTGTCATGATGAGTTGCTGTCTCTGGATCAGTGCGGCATATCGTGCCGACGCGGACGCCGATGTGGTGGTCGCCCTGAATGACGCGGCATGGCATGGATTCCTCCTGACGTGGCCAGCGCTGTCGGTGCAGATGATCAGTACCGGCATTGTCACCAAGATGGACGAACGCGAGACTCCGTTGGTGCCGCGATGGGTCACTCATTTTTCAGTGTTTTGCGGCCTGGCCATCGCGATGGCCAGCGGACCAGCCTGGGCCAAGGCGGGTCCGTTTGCATGGAACGGGGTGCTGGCCTATTACATCCCAATGATCCTGTGGGCTCTGTGGTTTGAAATCCATTCCTGGTACATGTTGATGGCCTTGCTCCGCGAACGTCGTGAGCAAACCTCGGCGCCGGCTGGCGCCGTTCCCGCCTGAGACTTCCCCCCAAAATGGCTCGATGATATCGACATGGCATTCATAGAATTCTCACCTGATGCGGCCGATACATTTGCGCAGCAGCCGGACGCAGAACACCCGGTGGTCATGCTGAATTTGCTGCGCTACAAGGCATCAGCCAATTACCCAGAACATGCCAAACAAGCACCCTGCAGCGGGCGTGAAGCCTACCAACGCTACGCTGCGCTGGTCGTGCCACTGGTTGAAGGAATCGGCGCGCAGGTGAAGCTCATGGGCCGGTTTCAAGCCACGCTGATTGGCGCTCCCGATGAGCGCTGGGACGATTTACTCATGGTCGAATACCCATCGCGGAAGGTATTCCTGGACCTGATGAAATCAGAGGCTTATCAGGCTGTGGTCTTCCACCGACAGGCGGCGCTTGAAGATTCTCGACTGATTGCGTTCGGGCCTGGATCGGCCAGCTTTCAGGACTGAATCATCGGTTTGGCGGCAGGCTCGTCGGAGATGAGATCCATTTGTCTGGCGCGGTGCACGGCCAGGGTTCTTCGAGAAACACCCAGCTTGCTGTAAACATTCTTCAGGTGCCACTTAACGGTTTCCGAGCCAATGTTCAATGCGCGCGCGGCTTGCTCATTGCTCAGACCACGCGCAATCAGGGTAAGCACGTCGCGCTCGCGTTTGCTGAGCGGCTCAATCAGACCTTCTGCGCTCTCGCGCTTTGCCGCCTGCGTGCTGGCGCCTTGCCGGATTCCGAGCGCATCGTCGAGGCTGGATTTCCATCGCTCTGCTGAAGGCGTCGTTGGTTTCCATTGCAACCCGTGGTGCTTGACCAGCACGGCAATGGACGCTCCTTCATCGGCAATTGAGCGAATCATTCCCGATGCGGCGCCAAGTTCCATCAGATCTTCAAGTTGCTCCAGCGCAGCCTGAGGCTCTCCGCTAGCCTGCAGCGTCACGCAGAGCAGCGCCTTGGTTCGGGCCACGAGATAGGCGCTTCCATCTGTTCCCGTTGCTGATTGGTCGATACGCAGAAGCTCATTAAGCATTTTCGATGCCTGGCTCGCCTGCCCTGCGTGCAACAGGACGCGGGCCTGGCTGAGACAGAACACACGCCAGGTTTCAGAAATAGCGCTCGCACTTGCTGGCGCATTGCGGGGTGCCAGTTCTGAGAGTCTCTGACAGGCCGCGCCTGCGTCCAGCGGATGCGCTTGTACCAGGTGCAGACGAACGCGCTCGGCAAGGCAGACCGCAGTCAGTCGCGACCATCCGCGCCGATTTGCCAGCAACTCGCCACGATCCAGCAATTGGTGGGCTGCCTCAAAGTCACCGCGCACTATGGCCAGCCGTGTCAGCGCCAGATAGGCAGAACGTACCGAGTCCAGATAGCAGGCCTCGTCGACAATATCCAGACGATCTGCCAGCAATTGATCAACGATATCCAACTCGTTCCATTCGTAATGAATGGCCGCCAAAGAACAGGCGACAAGCGTCGCCGCAGCAGAACGCCGCCCTGCATGCAGCTCCGCCAGCGCGAGTGACTCACGCAGGCGCCGCGCACCCTCATGCAGATGGGCCGCGCGAATATCGCATCCACCCAGCGTGGTAGCGCGATAACACTGGGTAAAGAGATTGCGATCACTGTCGTTAGAAACGGGGTACAGCTCGGGGCTTTGCATGGCACGCGCTTCTTCCAGACGCCCCGCCTTCTGATAGCAATGTGTCAGACCGTTGAGTGTGGCCTGCACCGCCCAGACCACTGGCTCTTCAAAATTTTTGCCGCCACGCAATCGCTTGGCGAAAGCTTCGCCGAATGGCAGCGCGGCTGCGGTATCGTCTTTCAGCGCGGTGATGCAGAACCGCAGCGCAAGTAACTCGGATTCAACTGCCGTGCTGTTCTTGAATTCACTTTTTGTCAGCCGTGCTTCCATGTCTTCAACGTGCTCCATGGCCGCATCCAGCTCAATGGTCAGCAGCAACGCCCAGGCCACAGCCAACTGCAGCCGGGGGCGCGATCTAATCGCTGAATCAGGAATTTTTCGTGCCCAGGACAGCAGCACATGTACGCGGCTGTCTTCGACTTCACGCATGGCGCAGTGTTCGACCCATTCCGCCGCCAAATCAATGCGATCTGCCGCCAACGCGTGTCGTACCGCCTCTGCCCACAGCCGATGCTCGGCAAACCAGTTGGCAGCACGGGTGTGCAGCCCGCTTACTGCCTCGGGAAAACGTCGGGCAAGTTCGGTGCGGAGAAAATCACGGAACAGGGCGTGAAACCGGAACCAGCTCTGTTCGGCATCCAGCGACTGCAGAAAATAGTTTCGCTGATGAAGATCGCCTAGTTGCTCGGCGGCATCGGCGCGACCGGTGACCGCTGCGCACAGGGGGCCGTTCATGCGCTCCAGAATGGAACTGTGCAGCAAGAAATCTACGGTTGGCGCATTCAGATTGGGTAAGACAACCTCAGACAGATAATCATTAATGGCGACAAACCGACCCGGCAATGCATCGATCACGCGATGCGTGTCGGCCCGGTCACGCAGAGAGATGGCGGCGAGCTGCATGCCGGCCACCCAGCCCTCGGTTGCTTCGTGCAGGGCCCGCGACTGACCGGCATCCAGCTTCAAGGCACCAACCTCGCCAAAGAATCGACGCGCGTCTTCAAGATTAAACCGCAGATGAGCGTCGTTGATCTCGACCAGATCATCGTGCGCACGCAAATACGCCAGCGGCAGCGGTGGCTCGGCGCGCGCCGCGATGACTATGCGCAAGTTTCCGGGCGCGTGAAGCAGGAGAAAAGACATCAGATCGTGGATGCCAGAGGCGGTCACACGGTCATAGTCATCGAGCACCAGGGTGAGCGTGGCATCAATTGAATCCAGCGCATTGATGGCCGAGGTCAGGGTGACTTTCGGCGTTGCACTTTCCGGGTTGGCCGAAAGCTCAGGCACGTGATCTGCCAGACTGCCAAGCGCCTCTCCCAGCGCGCGGATGACATAGCTCACGAAGGAGCTGGCGTCGTTATCATCCTCGTCCAGCGTGACCCAGGCAACCGGACGGCTGGCAGCAAGCAATTGCCCACGCCAGTCGGCGAGCACTGTGGTTTTTCCGAATCCTGCGGGCGCTCTGAGCAGGGTCAAAAGGCGCTCGGAACCCAGTGACAGTAATTTGAGGGCGCGCTCGCGCGGCACCATGCGGCGCGCGCCGCGAGGCGGTTCCAATTTCGTGCGAATCATGGGCGGATGCCCTGACCGATGATCCAAGCTGGCTGCCTTCTTGCGCGGCATGTCTCCTCTGGTGTTCCTTCAAGGTCGAAATGACCATGGAACAACACAAAGGTAGAAACCGACAGGCCAGCGGTCAAGCTGGCCTGTCTATTAGGCTGGTCAGCTTGCCGACTCAATACAGGTAAGTCGAATGCCCCGCGTCAACGGTGACCACGGATCCGTTCATGTGGCTGGAAGCCTCGCTGGCCAGCAGCAGCAAGGGCCCGTCGAGCTCTTGCACCTGCCCCAGCCGCTTGAGCGGATGACGCTCGATCAATGCCTTGCCCGCGTCCGATTCAAACAGCGAGGACGCCATCTCGGTCTGAAAGTAACCGGGTGACAAGGCATTGACCCGAATACGATGCGCCGTGAGATCAACCGCCATGGAGCGCGTCAGCTGTATGGCTGCGGCCTTGAGCGTGCCGTAGGTGGGGATGCCCGGGATGACCTGCTCACCGATGATCGAGGTGATGTTCACGATTGTTCCGGGCTCGCCTGCTGCAATCAAACGGCTGGAAAAACTTCGGCAGGTACGCATCATTCCCGAAAAATTGACGTTGATCAGGTTGTCCCAATTTTCGTCCTTCACATCCGGAAACATTCCGAAATCAACTTGCGCCGCGCAGTTGATCAGCAGATTGACCCGACCAAATGCCTTTTCCGCCTTATCAAAAACCTGGTCGACACCCTCCGTGCTGGCCACATCGCCAGCAACCGCAACGGCTTTGCCGCCTGCATCGCAGATGCCCGCAGCGACAGCTTCGAGCCGCTCGGCATTGCGCGCGACACAGACCACTTTGGCCCCAGCGGCTGCAAGCGTATTGGCGAACTGACGGCCCATGCCGGTACCCGCACCCGTCACCAGCGCAACCCGGCCATCGAGTGAAAACAGACTCTCAATCTTGCTCTTCATAATTTCTGTCTCTGCCTAAGCTGTGATCAATCGCGGTTGAGGCGCTGCATAGCACGTGCGCGGTTACGCAAGGTCTTTTGGCGTTGCTCAGTCGTCACCGTCTGGGCATCGGCCGGCAAGGCTTTGGCCAGGTCAGAGAACGGCACGCGCGTGACGGTGGGAATGGGCGTCGAGTCCGCCTCGTAATAGCGAATCGTCATCAGCCCGGTCTGATTGCCACCCGCATCGAGCCAGTTGGCAATGCCGGGATCTTTGTGCGAGATCACCGCCCGAAACACGCCATCAGAATCCACTTGTGCCTGATGTCCATTGAGCGAGTTCTGGCGAAGATGATAGTCGCGTGCTTCCCAGAAATGACTGGCGAGCTGGATATTCCAGTACTGGGTCTTGGGCAGTTCCACCTCGACCAGCAGGGCCTCATCCTCACCACACTGATAGGCACCTTTGCCATAGGTCAGCGCGCGGAATCCATAGTCAATGGCATCAAAAGCCATGGTATTGACCGGATGCTGGTAGTAGGTCTCAACAGATTGGCGGAACACCGGCGGGACCTGTTGCAGAAAATCACAGAACAATTCGAGATTCTTGCGAATGGTTTCTTCCGTCAGCGGCGGCGGCGGATAGATCGCGTTCTGGTTTTCGATGGTCAGGCGCGCCATCTGTTCCTTGTCCCAGTCGTAGAAATACTGACGCAGGATAATGTCGCAGCGACCCTCCGGTAGCTCGACCCAGTTCACAGCGCCAGCCGGTCGTTCACGGCTCAGGAATATTTCGACCTGATTCTCTGGCCCAACTTCCACCTCACCCAGTCGTGCATGCAGGCTCCAGTCGCCCAGATGCGCAAAGGTGTCGTTTCGAATTTCAATATCAAACAACTTAGCGGTACCGCGATCGCCAACGATGCGATAAACATTGCGCCCGTGCAGGGGGGCCCAGATGTAGTGACAGTCGGCTGAAGGAAGGCCCCACTGAACGCGCGTGCTCAACAACTGCAGGAACTGCGGATGCTCAGGATCAACGGTCTCCATGGTGACCGGCAGTGCCCCGCCAATCAGACGCGTCAGCTGGCGAACACCTTCGGCTCGCGTGAGATCATCCGTGACCCGCTCGTCATTCCAGACGAGTTTTTCAATCTCCGCCATCGACTTGACGACTTCCTGCCAGATAGCAGGATCGGAAAACGTGTGTGCATTAAGGCTCGTGCTGTACGGCATGAAGGCTCCTCAAAATCTTGTGGATTGGATTATTTGTTGAATTCGGCAAAACGCTTGGCGTAACGGGCGAACCGCGCACTGATCATGTCCTGAGAGAACCCATAGTCCTCAGCGGCATAGGTGTAGCTGCCCAGATAGTGCTGGGGCCGCTCTTCGTCAAACTGCTGGGCGTTTGCCAGCGTCTCTGCGTCAAGCTTGCGCCCAGCCAAGGCGAATGCACGCTCGATCACGTCCTCCAGATTGGTCATGATTTCCATGTAATGAACGTCCATGAAGCGTTCACTTGGCAGGCGCTCGCGAAGGTCGATGTAGCGATCCATCATGGTCCCGAAGTAATCCAGCATTTCGGGGCCGATGATCGAGCTGTCAATCTGGTCACTGTGGATGCGGCGCATCTCTTCGGTCAGCCCGGACATGGACGGCATGACAACGTTCACGTCGCGATGACAATGAACAAAAACAGCGTCTGGAAATACTTCGAGAAGCGTATCGATGAATCCGGTGTGGCAGGGTGATTTCATGATCCAGGAGCGCCCCTGCGCCCCGCCCTGTTGCCACTGCATGTACTGCATCTGGCCGTGCAGGAAGTCATACAGCGGCCGCTGGTTCGTGTTCATGCAGAACTCGTAGAACGACGGAATATGCGCAAACAGCCATGTCACCACGCATTGAAACGAGCCCTGCATCAGCAAGACTTCTTCGTCGGGAACCTCGGCTTCGGTCGGGTGGCGTGCCATGAAGCCCGGGAAATTCTCAGACAGCATCTGCACGGCATCGCGCGCCATCTGGATGCGCTCGACGGGCTTGCCCGGCTCTTCTCCCGGAAATGGCGCGGGATTCATCATGCGCCAGTACTCCATTGCCAGCGCCTGCGGGCTGGCAGACAGAACGCGTTGAAGCTTGGTGGTTCCGGTTCGGGGCAAGCCCAGAATGACGATCGGGCGCTCGATTTTCTCTTCCAGAATTTCCGGGTGCGCCTTGAGATCACGTACGTAACGCAAACGGTTGACCAGGTTATTGATGACGCCGCCGTAAGCAAGCTGCTCGCCGAGTTCACTCAGGTCCGCCTCGGTCTGGAAGGCTTTCAACAGGCGGCCCAATGAGTCGAGGAAATTCAGATCGCCAAAATCCTCCAGGCCCGCCATCTGTTGAGCGGCTGCCATCACGCCATCAACGGTCTTCGGCATTGCAGCCGCTTCACTTGCTTGACTCATCTTGCCTCCAGGCACGCTGATCTGATCTTTCTGGTGAACAAACGCCAGGCTTCAAGACAGCCTGCGGCGGCGTTTCACATTTTTTATAGAGGCGTGAGCCTGCCATTGGCGGCGGCTCATTGCCAGATCAGAGCATAGGTGTGCTGAGGGTCAGCAGTAACCCCAAAACGGGGGGGCATCTGCCGGATCGGTCTACGGGCGGTACTGGGCAGACACTCCAGCTGCCCGCAGGATGACTAAGCTCTGGCCCTCAGACTACGCGCGACCAGTCGGGCAAGCTGCCAAGAATATAGGCCTCAGTGCTGGCTTCAGCGCCCGCCACATTGCGTGACCGGATCTGTTCAACAAGTTCGAGTCGTGACTGATTCAACTGATGCGGCGGCCCCGCAACAGGGTCGGGTCGCGTGCGTCCCTGGCTCAGATAGAAGCGAAAAATTCGCCGCAAGTTGCCGATGCGTTCAAGCAACAGCTTGGAGCGTGCCATGGCGCTGATCTGATCGTGAAACAGGGAGATGCCGTCGGCCATGGTGCGCCGGTCCTGAGAAGTCTGGAACGGGTTCTGCGACAGTTCCTCTGACATCTCGAACAGGGATTGAGATTCCTCTTCGGTATGTCGCTCTGCGGCAAAGCGGCTGATGAGGGCCTCTGTCCGGGAAAACAGGACGTAGAAATCCTCGACCTCCTGTTGCGAAGGTGAAACCACCCGGCACCCCACCTGCGGGATGATTTCCAGATAGCCAACTCCGCGCAGGTAGAGCACGGCCGAGGCCACGGGCTGCCGGCTGGCATCAAACTGTTTTGCCAGTGCATAAATGGAAAGCGCCTCGCCGAACTGATACTCGCCGCGTTCCAAGCGCTCTTCAAGTTCGGAAGCGATTTCTCCGGCCTTACCGGAGAGATCATTGGGCCGCAGGCCACGCACCATGGCGCGACTCCAGCCAGCGCTGGGCTGGGGGGAGCGGCCTTGTCCTGAGCGTGTCAGACGAGTGACTGGAGTGGCCATTTCGAGTGCTTTTCTACAGGCTTATGCAGCCGCCCGTGAATCGATCATCGGTCTGAGAATCTCGAACAATTCCAGCGCACTGGTAGCTGCAAGCTCTGTCCCGATACCGTGACCACCGGCTTCGGAGGACGACAGGTACAGTCCCTTCAGCGGTGTGACCTGCGACGGACGCTTTTCATGAATCTGATCTACGGTCTGGCCGATGCCGATGATGGCGCCGGTTTCTCCAGCCATGCCCTTCACCAGCGAAGGCGGATCAACCCAAACTTTTTCAACCTTGCCTTCTGCCTCAGGGTATACCGCGTAGAAAGAGCGCATCAGTGATTCGCGCCATTCATCGATGTTGTCGCGAATATCTGCCGGGCAGGCGTGCAGAGAAGTGATCATCTGCTTGCCCGGCGGTGCCAGGTTTTCGTCAAAGTTGCTAGGCGATCCGAAGCATCCTCCGATCAGTTTGGGCACGATGCCAGCCTTCATTTCATCGGTGACCTTGCACGGCGGGTTTTCATTATCCGGGATGAAAATGACCACCTGCTTCTCGCTGATCTTCTCGGAGCACAGCACGCGCAGCATCACCCCGTGACCGGAATAGGTCAGTTCATTGATGCGGTCCACGTAGGCTTTCGGAAAATGCTCGGGCCCGACGAATTCGTTGATCGTGGCCTTGATGTCTGCATTACTGATGATGACCGGCGCTCGATACTCCTCACCGTCCTTGGTCCGTACGCCTACAGCGGCACCATCCTCGACGATGATCTTTTCAACCGGCGTCTCGTTCTTGACGGTGCCCTTGTATTTTTCGATGGCGTCCAGATACACCAGAGGGACGGAGAAATTGCCACCTGAGGGATAGGCAGTCGCGCGGTTGGACATCACCTCACGAAATGCGCGGATGAATTCAGTGGCACTGGCTTCCTTGGCCGGCACGCAGAAATACTGCGCCGCGAAGCTTTCGATCAGTGCGTAGGCCATCTTGTCGCTGGTGTAGCTCTTGACCCAATCCCCCACGGACACGTACCAGAGCTCGGAGAGTTCGTCGTCACTCAGGGTGAAGACGTCCTTGAACAGACGCTCGAAATTCTCACGTTCTTCCTCAGCCACGACTTCCATCATGGATTTCTTGGAGTATTTTCGTTGCACATCCCCCACCTGAATGTAGGAAGTGCCGTTCAATTGGTTCCAGGGAATGCCATTGGGCATGTCCACGCGGTTGCAGACTTCCTGCAAGGGGCCCTTGTCGCTCAGGCAGTAGAAGTGCCAACCCAAATCCATCATGCAGCCATTGCGCTCATAGGAGATGCAGCGACCGCCCAAGCGCTTGTTGCGCTCCAGCAGCAACACATTCCAGCCCTGATGGGCCAGCATCGCGCCAATAGCGCCACCACCGATTCCACTTCCAATGATGATTGCATCATATTGATTTGACATGACTTCCCTCAGCTAGATGAACAGATCGCAGGCCCTTATGGGCCGCGTGATAGATATTGAAGATGCTAGCATGCTAGTTAGGCCGCAACAGCTTTGCAAACCCGAGCAACAGGGCCACCCCATCACCCGCGCTTCCTCAGCTCAATTTAGATAAGTCTGGCCTCAGGCCATGTCGCGACATGTGTCGCCACTTAAGACGGGAGCGGCTAAGCCACTTCCCGAACCGGCACGCTTTGCTTCATCCGGCGCTCTGCCAGGACCTCTGGTCCATTCTCGGCCCGCTCGAATGCATCAAATTCAGCCTTCATTCTCAGGACAGTGAACACACCGAGCATCAGCTTGCTGCCCGCCTCTGCCATCGCTGCGCGTTCCTCCACTGGCATGTCTGAGTCGAAGTGCTTTTCAAACAGGTCAATTTCCGCATTGGCAAGGTCACGAGCTGCCTTCACATACATTGCCACAACCTTCGGTGACCAGCCTCGGGACTCGGTGTAGCCGGAAGCGCGCAACTCCCCCCATAACGTGATGATCTGCGCATCCATCCGCGTCACAACGGCTTCTCCGTTCTCCTGCCGAATTTCGATGGCATCGACTTCCTCCAGAATCTTGCTGTCCGACGCCACCTGCGCATTACGGCCGAGCAGAGACTTTAACGGCACTAATTGATTGTCCAGCCCGGTCCGCAAGGCGAACAAAGTCTCCAAATGTGGAAGCACCGCGACTTCGCTTCCGGCCGACGCTTGAGTCCCATTGAGAGCCTGTTTGATCTCATTGATCTTGAGTCGCCCTTCCGTTTGCAGACGGCGCACTACGCCAATGGCGCGAACATGTTCCTCGCCGTACTCGGCCACATTGGGTTTGGGCCGGTGAGGCTCTGGAAGCAGACCGTGAGCCAGATAGAACTGCACCATTTGCCTGCTCACGCCGGTCCGGCGCTCCAGTTCTTTCATTTTCATGGACTTGCACTTCCTGACTAAGTTATTCGCGACTAGATGCATTATACGTTAATGCGTTATTTGCGTCTGAACAATGGTAAGCATGCGACCGTTCGTCGGAAACTACAAATCACACAATTGCATTATGTATTTGTTCGTTATACGCTCCTGAACATTGGCGATGGCTGCGAAGAAGCAGACCACGACGAAAACCGACTGAATCACATCGTGTGCATTGGAGGAAGAACCATGGACTACTTGAAATACTGGACCCCTGTTGGCGTGC
>TARA_R110000850_G_scaffold107453_8_pt1 | contig 55747 bp, 19 predicted proteins | sample TARA_R110000850 | Tara Oceans TARA_R110000850 (sample SAMEA4397586) | marine metagenome | biome: Polar Biome; feature: [SRF] surface water layer (ENVO:00010504); material: water (ENVO:00002006), including particulate matter (ENVO:01000060) such as... | depth 5 m
TTCACAGGCGCAATGTATGTTCCCTGGTTGAGATGATCCGTTTTTTCCAGTAGAAACGCGGCAGCATTCACGCCCGTCAGCGACTGCGTCGCATAGGCTTCATCAGGTCGGCCATAAAGATTAATCGAACGCTCTGTAAATTCCGATGTTCCGGCCGCCATCAGCATCCGCCCTGCTTCGGCATAACTGGCTGCTGTCCGCCTTAAAAACTGCAGGATTGGATCTTCCCCCTGGCTTTCAGTCACGAACGCATCTAACGCGGCGATCTCATCTTTCCAGTCGGGGATCTGCAGTTCCACTTCCGGTAACGCAGGACAACCGTCTCTCCAGTCTTTCAGGAACCTGGCTTCACTCGCATCAGGCCAGTTAAGATATTTCAGAACCAGGATTGGCTTTGCCAGTTTCAGCAGGCGCTCATCAAGTTGTTGAATTTGCGATCTCAATGCCGGGTGCATGAACGAATGCGTTCGCAGTTTATCGGCGGCCTCTTCGCCTGTTACGATTTCTGACATGAGTCAACTCACTTTCCATCCCTCGAATATGATACGGGACTGACGGATAAAATCTTATCCAGGACCATTGGGATTTCACAGAGAAATACAGGAATTCCACTCCTGCAATGAGTCGCGTAGTTACCCCAGAGCCTTGAAACGGACCTGTTTCACAAGTATTCCGCTGAGAACAAAGCCTTCCCATCCTTTACAAGCCGGAGCTGATCTGCATAAAGTAGACGCGCATCTCCCCGGCAGTGGATTTCTTCGTCCAGACGCTGGCTGTAAACTCTGACCAGGTCGATGTAAACGGAAACGGGCACAGAAAGTCATTACATGCTCAACATATTCGAATCGGTCACCAGACGCCTGGTTGAAGTCTGGAAGTCTGACGAGCAGTCCGGACAGAGAAGCGCATCCAGTTGTCGCTGCGGGCGTCCTGTTTATTTCCAGAACAGCGTCTGCCTGGGCTGTCAGGCGCCGCTGGGATATGCACCCTCATTACAACAACTTCGCTCGATGACAGCAGGCCCGGATCCGGGTACATGGGTACTTGACGGAGATCCCGGACAGGCGACCATCTGGAAACGCTGTAAAAACTTTGACTCCCCGGCCGGGTGTAACTGGCTGGTTCAGGCTGACGAAGACCAGACACTCTGCCGATCCTGCCGGTTGAACCACACAATTCCCAACCTGGCTGACTCCGATAATCGTCTGTGGTGGCGTAAAATTGAAAACGCCAAACGGCGCCTCGTCGCACAATTATTAAATCTCGGCTTACCGATTGAATCGAAAGTGAGTGAGGACCCCAAACACGGAGTCATGTTCGACTTTCTGCGATCGACAGAGCAGAAGTCGCGTGTGATTACCGGGCACTCCGATGGTTTGATAATCCTGAATATCGAAGAAGCGGACGACTCCATTCGTGAAAAAATGCGCAAAGAAATGCATGAACCCTATCGCACACTTCTGGGGCATTTACGACACGAAATCGGCCATTATTACTGGGACCGACTCGTCGCAGTAGACAAAACCTGGCTGGAGAAATACCGTGACCTGTTTGGAGATGAGCGCGAAGACTATGCTGCCGCGCTCAAACGAAATTATGAGCAGGGACCTCCTGCGAACTGGGCTGAAAAGCATATCACCTCTTACGCCTCGGTTCACCCGTGGGAAGACTGGGCCGAGTGCTGGGCTCATTATCTGCATGTGGTGGACAGCCTGGATACCGCCCTCCGTTTTGGATTGCGGGGCGAGGACGTCGAACAGGCAGTCGAACCCTTCACTGTGAACGATCTCTATGATCCGAAAGCCCCTGATGCCGAACGGGTGATCCTGCTGGTCAACTCGTGGGTTCAGCTTACCACAGTGCTGAACGAACTGGCGCGCAGTATGGGTCATCAGGATTTCTATCCGTTTGTCATGTCCCGCACCGTACTCCGCAAAATGCACTTTATTCAGATGATTGTAAAAGAGGCCCGTGATGGAACATCGCCCGTGGTGGAACCTCATTGACTGGAAACTGATTAACGCGCGACCATCAATGGGCTGACGCCTTATTTCGTCAGTTCGAGAGATCCAAAAGTCACTGCTGAATCACCTCCCTTTGACCGCGAATCGACACGCATCAAAATACAGATATCACCCTGTATGCCGCGCGACTGGCATTGTTCAGCAACTCGCCATTCACCACGTCATTTTTATTCACCAGCCCGCAATTGTGCATTGCTGCACTCTCTACAAATATAGCGACCACTGTCCCAGTCTCTGTCCAGATTTACGGTAGCGACTTCAGGTCCATTGGGACCGAGAATATCAGATTGACAGATGCTATCGTTATATGTGATCTGCACTAGACACAAATCCTTCCCAAAACAACCCTAAACCCCGAATTCATCCCCCTTTTTGCAAAACACCAATTCCTGTCATTTCTTAAGAAATTAACTGGAATTCCAGCCATCTCTTTGGTACCGTGGTGTTCAATAGTATCTTTGTATAGATACTATACACGAACACTGCTTCTAATCTGATTCTCTCGTTTTCCCACAATCCATTCCTGTAATTCTTAATCATTTAAATTACTGAATTCGAAAATCACAACTGAACCTGCTCAGTCTGGCTATAAGGTCTTCTGCATCATGCTCCTGACGAACTGGCTTAGGTCGATCTCAAAGCGTTGTCGTTCCCCGCGTTCACGTAAATCAGGTCTCCGGTCCCCTCTGGCTCAAAGACGTGCATCGACAACCCGCACATATGCCGGCCGAGGCGCTCGGAGAGAGATCGAGGTTCTGGAAGACCGGACGCTGCTGACGTCCACTTTCGATATCGACATCAACCGTACTGTGACTGAGGGTGATTCCGGGACGGTTGATGCTGTCCTGACTGTCACCAGAACGGGAACGACACCAGGCGATCTGAATAGCACAGTGACCGTGGATTACTTTACTCAAGACAATTCTGCTACAACATCAGACAACGATTATCTGGCGATCAGCGGCACACTCTCTTTTTCAGCCGATGCTGATGCAGTCACCCAGACGCAGACCATTACCGTTCAAATTAACGGAGATCAGCTGTCAGAGGACTACGAAGACTTCTGGGTCATTCTCGATAATATACAAGCTGACAACTCGGATGTGACTTTTGAAAATGACCGCCATAAAGTCTACATCAGGAATGACGATCAGGTACAACTCACAATCGATGATGTCACGGTCAACGAGGGATCAGGATATGCCACACTTACCGTATCACTCGATATCCCTGCTGACGATATTCTTAATGTGGATTATACAACGATCGGAGGTCTGATAGCCTCTAGTCCGGAAGACTTCGAGCAAACTTCGGGAACTCTGATTTTTCTGCCTGGTGAAACCTCGAAGGAGCTGTATGTCAATATTATTGATAACCAGGTAGTCGGATTTGATTCTCTCTTCTATGTCGAACTCAGCAATCTGCAGTCCGGTTATATTGATGCCGTCATTGCTGACGACACCGCGGTTGTGACCATTGAAGATAACGACCGCGAATACCGAAACCTGCACTACGATTTCGAATATAAACAACAAATTCTCCCCAGTGAAACCACGAACGATAATTCACGCTTTGGTTTAACACTTGCCGCCGATGGCGACACCATGATTTCCACCACTCCTTATCAGAGTTATGAGGGAGTGGTTACCCAGGGGCTCGCTTTTGTCTATGTGCGAAATAATCAGGGAACCCCACTGGATCGTTCCGATGATACCTGGGAGTATCAGGCGACCTTACTTCCGCCTGACGCCCAGGGTTACGATCATTTCGGCGTGTCGGTAGCGATCAGTGGAGACACCGCCGTGATTGGCGCACCAAATGCCAAAGATGCTAACGGAGTTCCTCGCGGGGCCGTCTACATCTTTACCCGGACAGGCACCACCTGGTCACTACAGCAGAAACTGAACACAGAATCCGCCATTAATACGAACGATGAGTTTGGTTCACAACTCGCCATCGAAGGCGATACTCTGCTCGTAGGTTCCACGCGTTATGACGGTTCAGCCGAATTCATTTCTGTATTTAATCGTACCAATGGAACATGGACTTTTTCTCAATCAATCGGTGTCCCTTATTCCAATCAGCCGGGTGTGCTGGGACAAGCATTTGACAGTAGTTTTGTTTTTGAAAATAACACTCTCGTCATCGGCTATCCCAACTATAGTAATGATACAGGCAGAGTTTCTATCTATCGACTGGTCGACGAATATTGGACGTCGGTCCAGACTCTGACCTCACCGGATCTGACAGCCGGTGCGCGATTCGGTTTTTCAGTCAGTCTGGAAAATGATGAACTGCTCATCGGGCAGCCGGGACAGGACGATCAATTGTCTGACCTGGGTAACGCTTACCTGTTTCACTTCAATTCAGACACAGACCTTTGGGAACTGGAGCAGACTCTGGATTGTCCTTACCCGGATACAGTCTCACAAAATCCCCATTTTGGATCACAGGTACTGCTGCAGGACGGGATGATGTTCATTTCGAGTACCAATAATCCGTACTGGGAAGACATATATGCAGGCGATTCATTCAATAATGGCACCGTCATCCAATACACCAATGTCGATTCCGAGTGGGTTTATTATGACGAAATCTGGACACCTTACGACAGCTATTACTATACCCTGCTCGAGTCGAATATCGGTTTTGCCAGCCAGATCGCCCTCGCTGATGGAGGCCTGTTTATCAGTGCGCCGGTCTCGAATGAAGTGGGTACCTGGACCGGTTCCGTCTTCTACTTTGGTCCCCAGAAACCCAGAGTCGAAATCACCGAAACGTCGATTACTGAAGGCGACAACGGCTCGCAATGGATGACCGTCGAAGTTACCCGCAAAGGATACAACCCGGGAGATCTGTCGCAATCGGCAACCATCGATTTCTCCACCAGTGATGGTACCGCCAAGATCGCCGATGGTGACTACCAGTCTGCTACAGGAACCCTCAGTTTCTACGGTGACCCGACGGCTTTGACCCAGTCCCAGTTTTTCACAGTGCAGATTACAGGAGATACCCGTGTCGAAGCCGATGAATATTTCTGGGTTAATCTCTCCAACCCCACCGGTGCCGTGGCACTTGCGGACTCAATTCCTTCCAGCGCTAAGATGACTATCAACGAGGATGATCAGGCAACCATCTCGATCGGACCTGACATCACTGTCAACGAAGACACGGGCTATGTTACACTCACGGTTTCACTCGACCAACCTGTCGCAACCGAAGTCAAATTGGATTACCTGACTGTTGCAAACACTGCAACATCGCTTAACGATTACACCTACAAATCGAGCAGGTTGACTTTCGCACCGGGAGAACAGTCCCAGACCATTTCCATCTACATCAGAGACCGGGACGATGTAGAACTCGATGAGAGTTTTCTGGTCAAACTCAGCAACATCCAGGCCTCGGGCGCCGATGTCATTTTTGCCGATGATCAGGCGGAAATCACGATCCTCGACGATGATCAGGCACAAATTACAATCAAAGATGTGACGATTGCTGAAGAAGCGGGGAACGTGGTACTGACCGTCTCGCTTACGCAGCCGGTCGGTGCCGACATGACCATCGATTTCGCCACCTCCGGTAATTCCGCCCTGCCCGGGCTCGATTTCGAATCCACCTCTGGTACGCTCGAATTCCATGCTGGAGATGAAAGTAAAACCATCACGATTCCTCTGATTGATACGGATATGGTGGAACTCCAGGAATCTTTTCTGGTCACCCTGAGTAATCTGCAGGCAAACGGATTGAACATCAGCCTGGCAGATGATCAGGCGGAAGTGACCATCAATGACAGTGACCAGGCCACTTTGAGGTTAACTATCGCCTCTTTGTATAACATCTTTTATTCTCTTGACGAATCGGTCGGGTATGCCCGGGCGGTCGTCTATCTCAATGCGCCCGTTGATGCCGAAATCAGGGTTGATTATGCAACCAGCGACGGGAGCGCCAAACAACCTGATGATTACCAGGCAACCTCCGGTACCCTGGTATTCTCACCGCTGGATGAAGATCAAGGCCAGACAGTCCTTATTCCGATTATCGATTCTGATCTCGTCGAAGGTCTGGAGAATTTTCTGGTGAGCCTGTCCAATCTGCAGACCAACGGCCGAAACGTAATCTTTGAGAATCAGGAGGCGGAAGTGCGGATCAGCGATAACGACCGCGCCCTGATCACCATTAATGATACGACGGTTGATGAAGATGCAGGCGTGGCCACTCTCACAGTTTCACTCGATCAGCCTGTCGAAACTGCGGTGACATTCGACTACTCAACACTCAGCAGTTCTGCATCTGCCGTAACCGATTTCATCAGTTCTTCTGGTTCCCTGACGATCTCTCCCGGTTACCTGACACAGACAATCAGCATTCCTCTCGTCGATGCCCCCGAAGTCGAGTTGCAGGAAAAGTTCCGGGTAAACCTGTCTAACATTCAGACGAATGGTGCAAATGTCATCTTTGCTGATTCACAGGGTGAAGTGACCATCAATGACAATGACCAGGCCGGGATCTCGGTACAGGATCTTGTTGTGGATGAAAACACAGGTGTGGCTGCAGTCAAGGTCTCGCTCGACAAACCTGTCAACGCAACCGTCAGCGTGAACTACACCACGCTGGACCTGACTGCCACACAGTCTGAAGATTACCTGAGTCGATCGGGAACGCTGATTTTCAATGCGGGGGTCCAGACTCAGACGATTTATATCCCACTGATCAATTCCAGTCTGGTCGAAGCGGATCAGGATTTCCTGGTAAGTCTCTCTGGTCTTCAGGCAACGGGACGCGATGTGGTTTATGCTAAACAGGAGGCGGTTATCACCATCGCCGACGATGAACAGGCAGTCCTCACAATCAGTAACATGTCCGTGGATGAATCGGTGGGGACGATCACCCTGACAGTCACCCTTGAAGGAAATATCGAGAGTAATATCTCGGTCGACTATAACACTTCCGACCTGACTGCTGTCGCAACAGAAGATTATCTGAGCACTGCAGGAACATTGACGTTTACTCCACAGAATAATTCCAGCACTATAACGGTGTCGATCGTCGATTCTGATCTGGTGGAAGGGGATGAGAGATTCCTTGTCAATCTGACCAATATTCAGACTGCTGGCTTAACTGTAACTCTAGCCAGAGATAAGTCTTATGTCACCATTTTGGACGATGACCAGGCCACCCTTTCCATCGATGATGTCACCGTCAATGAAGCGACGGGCCTCGCCACGCTCACCGTTTCACTCGATCAGGTCGTAGATTCGGTTATTACGGTAGACGTAACGACCGACGATCAGTCTGCCTCCGCAGAAGACGATTACCGCAGCACATCCGGTACCCTGGCATTTCTACCTGGTGAGCTCACCAAAACGGTCAACATCGCCTTGATCGATTCTCCCCTGATGGAAATCGATGAAACATTCCTGGTCAACCTGAGCAATCTGAAAGCAGGTACTGCCGACGTCATCTTCGACAAGCCCCAGGGCACGGTTACGATCATTGACGACGACCCGGCCCTTGTTTCAGTGACTGATATTTCAGTAAACGAAGACGCAGGTAATGCGATTCTGACTGTTTCGCTCAACCAGCCGGTAGACACCCCGGTATCAGTTGACTTTGCGACAGCGGATCAGTCTGCTCTTCAGTCTGAAGACTACCAGAATACCTCCGGTACGGTGACTTTCTCCCCGGGAGAGCAGACCAGGACCATCACGATTCCTCTACTCAACTCAGACAGAGTGGAAGCAGATGAAACCTTTCTGGTCAATCTGACCAATCTTCAGTCAGGCGTCTATCCGATTACTCTTGCCGACACGGTCGTCGAAGTCACTATCGTCGACGACAGTCAGTCAAATGTCACCATTGATGATATTTCAGTAGACGAAGCTGCCGGCACTGCAACGCTGACCGTGACTCTCGACCGGCCCGTCGATACCGATATCTCGGTTGACTATGCAACCGCTGACCAGAGTGCCGCAGCTTCACTCGACTACACCAGTGTCAGTGGCACGTTAAACTTTACTGCGGGAGAAGTTTCAAAAACCATCACAGTCCCGATTTTCGATTCCCAGATCGTGGAAGGTGATGAAACCTTTCTGGTCAATCTCTCCAATCTCCAGGCAGGAGGGCGTCATGTTGTCCTGGCAGACGATCAGGCCGTTGCCACCATCAGAGATGAAATACCTGCGATCCTGATTGATGACATATCAGTCAGGGATGACTCGAGCAGCATCCAGGTGACAGTCTCGCTCGATCAGGCTGTTGCGGACACGGTCACTGTAGAATATGTCACCAGAAATTACTCTGCCGTGGCTGATTCCGACTATCTCAGTGCCTCGGGTACTCTGACATTCAATCCGGGAGAACTTACGAAAACTTTTGAGGTCACGATACTGGAACACACTGGCAGTTTACTGGGAGACAGAAGCTTTCTAGTCGATCTGAGCAATCTCCAGTCCACGGGGGAGGATGTCCGTTTTGCTGATTCTCAGGCAAAAATCACACTTCTGGGCGACGAGCCCCCCACGATCACGATTAATGATATCGTCGTTCAGGAAGGTGACGATGGTCTCACCAGTGCTGTATTTACTGTCACCCGCACCGGCAAAATTGCGGGCGATCTGGATTTTGCGGAAACGGTCAGATTCTTTACAGTCGAGGGCACAGCCAAAAGCTACTTTGACTACGTTCATACGTACGGAACGGTCGATTTCGTGGCCGACGCCTCTGCACTGTCCCAGACGGCAACGATCGAAGTACAGGTCGAAACTGATGTGATCGCCAATCTCGATCAAACGTTTCGTGTACTGATCTATGAAAATACAGGTAATTCGCTCATCACGGACGCAATCGGGACAGCCATCATTGAGGACGATGATCAGCTCGAGTTGACCATTGATGATGTCACCGTTGATGAATCCAGTGGCACAGCGACCCTGACAGTCTCTCTCTCCGGTACTTTTTCCGGTGATGAGCCGCTTACCTTCAACTATGAAACCCGGGATGGAACTGCCGTCGCAGGCACTGATTATCTCCCACTCACCGGCACCGGTTCGATCAACGCCGGTTCAACCAGCACTACGATTACGGTCGACCTGCTTGACTATGATCCACATCAATTCGAAAGAAATTTTGATGTCGTCCTCTCCCAGTTTGAGTTAAATGGACTCGATATCAGAATTACCGACAGCCAGGCACAGGTCTCAATTCAGCATGACTATCCCTATCAGCCCTTCGATTTAGAGACAAAACTCAGTCCCCAGTCGAGCGACCCCGCATTCACTTCCTTTGGAAGCAATTTTGCAACCGATGGCGATACATTCATCACAGGCGAAACCAGTCGGAATTACAACAGAGGTGCGGTTCAGATCTTTATCCGCAATGATCAGGGAACGCCCGCTGATTTTGACGATGATACCTGGGAATTTCAGGCCGAATTAATTCCGCCTGCTGCCAACGTAAATCATTTCTTCGGTACCTCGGTTGCTGTGGATGGCGATCTTGCCGTGATTGGTGCACCCGGCGCAAAAACCGGTCCGGAAAATATCATCACCGGATCTGTGTATATCTATGAACGCGTCGGAAGTAACTGGTCTCTGAAACAGGAAATCACGGGGTCGGATACAGATACCGACGGAGCATTTGGAACGACCGTCGCCATTGAAGGTGAGACAGTTGTAGTAGGCGCGACCGGTGAAGATTCTGAACGAGGTGCCGTCTATGTGTATTCCAAAGTATTTGACCTCCATGGGGGATCCTGGATCCAAACTGCAAAACTGACAGCGACAACCCCGGCTCCCGAAAGTAATTTCGGCAGCTCCCTGGAATTTGAGAATGAGACGATTGTCATCGGTTCGAAAAACGATACCGAGTTCGGTTTTCAGAGCGGTGCCGTCTACATCGCCACTCTGGTGAACGGGGAATGGACAGTGACTCAGAAACTGCAGTCTCCCCACCCTCATTCTCAAGAACATTTCGGCAATTCGGTTGCACTCCAGGGAAATACACTCGTGGTTGGCACGGCCGATGACAAACAGGATTTCCTGACCAGCGAAGCGGCCTACGTCTTCATGCTCGATAACGGCATCTGGATTCTAACTCAGACCCTGCACGCAGATCAATCCGTCACAGACACAGCCTTTGGGGCAGAAGTCGAAATTCAGGATGACCAGATCCTGATCACCTCCTACTCGGAACCGGGCAATCCAGACGCGAATCATATTATTCATGTGTTTCATCTGGTTGATGGGGACTGGGTCTCGCAGGGCGCCATTAATGCCCCTGCCGCTTCGGAACAGATTCAATTCGGCAGTTCGCTGGGAATCGCACATGGCACTGTTTTTATTGGCGCCAGAGACGAAAACAGCGGGGAAGGAACCATTCAGCTCTATCGTCCCACACTACTTCCGGAACTGTCTATCGACTCGGCAGATCTGCTTGCACAGCCGGACGGTTCGAAACTGCTGGTTCTGGAAGTGACCCGCTCCACAGGACAGGCGGGCCTGTTGTCCTCGCCAACCATCATTGATTTCGGCACGTTTAACATGGGTGATTCCAGCGGACAGTACCCGTCTGTTACAGGAACGATTTCGTTTACTGGAGATCCCAGCGCCACGACTCAAACGGAAACCGTGATTTTACAGATCGACAGTGATACCTCTCTGAATCTGGATGCGACCTTCGCGATTGGCCTCTCCCCCCGGACGGGAATCGACTATCGACCGCAAACCATCAGTCCGATAACCATTATTGACAATCCTCCCCAGATCACTATTGATGATATTTCCGTCTCGGAAGCTGCTGGCACAGCCACTCTTACTGTCTCTCTCAATCAGTCTCTCACCACGCCGGTGTCGGTCGATTTCGCCACCAGAGATCAGACAGCCACCGCTTCCGTAGATTATCTGCAGGCTTCGGGCACGTTGACTTTCAATCCGGGGGAGCAGACGAAAACTATTACCGTCACCCTGGTTGACTCAGATTTGGTTGAGCACAACGAAACGTTCCTGGTCGATCTGACTAATCTCCAGTCAGGCGGGACGAAGGTTTACCTCAGTGATTCTCAGGCCGAGGTCATTGTTACCGATGATGACCAGGCTACCATTTCCATTGATGATGTCCTGGTCGACGAGGATGCAGGCACAGTAACGCTCACAGTCTCCCTGGATCAGCCAGTCGATGGCGGCATTGCCCTCGACTTTTCCACGCAGAATCAATCTGCCATCGATCCGGAAGACTATCTGAAACAGTCTGGTCAACTCTATTTCAATCAGGGAGAATTAACCCAAACCATCACAATTGAGGTCGTCGACGACGAAGTCTACGAATTCACGGAAGCCTTCGAAGTGGCACTTTCTCAATTACAGTCCGGGGGATTGAATGTCAGCATTGCTGATTCGGTAGGGCAGGTCGAAATAACCAATAATGACCTCTTGCCGCAGATTGAATTTAAAACAAAAATCCTGTCGCCCGCAGGGCCCGAGCAGGATTTTAGATTCGGAAACAAGGTCGCGATCGATGGAAACACATTGATCACCACACCATCAGGCATTCGAAATGTGGATGGCAGTAATGTTCTTGCCTTCATTTATGAACGAAATGACCAGGGCACACCTGAAGATTTCTCGGATGACACCTGGGAATACCAGAGTGCACTGTCTGTCGGAGGATCTGGTATACCAAATGTTAGCTACCCTCTTTTGAGTGTGGACATCCATGATAATCTTGCACTCGTCTCTTTGGTAGGCAGAACGAGCTCCGGTACGTATACCGAAACCATTAATGTATTTAGGCAACTAAATGGCATCTGGTCTCATTGGAATACATTTTCTAATCCTGAGTACGGTGATCAATTTTATTCGGGAACAAACATCGGCGTTTATAATGCACGTTCCGGCGAAAGAGTCGTTTTCGGAGTACCGGGAAAAGATGGCTCAGTCGAAGGTGAAGGGGCCGTCTATATTTACGAATACCAGGCCAGGACTTATGGAGAATGGGATAAAATCGCAACAATCGTACCTCCTGAGTCTCGGAATATTACTGGTTTTGGCTCCATTCTCGCTTACGAAGATGACACGCTTGTCGTGGGAGCCCCTACTTATTCGGGAACTGTCGATGAAGCAGGGGCCGTTTTTGTTTACAGGAAGTATAATTCAAACTGGATTCTGAGCCAGACGCTGGTAGACAGCAACCCCACTGCAGGAGGGCATTTTGGGAAAAGTGTTGATCTGGACGGTAATCGACTCGTCATCGGAGTCGAGAAGCATGACAGCTATTCTCAAAGTCAACACACCACTGTCTCAGGCAATGCCGCTGTTGTATACGATCGAACTTCCGAAGATGATAGATTCAACTTGACAGATACACTCGTTGCCACTGGCCGCGAAGAAAATATTCCCCTGGGAGATCATGTCACGGTCAAGGGTGACACAATTGTTGTTGGCTCAACATCCCTGATTTTTCCCAGTGCTTATCCCAGCCCTCAGGCAGTGATAACACCTACGACGCGTTTCAGCCCCCAGACAATTTATAAAAAGATCAACAACGAATGGGTCAAACAGGCAGTCGTGACATCTCCTGCCAATGCCAGGTATGCAAATCAAGTTGCAATCTCTTCCGAGGGAGAAGTTTTCTTCGCCTCCCCCACTGATGATGAATCTGTCGAGAACAGCGGATCGATTCATTATTTCGGGCCCAGCCGACCTCCTGAAGTCTCGGTCGTCAAAGCGGAGGTGACGGAAGGCGATCAGGGCACGCAACAGGTTACTGTTCTGGTGACACGCCAGGGTACAAAACCGGGTGATTTGAGTCTCCCGGCTTCCGTTGCATTCACAACCAGCGATGGAACTGCGACAGTTCTTGATGGTGACTATATCGCACAGAGTGGAATGCTTGACTTCACCGGTGATCCGTCTGCCATTTCACAAACTCGCGAAATCACAATTGATATACGCGGAGATACGGATATTGAACCTGCAGAACTGTTCAATATCGAGCTGTTGTACTGGGTGGGCGACGTCCGGTTCACTTCCTCCAGCAATTCGACCGTCACGATCCAGCCCGATGATCGGGCCCTGATTTCGATTGATGATGTCTCCGTAGATGAATCAGCAGGCAGTGCCACGCTGACTGTTTCGCTCGATCGCCCCGTTCTCTCAACGATCGAACTGGATTACCAGACAGCCAGTCAGTCAGCAACGGCATCGGAAGACTATCAGCCCACCTCGGGGAGTCTGATCTTTAATGTCGGAGAACAGACTAAATCCTTCTCAATTCCGATCAATGATAGCGATCTGGTTGAATCGGACGAGACATTTCTGGTGAACCTGCTGAACCTGCAAGCCGACACATTACCAGTCACTTTTGCCGACGATCAGGCTCAGGTTACCATCGCCGACAACGACCAGGCACTGATTTCAATCGACGATGTAACTGCAGATGAAGCTGCAGGCACCGTTACACTGACAGTTTCACTCGACACGCCCGTTGATTCCAGCATCTCTGTCAACTATGCCACCGTCGACCAGAGCGCCACCAGTCCGGACGATTACCTGAGCCAGACCGGTACAATTACATTTGATCCACAGGAACAGTCGAAAACGATTACCATTTCCATCTTTGACTCGCTGGCTATTGAAGGAGATGAGACGTTTCTGGTCAACCTGACCCAGATTCAGTCGAATGGATATAACGTCATTTTCGCCGATGACCAGGCCACCGTCACTATTGAAGATGAAACGCCAGAAATTTCGATCGATGACATCACCGTTAATGAAAATGCCGGAAACGCAACTTTGACTGTCACCCTCGATCAGGCTGTGGCGAACACTTTTACTGTTGACTTTGCGACTTCTGATCAGACTGCCAAACAGACCACTGATTATCTCAGTACGGCAGGCACGCTGACCTTTAATCAGGGTCAGCTCACACAAACGATAAACGTACCGCTCGTGGACGACGGTCCTCTTGAATTTGATGAAACCTTCCTGGTCAGCCTGTTCAATATTCAATCAAGCGGAATCAATGTGATTTTCGCAGATGCACAGGCTGAGGTCACCATCGTCGATGACGAGAAACCGACGATTTCCATCGACAATGTCACAATTCAGGAAACAGACAGCGGCACAAACAACGCTGTCTTCACAATTACCCGATCCGGGAAAAATCCGGGGGGACTGAATTTTAGTGAGCAGATTGATTTCACCACTCAAGATGGCACTGCCATCGCCGGACGGGACTACATTGCGACTCAGGGATCGATCAACTTTGCAGCAGATGCCACAGCGCTGACCCAGACAGCCACCGTCGAAGTCCAGATTTACGGAGATACTTATACCGAGCTTGCTGAAACTTTCCTGGTCCTGCTGTCAAATACAGCCAGTCAGTCAACTCTCCTTGAGGAAGCTGGAACAGGCACCATCAACAACGACGATTCATCTCAACTTCTCATTAACGACGTCACCGTGGATCAAGCCGCCGGAAGAGCACTGCTGACAGTGACTCTCACCAATCCGGTAGAGGAGGCCGGACTGGTTTCAATTGATTTTGAAACCGTGGCAGGCACCGCACTTCCCGGCATTGATTATGAGCCGACATCCAATACTATTACTTTCGGACCAGGCGAACTATCGAAAACAATCAGCATTGTCACCTACAACAATTCCCCCGACTGGCAGGAACCCGATAAATCGTTTGCCGTAAATCTGTTTAATTTAAAAAACAGCGGACTGCAGATTACTGCCATCGACAGCTACGCAACGGTCGTTTTAGAAAACAATAATTCCGCATCGGAATACGAATTTAATTCAAAACTATATGCATCCGAAAACCCACAAGTCGATTCTCATTTCGGTGATCAGCTCGCTGTTGATACCGATACTTTGATCTCCTCTTCGTCTGAGGGGGTTACCGTCTATGTGCGTAACCGACAGGGAACTCCCAATTATTTATTCGACGATACCTGGGATTTTCAGGCCTTGATTCAGGCCCCCGAGGGAGCGTCTGACTCAAACTTTGGTTCTTCTCTTGCCATCAGCGGTGATACGATCGTCATCGGCGCAAACGAAGCGCATGCAGAAGGCAGTACAGATCTGACAGGCGCAGTTTTTATCTATACCAGAAATGGTTCAGACTGGAACCTTCAACAGAAAATCACCGCTTCTCAATTTGGTAATGGTAATTTCGGCTCAATCGTCGCCATCGAAGGTGACCTTCTGGTCGCGAGTAGTGCAGAGCAGGTCGGGAGAGTCTATATCTTTTCGCGCGATAACGGCGTCTGGTCGGAAGAGGCAAGATTATCCGACTATACAAGTCTGGGTACAGTAAATTATGTTTCCAGTCTGGCCATCGATAATTCTACGATTGTCATCGGCTCTAATACGGAGAGTGGATTCAATAGCATCAGCTCGGTAGCCATCGTAGAGAAAGTCAACAACGTCTGGAGTATAACACAGAAACTGGAGCATTCCGGTTTAGGTTATGGTTCCAGTGTTGATATTGAAGGCAATACAATTGTAGTCGGCGCTCCCGATTATGGTATTGGCTCAGGGGGCTATACCAGTCGGGGTAGAGTTCTGATTTACAGACTGGAAAATGGTGAATGGACTGGCCCCTCATATCTCTCTGATTCCTATGTTGCCAACTACACCCGTTTTGGCAAACAGGTATTACTTCAGGACGGTCTGCTGCTGGTCAGTGGGAATGATTTGCGAGGTGATGCCGACAATAATTCAAAAATCCAGATCTTTCAGTTTCAGGGTTCAGACGTTCAAAAAAAGGGAGAGATTCTCACAACAGATGAAAACGAGGATATCTTTTTTGGAAACTCGATCGGAATTTCCGATGGCACTATTCTGATCGGTGCCCCTTACGATACAGACCCCAGAAATACAGGCGCCATCCACATCTACGGACCGGCCCATCCCCCCATCGTCTCTATTGATAGTGCCAGACTGGCTGTGAAAGAAGATGGCTCGAAGGATCTCATCCTGGAAGTCACACGTAGTGGTTCCGGTCCTGGTGATTTGAGTGCTGAAGGTTCCGTTGAATTCAGTACGTTTAATCTGGGAATTTCCAGCAGTACATTTCAGTCCATCACAGGCACGTTCGAGTTCACCGGGGATCCGAACGCGGTTTCACAAACCCAGGTCTTCCATTTTTCTGTCAACAGCACTGTCAACCTGGATCTGGAAAATCCACTTGTCCTGGGGATGTATAATTTATCGGGAGATGTCTTCCTCCCCGAGGCAGTCAGTACTCCCATCGACGTTTTTGAAAATCCGGTACTGATCTCGATAAATGATAAGGTCGTATCAGAATCAGATGAGACAGTGACTCTGACGGTCTCCCTCAACCAGCCTCTCGATACCGAGATCAGTATCGACTTTGCTACGCAATCCCAGACAGCGGATCGCAATGATTACCAGGAGAGTTCAGGCACCCTGACCTTCGCCGCCGGAGAACAGACCAAGACCATTACCATCGATATCAGGGAAACGAACTGGGTTGAACTGGCAGAAACGTTTCTGGTCAAATTATCCAATATTCAGTCTGACCGCGCTGATATCTTCCTGATCGATTCTCAAGCTCAAGTGACCATCATCGATGAGGACACTGCCACTGTTTCTATCAATGATATTACCGTTCACGAAGATGACGGCAAAGCCACACTGACAGTCTCCCTGGACCATCGGGTGGATTCTGGAATTACAATCAATTTTGCAACGGTTGATCAAAGTGCCGTCGATTCAGAGGATTATCGCTCCTATTCATGGGTACTCGAATTTAGTCAGTACGATTATACCCAGACCATTGATATCACTTTAACCAACGACGAATTGTTTGAACTGACCGAAACATTTGAAGTCATTCTGAGTCAACTAAACTCTTATGGGCGGAGTGTGACGATTGCTGACAATACGGGAATTGTCGAAATCCTGGATGACGATCAGTCGCAATTTGCTGAATTCGATTCGAAAATCTTCTCCTCGGAGATTGCAACGAATGGCTATTTCGGCCGGGCGATGGCAGTAGATGGTGGTACCCTGGTTGTCGGATCTTCTTTTTTCCCGAGCCATCCGACCCTTGAACCAGCCGTTTATGTTTATACTCGTAATGACCAGGGAACAACTGGAATCGAATCAGATGACACCTGGGAATTCCAGGCGAAACTGACTCCATCAGGTGGCGGAACCTGGGCTTTCGGCAGTGCGGTAGCCATCAGTGGGGGTGTCATCGTCGTTGGTGACAAACACGACATTACAAACGGTGAAGACAGTGGTGCGGTTTTTGTCTTTCGCCGCTCAGGTCAAACATGGTCTCAGGATCAGATACTGGTCGCTTCCGATGGTGGCAGCCATGACTATTTTGGTGATGTGGTGGCCATTGAGAACAACACGATCGTTGTCGGTGCCTATAGCGCCGATCTGCGTAATAGTAATGGAGACGTAATCCTGGAGAATACCGGAGCGGTCTATGTCTTCAACCAGGAAATCGACGACTGGGTCGAAAATGCCAAACTGGTGGCTGATGATCCTCAAGCAGGGAAATCTTTTGGAATTAGTCTGGCGTTGGATGGAAACACCATTCTGGTCGGTGCTCCCCGGGATGGATTAGCAGGTCCCCAGATCCCTGATTCCGGAAATGGCGCCGTCTATGTTTTCGAACGCACCACTTCAATCTCGAAAGTCTGGAATCAGACTCAGAAATTAATTCCCAGTCGGGATTATGAAGGACAGCATTTTGGTGAATCAGTCAGCATAGAAGGTGACACACTTGTCGTCGGAGCTGGTTCCTATCAGAAATGGGATCCAGATACGCGAATTTTCTATCGCACGGGTGCAGCTTATGTCTTTACCAGGGACTTTTACGGGGACTGGAGTGAACAGCAGATTCTGGAGTCGGAAACATATCAGGAAGTCTATTTCGGGGATAAGGTGGAAATCGAAAACGGAATGATCATCGTTCAATCATTCAATGCCTTGCCCTATCCCGACTCAAGCAGGACCCTGCATGTCTATTCTGAGCAGAATCACAACTGGACCCTGCAAGAGAAAATTTCCGGATCAGACCCGGTCGACAACGGAGCCTTTGGTTATAATTTTGGAATAAGCGGAAATACCATTCTCATCAGTGACGTCAGTAACGACGAGCAAGCATCAAATGCAGGAGTCATTTATGTCAGATCTCTTTATAATCTGCCTCTCGTAACAATTGAGGATGTCACCATCACGGAAGGCGATAATGGCTCTCAACTGGTCACAGTTCAGGTAACGCGGAAGGGGAATAAGAAAGGCGACTTGAGCATCCCTGCCTTGATGGATTTCACCACTCTCAACGGTACGGCTACAACACTTGATGGTGACTATTTTGAAAAATCAGGGACGCTTGCCTTCGAGGGTGACGCCGACGCCCTGTCACAAACCCGGACAATTTCAATTTATATCCAGGGTGATATCCGGTTGGAGGATGATGAAGAATTTTATGTTGAATTGTCGAATGCAATTGGTATGGCCCGCCTCATCCAGACTACAGCGACTGTGACCATCACGAACGACGATCGTATCACGATCTCTGCCAGCGACTTGACAGTGAATGAATCCGAACAGTCGGCTGAAATTACTGTCCGATTAAGTCATCCTGTCTCCGAGGAAGTCAGAGTGAGCTACAGGACAACAGGACAGTCCGCGACCACAGGTACTGACTTTCAGTCGACCTCTGGCACTCTGATTTTCAATCCCGGAGAACAGACGAAAACGATCACGGTTCCGCTGATCAACTCTGAAGAGGTGGAAGGAGACGAAAAGTTTGTAGTCAGCCTGTTCAGTCTGGTTTCCGGATCTACAGATATCACAATACCGGATCCAGTATACTGGGTCACCATCATTGATGATGATCAGGCAAAGGTATCCATAAGTGACCTGACCATTGACGAGGAAGCCGGTTTTGCCACGCTGACAGTCTCGCTCGACCAGACCGTTGAATCGAATGTCTCCCTCGATTACTCCACCGTAGATGGAACTGCACTCAGCGGTGAAGACTATGAAAGTACCACCGGCACCGTGACTTTCAATCCCGGTGAGCAGTCAAAGACGATCACCATCCCCATCATCAATACGAACCTCATCGAAGCCGATGAAACCTTCCTGGTCAACCTGAGTAACCTCCAGGCAAACGGCCTCGATGTCATCCTTGCGGATACTCAGGCTGAAGTTACCATCACGGACTCCGATCAACCATCGTTTTCCATCGACGACATCACAGTCAATGAAGATGCTGGAACTGCAACTCTTACAGTAACCCTGGATCAGCCCCTCACCTCTGTGATCACGGTCGATTTCGCCACTGCGGATCAGGACGCGAACAGCATTTCCGATTACCAGCAACAGTCCGGAACCCTGACGTTCAATCCCGGTGAGACGACTAAAACCATTGAGATTATCATTCTTAACTCTGACTCCACCGAAGCAGACGAAACATTTCTGGTGAACCTGCTCAATCCGCAATCCAGTATTTTCCAGCCTACGCTGACCGACAATCAGGCGGTTGTGACGATTCACGATGATGATCAGAGTACTCTTACGATTGATGACATCGCTGTCGATGAAAATACCGGATCAGCTTTGATCACTGTTTCTCTCGATCAAAAGGTCGAGGGAGTCCTTACCGTTGATTTTGCGACGGCAGATCAGGTCGCGGTCAGTGGTACTGACTATCTGGCTACCTCAGGAACGCTGACATTTAACCCCAATAATCTGACTCAGACGATCTCTGTCCCTCTGGTGAATTCAGAACTGGTGGAACTTGACGAAGTATTCCTGATCAACATATTCAACCTGCAGACGCAGGGACTGGCAGTCAGTATTGCTGATCCCCAGGGAGAGGTCACAATCCGCGATGATGACCGGGCAACAGTTACCATCGATGAACTGACCGTCAATGAAGAGACCGGCTCCGCCACACTCACGGTCTCACTTGATCATCCGGTCGATACCAGCATCTCTCTCGATTACAGTACGGCTGACGGTACGGCAACCAGCGGAAACGATTATCAACTCATGACAGGCACGCTGACTTTCAACCCGAATCAGCAGACCCAAACCATCACCATTCCCTTGATCAATACGAACCTAGTGGAAGATGAGGAATACTTACTGGTAAACCTGAGTAATCTTCAGTCAAACGGACGCGATGTCGTTCTGGGAGTGACTCAGACGGAAGTCACTATCACAGACACCGATCAGCCAGCGTTTTCCATAGACGACATCACTGTCAACGAAGGTTCTGCAACCGCGAATATAACGATCACCCTCGATCAGCCACTGACTTCCATCGTTACGGTTGATTTCTCTACAGCAGACCAGACAGCCACCAGTGGTACTGACTATCAGGCTGCTTCGGGAACAGTGATTTTTAATCCGGGAGACACTTCGAAAATCATCCAGATCCCAATCATCAACTCTGACGCCACAGAAGTCGATGAGACATTCATAGTCAACTTAAACAATCCACAATCCAGCGTCTACGAACCAACCCTGGCCGTCCCTCAGGCAGTTGTCACCATTCAGGATAATGATCCCGGCAGTATCTCCATCAATGACATTACCGTGGATGAAGGTGCAGGAACTGCGCTCGTCACCGTATCACTTGATCGGGAAGCAAACACTGCTATTTCCGTCAACTATGCCACCGCCGATGGTTCGGCTGTCAGCGGTTCCGATTATCAGTCTACATCCGGCACCCTGACCTTTAACCCGGGAGATACAAGCCTTACCATCTCAATCCCATTGATTGACTCTGATCTGATTGAAACCGCTGAATCATTCTATGTGAACTTGTCGAATCTGCAGGCTCCCGGTCTGGATGTCAGACTCGCCGATGACCGAGGGCAGGTCACCATAAAAGATGACGACCGGGCAATACTCTCAATCCAGAACCTCACCGTCGATGAAGATATCGGTACTACCCTCCTGACAGTTTCTCTTGATCAGCCGCTGCTGACCAGCATCGCGATCGATTTTGAAACACTCAACGGCACCGCTCTGGCCGGCTCAGATTTTACCTCAACATCGGGTACACTGATCTTTAATACAGGGATCACAACTCAAACGATCAGCTTGACAATCCTGGATGACGACCTGCAGGAACCAGCAGAGTCATTTTTCGCCAAGCTCTCCAGCCTGGAGCAGAACGGCTCCCCCGTCGATCTTGTCAACGATCTGGCGGAAATCACGATCCTGGATAACGATCTGGCAAAACTCTCTATAAATGATATCGAGGTCAATGAAGATCTCGGGACTGCCACTCTGACTGTTTCTCTTGACCGGACGCTGACGACTGCTTTTTCAGTAGACTTCCTTACGGTCGACGGCACCGCTGAAGTTAACTCTGACTATCTCACCAACAGCGGCACTCTGACTTTCAATCCGGGAGACGTGACGAAAACCATCGACGTTTCCATTGTGGATTCAGACAACGTCGAGCTCACCGAAACACTGCAGGTGCAACTCACCAACCTGCAGGCAGCAGACTATCTGGTCAGCCTGTCCGATCCTGTTGGAGAAATCAGCATTCTGGATGATGATCAGGCTACGCTCTCAATCGACGATATCAGTGTCGATGAAAATTCAGGCACTGCTCAACTGACCGTCTCACTGAGTCAGCCAGTAGAAGCAACGGTGCTGGTTGAGTATGCCACAGCTGACCAGACCGCCGTTGCACTCTCTGACTATCTGCAGACCAGCGGCACTCTCACTTTCTATTCAGGTGAAACGACAAAATTTATTACCGTCAATCTGGTTGACAATGATCAGTTGGAAACAGACGAAAGCCTGTTAGTGAACCTGAGCCAGCTCCAGTCCAGTGCCGATGTCATCATTCTTGACAATCAGGGGCTGATCACGATCCACGACGAAGATCAGGCTACGATTTCTCTGCAGGATGTGATCGTCAGTGAAACCGCCGGAAAAGCGATCCTTACAGTCTTGCTCGACAAATCGGTTGACTCAAATGTCACCTTGAATTTCACCACCATCGATCAGAGTGCCACATCCCCCGAGGATTATGTCAGTCAATCCGGCATTCTCACGTTCGCTTCGGGAACAAAACACCAGACGATCGAAATTGATCTGGTTGACAGTGCCCAGGTAGAACTCCTGGAAACGTTTGATGTGCAACTCAGCAATATCCAGTCTGATGGTTTGAATTTCGTCTTCGCTGACGACCGGGCTACCATCACCATTAAAGATGACGATCTAGGCGATTATGAATGGAAGTCCAAACTGTATGCCGAGGGAACCGTTCATCCCGCTGATGTCTTCGGCTATAATAATGCCGTCGATGGTGACACGCTGATTTCCGGTTCACCGGGTTGGGATCATATTCATAATGGCCCGGAAGGCCCCTTCCTCAGCTATGGCGGCGCCTTCATCTATGTCAGGAATGACCAGGGCACTCCTGACTATTCCGGTGATGATACCTGGGACTATCAGTCAACGTTATTTGCTTCTGATGCCGACACATATTCAGACAATTATGGCTGGTCGGTGGATATCAGTGGAGATACCGCCGTTGTGGGGGCTCCCCAGGGCGACGGAACTATAGATAATATAGGATCTGCATACGTCTACACACGCTCGAACGGCGTCTGGACCTTCCAGCAGCAACTGAATGCTTCCGATGCCAAGTTTAACAGTTTTTTTGGCAGCATTGTCACTATCGAAGGCGACACGATCGTTGTCGGGGCAAGAGTCGAAAACAACAACACTGGCTCCGCGTATGTCTTTACGCGAGTTGATGGAGTCTGGACCGAGACAGCGAAACTGGTGGCTGATGATGCTGAAGAAGAGATGAATTTCGCCAATACAATAGATATTGAGAATTCTACCATTGTCGTTGGAGCGCTGTATGAATCTGAAACGTATCCAAGGAGTGGAGCCGTTTATGTTTTTACCGAGCAGGATGGCGTCTGGACACAATCTCAGAAGCTGAAAGATTCTACCCCTGGCACGTATGGGAGATTTGGTAATTCAGTCAGCCTGGAAGGTGATCTGCTCTTAATTGGTGCACCATCCTATCTGAATTATTCTCAGAGTGCTGGAAAAGCCGTTCTTTACCAGCGCAACCCCGAAAATGGGTTATGGTCGCCCTTACAGAATCTGGTTGCATCAGACGCTGCATTTAATTCCAACTTCGGAAATTATGTGGAAATCCATAATGAACAGATTTTCGTTTCCGCAAGCTCTGATCCGACAGGAGTCGATGGGAACGGAGCGGTCTACCGTTTTGAGCAGGTAAATCAGGCCTGGGTTGAACAGCAGAAATTCAGTTCCCCGGATGCTGATCCCAGTGATTTTTATGGAGCGAGCTTTGTTGCCGCAAACGACATGCTACTGATCAGCGCTCGCTATGATGACGATGTCGCCTTCAATACCGGTTCGCTCTATCTCTACGGACTTCCGCATAATCCGGCCATCACGATCGAGGACGTCAGCATCGTAGAAGAAGACGATGGCTCTCAACTGATCATCGCGAATGTCACACGCACCGCCACAAAACCTGGAGAACTGATTTTTGAGGCAACCGTCGATTTCAGTACCCTCGATGGCACCGCCACCATCGCAGACCGCGATTACGAAAACACGACAGGCACCATTACTTTTGAAAGTGATCCGAATGCCTCCAGTCAAACCCAGACCATTTCCATTCGCATTTATGGCGATACTCTGCTGGAAACCAACGAAACGTTCGGCATCCAGCTACTGAATGTCACAGGCCATGCCCGCATCGCCGATCCGGAAGCGACCATCACTATAGAAAATGATGAAGAGGCGACGATCTCCATCAACGATACAACCACCGACGAAGACGCCGGCAGTGTCTCAATCACGGTATCTCTCGACCACCCCATCGATACGAGCATCAGTGTGGATTACGCCACGGCAGACCAGACCGCGAACTCTGCCAACGACTATACCACTACCACTGGCACACTCACTTTCAGCCCCGGGGATCAGTCACAAACCATTGTTATTCCCATCACCGATACAGATCTGGTGGAGTGGGACGAAACATTTCTCGTCAATCTCTCGGGACTCCAGACGAATGGGAGAATCGTGGGACTCGGAGATGCACAGGCAGTCATCACCATTCATGATAATGATCAGGCGGCAATCTCCATCAACGATGCAACCATCGACGAAGACGCCGGCAGCGTCTCAATCACGGTATCTCTCGACCACCCCATCGATACGAGCATCAGTGTGGATTATGCCACGGCAGACCAGGCCGCGAACTCTGCCAACGACTATACCACTAAGACTGGCACACTGACTTTCAGCCCCGGGGATCAGTCGCAAACCATTGTCATTTCCATCACCGACACAGATCTGGTGGAGTGGGACGAAACATTTCTCGTCAATCTCCCGGGACTCCAGACGAATGGGAGAAACGTGGTACTCGGAGATACACAGGCAGTCATCACCATTCATGATAATGATCAGGCGGCAATCTCCATCAACGATGCAACCATCGACGAAGACGCCGGCAGCGTCTCAATCACGGTATCTCTCGACCACCCCATCGATACGAGCATCAGTGTGGATTATGCCACGGCAGACCAGGCCGCGACCTCTGCCAACGACTACACCACTACGACTGGCACATTGATTTTCAGCCCCGGGGATCAGTTACAAACCATTGTCATTCCCATTACCGACACAGATCTGGTGGAGTGGGACGAAATATTTCTCGTCAATCTCTCGGGACTCCAGACGAATGGAAGAAACGTGGAACTCGGAGATACACAGGCAGTCATCACCATTCATGATGATGATCAGGCGGCAATCTCCATCAACGATATCTCCATCTCTGAAGATGTGGGTACGGCGATGGTAACCGTCACTCTCGATCTGCCCGTTTCACAAACAATCAGTGTCAATTACGCATTAAACGATCTGACAGCCCTTAGTTCTTCCGATTACACCGATACTTCAGGCACATTAACTTTTCTGCCTGGGGACCAGACAAAAACCATCAGTATTTCCATTACCGACACTGATATTTTTGAAAATGATGAAATCTTCCAGGTACAGCTCTCTCAACTCCAGGCAAATGGATTAAATGTCGTGCTGGAAGATGATCTGGGAGAAGTTACCATCGTGGATGAGGCAAGCGGGTCGGCTGAGATTCAACTTCGCGTCGTGAATACTCCTACGATTACAGAACTCTCCGGCGAATCTGATACTTTACCCACACATCTGAACAATGTCAGTGAGTGGGATACCTACTGGGTAGAATTCTGGATTGATACCAGCATACCTGTAAACCAGGGCGTCTTCTCGGCAGGGTTGGATTTCCATTACGATACAGCTTTCACTTCCGCTACAGAAATTGAATATGGGGCTGGTTTTGACACGAACCAGTCAGGGACCGTCGATGATCAGGCGGGAACCGTCACGGATCTTTATGCGGAAACGAGTTCAGATCATCTGGGTGAATCCCGTTTCCTGCTCTTTGCCAGACTGAAGTTCGAACCGCTGGCAACTGATCAGGTTGTCGTCGATATGGACGGCAAAAGTATCGGCCCCTATCAACTGGGGTTTGAAATCGACTCACAGCAGGTCTCCTTGAGTGGAGATGTTCCCGTCTATACATCAGTGTCAAACTTCTCTCAGACGCATATCTGGGCCAACCCGTTTGACTTCAATGATGATGACAAAATCGACTACCGGGACCTGATTCTTTTAGCAGGCGATTATAATGATACCCCCAGTGAGTCTGATTCACAAAACGCCTGGATCTCTGATCTGAATCAGGACAACAAGGTGAATTATCGGGATTTAATTCTACTCGTCGGTAACTACGGAAAAAATAAAGCCGACAATCGCACAATCACCTACCCTGCCAACTATCCCGAGGTCTGGAATCAACATTTACTCGTCAATACCCTGACAGAAGCAAAGCCGGATCCTGAAACAGTTACCCAGTCTGCTGCTGAAAATACGCTGACCTCGATTGTAGAACAAATTCAGCCAGAACTTGACCCTGTTCAACAGAATTCACTGGCACAGGTCAGTATCCAGGTCGTTGATTTGCAGGGAGATGCACTCGGGCATGTTATTTCCAATACGATTTATATTGACTCGAATGCTGCAGGATATGGCTGGTTTATCGACACGACTCCTTTCGATCACGCCGAATTTGTTTATTCCAGTGATTTAACACTCATTGCACTGGAAGACGGCCCGGCTGCGAACCAGGTTGATCTCTGGACCGTAATCATGCACGAGCTCGGGCACATTCTCGGAGTAGACCACGCAGTTGAAGGTGTGATGCAGAATACTCTGGATCCCGGCATTCGTAAGCTGCCCGGGTTCCTGGAAACTCTGAATGAATCCTCTCTGCAGTCCGAAGATGAGATCGATGATTTCTTCTCAGATATGACGGAAGACATTGACCTGATTGTTCTGTAAATCACCGTAATCGAAGTCTATCGAGGACATCCTCTCCCTTTTATATCGTAAATCCCGACTCGGGCAGTGTTAATTTCAGCGCTCACCTCGATGATTATTTTCTGTTAATCATCAGTATGCAGTATGAATTCGCATGTGATTGATCTGGCACAACTGTTGTATAAAAAGGGTTACCGATTGAATACCCCTGACTTTTTACAGCAGGAGAACAGCCATCGTGCCCAGACTGACCGCCAGAAAGAATTTCGACGGTCTCTCCGTTCGAGAACTGAGGAGCGTCCGGAAGTCATTGAATTTTGCCTCATACACTTCGGGAAAGCGTGTTCAACTCAACCGGATTCCCAATGTGGTACTGTTCGTGGTAAGCCAGGGATATCCAGAAAGTCTTGCCAGAGCTTTCACATCAGAAGTCGAATGATTTCGTCTGATGGATCGTAACAGGGCTGGAGATGTTTCACGCCGGTAATTTACCGGTTGGCCTGTCGTCTTTGATCGACTCGAACAGGACCATGACGGCCTGATCTCCCCTGGTGAAGCGGAGAAAGACAACTGAAACCGGAATGGAGTCCCTGTGATGGCCATTCCGGTTTCAGTGGATTTTGTCTTCCGTTATTTTGCAAATCACATGTTGATTTCGTAACCCTTGCGGTTTTCACGCGAGAGGAACGAGTTGGCCTGTGCGTCGTCGATGATTTCCCGTTTTTTGGGATCCCATTTGAGGTCACGCCCCAGACGCATGGAGATATTAGAGAGGTGGCAGATTTCCAGCATGCGGTTATGCGACCAGACATCGGAGATCGGCTGCTTGCGTGAATTCATGGCTTCAATGAAGTTGGCAGTGTGGTTCGCGCTGACCTTGCCACCATAAACTTTTTCGATCGCGTCTTCCGGCAGCGGATTGTCTTTCAACGCTTCGACAGGTGCCCCGACGATCTTGCCACGGTTGACAAAGAACCGGCCTTCTGTACCTTCGAAGAGAATACCATTATCACCTTCACTGGTGATAATCATTTCCACATCGTTGGGCATATCAACCTTGATTTTGAATTCCGTGGCAGCATTGTACTGATCGTTCACTGTCGGGAAACCATCCTTGTATTCAACGGGCAGTTTATACTCAACCGGCGATACTTTGCTGGGACCGGTATCGCTCGCGCCCAGTGCCCAGCAGGCGATGTCGACATGATGTGCGCCCCAGTCGGTCAACTTCCCGCCAGAATATTCATGCCAGTTTCGGAAGGAGTAGTGACAGTTACTGTAAAGCGGAACGCCTCCGCCATATCCTTCGCGCATTTCGGGGAGTGCACGGTAATCAACCTTGGGAGCCGGTCCCAGCCAGAACTCGTAATCCAGTTCTTCAGGAACAGAAGCCACAGGAATGACAGGAGAGCCTTCCATTCCATTGATGCCACAGGTTACTTTTTTCACCGTACCGATACGACCATCCCTGATTAACGCGATCGCCTGCAGGAACCGCTGTCCTGATTCCGAACGCTGCATGGTACCTACCTGGAAGACGCGGCCTGTTTCTTTAACGACTTTTTCAATCAACTTGCCTTCATCAATCGTGAGTGTCAAAGGTTTTTCACAGTAGACGTCTTTCCCGGCGTACATCGCTTCCACTGCGATTTTGGTATGCCAGTGATCGGGTGTCGCGATCATGACTGCGTCGATGTCTTTGCGATCCAGAACTTTGCGATAGTCTTTATAAGCGTCTGGTTTCTTGCCCTGTTTCTTTTCTGTTTTTTCGACATTCGCACCAAGTACGTTGGCGTCCACGTCTGCGAGTGCTGCAAAATCGGCAAATTTGAATGACTTCGAGGTAATCGCCCACCCCTGGTTCCGCAGCCCGATCGTGGCAAAAACAGGACGGTCATTAGGCGACTCATATCCGAATGCTCGATGGGTCGAAGGGCTGAAAACAGCGGCAGCCCCTGTGAAGGCAACTCCCTGAATAAAATTGCGACGTGTAATTTTTTTAGATGCTGACATCGAGCGATTTCCTCTTCGAGATATTTATCAGAAGTCCTGTATAAGAAAGTACGTTGACACCACTGGTGGCGTTGGAAACGCCACGAAACTGGTACGTATTGTGATCATCGATTCTATAGAAAAAAACCTGTTGAGTATACCGTAAACAGGTCAGCCTCAGTACATGTGTCACCTGCAAGTTGTGGCAGGTACCCAGTCTGGAACCTGGCAATAATCCGACTTTTGATGTTTTTTACCCTAAATTTCAATTTGATAAGTTGTCTTGCTCAGCCCTCAGACATAGACTACATGTGAATTATTCCCGCAAAGACTATTAGTCAGGCTTACGGTCTGATGAAATCCCCCCCCGCGCCGCTCACCAGAATGCAGTTAATCGCGACTAACCATGACATCCGGCAGGGTATTCCTGCTTACTGGAGGCATTGTTACATTGAAACGCCCGTCGAAACGTCAGCAGAAACTACTGACAATCCTTTCGCTCAGTTTATTTCTCGGCCTGGTCGGTTGTAACCAGCAGAATTCCGCGGCTCCCGCGCCAAACTTACCGGTTGTCACTGTGGCAAAACCAGTCACCAAGCAGATTGTGGAATGGGACGCATATACCGGAAGACTCGAAGCAATTGATTTCGTCGAGATCCGGGCGCGTGTCAGTGGATATTTGAAAACGACACATTTTGATGAAGGTCAGATCGTCAATAAAGGGGACCTGCTGTTCATTATCGATCCGCGTCCGTATCAGGCAGAACTCAATGGAGCTCGAGCCTCGCTGGGTCAGGCAAATTCTCAATTGATTCAGGCGAAGGCACAGCTGGAAGAAGCGAAAGCACAATATCAGCAATCAGAAGCACAACTGGTCTTGTCGACCGCACAGCTGAATCGGGCGCGTTCGCTGAAGTCGAAAAATGTAACGACGCAGGATGAGCTTGACCAGCAGGAAGCAGCCTATCTGCAGGCGAAAGCGGATCACGAAGCGAGCCAGGCTGGAATCAGTTCTGCGAAAGCGACCATTGAGACCGCCCATGCAGTGATTGAAGCAGCAAAAGCTAAAATCGAAACAGCGCAGCTCAACCTGGATTACACGCGGATTTATGCCCCGGTTGCCGGTCGCATCAGTCGAAAAAACGTTTCTGAAGGAAACCTGATCAATGGAGGCACTGCCAATTCCAGCCTGCTGACTACGATTACTTCAGTGAAACCCATCTATTGTAATTTTGATGCCAACGAACAGGACGTATTGAAATACATTAGATCAGCACAGGCCGGAAAACGAGCGAGTTCTCGCGAAGCAAAAAATCCAGTGTTCCTGGGTCTGATTGATGAAACGGGTTTTCCTCACCAGGGACATATGGACTTCGTTGACAACCGGTTTGACCCCGATACTGCCAGCATGCGGGCGCGGTGTGTTTTTCCGAATAAAGACCAGGTACTGATTCCGGGGATGTTTGCGCGCATTCGTATTCCCGGCAGTGACTCTTACGATGCGGTGCTGATTCCAGATTCCGCCGTCGGCACCGACCAATCATCGCAATATGTCTATCATGTCGTTGATGACGTTGTACAGCGTAGCGTCGTGAAACTCGGTCCGATAGTAGATGGGCTGCGCGTGGTACGCGAGGGATTATCGGGAAACGAATCGCTCATCATCGAAGGACTACTGCAGGCACGACCGGAGATGAAGGTCACCTCGCAGCCCGGAACGATCGAAGTTGTGGAAGACGGGTTACCTGACAGTTATGAACCGCTGCCTCCTGAGCAATGGATCTCGCCTGACCCCGATCCGCTTCCCCGGCGGGGTACGCAAAAGGTGACTACGGTTGTGGAGCCACAAGGGGACTCTCAATGAAGTTTCCCCATTTCTTCATCGAACGTCCGATCTTTGCTTCAGTACTATCGTTCATGGTTGTCCTGATCGGATCACTTGCCTATTTCGCATTGCCGGTATCTCAATATCCGAGTGTGGCGCCACCAACGATTGTGGTGCGTGCCAGTTATCCCGGAGCGACACCCCAGGTGATTGCGGATACGGTGGCCACTCCCATCGAACAGGAAATGAATGGTGTCGACAACATGCTTTACATGGAGTCGTCATCCAGCAACGACGGGACCATGCAGTTAACTGTGACATTCAAACTGGGCACAAACCTGGACGATGCTCAGGTGATGGTGCAGAACCGCGTTGCAGTAGCCGAAGCCCGGCTGCCTGAAGCCGTGCGACAGATCGGTATCACGACTCGCAAACAGATTCCCGACATGCTGATGGTGGTGCATCTGAATTCCCCTGATAACAGCCGTGATCAGCTTTATATCAGTAACTTTGCCTTTCTGCGGATTCGCGATTCGCTGATGCGACTGGACGGCGTCGGCGACATTCGTGTGGCTGGCGGCAATGAATATTCCATGCGAATCTGGCTGGATATCGAAAAGATGACCCATGTCGGTCTCACGGTAGGCGATGTCGTGCAGCAGGTTCGTCAGCAAAACGCACAGGTGGCAGCCGGCGTCATCGGGCAGCCTCCCATCGATGAGAGCGGCGCGTTTCAATTAAATGTGACCACGCAGGGACGCTTGCAGGAAGAGGAAGAATTCGGGCAGATTGTCGTCAAGCGCGGCGACGATGGTCGTGTCACACGTTTGAGTGATGTGGCCCGCATCGAACTCGGTGCACAGGACTACTCACGAATCAGTTACCTGGACGGCAAGCCTGCCGTTGCCATCCTCATTTATCAGCGACCAGGAACGAACGCCGTTGATGCAGCAGATGAAGTCAAGCAGACGATGGCCAACCTGAATAAAGACTTTCCCGAAGGTGTAGGTTATGAAATCGCCTATAACCCGACCGATTACGTGGAAGAATCGATCGCAGAGGTTTTCGAAACGCTCTATATCACGACCATTCTGGTGGTACTGACCGTATTCCTGTTTCTGCATGGCTGGCGTCCTACAATTATTCCGGTGATTGCAATTCCCATTTCGCTGATCGGCACATTCGCTGCCATGCAGTTGTTTGGTGTGACCTTGAATACGCTGTCACTGTTCGGTCTTGTACTCGCGATTGGTATTGTTGTAGATGACGCCATCGTGGTAGTCGAAAATGTGGAGCGGCTGATTGCTGACGGCCTGAATCCGCGCGAAGCGACACATAAAGCGATGGATGAAGTCAGTTCTGCTCTGGTGGCAACGACCCTGGTATTGATCGCGGTTTTTGTTCCCACCATGTTTGTCCCCAGCCTCAGTGGTAAGTTCTATCAGCAGTTCGCCCTCACAATTGCCATTTCCACAGGGTTTTCCACCTTTGTCTCACTGACGCTCAGCCCCGCACTTTGTGCACTGCTGCTCAAACCAAAAAATGCCGAACGAAACAGGATGGGCCGACTCGTCGATCTGTTATTTGGTTGGTTTTTCCGGGCGTTCAACCGTTTTTTTGACTTCACTGGTAACATTTATGCCGGCATCGTTTCGCGCATCATTCGAATTTCCGGTGTTTCTCTGCTCATTTACGGCGGGTTGCTCGTTGCCACCTGGTACAGCTTTGGAATGGTTCCTTCAGGATTTATTCCGGCACAGGATCAGGGTTATATCATTGTCAGTATCCGGTTACCTGATGGTGCGTCTCTTGCGCGTACGGATGCTGTCACGCAGCGCGTTGCGAAAATCGGCAGTAAAATCGATGGTGTTGCTCACTCAGTCGGAATTGCCGGGCTGTCTGGTTCCACCTTCACGATCAGTTCCAATGCCGCTGTTTCCTTTCTTCCGCTGGAAGATGCCAAAGAGCGAGCGGCACGGGGACGGGGCATCAATGAGATCATTGCCGATCTGCGCCGTGAAGTCGCAGTGGTCAATGAGGCCCAGGTTTTTATTATTGCTCCTCCCCCGGTACGAGGAATTGGACGAGGTGGCGGATTCAAAATGTATGTGCAGGACCAGGGGGGAGCCGGTATCGCTGCCTTGAACCAGGTTACCGAACGCATGGTGGCGGAAGCCAATCAGCAGCCGGGGCTCGTGCAGATCTTCTCAAATTTCCGGGTGAGTGTTCCCCAGATTTATGCTGAAGTGGATCGTACGAAAGCCCAGATGCTGGATATTCCGATCAGCAACGTGTTTGATGCTCTGGAGGTTTATCTCGGTTCAGTCTATGTGAATGATTTTAACTTTCTCGGACGAACCTACCGTGTGACAGCGCAGGCAGAACCGGAGTTCCGGGACGAACAGGACGACATCCTGCGTTTGCGAACGCGCAGCGCCCGCGGTACGAGTATTCCCCTCGGGGCGGTGGTGGAATTAAAACGAACGTCCGGACCGGATCGGATTGTTCGCTTCAATCTGTTTCCTGCCGCGGACCTCAATGGTCAAACGGCCCCCGGTTACAGTACGGGGCAATCACTGGCAACAATGGAACAACTGGCCGATGAGAACCTGCCACCGGGCTTTGGATATGCCTGGACCGAGATCGCGTACCAGGAACGGCAAGCAGGAAATACGATTGTCTTTCTTTTCCCCCTGGCTGTTCTGTTCGTGTTCCTGACCCTGGCTGCCCAGTACGAAAGCTGGGTGCTGCCTCTGGCGATTATTTTAATCGTTCCCCTCTGTCTGCTGTTTGCCATCGTTGGCATCTGGTTTCGCGGCATGGACAACAACATTCTGACGCAGATCGGTTTTATCGTACTGGTGGGCCTGGCCTGTAAGAATGCGATTCTGATTGTCGAATTCGCGAAGGCGGAAGAAGACGCAGGCAAGGATCGTTTCCAGGCCGCCGTCGATGCCTGCCGATTACGATTACGACCGATTCTGATGACGGCGTTCTCATTCATCCTGGGTGTGATCCCCCTGTTGATCGCGACTGGCGCCGGATTTGAAATGCGGCGGGTCCTCGGAACGGCCGTCTTCAGTGGCATGCTGGGCGTGACTCTGTTCGGTCTGTTTCTCACTCCGGTCTTCTACGTGGTACTGCGACGGTTTGCACAAAAACCGAAAGCGAGCGCAAACAAAGAATCAACAATCACGTCCGAACCCGCAAAACTGACCACAACGGGAACAGGCAATTCATAATCGTGAGGCTTTACTGTCAGCAGCCTGGATTCAGAAAACCGTCTTATTTCGCTGGCAGTAACTGGATCGCATCCAATATGACAAACCCGCTGGTCTTGTCATTGGTAATTGTAATTTTGGTTTCTACATCGTCCTGCAGTTCGACAATCCCCAGCGGCCGAAAATGTTTGCCCTGGGGCAGTGTTCTGGTTTGATCGACACTGAGCCTTGCTTTCTTTGCACCGGAAAAAACCGTCAGCGGAACATTGTTCGCGCGGCTCTCATGGGCAGAGTATGCCATCAGGAGCTGATAGCGACCACTTTGGGGAACCTTAAAACGGAAGACTGCGGTTGCTTTTCCATCCCCTCTCTTTTCGTCGTGAAGATAGCCGTTACCAATGTGTGGTTTGAAATTGGTCGAGTGGCTCCAATGACCAGAGAGTTCAGCACTGGTGTTATCCAGCACAATCCCGGGAAGAGACTGAGGATCAATCGAATGCGACACTTCATTCGCATTCGTGTCGAGAGGTAACTCGAGCACCTGCCCCTGTGCCAGAAGACGATCGCGAAGCTGTTTGTAAGGCAGGTCTTGAACAGAGCTTTCATTTCGGGCGGATAACGCAGCCGCAATACCGGCACTTTGTCCCAGAATCATCCAGGTCGGTTCCACGCGGAGGGAGGAAATACCAACATGCGTGCAGGAGAGTGCCACGGGAACAAGTAAATTGGAACATTCCTTCGGCTGTGGCAGAATGGAACGATATGGTACGTGATAGGCATAGCCCTGTTTGGGACTGCTTTTCCTGACGGGAAAGATCGTTCCTTCATTAATGACACCACCGTCTGTTAAGGCTATCCGTTGACAGTCATGTGAGTCAATCGGAAAGGAAGAGACTGCGATAGGATCTTTTTTTTCCGGTTGTTCCAAAATGTCTTTCTGACTGAGCACGTACATGCCTCGCATGCGTCGCCCCTCACGCACATACAATGCAGGAGAAAAGTGTCCGTATTCGGGAAACTCATCTTTGCAGAGTCCCAGCCTGGCGTAGGCATTCCGTACCTTTTCAGGCACTGCGGGGTCAGTTGTCAGAAAGTGATAAAACTCCAAGGTGTACTGCTTATGTTGTTCCCAGATGGCTGCCCGCCCTGCTTCGTCGGCTTCACTCCAGCCATTCCCGCCGCCAACCAGGCCAAGGGAGAATTGACCGCCGATCGAATTGTTGCCATCAAACTTCCCTCCGGGCAGTGGATACAGATCCCAACCCAGGCGGCCTCCGGATTTCGCAAAACGCCGCATTACTTCAAAACGGGCAGGATCATAGCTCTCAGGTTTCGGAAATGGTACACGGTTTTTCGGATCATCCGTCAGACAGAGACGAAAGCTGTAAACCATGACATTGCTATCTCCCTCATCTTCCGGGCCGGCATCAGTCGTGGTGATCAGGGGAAGAATTTGCCCTTCGCTGTCGAAACCATTTATATTCATTCTGCTTTTCGGATAACGTTTCCCCGCCAGGGATTCACCATATTCCGCTTTTCCTTCCCTGCCGATCGTCCAACTGACTCCTGCCGCTGCCATCAGGTCACCTTCATACGTTGCGTCAATAAATGTTTTAGCAGCAAAAGCACCATTGTCTGTGACCAGACTGGAAATCCGAGTCCCTTCCTTTCTGACGGACTGGAGGACTTGTTTCGGCAGAACTTTGACGTGCGCTTCATCCAGCATCTGTTTCGTCACGCGCAAAGCGACATGTGGTTCGTAAGTCCATTTAGATTGATCTTTGACTCGCACCTGATAAGGTAATTTGATTCCCCGTGCAGAATAATCTTTTTCAATACGTGTATGCCATTCATCGAACAGGCCCATAACCGTACTGCGCACCGTCTGGTTTGAATCACTGAAGCTCAGTCCGCCTGTGTTCAAGCCGCCTATATGATCGGTCGGTTCAAGCAGAATGACTGTCGCCCCTTCTCGTGATGCTGCTATTGCTGCACAGACCCCGCCTGGGGTGGCTCCATACACGACGATATCCGCGCGCGTGCCCCTTCCATCAGCCTGTTCACGGGCGGAAACTCCAGTCGGCAAAATCAGACTCAACAGGAACAAGGCGCTAAACAGTTGATTCTTCATTGATCATATTCTCTCATTTGAACTGGAGCAGAATTACGGCAGCTGACGATTCCCATTCATTTTCCGCGTATTTATCGCTGGAAAGTATCGGATAAAATACTTAATGAAATCCCGATTTCGAACCATTCAATATACTGCTTTCTGTTTTTTATTCCCAGTCGCCCCAAATGCAATCCCCAAAATCAATCAGGAGCCGTCACGTAATATTGTCGCACCCGATCAGATGCAGTCGGACTCAGCCTTCCATTGATGGAAGAAATTAACGACAATGATACATCTATTTGACCGTCTAATCGTATTACAGCTTCACCACCAGACTCGGAGGTAATATTATGTCAGCCACTCAACAACTCCATAACCTGGGACAAAGTCTCTGGCTGGATAACATCACGCGTGACCTGCTTACCGGTGGGACTCTACAGCGTTATATCGATGAACTTTCGGTGACCGGACTGACTTCCAATCCAACCATTTTTCATCAAGCGATCAAAAACAGTCAATCTTACGACAGTTCAATTCAGGAAAAGTTTAAGAACGGCAAGGAAGGCGAGGAACTGTTTTTTGAGGTCGCCCTCGAAGACATCACGCAGGCCGCTGATCTGTTTCGACCTGTCTGGGACCGTACTGATGGTGTGGATGGCTGGGTTTCCCTGGAAGTCTCTCCCCTGCTCGCTTATGACACCGAGAGCACCCTGGCGGCCGCGAAAGATCTGCATGCCCGCGCCGGTCGTCCCAATGTTCTGATTAAAATTCCCGGCACGAAAGAAGGACTGCCTGCGATTGAAGAAGCCACGTTCGCAGGAATCCCCGTGAACGTGACCCTGTTATTTTCGAGTGAGCATTATGTCGCTGCTGCAGAAGCTTATCTGCGTGGTGTCGAACGACGTATTGAAGCCGGTCTCAATCCTGCCGTCGGTTCGGTTGCTTCGCTGTTTATCAGTCGCTGGGACCGTGCCATCGTTGATGACGTCCCGGAAACGCTCCACAATCGCCTGGGGATAGCCATCGGGCAGAAAGCTTACAAAGCTTACCTGGACCTGATCAACTCGCCACGGTGGCAGCGTGCATTGAACTTTGGTGCCCGGCCACAACGTCTGCTCTGGGCCAGTACCGGATCGAAAGATCCCAATGCGTCCGATGTACTGTATATCACTTCTCTCGCGTCTCCCTTTACCGTCAATACGATGCCGGAACAGACTCTGAAGGCTTTCGCCGATCATGGTGATCTCGGCGACGCTTTGCCCGCAGATGGGGGTGACTGTGAAACCTTACTCAACGATTTCACACAGGCCGGCGTTGACAATCAGGCTTTAGCCGCCCGACTCCAGGAAGAAGGGGCAGAGTCTTTTGTCAAATCCTGGAATGAACTGATGGAAGTCATTACCACCAAAAGTGAATCACTGGTGCAGGCTGACTGATCATCGGGTTGAATCATGAATCAGCTTTAAACAGAAGTCAGGTCTCTCGCATGTGCAGAGACCTGACTTTTTTCTTTGCACACTATTTTGTATATCTTTCCGAATTTTGAATCAGGAATTCGATCTGAATTTACAGGTAAAAGACGGGTGTACTGTGGAATCAGCAGGCTGATTTCGATAACTTCGTCTGGACTGTCACAAATCTCAATATTTAATTTTTTCTTACTCTCAGGAAGAAGACGCTTTTAATGAAAATTGATGCTCAGATTCGCGTTATTGTATTACTGGTATGCGGCATGTGTTTGTCTGATGGTTGCAGCTCCGGACCCGACGATGTCCCGGAAACAGGCACTGTTACCGGAACAGTGACCCTGGATGGCGCTCCGCTCGAAGAAGCTCTGGTCCAATTTCAGCCGGAAAGCGGGCGGATCTCATCAGGTACTACAGATGCTGAAGGAAAATATGAGTTGGATTACACGGGGACACTCAAAGGAGCCAAAATCGGAACCCATAAGGTGAGCATCACCACGTTCAAGGCTCCTGAAGAAAATCTGGAAACGAAGGAAGCACAAAAACAGCTTCCCAAAGAGAAAGTCCCCGCCAAGTACAATAAGGACACCACGCTGACAGCCGAAGTTAACGCCGGTGAAAATACAATCGATTTCGATTTACAGTCAAAATAATCGATCCGACTGAAACCGTTCGCTGCGCCTTAGTGCCACTTAGTTCTGCACTCCACTGCGTCGCCGCGCGATTTCAGCCAGTTGTAATGCGTGCTTCTGGAATGGCTTGCGCCCGGTCTGTTCATAGAACCGGGCCAGTTGTTCCAGACTCCGGGCAGCAGCCTGAAACTCTTCTGCAGTCAGATTTGAATCTGGTGACATCACCAGAGGCTCCAGACCTTGTTCTGCCAGTTCAAACTCGGGATGCTCTTCCAACAATTGATTCAGATCTGCCAGTGCCTCGGAATGCTGTTCCAGCCGAATTTTATTTCGGGCTAGGTTGTATCGCGCAAAAGAATTCCGTGGATCGAGGCGGAGGGCTTTCTGCCAGAAACGGGCTGCTGTTTCAAAGAGTTCTACTGTATTTTCCTGCTGAGAGATTTCAGCGACTTTCTCATACGCACTCCCCAGATTATTACAGATTTCTGCGTCATCCGGATCCAGTTTGTGAGCCTGTTCCAGATGTTTTATTGCCGCCTGCCACTCCCGGGTCTGCGTTAAGATACTGCCGAGGAAGCGTTGCATCTGCAGATTATCGGGATATTTCTCGGCAAAAGGCTGCAACAGATCGCGTGCTTCGTGAAAACGTTCCAGTTGCATCAGGGCAGACGCCAGTTGAATCGCTTCACCGGTATCATCCGATCCGACCTGTTTTTTCAGTCGGTTCACCTGTTGCAGTATCTGCTGACGTGATTGTAGAAACTGGTAATAGGCGGCTTCGTCTTCTGGATAACCAGCCTGTATTCTGCCCGATTGCGGCAGCATGCAGAATAGAGTGGTCAAGATCACAAACGGCACTGCAGCCAGCCTGGGCCAGCGATTCTCAGCCGGTCTGGTCCAGGCACTCCACAGCCAGTCAATGCCTGCAGCGGCAAACAGGATCCAGAGTGGCAACATGCCCGCGCGAAACCGTCCAAAATTATAAATGAGTAAAATCGAAATGAGGTGGGCCAACAGTAATCCCATAGGCAGGATCAACTGCTTGCGCCGGGGGAAAGAGACAATCAGGCCCAGACATCCCAGCCCGCTGAACAGCCCAAAAGTGGGTAGATACGCCAGGGGCGCTATAAATTCTCGAGTCGTCTGAAAGTAAGCGCTGTCTGGCACTTCGTAGTCATTCAGCAGAATCTGCAATTTTATGAGCGTCAGCTTCAATGTTCGCAGAGGATTGGCGGCCGCGTATTTTAGTCCCTGCCAGAACCAGTATCGCGAACACGCCGCTGGTGACATTGTGAGTTGTCCCGTTCGCTGGCGGGCTTCCAGGCGAAAGTCTGCATGCTCAAACAACGGATGTGTGCGTATGAAAGGTGGCGGTGAATAATAGCCGTTCGCGTCCGGCCCCTGAGCCATGTAAAAGACCTCGCCGCCACCTGTCGTCACCGCGACAAACTCTCCCGTTACCAGGGTATTTCGAATTGCAACGGGGACCAGCATGATTGCACAGGCACAGCTGAAGATGAGAACTGACTGATAACGTAACTTTTTCGCAGCCCGATCGGCGCCTGAACTCTGCCAGAGAAACAGCAACACCGGGAAGGTCAGCAGGATATGGTTTTCACGAACCAGAACGGCCAGTCCAACTGATAAGCCAGCCAGCCACAACCAGAGCAGATGCTGCTGCTCCCGGAAACGCAGGCAGGCATAAAGTATCAACGCCGTAAAAAACGGGCTGAGAAACGTTTTCATCAGCATGACGTCATAGAAGACCAGCGGCCCGAATCCAGCTGTCAGGATGCCTGCGATGAGAGCCACCCTTTGAGTAAACAACCTCTGCGCGGACGCATAGATCAGCAGGCAGGTCCCACTTCCAATAAAAGCCTGCAGAGTCAGGATCAATGTCTCCGGACTGTCAAACAGCCAGTACCAGAAGCCAAGGACATACGCATATAACGGGCCCTGTGAAAATGCTGCCGTTGCATCTGCCGTCCCCTGGGAGAGATCCAGTCCCCAGTCACGATAAAACTGGTGATCTGTACGATAATGCCCTGCCAGGGGAGAATCGAGATACGACAACAGGTAAAACAAACGCACGCAGAGTGCCAGGCAGTAAATGCCTGCTCCCTGCCACCAGCCTGTACCTGGTTTCGAATTGTCTTTGCTCTTCAATTCCATATAACTTTGACTGATCGGTTGCGGTTCTCGACTCTGTCCCGATTAACTGTAGAGTCTCCAAGGCCATTGGGAACTGGTATCATAATTTGAGACACTAAGATTCGATGTGATTCGTATGGAGTATCATCTGCTGAATACGAAAAAGCCCGACTTCTCAAGTAGAAGAAGTCGGGCCATTTTAGATATACCTGATCAGGTTAACCAGTCACCTGATTAGACTGTATCCAGTTTTAATGTAGCGTCTCCAGGGTCATTTGGACCTGTTTTAACAGATTGAGAGACGCTGGAGTCGAATGTGATACACTCTAGAATTCACCGAGCACATTTCCATCATTGATGGAAGCGAGATGGTCGTAAGTCGTCTTGTCGATATTTTCACTCAGAAAGACAACACGGCCATCACCCAGCAGGAAATGAGCTCCGCCGACATGCGAACTGCTGAATCCATAATTTAATTCCGTTGTTCCGTTAATCTGTGTTGATCTCAGAGTCGTAGACTCAGAGAGGAACTGAGGTGCACCATGGATTTTATATCCGGAGCTGGCCCCTGTTGCGCCAATCCAGATACCACCAATATTGGAACCCTGTGTTGTCCGTTCGCCTCCCAGCATGGTGTTACTCACACCGTCGGTCAGATCGCGGATGCGGACATCGCTGTTTCGACCAAAGGCAATCTGGGGAGTGGATGCGGGATACTTTGAACCAACTGTCAGATAGTTGGATTTACCATATCCGGAAAGATCCGAGTTGGTTCCCCCCATTGGATCAGAAGGACAGATGTAAGCTGGCAGAACTGTTTTGGCTTCTACGGTACCAATTGTAGAAAATGTGGAGTCGTACCATTTGTTATCAAATCCTCCCTTGGACTGAATCTGGTTATACAGATTCGCCTGATCGATATAAGGCAGAATGAAGGTACCCCAGCCAATAAAATTGTTGTAAATATCAGTCCCTGCACGGCAGTAACCGGGAGGAAAAATCCGCTGGGTATCGTGGTAATTGTGAAGCGCTAAACCGATCTGTTTGAAGTTATTTTTGCAACTGCTTCTGCGAGCAGCTTCACGCGCCTGTTGCACAGCAGGCAATAATAAAGCAATTAAAATGGCAATAATGGCGATCACAACGAGAAGTTCAATTAATGTGAACGCCCTTCTTCGTAGAGTCATTTTCAACTGAGTCTCCATCAATATTAAGATCTTTAAAACAAAATTGAGGTGTCAGCTACAATGCAGACACCAGATAGATCAAGCTGTATAAACTCGGTTTTTTACATAGATGTTATGTAAAAACCAATTGAATGAAGTTTTGTAGATTTTTAGATAATTAAGAGAGGTTAATTCATATATCTTCAGACACCCTGACATGTCCATTCAAATGACATTGATTTATCTTAACTATTTAAAATGTCCTGTTTACACCAGTACAAATAGATATATAATTTCGTTAAACTCATATTTACACTGACTTTACATACACCTCCCGGTCAAAATAGACCTGCTGAATTCCCATCTCATCATACGTTCTTAACGTGGAAACAGCTGGCGCTAAAATGAGATTGAGAGGGGTGCAAGGCTTCCGATGCTTCTTCCAAATGCGTCTTAATGAAGCGATTTTCTCGTTAAGATCCTGTCAGATCGAAACAGGCTGAAGAAGACACATCAGGTATCAGACGGGAAAGCCCGAGCGTATTCGTTCAATCCCGATATCGTGCCGCCTGTTCCTGACGCTGGGCCTGGAGTGCGTCTGCAGAGACCACTTCCGAATACCGCCAGACCATCTCAACCATCTGCGCATGATCGATGGGTTTGGATAAGTAATCGTCACAGCCTCCCTGCAGGCAGCGTTCGCGGTCCCCCTTCATGGCGTCGGCGGTGAGTGCGATAATCGGCGTCACCAGGTCGGCAGCCCGCAATTCTGCAATCGCCTTTAAACCATCCACATGAGGCATCTGCATATCCATGAGGATCACATCAAATGGATCACCAGCGTCACGGGCAATTAAAGCCATGTCGATTCCCTGTTGACCGTCTTCCGCTGTGATGACCGTGGCGCCTGCTTTCTCCAGAAAATGCTGGCTGATATGCCGGACTTCGCGACGGTCGTCAACGACCAGGACGCGACAGTTGAGGCGATGAACTTTCGCCCCCCCTTCTGCGCCCTCTGTTTTTCTCTCGAGGATACCAGATTCAATCAGTGGAATCCCTTTAATGGAGCCAGCGGGGAGCCGGATGCGGAAGATGGATCCCTGCCCGACTTCACTCTTGACCTTGAGCTGCCCTTTGAGCATCTGCACCAGTCGTTTACTGATCGCCAACCCGAGTCCGCTGCCTCCATAGGCCCGTGTGACCGAAGAATCTCCCTGCGAGAACGGTTTAAACAGTCGCTGGATCTGATCGGCACTCATGCCGATACCTGTATCCTGCACAGCGAATTCGATGATCGGCTTATCGGAATCAGGAAGCAGCCTGATCACCAGACGAACTTCGCCCTGATCGGTAAACTTGATGGCATTTCCAATCAGATTAATCAGGATCTGTCGCAGTCGGGTGGCATCCGTAACGATCTTTTCAGGAACCTGTCCGGTAAATTTGACATTTAGCATCAGGTTCTTCTCGTCGGCCCGTACCTGCATCAGTGTCTGCACGTCCGCAACCAGCTCGCGCAGCGATGCTTCATTCAGATCGACTTCAAGTTTCCCTGCCTCAATACGTGATAGATCAAGAATGTCGTTAATCAATTCCAGCAGGTGTTCTCCATTTCGTTTCATGATCATGACGCAGTTTCGGTTATCAGGATCCTTCAGATGCCCGAGCAAAACGTCGGCGTAACCTAAAACAGCAGCCATCGGAGTACGAATTTCATGGCTCATATTCGCCAGAAATTCACTCTTGGCAAGGTTAGCCTGTGATGCCTGCTGCTCACTATCCCGCAACGCTTCTTCCATCTCTTTACGGGCCGTAATGTCCTGCACGATTGAACTCACCCCCCAGACTTCACCATTCCGATGCGTCATCGGGTGATAATTCACCAGCCAGCAGCGCTCTTTGTCGCTGGCGGGCGTTTTGCCGCGTACTTCCTGATTTTTCACCGCCTTGCCTGTCTGAAATACCTGATCGTAGAGTGGTTTGATCCGGTCTGCGATTCCGGGAACCAGTTCAAAACAGACTCGCCCCAGATGCGCTTCTCGGGGAATGCCATTGATGCGGGCCAGTGTATCATTGATCCGCAGGTAACGGTATTCGCGATCGACCAGCCCCATGCCCACAGGTGCCGTATCGTAAATCAGTTCCAGTTCCCGTTTCTGGCGGCTGGACTCTGCCTCGGCGGCGCTCAGGCTTTCTTCTGCCATCCGCTGCTCATGAATGTCACTTACCGTACCAACCCATTCCAGGATCTGCCCTTCCTGATCAAATACCGGAACGGCTTCTGTAATGACGGGGCGATACGATTCGCTCTCTGCATGCCAGATGTGACCATGCACACGATAACTGGACTGCTTACCCGCCGGCTTACTCCAGAGCGCGGCCAGTTCGGCTCGATCTTCCGGCAGCAGCGCTTTCAACCACCCGTCTCCCTGGTGATCATCCCAGGACTGGCCGGTGAAACGCTGCCAGGATATTTGCGGTACAATGAAATTCCCCCGCGGATCAGTGGTCCAGATAATACTGCTGGTACTATTTAAGAAAGCTTCATAGCGGGACTGCATCCAGCGCAGGTCTCTTTCGATTTCCTTCCGCTGCTCAACTTCTTCCAGCAGTTTTGTATTGGCCGCTGCGAATGAGGGGAACTGCAACAGGTGCGGAATGTATTTAATTAATGCAATTACAGTTGCCCAGGATACGACAGCGGTCGCCAGCTTTAACAATCCCGATATGCGATAAATCGGATACCAGAAAATGATCGCTTCAACCAGATGCACGGTGCCACATAACAGGATGAAAGCAGCAAATAAACCGAACAGTCTTGTATAGGGAATATCACGCCGTTTAAACGTGAAATAAATCAGTACAATGGGGATTGCAGTATATGCAGACCAGGTACCGATATCGGATAGAATATGCAGCCAGCCTTCGCCACTCGTCCAGTTGCCACAATTCCAGCGGGCAGGGTAGTCCGATGTATCAAAGAGTTTCGAAAAGAACTCAACCATCCACTCAGCCTTCTCCCCTGTTACCCAGGAACCCTTTTAAACTGACGATTTTAAATTCAGACCAATGCCGGAAAGTTGTATGACACCAGATGATTCTTCAGCCTGAACTATTTTCAGATACATGGCGTCACTTACGCAACGCTCATGGACAGGGAAGACACGCCAAAAGACTCTGTCGATTCAAGTTTGCCCGAACTTTACCATAAACAGACTGCCATCAAATTGAGCCATCTTTATCTTAAGATCAGTGTATACAGTGATTTTGAAATTCTCAATACAGATAATATTCCGACACCAGTAAAATCATTCTTTCAACGATTGTTCTAAATGACCCGGAATCGATCGACCGAAACTATTTTCCAGATTGACTTTCTACCTGCGTGCTCTCATGCTCTTCAAGTGCTTCTGTACAGACTGCTTTACCCTCCAGATCCCTGATGCTTTCCCAGGGAGAGACTGCATAACAGCACTCAAACCAGAGTCTGTATGAAGGTCCCCCCCCCGACTCAAGTGCGACAATATGCCGCAGCCGACACCAAGCAGACGGAACCGGTCGATCGCAACCTGCTGCTGCGCTGCGGCCTGATGCAGGCGGGTTACAACAACCGCCCCAAAGCGCTGAGAAAACAGAACGCTGATGGCGTCTTGACAGGCCTGGAAATCATCCGCACCAACTTACGTGGGCCCCGACTGGCGGTGCTCTCCGCCTGGGCCGCATTTACACTGACGGGGAAAGATTGAATTTGGAAACTATCAACATCTACCGCAATTAATGATATCCGATCCAATTGAAATCGCCTAGTCCTGGTATTGTTCTGTGATCAGTTTATAATATGAGATCATTTTGAAAGCACTTTCCAGGCAAATATTTTTATGGCACGCAACTGGACTCGTGATGAACTGATTCTGGCTATGAGTCTGTATTGCCGCCTGCCATTCGGGAAAATTCATCAGAGAAATCCTGATGTCATTCAACTGGCGGAATGCTTAGACCGCACACCTTCAAGTGTCGCGATGAAGCTCAGTAACCTGGCATCTCTCGATCCCTATCATCAGGAACGAGGTGTCAAAGGACTTTCAGGCGCTTCAAAAGCAGATCGAGAAATCTGGCAGGAATTCCACGCCGACTGGGAAGGTCTGGCAAATGAGAGTCAACGTCTGGAAAAAGAATTGAACCTTCTCCCAGAACAGACTCCCGACGAGCTGGCAATGTTTGAGGGAGAAACCGAATCGCCTCGCGTGATAAAAGTACGACGTGCCCAGCGTTTCTTCCGTTCAACAGTATTGGCATCATACGACTACCAATGCTGTGTGACCCAAATCAAGATCAAAGAACTGTTGATTGCGAGCCATATTGTTCCATGGAGCGAAGATCCGGCTAAACGAGCCGATCCTCATAATGGTCTCTGCCTGAATTCTCTGCATGATAAAGCTTTCGACCGCGGCCTGATGACATTAGATGAAGACTATCGCCTCGTTTATTCTCAACAGATCCGCGATGCCTGCTCACTCGAAGCCATGAATCGATTCTTTAAACCGTATGATGGCCAACGCATTCAATTTCCATCACGTTTCCGTCCGGACCAGGCAGCACTGCAAAGACACCGCAATCAGATCTTTGTTGCATAAGTCGATTTTCTGCATCATGATAAAGAGAATTGTGATCACCAGATTCTTAGTCATAAGAAAGTCCCAAACAAATGACTTTATACCCACCCCTGACTCGTCGTGATTTCCTCCACTCATCACTCTGTACTCTCGCTGCTGTCTCTGCTGCGGGAACGGCGTCGGTGCGGGCGGCGGAATCGCAGTCGTTAATTGGTTCGATCTCCAAAGAAACGCTCTTCCGTAACCGTGATGGCTCCGGGGTCACATGGTTTCATCCGCGGGGGTGTATGGTTCCGGGGGCGAACGGCGGTGCGACGTTTTTGATGAACCTGCAGGAGATCGGGGGTTCCGACTACTTCGGGCCGGTTCACTGGTGTGAATCGAATGATCGCGGGAAGACGTGGACAAAGCCGGCGCCGATTCCTGCGCTGGACCGTGATCCGGTCAAGGGGCATCCGGGGTTGCAGGCGGGCGTCTGTGATGTGACGCCGCAATATCACCCGCAGACCGGAACCGTCCTCGCGCTGGGGCATGTCGTCTTTTATCGCGGGCCTCGGTTTGCGAAGGGAGATCAGCTGGCCCGCTACCCCGTGTATGCCGTGCGCGACAAAGCGGGGCAATGGTCCGAGCGGAAGATTCTCAAATGGGATGACTCCCGCGGCTCGGAAATCTATACCAACAACTGTGGACAACGTTTCGTGATGCCGAACGGCGATATTATGATGTCATTCACCTTCGGTGCGAACAAACAACCGCGCATGGTAGCGGGCGTCCGTTGTGCGTTTGACGGGTCCGATCTGACAATTCGCGAAGTTGGACCGCCCCTGGAGAACAAAGTCGGACGCGGTCTGCTCGAACCGTCGATCACCCGGTTTGGGGACCGGTTCTTCATGACCATTCGCGCCGAAGACGATCACGGCTATGTCGCAGTCAGCCCGGACGGCTTAAACTACAAACGGCAGACGGCCTGGGCCTTTGACGACGGCACGCCCATCGGCATGTCCACCACGCAGCAGCACTGGCTCACCCATTCCGACGGCCTGTTCCTGGTCTACACGCGTAAAGATCAGACAAACGCCAACGTCATTCGCTGGCGATCACCACTCTGGGTCGCACAGGTTGATCCGGAGAAACTCTGTCTGATTCGCGAGACCGAGCAGATCGTACTGCCCCTGGTCGGGGATGGCGTGAATGATCCCAGCCAGGTCGCACTGATGGGCAACTTCGCTGTCACCAACGTCAGCCCGGAAGAATCCTGTATCACCGTCGGCGAATGGATGCCGCGCAACAAAGCCAAAGGCGACGTGCTGCTCGGCCGGATCAAATGGAATAAGCCGAACCGGAATGTGCCTGACTTTGTGAGTTGAAAACAACGGCTGTTTATTCTACCGCTTCCCCGGCGTCCAGCAGTTCCACACGCCAGATGAGTCGTTGCTGTTTTTGGGCAGTCGGGCGGTTGAACAGGTCCAGACTCTCCTTCCCCGTACGGGCAATCGGAACTCCTTTGACTGACGGGACTCCGGCAATGGGCACGCGGGGGACCGTCAGTTTCTCTTTGATCGTATCATCAATTTGAATCTCTGCATCAGACTGACTTTGATCCTGCTGGTTGTCAGCAAGATGCAGGTGCAGATTGTGCTGACCTGCCGACAGTTCCCGGGTGAAATAGTCTGTCTCGACTGGCTGTCCTCCGGAAGCATCGACCGAGAACAGATGCACGCGGGCAGTTTTTCCCTGCGGAACCACACAACTCCAGGCATGCCAGTTTTTGTAGTCGCGTCGACCGCCGGCCACGATCAGATCCCCTGGTTCGACCTTGAGGGGCACAAACTGATGCGATTCTGCGGGAATCACCTTAAAGAGGGGGGTGCCGTCCACACTCTCGCGGACCGGGGCAATGAACTGCTTGTGGACGCCGTCCCAGTAAATTTTACGTGGTGCCTGGGTTCCATTGGGTAAAACGCCACAGACAAGATGATCCGGTCTACTGCCATTAAATCCTAAATCCAGATAACCAAATTCTGCCAGTGGCTGCGAAGGGCCTGGCTTGCCGCTCCAACTGGTCGCGTTCGCATAGCCATAAAATGTGAGCGCCGGCTTGTCTTCTTGTCCGATCTGATACCAGCGCTGGATATATTCAAAGGGACCATGCGTTTCAAAAGCAGAGGTGGTAATGAAATAATCATCGGTCCCCCCCAGGTTATTGAGCATGACATTGCAGTAGGAACCTCGGGAAGAAGCCCAGCCTCCCAGCATACGAATCAGTGTGCCTTCCGCATCGAAGACAAACGCGGCCCGAGGCGGAAACCGGAGCTTGGGTTTGAGCTCCCAGGTAGCGTCTTTGGGGCGGACTGCACATAACACGATGACGCGTTCACCCTGCGGAGTGGCAATCGTAGCGATCGGAGATCGTTCAGACTTTTTTGAACTGGTTTTCCCAATCAGGTTCCAGTCGCTCGTAAATTGAAGCGGTGTGGCAGCGTCGAACTGATTCATTTTCAGCAGTCCATTAAGAACGACCATCGAGGGTTGTGTCTGCAGTTTTTTGAGAAGTAGTTTCGGCAAATGACTCAATAGTGCTTCCGGCTTTTCATAGGCAACAGCAACATCAAAGAACTGGTTTTTCTCCTTGGGGGCTTCTTTGGAAACGGTCAGCACGACCACCCGTCCGTCTGCCTTGCGGGGAATGATCAGTCTTTTGCGTTGTACGTAAGCGTCGCGTAAAATACCTTCTATTTTCACACGCCCCTGAACGGTAATTCGCAGTCGGGAGACCGCCTCCCCGTTGACTTCCAACGGAAGCTGCAGTCGAACGATGCCGTCATCCCCCGTTTTCTCTGAGGCCATTGGCCCAAACCGCTGGGACGCCCAGAGCTGCCAGTCATCAGGCGCGTTTTCAAAGGCGATTTCGTTCACGGTGACGGTGATCCCGGGAACCGGCTCGGCGTTTTGATTCACGATAAGAATTTCTCGTGACGAGACCGGCACATATTTTTCCATCGTAATGGTCCGTCGCAGCGTTTTACCGCCTGACAGATCAATTAAGGCGTAGCGCCTCGGCCCATCTTCAAAGGAGTTGGGGTAAATCGGCATTTGATACCCGTCCGCAGAAACCTTGTAGGATTCGCTGTCGTCAGCGGGCAGGTTCCGTACCCGGGCAATGCCCTGTGCATCCGTTTTCACACTCAGAAAAGTATCGTTCCCCCATTGATAGCGCTGTTTGACTTCCTCATTGTTATGACGAATAATCTGGTTCGACATCTCTAAGGAAACTATCGCCGGAATGAACAGCTCCCCACCAAAAAATAACCCGTTGGGATTGAATTTGACTGTTGCCCCTTCGATCGGTTGTCCAAGGGGGTCAACCACTTTGACGTCCAGCGATGTCGTTGGCGTGCAGGGTAGTTCCACCTCGGTTTTATAAAGACCCTGTGTGAGCGGAAACAGGTGCGGCCAGAACGCGTCGTGCCGCTGGATGGCATTGTCGAGAATCGATTTCTCTCCGGCGTTGTGCCGCTTCAGATAGTTTTTCAATGACTGAACCGTCGGTCGCGTCGACTGATAACCGTCCACCAGTGCAAACAACTGGACATGACCGCCGGTCGGCAGGGAGTCGAATTCGAACGTGCCGTCTTCTTTCACATCCGCGGTCTGCTCCCAGGTCCAGCCTCCTCCGATCTTGTGATCCTGACCTTCATTGATATAGAGTTCCACGCAGCCATTTTTGAGTGGCCGCGGCACCGAGTCGTCCAGTCGCCCTTCCAGGCGGATACCCGGTTCGAGGATCGCTATGATCGTGCCATCCTCTTCTACGCGCTGGGGGTTGGTCACATCGATCAGGTGGCTGAACAGGACCGGCCCCTCTTCGTTTCTGGCCACAACCCGCATCCAGCGACGATCCAGCTTCACAACCGGCGAAGTAAAATAACCCAGACGCTGATCATCCTGTTTGAACTCGCGGCCCAGAATGTGCGAGTCTTCCAGCAGGGGATACGCATCGGGCAGTCGGTTTCCTTTCACATCGAGCGCCTTGACGCGAATGATCCGCCCCGATTGCAGGACCAGCTTCGGACTGCCGCTGAGTGAATATTGTTTTCCCGCGTTCGCATAGCCCTCTGCTTCGGCAGAGATCTGCGCCCGGGCAGCGCCCTCAGGTACCTGGATGGTCACTTCCCCTTTCTGATTGGTGATCGGAGGATTGATGACAATTTTTAGCTGCATGTCCCCCTCATTGTCTTCCCACCAGCCTACGCGGACTTTAGCGCCTTCAACGGGTTGCCCCTTGTCGTCGACAACAGTCACGATCTTCGGTGTTGTCTGTTTCAGATTAATATCAGCTTTGCCCGGTTTTCTGACCATCGGATCTGCGGCCGGTTTCTTTGCATTCACTTTTTCCTGTTTGTCTTTGGGCTCCGGCTTGGAGGCATCCAGGGGCAAGTCCGGTTTCTGGGCGATGACCTGGGGACTGAAACGAACAGAGGCAATGCCGACAAACAGCAGAACCGCCAAGAGCAGACAGACATAGCAGCGGGAGCGTTTCAGTGTATTAAAATCGCGTGGCGTCTCCAGCCATTTTAATCTGCGAAGCAGGAAACTGCGATCGGCCATTGCCAGTGACGACGCGCGGGTTTCTGCTCCCTGACGATGCAGCGCCCAGCCAGCCAGCAACTGCCGATAGCTTTCAATGTCGTCAATCGAATCTGCGGCCAGTGCATCGGACATGTGCTCACACGCCAGCCGATGCCGTGCAGTCAACCGCCAGACCAGTGGATGAAACCACCAGATTGCAGACACGAGACGTGAGAGCAGGTCCCAGAATAAGTCGAAGCTGGCCACGTGCGATAATTCATGCATCAGAATCGCGCGGCGTTCGGACTGAGATAATTCATTGACCCAGGAAACAGGGAGCAAGATAGAAGGTTGAATCAGTCCGACGGTACAGGGGCCTTCTATCTGCGGCGAAACGCGAACCGGTGGTCCATGATTGAAATTGAACTGCGCCGCCAGTGCTTCACATTCACTCTGCAGTGAAGCGGGCGCTGTTTCTGCATAACATAACAGTTTCCTCACCCGTTGAATCTGCCAGCCGATGCGCAGAAGTAAAAGCAAACTGACGGCGCCCCAACAGACCAGCCACCAGGAGATTTCTGATGGAACCGGCGAAGCTGTCTGCCGGACTGTAATAGAATGCGTTCTGATTTCAGATTCAACAGGAGTGACTGCCGCCGCTGGTAGATCTGACTCAGCTTGCGTGTCTGAAGGGATATCGGCAACCGATGGTCCTGATGCCATCTTCGCGTCGGATTGTTTCGGCTCCGGCGAAACCGTCGGAAAGTTCAGGGGGGCAGGTTGCAGGGAAACAACAGGCTCCGGCTCTACGCTTTCTGAAATGACAGGTGTCTCATTTTCTCTGAAAGTCTCTGTCGAATCTGCGGTTTCTGACTCAACCGGGGGTAAAACCGCCAGACTGGTGACAGGCAGACAGAGACAGGCCAGAGGCATGAGCAGAGCTGCGAAAATCAGGCAACGTGAGAGCAGTACCGACCAGCGCGGATTGCGATTGCGGATCAGTCTTAGTATCACCCAACCCAGTGCCAGCAGCAGACTCAGTCGGACCAGTGTGTGTATGATGAAAGTGACGTCATCCATTTTCAGGTCCTCTACCAGTTTAAATTTCGAAAAGGAGAAAAGTGTCGTCCATCACGATTCGCCGCGGGCAATCTTCTTGAGCTGTTTGAGTTCTTCAGGACTCAAACGTTCCTTCTCTGCCAGCTCCATCAGCAGTTGACCCGTGGAACCCCCGGTAAAGACCTCTGCCAGCCGTCGGACAGTTTGTCGCAGTTGTGTTTCGCGTTTGACTTTGGGCGAATAGAGATAAGCCCTTCCATTACGTTTCCGCGTCAGCAGTCCACGCTCGACCATGCCGACCAGTACGCTGCGTAGAGTACCGTTATCGATGTCCCAGCCAAACGATTCCTGGAGTTCAGCCGGCTTTTGTGGCGACTTGTTCCATAACAGACGCAACACTTCGAGTTCATTCTGATTGGGTTGATCCATAAGAAAGCCTCTTTCCGAAAGGAGAAACACCATTCCTATCTGTGATCTTTTCACACTTCGAGAGAAACATCAAGACAAATATGTGAACTTTTCACAGTTTTACTTGTTCTGACCACAGGTGGATTAATCAGAGTGATGTGATTTCAACTGCAGCAGCAGACTGGGATCGTCGGTATAAATGCGTTCGATGCCCTGCTTTAACAGTTGTTTCATGACCGCGGGATTGTTGACGGTCCAGGCGCCTGGTTCGAGACTGGCGGCTTTGATCTTTTGAACTTTCTCGGGGGTGATGCCTTTATAGTTCAGAATGAGTGCTTCGAAACCGCGCTGTTTGGCGATTTTGATGTCGGCGTCGAGATCGGTGTCGGCACCGCGATCCCAGAAGACGGGGATCGTGGGTGCCAGCTGTTTGACCTGCGACATGTAATTCAGGTTCCCGTCATTGAAGCCGACCCAGGGTTCCATATTGAGTCGTTTCACCAGCGCAACGGCTTCTTTCACACAGTCCGCCTTGGGTTGAATCGAGACGCGGGTCTTGTGCTGCTGTTTTATCATTTTGAGCACCTCTTCCAGCAAGGGCATCCCTTGAGGCGGGCATTCTTCTTTTGACAGCTGATGCCGTTTACGAAAGTCCGTTGCGACGTCGACTGTTTTGAGTTCCTCAAAAGTCGAGTTGGCGACATCCAGATTTTTATCCCCGATACGCTGTGTGGTTTTGTCGTGTGTGACGACCAGTTGACCATCCTTGGTCTGGAAGATATCGAGTTCGATCCAGTCTGCACCGACGGCAACTCCACTGCGAAAGGCGGGCATTGTGTTCTCGGGATGCGCTCCCGAATTCCCCCGGTGTGCGGTGACGCCGTTGTGTCGAAAGAGAGGCCCCTCCCCTGCGAAGGCAGCGGAAATATTCAAGATCTGACCGACGAGACAGCAGACCGTAAACAGGAGCAAAGGCAGTTTAGTCATCGGGTTTTACTCCCAGGGAGAGACGTAATTCGTTCGGATGGTACAACTTTGCTGACGGAGACCTTTACTTTAACATGCTGGTGACGTGAGAGAAACGACCTTAAACCGGATTTCCCCCTCTGATTCACTTTATTCGACTGTTGTTAAGAATCTGCTGAAAGCCAGCGGTTTCCGACAATCTTGTTGACTATCAAATTTCAGAGAATTACGATTGACCTCAGTTGGTGGGGAGGGGAGACCCTCGATTTCAAGTTTTTTAAGGGAACCAGTTTGATGATCAGATCAAGACTCATGAAAGGCACCGTCAGTATTCTGGCGCTGATGCTGCTGCTGGCAGGCGATCCGCTGTTGCAGGCGGGCGTGACCAAAGAGGCAGCGAGCAAGTATCTCAAAGATGTGCAAAAAGGAAATCCCGATTTCAAGTCGGTTGGTAAAATTACATTTGGACCCGGCGGATTGCTGGTGGTGGCGGACCCTGCGAAAGCGACAATTACAGTTATTGATACTCACGATGTCGGACCGTTGAAGAAGCTGGAACAGAAAGTTCCCAAGGTGGATGTGGCAGTCGCATCCAGCCTGGGCGTCGAACCCTCACAGATTGACATCGCCGACATGGCCGTCAATTCACAGAGTGGCAATGTGTATCTCGCCGTCAATCGCAAGACCGACGGACAGGCTGCGATTCTGATGATTGATGCCCAGGGCAAAGTGAAAAACTTTGATGTGTCGGAGGTCGATTTTATTCAGGTTGCGCTGCCCGGCGGAAAAGATTCGAAAATCCGCAACATTACCGGCGTGGCATTGGCCAGCGATCGACTGCTGGCAGCGGCACAGTCGAACGAAGAATTCGCCAACAAAATTTATTCGATCCCCCTGCCCTTAACACATGGCACTTCCGCCGATATCTACAGTGCTGAAACTTACCATGTCGCACACCGCCGCTGGGAAACGAAAGCACCCATTCAATCGTTCGTGCCTTACTCGAACAAAGGGAAAAACTACATCGTCGGTGCCTTCGCCTGTACTCCCATTGCCAAGTTCCCCCTGGATGAACTGCAGTCCGGCAGCAAAGTCAAAGGGACCAGCGTTGTAGAACTTGGTTCCGGTAACCGGCCCCTGGATATGCTGACCTATGAAAGTGACGGCAAAGAATGGCTGTTGACGAACACCTTCCGCTTCCACTGGAAAAAGAGCATGTACGGCCCCAGTAAATGGTGGGGCGTGCGTGTGAATATGGATTACCTGGATGCAGAAGACGTCAACGAAGAAGCGGCCCGCCGCGATGTGAAACAGAAGACCGGTCCTGACGGCATTGAAATTGTCGATCAGCTGTCCGGCGCGGTTCACATCGACAAGCTGCAGAAAAAAGAGATCGTCGTGCTGCGTGATAATGACGGGCACCTCGATCTGGAAATAACCGAATTGCCATAACGAGTGATCTCCTCCGGTTCACAGGCTCTTTTCTGTTCGGGTTTGGGAATGGAAAAGAGCCTGTTCCTTTTATCTCTCCGGTTCAGGCAACAAACGCGATTCGATTTGGGGGAAAGCATCTCTGATGTGTAAGTCATCATCTGCAACCTGCCGGCGCACCCTGCCTCTCATTGTCTGTGTGCTCTTAATTGAAACACTGGCAAATGCTGCCGGGACGCCGCAAGAAGAACCTTTTCATCTCGCGTTTGAAGCGGATGCGAAAGATCCGCGATTGTGTCGCGTGGTGGTCACCGCCGAGAATGTTCAATTCTGGTCGTCACTGACGGAGGCAGATGAGACAGAGTTCCAGCGGGTACTCTCACTGAAACGGGAGACACAATCAGACGTGAAATTGCCAGCCATGCTGGGCACTTATCGGCTGAATGAGGATCGTCTGGAATTCAAACCCGCTTTTCCGCTGGTCCGAGGTAACCGTTACCGGGCAACCTTTAATCCCGAGGCTTTAAAGCTGGCGTCAAAAACTCCGAACAAAAGTTTACAGGCGACATACGCGATTCCCCTGCCCGACAGCAAGCCTCCCCGGGTGCTGTCGATTTATCCGTCAGGGAACCAGTTGCCCGCCAATCATTTGAAATTTTATATTCAGTTCTCTGAGCCTATGCAGCAGGGAAATATTTTCGAACACTTTTCTCTGTTTAATAAAACTCAGGAGCAACTCGTACCGCGCCCGTTTCGTCATACGGAGCTCTGGTCGCGCGACGGTAAACAGCTTACGCTCTGGTTTCATCCGGGAAGACAGAAAACGGGAGTGAACCTGAATGTCGAACTGGGGGCCATTCTAAATGCGGGGCAGGAATATGAACTGCGAATCAGTCCGAAGTGGGCCGCGTTGTCGGGACACGCGTTAGGCAGCGAAGTCAGAAAAACATTCCAGGCGGTTGCCATGGATGAACGTCAGCCGGAAATTAACGACTGGAAATTGAAGTCCCCTGTCAGCGGAAGCCGTGCGCCCCTGATCTGTCAGCTGGGAGAGTCTCTGGATTTTGCGCTACTACACAGCCAGCTGAGCGTACAGACTGCAGCCGGCAAACCGATCGCAGGGAAGATTGAACTGGATGATGCAGAGTCGGTCTGGAAATTTACGCCGGACACAGCCTGGCAGCCAGGCGCGTATCAACTGCAGGTAGGAACCGTGCTGGAAGATCTGGCGGGCAACAGTCTGCAGCAGCCTTTCGCCGTGGATCTTTCAAAACAGCAAACCGCCTCGAACCGGGTTGGCGAGTCTGTTACACTGCCCTTCGAAATCAAATAAAGTCCTGTTATTCATTCTCGAGGTTTACAGATGTTGCGCGCCCTGTCTGTTCTACTCCTGTTCGGCTGGTGTCTATCCGTTTCTGCTGCCGAGTCAGTGCCTAACATTGTCTTCATTCTGGCCGACGACCTGGGCTGGAAAGATCTGGGCTGCTACGGAGGCACACTCGCGGAGACGCCTCACCTGGATCAACTGGCAAAACAGGGCTTGCGGTTTACGAACGCGTATTCTCCCGCGCCGATCTGCAGTGCATCACGGGCATCGATTCTCACCGGTCGCACACCTGCGCGTCTGCATTTTGAATTTGTAACCAAGCCGGCCGGCGTGAAGCCGCC
>TARA_R110000850_G_scaffold115256_3_pt1 | contig 54809 bp, 59 predicted proteins | sample TARA_R110000850 | Tara Oceans TARA_R110000850 (sample SAMEA4397586) | marine metagenome | biome: Polar Biome; feature: [SRF] surface water layer (ENVO:00010504); material: water (ENVO:00002006), including particulate matter (ENVO:01000060) such as... | depth 5 m
TATTTCTTCTCGAAGAATTTGGTTTAATTCATCTGTTCCTAAATATTTATCATTAGCAACACGTTTTTCAATACGTTGAATAATTTTCAATGTTGTATTTACACCAACATCAGAAGAAACTAAGATTTCTTCTAAATTATCTAAAACCTCATCATCAACTTTAGATTTTCCGGCAACAGCTTTTGATAATTTTGAAAAAAATGTAGTTTTAGATTTCTCTAAACCTTTATCTAAAGTTTGTTTTGCCTCTTCACTTAAGTTTTGGTCTTTTTTATCTGAAGAGAATATCTTTTTAAAAAAACTCATTTGGTAAGATTATTAAATTTCAAACAAATGTAAAAATAAAAAAGCTACTTTCAAACGAAAGCAGCTTTTCTATATATAATTTTATTGACTTATTTCTTTTTTAAGAACTCATCAACAAGTTCTGGAGTCATAACTGACTCAACAAAAGTATAAGCACCTGACTTTGGAGACTTAACCATTTTAATTGCTTTGGTTAATCTTTTTGAAGCTGTTTGTAATGTTGCTACGGTTTTCTTTGCCATAATTGAATATTTTATGAATTTTTACAAAAGTAAAATTTCTTATTATTTAATTTCTTTGTGAACTGTTACTCTTTTTAAAACAGCGTTGAATTTTTTAATTTCCAATCTGTCTGGAGTGTTTTTCTTGTTTTTAGTAGTGATATAACGAGAAGTCCCAGCTACACCTGAAGCTTTATGTTCCGTACACTCTAAAATAACTTGTATTCTATTACCTTTCTTTGCCATCTTTTTATATTTTTTTTAGAGGTTTTCGGATTAAAATTTCAGTCCGTTAGCTTTTGCTTTTTTCATAGCAGCTGAAATACCAATTTTATTTATTGTTTTTAAAGCAGCAGCAGATACTTTTAAAGTAACCCACTTATCTTCTTCTGCAACATAAAAACGTTTTTTAAATAAGTTCACAGAGAATTTTCTCTTTGTCTTATTCATAGCGTGAGAAACATTGTTTCCGGTCATCGCTCTTTTTCCTGTAAGTTCACAAACTCTTGACATTATTGAAATCTTTTATCGTTATTCTAAATAAGGGTGCAAAGAAACAAAATTTATATTAATATACAAGCAAAGTTTATTCTTTTTTTTAAATTTCTTTATATACCATTTCAAAGGCTTTATTTACAGCCCTATCGATTACTTTTTCTCTTGGTTGTCCAAACTCATATCGTTCCACAAAAACACTATTAGGTGTAGCAATTGCTATAAACACAACTCCTAAGTCAGCATCAGAATCTCCTTTAGATGGTCCAGCATTTCCTGTAGTAGCAATTGCATAATCGGATTGCATAATTTGCTTCACATTTTTCACCATTTCTAATGCAACTTCTTCACTTACAACCGAGTGCTTTTCAATAGTATCTTTTGAAACTCTTAGAACATCTATTTTTGATTGTGTTGCATATGTTACTAAACTACCTTTGTAATAAGCAGAAGCACCACCAATCTTAGCCAACATTTGGCCTATTTTTCCACCTGTACAACTTTCGGCCGTTGCAATTGTAAGTCCTTTTTCTTTTAATTTTCTTCCTAAAACGACTTCTATTGAATCATCTTCTTCAAAACCTACAATTATATCACCAATTAAAGGAATTAAAGTTTCAACTTGATTTTTGATAGCTTCTTTTAGAATTAATTCATCTTTTCCTCGAGCTGTTAATCGCAAACGAACTCTTCCTGGACTAGGCAAATAAGCTAATTTAACATATGGAGGTAAGTTATTTTCCCAACCTTCAATTTGTTCAGCCACCATACTCTCACCTCTTCCGTATGTCATAATGGTTTGATGTACAATAAAAGGTCTTTCAAACTTTTGCATCAAATTTGGAATTACTTCATTATCAATCAAGTATTTCATTTCATAAGGAACTCCCGGTAAAGAAACAAAAATGGTGTTTTCATATTCCATCCACATTCCTGGAGCAGTTCCCATCTTATTGAATAAAATCTTAGCTTTTGAAGGAACAAGTGCTTGATCTTTATTTAATTGTGTAATTGGTCTTTTATAAAAACCTTCAATAATGTCAGTTACGTGTTTTAAAACATTAGCATCTTCAACAAGTTCGTCATTAAAGTAATCACAAAAAGTTTTTTTGGTAATGTCATCTTTTGTTGGACCTAATCCACCTGTGATAATTACAACATTTACATTATTTTGAAGTTTTTGAAATGTTGAAATTATATGTGCTTTATCATCTGATATTGAAAGCATTTCATGTGTTGCAATTCCGATTTTATCTAAAGCTTTTGCTATATATGACGAATTAGAATCTACAATTTGACCTATTAGGATTTCATCACCAATAGTAACAATTGTTGCTTGCATACCTATTTTATATTATGATTTTTTCTAATTTCTTTTGAAGCTAAGTCAACTTGCTCTTTAAGTAATTTAAAAACTTCTTTTACTTCTTTTTTCTTACCTTCTTTTTTAGTCCAAGCCATTATTTGATTGACTTCTTCGTAAGCTAAATCTACTCCTAACAAATCAAGTGTAGGTTTTATTTTATGAGCTGCAGCGTAGGTTTTTTGAAAATCTTTTGCTTTAATACCTTCCTTCATTTGCTTTAATTCAAATGGTACTTCTTCCAAAAAAAGAGTTAGTATTTGATGAACAAATTCAACATCATTTGAAGATATATCATATACCTTAGCTAAATTGTAATGTATTGCCATTATTTAACTTGAATTTTAAATAGTTGTTTTCCTTCGATAAAACCTATTAGTTCATCTCCGTTTTTTACTTGAGCTACTCCTTTTGGTGTTCCAGTGAAAATAATATCACCTTTTTTTAAGGTAAAATATTGCGAAACATAAGAAATTAATTCATCAATTTTCCAAAGCATTAAGCTTGTATTTCCTTGCTGCACAACATTTCCGTTTGAATGTAGTTCAAAGTTAATATTTTCTAATGATTTAAACTCTTCTTTAGGTAAAAATTCTCCAATCATAGCTGAGCCATCAAATGCTTTTGCTTTTTCCCAAGGTAATCCTTTAGCTTTTAACTCAGCCTGAACATCTCTTGCTGTAAAATCGATTCCTAATCCAATTTCTTCATAATAAGTATGTGCAAATTTTGGACTAATATATTTTCCAACCTTACAAATCTTAACTAAAATTTCTACTTCATGATGCACATCTTTACTAAAAGCAGGAATCACAAATGGAAATTTTTTAAGAATTGGAGCTGTGTCGGGTTTCAAAAAGATAACAGGTTCAGTTGGCTTTTCGTTATTGAGTTCAGAAATATGGTCAGCGTAATTTCGACCAATACAGATTATTTTCATTTTTAGGTAATAGGTTATGGGTTATGGGTTATAGGCTATTACCAATTACCTTTTACCCATTACCACTATTTAGTATTTAACTTTCTTAGTTTAATGGCTGTCAGTACTTTTTTGGTATACAGAGGAAAATCTGCGTTTTGCAACCAACTGAAATAACCTGGTTCTTTTTCTAAAACATCATCAACTAAAACTCCTTTATGCTTTCCGAAAGAGAAAACTTCTTGATCATCTTTATTTAAAGCGATGAATCCAGCAAAGTCTACTGAACGTTTTCTTGTCGTAAACTCAGACAAAGTCTTCATATCGTTTTCTAAATCTGGATATCTGTCTAATTGTGCTTTAAGAATTTCATAAGTTGCCATAGTATCAGCTTCCGCAGAATGGGCATTTTCTAAACTTTCACCACAGTAAAACTTATAACCAGCACTTAATGTTCTTTCTTCTTTTTTATGGAAAATGGTCTGAATATCAACCGAAACTCTATTTTTCATATCAAAATCAACTCCAGCACGAAGCATTTCTTCAGCTAACAACGGAATATCAAATCTATCTGAGTTAAACCCAGCTAAATCTGAATCTTTAATCATATTATAAACTTGAGCAGCTAATTCAGAAAAAGGTGGCTCATTGGCTACTTTCTCATCTGTAATTCCATGCACAGCTGTTGTTTGAGCTGGAATTGGAATAGTTGGATTTACCAACCACGTTTTACTTTCTTTATTTCCGTTAGGAAAAACTTTAAATACTGATATTTCTACAATTCTGTCTTTTGCAACGTCGATCCCTGTTGTTTCAAGGTCGAAAAAGCAAATTGGTCTTGTTAATTTTAATTCCATTATATAATTTTATAGGACAAATATAATTTTTTGAAAACGGTTTCACTAAAATTTAAATGATAATTTTAGGTTAATATCAAGGAACAATTCTTTTTCCGAAATTTATTAGAATATGTGGCTTTACAAAACCAGTAGTTTTGGTTCGCATATTCCCTTCATAATCAGCGATTATTAAAGTTGGATAACTTCTCACATTATATTTATTTATAATTGCTACACCTTCTTCGGTATCACCATCAATAGCAATACAAATGAAGTTTTTATTGAAATATTCTCCAACTGCTTCATCTTTAAAAGTGGTTTTTTTCAATTTCTTACAAGGACCACACCAACTGGCATACACATCTAAAAAAACAGGTTTGTTTTCTTTTCTTGCTTTATCCAATGCTTCCATATAGTTTCCTTTAAAAAAATCAATTCCTTTTTTATAAGGTCTTGTTTCTGTTGAAGTAAATGAAAAAAAAAGTAACGTTATGAATAGAATTAAGATTTTCTTCATGCTATATTTTTTTTGAGAACGTAATTTACAAAAAAAAACCGTTAAGATTTTCGTCAAAACGGTTTCATTTTTTAAAGCAATTAAAATGTTAGAATCTTCTTACTTGCCAAGTTTGATAAGAAACTGTTTTATCGGCAGTATATTGAACTCCGGTATTTCTATTTAAAACAAAACATAATGAGTTTGAAGATTGAGATGAACTTAATAAGTCATCATTATTAAAAGTTACTAAGTTCGGAAATTTTAATTTATATAATTCTTTAAGCTCATCAATAGAGGGCAGAAACCAGTTAGTTTGACCATTTAAACTAGTATTTATACACATTGTTGCTCCGACACTATTATAATTACAAAAGTTTTTTATTATTGTTGAATTTTCTAGTCCAGTTCCAATTGTATTTTGAATTCCGTTCAAAAAAGTATTTGCAGTACAGCTTGTACTTACCCATCTAAATATATTAAAAGAAGTAGTTGTTAATTTTGAAGGAGCGGCTTCTAAATACCTCCAACCATTTGTAATCTCTCCTTTATCATAAAAAACATATCCACCAGAACCTCCAATATATCCACAAGTTTTGAATGATACTTGATTTCCGTAGTAGTATTGTCCATTATATTGCACATAACTTCTTAAATAGTAGGTAGTGTTTGGGCTAACATAGTAAAAAGGAGATAATGTACCGCCATCTATGTTAAGTGTAAAACTGCCTGAACCACTTGTTGCATCTTCATATTTTTGGTTTGTAACAGTTGGATTCTGACTAGTACTATAGCAAACTCCTCTTTCGGAATTAGTTGCTATACTATTACCTACTAAAACATCAACACTAAATCCGGTGACAGAAATATTTTTAACAATTGAAGTAGTTAAATCCAAGTTTTGAGTGTATGTAATTTCATTACCATATTTTACCTCACCAGTTGAAAAATTTTGTACAAAAGCTTTCAAATAGTATGTTTGACCTATAGTAATACCATAAATTGTACTTTCAAATGTATTTCCATTTAAACCACTACTATTTACAGTATATGAATTTCCGTTTATTGTAGGGTTAGGATTTTCACTATAACAAACACCTACATTATAGTTAGAATTACTATTAACTAAAGTTGCAGACAAAGTTCCACCAGTTAATAAAACATTGTTGGTTGAATTAAAAGTTGCTGTTTTTGTGGTAATTACTAAATTTACAAAAGGATCAACCGGTGTATCTGGAGTTGGATCATCATTACTACTACAAGATTGTAAAACAATTATTGAAAATAAAATTAAAAGTTTTTTTATATTTTTCATTATAATAATATTAGTGTTAAGATAAAATTTTGCCAAATATAAATATTTATTTCATAAAAAAACCTGAAAAAATATTTCAGGTTTCTTATTAGTTTTTGATTTGAATTATATTTCTCTATTAATATCCCAAGCTTCAAGATATTCGGCTACTCGTTTTACAAAACTTCCACCTAATGCTCCATCTACTACTCTATGGTCATAACTGTGTGATAAAAACATTTTTTGACGAATTCCAATAAAATCACCCTCTGGAGTTTCAATAACTGCAGGTACTTTTCTAATTGCACCTAAAGCTAAGATTCCAACTTGTGGTTGATTAATAATTGGAGTTCCAAACACTGAACCAAATGTTCCAACGTTTGTTACAGTATATGTTCCTCCTTGAGTATCGTCTGGTTTTAATTTTCCTGCTTTTGCACGACCACCTAAATCGTTAACCGCTTTTGCCATTCCAACTAAGTTTAATTGATCAGCGTTTTTAATTACTGGAACAATTAAATTTCCGTTTGGTAAAGCAGCAGCCATTCCAAGGTTTATATTTTTACGTTTGATAATGTAATCTCCTTCAACTGAAATATTCATTCCTGGAAAATCTTTAATTGCTTTAGCAACAGCTTCCATCATAATAGGTGTAAAAGTTAGTTTTTCACCTTCTCTTTTTTCAAAAGCACCTTTTATTTTATCTCTCCATTTAACTAAATTCGTAACATCAACTTCAATAAAGGATTGTACGTGAGCAGAAGTTTGCACTGATGCTACCATATAACCAGAAATTAACTTACGCATTCTGTCCATTTCAATGATCTCATCTCCTGCATTAACTGAAGTTGGAGCATTTTTAGTTGTTTCAACTTTTGCAACAGGTTGTTGAGCTTGTGAAACAGGTTGAACATTAGCAACTACAGGTTGTTGAACGCTTGCTGTTGGTTGAACTTTTCCTCTATTTGCAACAAAGTCAAGAATATCATTTTTAGTGATTCGCCCTTCTTTACCTGTTCCGTTAATATTATTTAATTCTGCGACTGAAATTCCTTCTGCTGCAGCTATATTTTTTACTAATGGTGAAAAGAATTTATCTGATTCAGAAAAATCTGGTACAAAATTTAAATCTGTTTTAACAGTCGAAATTTGTTCTTCTATTTGTTGTGCAGCAACTGGTTCGTTTGATTGAATTGGTGCTAAAATTGGTTCAGCAACACTTCCTCCTTCAGTTTCAATGATAGCAATAGTTTGTCCAACTTGAACTACATCATCAACATTGAAAAGGATTTCTACCAAAACACCAGAAACCTCACTTGGCACTTCACTATCTACTTTATCGGTAGCGATTTCAAGTACAGCTTCATCCACTTCAATAGATTCGCCAACATTTTTTAACCAATTTGTAATGGTAGCTTCTGCAACACTTTCTCCCATTTTAGGAAGTTTTAATTCAAATTTTGCCATATTGTTACTATATCGTTTGATTCTTTTGATTCGATTGCAAAATTAATAAAAGTTTTGACTATTTAACTCGAATTCAAAAAATATATTACTCTTTTTTATTGATTCACTAATTTATTATTTCTTGCATAACTTCACCTCTATCATTTGAATTATTACTTCCAATACAATAATTAGATGATTTGATATAGTTTTTATATGTAATATTATTGAACTTACTCATTTCCATAAAAGCTATAATTTCTTTAAAACTAAACGAATTCGCATCAAAAATTAATTCAAAATTCTTAGTTAAATCATTTTTAAATTCATTAAAGTCAGTCAAATAAGTGGTTTTTTTATTCAAATTTAAGGACAAATTATTTTTTGAAAAAACTATGTATTCATCAATTTCAACCTTTTCGTTTTTTTGTTGATTTTTCTTAATCACACTAAATGCAAAAGCACCAAATTGCATCATTAAATCAAAAATTACCGATTTCTTAAAATGCTTTTTATAGAAAAATTGCATTGCATCTCGAAAGCGTTTCATGTATAAACCATCTCGAACCGTACTTTCTCCTTTATAATGTATCACGGAAGTTTCATTGAAATAATAGTTTTCTTTTCCGGATTTCAAAACCATATAACTCAAATCAATATCATCTGAATACATGAAACAGTTTTCATCAAAACCACCAATTTTAGTATATAAATCACGTTTCATCATCATAAATGCTCCAACCAAAATATCGACTTTTCCTGATTGATTTTCAGTTATGTGTTGGGCGTAATATTTATTAAAAAAAGTTGACTTTGGAAAGATTTTATACAATCCAAAAATTTTAGTAAAAGCAACCCAAGGAGTTGGAACACCTCTTTTTGCTTCTGGAAGAAAATTTCCTGTTCCGTCAATTAACTTACATCCTATTATTCCAAAATTCAGATTACAGAATTCAGAATTCAGAATTTTAATAAACGTATCTTCTGCAACAACAGTATCAGGATTTAATATACATAAATAGTCACCTTTTGCTTCTGCAACTCCAATATTATTTCCTTTGGGAAAACCAGAATTCTCATTGTTTTCTATTAGTTTAATATTTGGAAATTTTTCTTTCATCATTGCACAACTGTCATCCGAAGAATTATTATCTATGACAATAATTTCTCCATCAATTCTTTCTAATGCTTTTTGAACACTAAAAACACATTGCTCTAAAAAAAAGCGAACGTTATAATTAAGAATAATTACCGATAATTGCATAGTGCGAATATAATTAAACTTTAAAACTATTTATAGAAACAATTTATTTAATTGAGAAAATCTTAATATCTTCGAGTTTTATTATATTCTATATAACTTATAATTAAACCAATAACTTTTTAAAATGAAAAACCTAATCAAATTATTAATGATTTTATTGTCATTTCAAATGTTTTCGCAAGAAGATATTAAATCAAATTATGACAAAAAAGAAGTATATATAACGATGCGTGATGGTGTAAAATTATTCACCGCTATTTATACTCCAAAAGATATTTCTAAGGATAAAAAATATCCAATGCTAATGCAAAGAACTTGTTATAGTATTGCTCCTTATGGAGAAGAAAACTTTAAGAGATCACTTGGCCCTAGTTCGTTTTTAGAAGATGATAAATACATTTTTATCTATCAAGATGTTCGTGGAAGATATATGAGTGAAGGTCTTTTTACCAATATGACTCCTCAAGTAGAGCACAAAACCAAGAAAGATGTTGATGAAAGTACAGATACTTATGATACTGTTGATTGGTTAGTAAAAAACATCAAAAACAATAATGGAAAAGTTGGGCAATACGGAACATCTTACCCTGGATTTTATACAGCTGTTGGAACAATTGCAAATCATCCTGCAATAGTTGCTTCATCACCACAAGCTCCAATTTCTGATTTCTTTTTTGATGATTTTCATCATAATGGTGCTTTTGTAATGGGATATTTTAGAACTTTTCCTGTTTTTGGCGTTCAAAAAACTAAAGCAGAGAAAGATGGCTGGTATATGGATCAATTTATTAGACCTACATCAAAAGACGGTTCTATATTTTTTAATGAACTTGGAACTGTAAAAGAAGCAACAGACAAATATTATAAAGATAATTTTTTCATGCAAGAAATTATAGAACATCCAAGTTATGATGCATTTTGGCAGTCTAGAAATTTATTACCTCATTTAAAAAATATAAATCATGCTGTAATGACTGTAGGAGGTTGGTTTGATGCTGAAGATTTAGCCGGACCATTAAATATTTATAAAACGATAGAAAAAACAAGTCCAAAAGCAAAAAACACAATTGTAATGGGACCTTTTTCTCATGGTGCTTGGGGAAGAGAAACGGGTAAGCATTTTCATAATGATATCTATTTTGGTGATAGTATTGCCACTTTTTATCAAAAAAATATTGAGTTTAAGTTCTTCACTCATTATTTAAAGAGTAATTCAAAAAATGCAGTTGCACTTCCTGAAGCTTATATGTTTGATACAGGAAAAAAAGTATGGAATGAATTTACCAATTGGCCTCCAAAAGAAAGTACTAAATTGAATTTCTATTTAAATTCAGATGGAAAATTAGAAAAAGAGAAATCACAGAATAATTCTTTTTCAGAATATTATAGTGATCCAAACAATCCTGTTCCAAGTAGTATTAATTATGGAGAATATAACGGGTTTACACCTAGAAATTACATGAGTGAAGACCAACGTTTTGCTTTAAACAGACCAGATGTTGTTACATTCACAACGGAATATTTAACGGAAGACATTACATTGGCTGGAGAAATTATGGCAAAATTAAAAATTGCTTCTTCTTCGTCTGATGCTGATTTTATTGTGAAATTAATTGATATTTATCCTGCTGATGAACCTCAAAATGCAGATAAACCAGAAGTTCTTTATGCTAATTATCATCAAATGGTTCGTAGTGAAGTTATGCCAGCACGTTTCAGAACTAGTTTTGAAAAGCCAGAAGCATTAACTCCAAACCAAACTACTGAAATAAATTTTAGATTACAAGATGTTTTACATACGTTTAAAAAAGGGCACAAAATCCAGATTCAAGTTCAAAGTACTTGGTACCCTATGATTGCTGTAAATCCACAGAAATTTTTAGAAAATCAATATTTAGCTAAAAAAGAAGATTACACGAAATCATTTATCAAAATTTTTAACGATAGTTATATAGAAGTTGAAGTTTTAAAATAAAATTTGAAAGCTGTCTGAAAAGGCAGCTTTTTTTATTTAAGTAATTTTAATAAATCGTTTGGGTTTTTTGAATTATTCCAAAACAGAACTAAATAAATTATATAATTTTCAGAATCAACAATGTAATATAAAGTTGTTTGCTTAGAAATCACAAAAGAATAAGATTTTAATAATTCATGATAAGTTCCAATATTTGGATTTAATGATAATCGCTCTAAGTTTTCAAACACTAAATCTTGGAATTTCTGAACTTCATTATTATTCCACTTTCTAAAAATAAAATCAATTTCTTCAAAATAAGAAACATCAGAACTTGGTGCCCAAATTAAACTGTAAATCACTTCAAAAAAGGATATTTTATTTTTATTTTACTTTTCATTTCTTCATGAGAAATACCATGTCCCTTTTCGATATCTTTAATTGATTTTTCAATCAACTGAACTAAAACTGGATTCAAATCTTCTAAAGCAGACTCACTTTTATGAGATACTTCATAAATTTCAATAGGCTCTTCTACTTTTTTATTTTCCTTTTTGCTCATTAGAACTAAATTAATAATCAAATATACAAAAAATCTTCACTTCCAATTATTTAAACCTAAAACAAAACCCTACTTTTGCAAAAAATAAATTGCAGTGAATTACTTATCAGTAGAAAATATATCAAAAGCTTATGGCGAACGTGTTTTGTTTGAAAACATTTCGTTTGGAATCAACAAAGACCAAAAAATAGCTTTTATTGCCAAAAATGGTTCTGGAAAAACAACCATAATGAACATGTTGAATGGTTTTGACGAACCAGATACTGGTCAGGTTATTATTCGAAAGGAAATTAAAATGGCTTTTTTATCGCAAACTAATAATTTACAAGACGAATTAACAGTTGAAGAAAGTATTTTTGCTTCAGATAATGAAGTTTTAAAAGCAATTCAACGCTATGAAAAAGCATTAGAAAACCCAGAAGATGAAGAAGTATATCAACTTGCTTTTGACGACATGGATCGATTTGATGCTTGGGATTTTGAAACACAATACAAACAAATTCTTTCTAAACTAAAATTAGACGATTTAAAAGTAAAGGTAAAAGGCCTTTCTGGAGGACAAAAGAAACGTTTAGCTTTAGCTATTATCTTAATTAGTCGTCCTGATTTATTAATTTTAGATGAGCCAACCAATCACTTGGATTTAGAAATGATTGAATGGTTAGAAAGTTATTTTGCAAAAGAAAACATCACCTTATTTATGGTTACTCACGACCGTTTCTTTTTAGAACGTGTTTGTAATGAAATCATCGAATTAGATAACGGAAAATTATACCAATACAAAGGAAACTATTCGTATTATTTAGAAAAAAAAGAAGAACGAATTGCTTCAGAAAACGCAAGTGTTGACAAAGCGCAAAACTTATTTGTAAAAGAATTAGCTTGGATGCGAAGACAACCAAAAGCTAGAACTACAAAATCAAAATCGCGTCAAGATGATTTTTATGTAATTAAAGAAAAAGCGGAAAGTCGTAGAAAAGAAAATGTAGTTGAGCTTGAAATCAACATGGAACGAATGGGAAGTAAAATCATTGAATTGGTTAAGCTGAACAAAAGTTTCAAAGACAGAGTCATTTTAGATGATTTTACCTATGCTTTTCAAAGAGGAGAACGTATCGGAATTATCGGAAAAAACGGAACAGGGAAATCGACTTTCTTAAACATAATGACTCAAACAATGCCACCAGATTCTGGAAAGGTTATTGTTGGAGAAACTATAAAAATTGGATATTACACGCAAAGTGGAATCAATCCAAAACCAGGTCAAAAAGTAATTGACATTATTAAAGAATATGGTGAATATATTCCTTTAACGAAAGGAAAAATCATTTCGGCTTCACAGTTACTTGAACGTTTCTTATTTGATGCCAAAAAACAATATGACTTTGTTGAAAAATTAAGTGGTGGAGAATTAAAACGTTTGTATTTATGTACCGTTTTAATTCAGAATCCAAATTTCTTAATTCTGGATGAGCCTACAAATGATTTAGATATCGTAACGCTAAACGTATTAGAAAGTTTCTTATTAGATTTCCCAGGAAATTTATTAGTTGTTTCTCACGATAGATATTTCATGGATAAAATTGTAGATCACTTGTTTGTTTTCCGCGGTGAAGGTGAAGTAGAAGATTTCCCAGGAAATTATTCTGACTTTAGAGCTTATGAAGATTCAGCAGATGTACAACAAAAAGAAGACAACAAAGCTGATAAAAAAGACTGGAAACAACAAAATAATACATCTAGTTTAACGTTCAACGAGCAAAAAGAATATCAAAAAATCGAAAGAGAAATCAAAGATTTAGAATTCGAAAAAGGTAAAATAGAACAATTATTTACAGATGGAAAAGTAGCAGATGATGCCATTGAAAAAAAGGCAAACGAGTTACAAAATATCATCAATAAAATGGAAGCAAAAGAAGAACGTTGGTTTGAACTTTCTGCAAAAATGGAAAACTAATTACACAGAGTTACACAAAGGAATACACAAAGGCACACTAAGTATTTGTATATTTCTTTGTGAAACTTTGTGACTAACTTTGAGAAACTTTGTGCTACAACTAATTAAATCATATCTAAAATTTCTTAAAAACTCCAGCAATCAACATGGAGTACATTCACCATTTGTGTATAGTTTAATTACAAAATGTTTTTACGATAAGAAAAAATATGCAGAATATTCAATCTTAAAGCAATACAGAAATACCTTATTAGCAAATAAAAACTTCATTGAAGTCACCGATTTTGGAGCAGGTTCAAGAGTTTTTAAATCCAATAAAAGACAAATATCCCAAATTGCAAAAACTGCTGGAATTTCATCTAAAAGAGCAAAATTACTTTTTAAAGTTGTAAATTATTTTCAACCCACAACTATTTTAGAAATAGGAACTTCATTAGGACTAGCCACTTCTGCCTTATCTTTAGGAAACAAAACTGCTAAAATAATTTCATTAGAAGGCTGCCCAAAAACAACAAATCAATGTAAATTGCAATTTCAAAAATCAAATTTCAATACAGAAAACGTTGAATTCATAACAACCAAATTCGAAGATTACCTTTCAACCTACAACCTAAAACCTACAACCTACAACCTAATCTACTTCGACGGTAATCACTCTAAAAAAGCCACATTAGAGTATTTCGAGCTATTAATTCCAACAATTACAAACGAAACCGTTTGGATTTTCGATGACATTCATTGGTCAAAAGGCATGGAAGAAGCTTGGGAAATCATAAAAAATCATCCAAAAGTAAAAGTCACTATAGATACTTTTCAATGGGGATTTGTTTTCTTTCGTGAAGAACAAGAGAAAGAACATTTTGTAGTTAGAGTTTAGAAAAAGGTTAATAGTTTATATGGTTATGAGGTTAAAAGGCATTTCGTTTAGAAAAAACTCATTAATAAATGTAACATAATGACAAAAACGAAGTCTTATTAATTATATGAGCACAAAACCTTTTAAACTTTTAAACTCATAAACCTTTAAACTAAAAAAATGTCACAACCAATAATAGAAATCAAAGGAATTACAAGAGATTTTCCATTAGGAAACGAAATTGTTTATGTACTTAAAGGAATCGATTTAACCATTCAAAAAGGAGAATACGTTGCTTTAATGGGACCATCAGGTTCAGGAAAATCAACTTTGATGAATATTTTAGGTTGCTTAGACACCCCAACTGCAGGTTCTTATTTGCTAAACGGAAAATTAGTCAGCGAAATGCACGATGACGAATTAGCCGGAATCAGAAACACTGAAATCGGATTCGTTTTTCAAACCTTTAACTTAATGCCAAGAACAACTGCTTTGGATAATGTTGCTTTACCAATGGTTTATGCTGGTCATTCAAAATCAGAAAGAAACGAACGTGCAACCGAAGTCTTAACACAAGTTGGATTAGCAGACAGAATGGATCATAAACCCAACCAACTATCTGGTGGACAACGTCAACGTGTAGCTGTTGGTCGTGCTTTGGTCAATAAACCCTCTATTATTCTTGCCGATGAACCAACTGGAAATCTTGACAGTAAAACTTCCTTAGAAATAATGGGTCTTTTCAATGATATTCACGCTAACGGAAACACAGTAATTCTAGTAACTCACGAAGAAGATATTGCAGCTTACGCACACAGAATCATTCGTTTAAGAGACGGAGTTATTGAAAGTGATAAGAAGAATAGATAGATTTTAAAGTTATCCTTTGTCATTCTGAACTTGATTCAGAATCTTTTGAAATTACAATTGATTTTTGAAAAAGCAAATCGCTTGGTCTTTATTTACCAACCTTATTCCTGCTGTCCATTCTATTCACGATGAATCGGGAGACACCATTACCATCAGGGCTATCAAATAAATCGTTTTTACTTTTATAAACTTTAGGCTATCTTTGAAAAACAATAAAACTAAAAATGAAAATAGCACTATTAACCTGTCAAGCTTTACCAAATTTAACTGATTCAGATCAATTATTAATTCCAGCATTAGCAAAGCATAATATAGAGGCTTATCCTGTTATTTGGGATGATAAAACCATAATTTGGACCGACTTTGATTATTTAGTTTTTAGAAACACATGGGATTATTTTGAAAAAGAAGAAGAATTTAATTCTTGGTTAAATTCCCTAAAAAAGTTAGGTATAAAAACACTTAATTCAATTGAAATAATTGAGCAAAACAAACATAAATTTTATTTAAAAGATTTAGAACAAAAGGGAATAAAGATAATCCCAACCCAATTTATTTCAAAAACAAATCATCAAAATTTAAAAGAAATTCTCCCAAAACATTGGAAAAAATCTGTAATAAAACCAGCATTTTCGGCAGGTTCTTATTTAACCGAAGTTTTCAATAACGACAATCTTGAGGCTATAGAGTTAAAGTACAAAACAATAGCTTCTCAAAAAGACATGTTAATTCAGGAATTTATGCCACAAATTCAGACATTAGGAGAAACTTCATTTATTTTTTTAAATAAAAAATTCTCTCATTGTGTCAATAAAAAACCTATTGAAAATGAATTTAGAATACAAGTTCAGTTTGGTGGAAAATACACATTAGTTCATCCATCAGAAGATTTAATTCAACAAGCACAAAAAATAATTGATACTTTTCAAGGCAATTTATTATACGCACGTGTTGATGGAATTGTTATAGAAAATGAAATCCATTTAATGGAGGTTGAATGTATAGAACCCGATTTATATTTCAATTTAGCTCAAAATTCACAAGTACAATTTGTTACATCATTATTGCAATTAATTGCTTAAATTTGAATTTCAAAAAAAAGTCATGATAATTCTCCTTTCAATTATTATAGTTTTATACATCATCTTAAAGATTTTGCATAAAAGAAATCCAAATAATATGAACCACAGAAAATCATTTCAGTTAAAAAGTAAAAAATCAAAAAACACCTTTAATGACTAGTTACTAGTCACTAATTACTCATAAAATGAAAGTCTACACAAAAACAGGAGACAAAGGAACAACTGCCCTATTTGGAGGCACAAGAGTTTCAAAACACAACATAAGAATCGAAAGCTACGGAACAGTAGACGAGTTAAATTCACATATAGGATTAATTCGTGATCAAGAAATTGATGTACATTATAAAACCGTCTTAGCTGAAATTCAGGATAGATTATTCACAGTTGGAGCCATTTTAGCAACTCCTCCTGAAAAAGAAACTCTTAAAAACGGTCAACCAAGACTTCAAAATTTAGGTTTAGTAGTTTCTGATATAGAATTCTTAGAAAAAGAAATCGATACAATGGAAGAAGCATTACCTCAAATGACTCATTTTGTACTTCCAGGTGGACATACAACTGTGTCATATTGTCATATTGCACGTTGCGTTTGTCGAAGAGCAGAACGATTGGCTGTTCATTTAAATGACTTAGAACCGACAAACGAACTTGTTTTGACATATTTAAACCGACTTTCTGACTATCTTTTTGTGTTGGCACGAAAGTTGTCTTTAGACTTAAACGCTGAAGAAGTAAAATGGATTCCAAGGAAGTAAGTTTACAGTATTCAGTTAGCAGTAATCAGTTACTGTTTAATGCAATTAAGTATGTAGTTTAATACTAATTACTGAACACTAAAAACTGAACACTGAACACTAAAAAAAAGACGTTCTTAAAAATAATTATAAAATAAATCAAAAAAAACTTGACTTTTTAAGTTAAAAATTTATTTTTGCACAAATTTAAATCGATAAAAGATGTATTGGACATTAGAATTAGCGTCATATTTAAGTGATGCACCTTGGCCAGCAACCAAAGATGAGCTTATTGATTACGCTATTAGAGCTGGAGCTCCTTTAGAAGTAGTTGAAAATCTACAGTCTATTGAAGATGAAGGAGAGATCTACGAATCAATGGAAGAAATTTGGCCAGACTATCCAACAGACGAAGATTATCTTTGGAACGAGGATGAGTATTAAAAATAATAAATAATCACAACAAAAAAGTCTCTACTTGAGGCTTTTTTTTTGGTTATATTTACAAACAATTAGATAAAACAAACTATTATGAGTTTTTTAAATTCAATATTGAAGGCTTTTGTGGGTGATAAATCCGAAAAAGACGTTAAAGCCATTCAACCACTTGTAGCAAAAGTTCACACTTTTGAAAAAGCATTAGCTGCCTTATCTCACGATGAATTAAGAGCTAAAACAGCTGAATTCAAAGAGAAAATAAAAATAGCTAGAGCAGAAAAAGATGCTAAAATTGAATCTCTTAAAACAGATGCTGATAACACAGCTGACATTGATGCAAGAGAAGATATTTATGCAGCAATTGATGTTTTAGAAGCAGAAGCTTATGAAATTACAGAAAAAGTATTAAACGAAATACTTCCTGAAGCCTTTGCAGTAATAAAAGAAACAGCTAAACGTTTTAAAGATAATTCAACTTTAACCGTTAAAGCTTCTTCAAAAGACATTGAATTATCTGCTACAAAAGCTTACATAAATATTGAAGGAGAAAATACAATATGGTCAAACTCTTGGGATGCTGCTGGAAAAGCCATCACTTGGGATATGATTCACTATGATGTGCAGCTTATTGGTGGTGTAGTTTTACATCAAGGTAAAATTGCCGAAATGCAAACAGGTGAAGGTAAAACATTAGTAGCAACTCTTCCACTATATTTAAATGCATTAACTGGAAATGGTGTTCACTTAGTAACCGTAAATGATTATTTAGCACGAAGAGATAGTACTTGGAAAGCTCCTTTATTCGAGTTCCACGGAATGACTGTTGATTGTATTGATAATCATCAACCAAACTCACCAGCAAGAAGAAAAGCATACAACGCAGACATCACATACGGAACAAATAATGAATTTGGTTTCGATTATTTACGTGATAATATGGCTCACGCTCCAGAAGATTTAGTACAACGCAAACACAATTATGCAATTGTCGATGAAGTTGACTCGGTTTTAGTGGATGATGCTCGTACACCATTAATCATATCTGGTCCAGTTCCACAAGGTGATAGACAAGAATTTAGTGAATTAAAACCAAAAGTTGAAAATCTAGTTAGTTTACAAAAACAATTAGCAACAGGATTTTTAACAGAGGCTAAAAAATTAATCAAAGAAGGAAACACTAAAGATGGTGGTTTTCAACTTTTGAGATCTTATAGAGCCTTACCAAAAAGTAAAGCATTAATTAAATTTTTGTCGGAAGAAGGAATTAAACAATTGCTTCAAAAAACAGAAAATCAATACATGGCAGATAACAATCGTGAGATGCCAAAAGTTGATGAAGCATTATATTTTGTAATTGAAGAAAAAAACAATCAAGTTGAATTAACCGATAATGGAGTTCAATTTTTATCACAAGATACAGATTCAAGTTTCTTCGTATTACCAGATATTGGAACTGAAATACATAAAATCGAAAAAGCAAATCTTGAAAAAGAAGAAGAAGCTGAAAGAAAAGACGAATTATTCAAAGATTTTTCAATTAAATCTGAACGTATTCATACATTAACACAATTGCTTAAAGCATACTCTTTATTTGAAAAGGATACTGAATATGTTGTAATGGACAACAAAGTAATGATTGTGGATGAGCAAACAGGTCGTATTATGGATGGTCGTCGTTATTCTGACGGATTACACCAAGCGATTGAAGCCAAAGAAAACGTAAAAATTGAAGCTGCAACACAAACATTTGCAACGGTTACACTACAAAATTATTTCAGAATGTACAGCAAATTAGCTGGTATGACTGGAACTGCTGTAACTGAAGCAGGTGAATTATGGGAAATATACAAATTAGATGTTGTTGAAATTCCGACAAATAAACCAATTGCTCGTAACGATAAAGAAGATTTGATTTACAGAACAGTTCGTGAAAAATTTAACGCTGTAATTGAAGATGTTGTAAAACTATCAAATTCTGGTCGTCCAGTATTGATTGGAACAACCTCTGTTGAGATTTCAGAATTATTGAGTCGAATGTTAAAAATGCGTGGTATTCAACACAATGTATTGAATGCAAAAATGCACAAAAATGAAGCTGAAATTGTTGCCGAAGCAGGAAATCCTGGAGTTGTTACAATTGCAACAAATATGGCTGGTCGTGGAACGGATATTAAATTATCTGCTGAAGTAAAAAAAGCAGGTGGATTAGCAATTGTTGGTACAGAACGTCATGATTCTCGTCGTGTTGACCGTCAGTTACGTGGTCGTGCTGGTCGTCAAGGAGATGTTGGTAGTTCACAATTCTATGTTTCTTTGGAAGATAACTTAATGCGTTTATTTGGTTCTGAAAAAGTTGCCAAAGTAATGGATAGAATGGGATTACAAGAAGGTGAAGTTATTCAGCATTCGATGATGACTAAATCTATTGAAAGAGCACAGAAAAAAGTTGAAGAAAACGCTTTTGGAGTTCGTAAACGTTTATTAGAATATGATGACGTAATGAATGCTCAAAGAGAAGTAGTGTACAAAAGAAGACGTCATGCCTTACATGGAGAACGTTTGAAAGTGGATATTGCTAATATGATGTATGACACTTGCGAACTTATCGTTCAAGAAAATAAAGGTGCTGGTGACTTTAAAAACTATGAATTTGAATTGATTCGTTATTTTTCAGTAACTGCTCCAATTACAGAAAGTGAATTCAACAAGCTTTCAGAAATGGAAGTTACAGGGAAAACATACAAAGCAGTTTTAGCACATTATGAAGAAAAAGTAATTCGCAATGCAGAAGAAGCTTTTCCAGTAATTAAAAATGTGTACGAAAACAATAACGGAAAATACGAAAGAATTGTAGTTCCTTTTACAGATGGAATTAAATCTTTAAACGTAGTTACAAATCTTGAAAAAGCATATGCAACTCAAGGAAAATCTTTAGTTGGTGATTTTGAAAAGAACATTACATTAGCTATTGTTGATGAAGCTTGGAAAAAACACTTACGTAAAATGGACGAAATGAAAACTTCTGTTCAGTTAGCGGTTCATGAGCAAAAAGATCCATTGTTAATCTATAAATTTGAAGCTTTCAAATTATTCAAAAAAATGATTGATGATGTGAATAAAGAAGTAATTTCATTCTTATTTAAAGGTGATTTACCTTCTCAAAATCCAAACGAGATTCAAGAAGCAAAACAAGAACGTCAAAAAGAAAACTATACAGAAAGTAAAGAGTCTACTGAAATTAATGATTCAGCTGATGCCAATAGACAAGCTGGACAAAATGCAAGTCAACAAAGACAAGTTACTGAAACTATAGTTAGAGACACACCAAAAATCAACCGTAATGACACTGTTACTATAAAACATGTAATGAGTGGAAAAACGGAAACTATGAAATTCAAAAAAGCCGAAAGTATGCTTACTTCTGGTGAATGGGTTTTGGTTTAAAAACTTATAAGATAGAATTTAGAAATCCTCAATTGAAAAATTGGGGATTTTTTATATATTTGATTTTAATAATTATTTTATATGGAAAATAAATCTTGTCCAAGTTGTAAAAAAGAGTCACCTTCAAGTTATGATTCTTGCTCTTATTGTAAATTTCCTTTTAGTGGAACAGAAGACGAAAAATCAAAACACATTGGTATTTTTATTTCTCAAAGAAGACTTTTAGATAAATCTGCAGAAGAAATTTCAAAAAGTAAAAAATTACTTTACATAATTACTGCTTTTAATGTATTAGGATTATTTTTAAATAACTTTGATACTTTAGGGTTATTAATCACTATTGTTTCAACTGCTGTTATTTTATTATGTGCTATTTTTTTAGAAAAAAACCCAAAATTGCTTACTATTATTCCATTAGGAATGATTTTGTTTATCTACTTAATTAATTTTCTAGTTGAACCTGATACTTTATTAAAAGGGATAATGTTTAAAATTTTAATTATTGGCGGTTTATCCTATAACTTATATACTTTATATGAGGCTGATAAATTCAAAAAAGCAAACAATTTAAACTAATATTAATTTTTCAATTATGAAAAAAGTATTAATCATCGTTTCTGCAATAGCTTTATTTTTTTTACTAGTTGGTTTTGGATTTTACGGATTTAGTAAAATGATTTACAACAGTTGTAGTTGTGAGCAATTCAACATAGATAACATCGAATTACGAACAGGAATTAATATTCCAAAAATAAAAAGCGTTGATTGTACTTATGATGAAAGCACTAAAACTAAAAAAGCGACATTCATCATTGACTTAGAAAAAGTTGATATTGAAGATTATATTCAGCAAAATAAATTAGTACAATCTGATGCCGATGAATTATACATTAAATCATATGATGCAAAAAATCATTCTTACAAAGGAACATTAAACAAGATTACAGGAAAATTAGATATTGAAATTATTTATAAAGATTGATAAACTGAATTGCTGTTGGCTTCTGCGATCGGATAAAAAAAATAATTTCTAATTGGCTTTAGCCAAAATATATAAAAGTTTGGCTAAAGCCAATCATTGTTTGAATATTATAGTCCGATGGCTCAAGCCAACGGCAATTAAATCGATAATTAATTTCTATTCTGTTTATTTCTTGACATAATTGAAAGAATCATTGCAACAATTAATACAACATTAGAAATAACTCTTAAATAGAATCCTTTATCATCACCATTGAAAACATAATTATACAAATTAAAAATCAGTAATAATGAGCTGGCAATTATAACAAAATAAGGTAATTTATTTTTCATTTATTTTTTCTTTAAACATACTACATTGCCCACTTCAATTTCTTCATCATTTACAAAAAACAATTTTCCATCTTCATAGTTTGCTTCAATTAAATAATGGCTTCCTTTGAAATAATTTTGAGAAACAGTTACAAGCAATTTTGATTTTTCAACAACATACAATTGATTTGGATAAACCAACAATACTTCGTTAGAATTATCATCAAAATAACTAGCTTTAATTTCATTAACATCATCAAAAAGTGAAGCAACATAATAACTTGGTGGATTTGCGATTAACTCTTTAGGCGAACCATTTGCAACTTGTTTTCCATCTTTAATCACAATAATTTCATCAACAAAAGACAAATAATCGTTTTCATCGTGTGAAGCAATTATTGTTGTGATGTTATGTTCTTTTAAATATTTAAAAAGACTTCTTCTTAAACTATTTTTTCTAAAATTATCAATGTGACTAAAAGGTTCGTCCAATAATAAAACTTCTGGTTCTAAAGCTAAAACTCTTGCCAAAGCTACTCTTTGCATTTGTCCACCACTTAAAAATTTGGCTTTCACATTGGCAACTTCTGTCATTTCAACAATTTCGAGCAATTCTAGAATTCGATTTTGTTTCTTTTCTTTATCAATATTCGACAAATACTTTCCAACATTTTCTGCAACAGTAATAAAAGGCATCAAATCAAAATCTTGAGCCAAATATTTCATAAAATCCATTCCAGGAACCAAATGGTATTTTGGACCTAAAACTTCTTCTTCTTTCCAAAAAATTTGACCTTCATCCAAATCATGTAAACCATAAATTAGCTTTAACAACGTACTTTTTCCGCAACCACTTTCACCAATTATAGCTAATTTTTTACCTTTTTCTAATGCTAATGAAAAGGTGGGAATGGTTTTTTGTTTTAAATAAGAAAACGAAATATTTTGAATAGAAAGCATAAATAATTTTAAAACACAAATTTACAATTAAATAAAAAAAGAGCACTACTCTATTACAAATAATGCTCTTTTCAACCAAACAAACTAAAAACTAATTATATTTTTCGTACTGTTTCGTATCTACTCTCGCTTTTAAATCATGAAGCAAATTATACAATCCAAAAAATGTTCTGTTAATATATAAAAAATGCTTAGAACCTCGGTTACCATTCATTTTTCGCAATTGTGTGTCTTTTGAAAAATCTTCTCCCATTGCGGCAATTTCTCCAAAAAATTCAGTGTCTGAAAAATCAAAGGAATCACCATGAAATGGTTTTGTAAACAAACTCAATAAACGGTGAAATAAAGCTGTAAAATATTCGATTTCTTTTGGAGAATCATCTTCACGAAGAATCTCTAATTCAAATAATTTCTCATTAAAAAGTTTTGGATTATCAATGATTTCAGGTTTAGCCAATTCAAAATAAGGCACATAAAAATCTTCTGGAACTTGTTTGATGCAACCAAAATCAATCGCAATTAAATTCCCTTCTTTATCAACCAAAAAGTTTCCTGGATGAGGATCAGCATGAACTTGTTTCAATTTATGGATTTGGTACATGTAAAAATCCCATAAAGCTTGACCCAATTTATCACCTAATTCTCTATCTGTGTTGTGAGCCGTGAATTCCGATAAATGTTCACCATGCATCCAATCCATCGTTATGACTTTTTCAGACGAAAGTGCTTCATAATATTTAGGGAAACGTAAATTCTTAATTTGTGCACAGGCCTTAGAAATTTCATTTCCTTGACGCAATTCCAAATTATAATCCGTTTCTTCCATCAGCTTATATTCAACTTCCTTGAAATATTTTTCAGAATCTTTACCTTTTAAATTAAACATTTGAATAGCAAACGGTTTCACAATAGCCAAGTCAGAGCCAATACTATCTGCAACACCAGGATATTGAATTTTCACAGCTAATTCTTTTCCATCTTTAGACGCTTTGTGCACTTGTCCAATACTTGCAGCATTTACAGAATTTTCAGAAAAAGTATCAAAAACCTCTTCTGGAAACTTATTCAAATACTTTTTAAACGTCTTTCTAACCAAAGGAGCTGACAAAGGTGGCACAGAAAATTGAGCTAATGAAAACTTCTCCACATAAGCACGAGGCATAATGTTCTTTTCCATACTCAACATTTGCGCAACTTTTAAAGCACTTCCTTTCAAGTTTTTTAAACCATCATAAATATCTTCAGCATTGTTTTCATTCAACTTTTCTTTGGTTAATGACGGATTAACCATCTTTTCACCATAATAAGCCAAGTAATTTCCACCCACTTTGAAACCTGTTTTTACAAGTTGCCCAGCACGTTCAATTTTGTTAGTCGGAATTTTATCTAATGTTTTCATATCTTATTTTTAGGGCGTTCCCTTACAGGTCAGGCTATCCATTCTATCTTTTTTCTTCAAAAAAAGGATGCCATTCCTATCCTTAACGCAAATCTCGTTGTTAATTAAATCTTTCTTTCCAAATGAACTTTCCCAAATCTATCACACTTTCTAATGGTGTTGTATCTAAAACATCCAAAACAGCTTTTACCGATTTTTCAATCATGATATCTGTTTTCTCAAATCCTTTTGAAGTATCATCCAACCAAAATTTCAGTAAAAACAAAAACTGAATCCAAGCACCTTCTGCAAATAAAGGTTTCGTCAATTTCTGAATTTGTTCGTTCTTAGGTTCTTCATTCTCATCAATAATTTGATTAATAAATGATTTGAAATGTGTTCTTAATCCTTTCAATTGCTTTAAAGCTTTTAGACCTTCTTTATTCTCCTTTAAAGTAAAATAAACATAACTTCTGTTTAATGTAAGTACTTCAAACATGGTAAAATATAAAGACAATAACTTATTTCTATTTGAATATGACGCAAAATTCTCATCTTTTGTCAAGTTAGAAGCTGTATTTTCGTAGAACTTAATCCAAATATCTTCTTTTAAAGCATCAATAGAACCGTAAAAACTATAGAAATCAGTTTCTTCAATTTCGTTATCTTTGCAAAATATATATACGTTTTTTGGCTCTGTATTATTAGACAAAACACTATCCATATATAGACTAACAAGCGTATTGTCGTCTATTTTTTTCTTTTTAGTTGTGGTTTTTTTGACTGCCATAATTATGATTTTTAATTCGATATAAATTTACAAAAAACGTTTAACTTATTTATAAATAAATTAAACAAAATTTTGTTAAAGTTCTTTCAAAAAAAAAGACTACTTCGTTACGAAGTAGTCTTTAATTAAATATTAATAGTGTTGAAAATTAATTTCCTGCTTCTTTTTCAGCATCTTGAATCATTTTATCATTTGCAGTAATAGCAAATTCAACACGTCTGTTTTTACTTCTTCCATCAACAGTTTCATTATCTGCAATTGGATCAGCAATACCCAATCCTTTTGTGTTAAAACGAGAAACACTCAATCCTTTTCCTGCTAAATAATTTTTAACTGAAGCGGCTCTTTGTTCTGATAATTTTTGATTGAAATCAACTGATCCTGTACTATCTGTATATCCAAAAATTGTAATGTCAGTATCAGCATAACTTCTAAATACTGGAATCAATTTATCCAAATTAGCTTGAGCTTGTGCTGTTAATGTTGACTTACTTGTATCAAAACGAACTGCGTTTTCTCCTAAAACTAATTTAATTCCTTCTCCTACTCTTTCAACTTCTGCACCAGGCAAAGCTTCTTTGATTTCTCTTGCTTGTTTGTCCATTTTGTTACCAATAACTCCACCAGCAACACCACCAACAACACCACCAAGAACAGCTCCTAATTCAGAACTTCCTCCTTTTACATTATTTCCTATAACTGCTCCTAAAATTGCTCCAGCAGCTACTCCAATTGCAGCACCACGTTGAGTTTTATTCGTGTTTTTTGCAGCTTCACAACCTGTTAAAACGATTCCTGCAATTAAGATAAAACTTAAACTTTTTAATATTGAATTTTTCATATGTATATTTTTAATTATTGTTTTTGAAATTGGTAAGTCACTTCTTTCATTGAACCTCCTACGTTGATTTTATCTATTAATTCAAAGCTTGTTTCTGTAACATTAGCTACTCTTAAAATATAACCTTGGTTAACTTTTTTTGCTTTGTAATCATTTATAATTTTCATTACAAAATTACCTTCTTGGTTTATGTACCAAGTAATCGGTGAACTAAACGAAATACAACTTGCATCATTTAATGTCATAGTCCCTTTGTTATTGTTAGAAACAAATTTCCATGTACTTCCAACTAAGCATTTAGAATCAGCTAAATCAAAAGAAGTTACTTTAATATAATCAGAACCTGGAAAACTTACATTTGTAACAATCCAATCTCCTTTTATTATTCTTTCGGTTTTATTATCAACATTTGTGTTGGTAACTGATTGTGATTTACAACCCATCAAGGAAATTGTAATCAATAATAATAGTAAACTTTTTTTCATAATTTATGTTTTTTTATTTTTTTGTAAATATAAATTAAGTTAAACATAGAGTGTAAGGCTATATAACCTTAATAAATCCGCTATAAAACCCAATTTATTTCTTTACAAATTTAAGTCAGAATTTAATATTATATTTATAAAATTCCTATTTATTTTTATAAAATCCCAACATCAGTCAATTTGTCAGATGAAATGCAATTGGTACTCTATTTGTCTATTGTAATTCCAAATTGTTTAACTTAAAAAATATACATATGACAACAGGAAAAATTAATGTTTCGGTAGAAAACATCTTTCCCTTAATCAAAAAGTTCTTATACAGTGATCACGAAATTTTCTTGCGTGAACTTATTTCAAATGCAACCGATGCAACTTTAAAATTAAAACACTTAGCAAGTATTGGTGAATCAAAATCAGAATATGGAAATCCGATTATTGAAGTGAAAATTGATAAAGAAGGAAAGAAATTACATATTATTGATCAAGGTTTAGGTATGTCTGCTGAAGAAGTAGAAAAATACATCAACCAAATTGCGTTTTCTGGAGCTGAAGAGTTTCTAGAAAAATATAAAGATTCTGCAAAGGATTCTGGTGTAATTGGTCATTTTGGATTAGGGTTTTATTCTGCTTTTATGGTTGCATCAAAAGTGGAATTGATTACAAAATCACACACTGATACACCAGCTGCTCACTGGATATGTGATGGAAGTCCAGAATTCACATTAGTTCCAAGTGATAAAACTACTAGAGGAACAGAAATTATTTTACACATTGCTGAAGATTCTTTAGAATTTTTAGAAGAAAGTAAAATTGTTGGATTGTTATCAAAATATAATAAGTTTATGCCTATTCCAATCAAATTTGGAACAAAAATGGAGCAACTTCCTTTACCAGAAGATGCAGAAAAAGATGCTAAACTAGAAGAAATTGAAGTAGACAATATCATCAATAATCCAAATCCAGCTTGGACAAAATTACCAACTGAATTATCAGATGCAGATTACAAATCTTTTTACAGAGAAATGTATCCAATGCAATTTGAGGAACCATTGTTTCATATTCACTTAAACGTAGATTATCCTTTTAATTTGACTGGAATTTTATATTTTCCAAAATTATCTGCTGATATTCAAATGCAAAAAGATAAAATTCAGTTGTATCAAAACCAAGTTTACGTTACAGATAATGTAGAAGGAATTGTACCTGAATTCTTAACGATGTTAAAAGGTGTAATTGATTCTCCAGATATTCCTTTGAATGTTTCGCGTTCTTATCTTCAAGCTGATGGGAATGTTAAGAAAATTTCAAATTACATCACTAAAAAAGTAGCTGATAAATTGAAATCATTAATCACAGAAAACCGTGAAGATTTCGAGAAAAAATGGAATGATATTAAAATTGTTTTGGAATACGGAATGCTTTCTGAACCAAAATTCTATGAAAAATCAGGAGCTTTTACTTTATATCCTACAGTTGACGACACTTACTTTACTTTAGAAGAATTAAAAGAAAAAGTAAAAGACACACAAACTGACAAAAACGGAAAAACAGTTATTCTTTATGCTTCAAACAAAGAAGCACAACACAGTTATATTGCTGCTGCAAAAGACAAAGGATATCAAGTTTTATTGTTAGACAGTCCAATTGTTTCACATTTAATTCAGAAATTAGAAAGTGACAATGAAAACTTAACGTTTGCACGTGTTGATGGTGATGCGATTGATAAATTAATTGAAAAAGAGGAAACTCAAATTTCAAAATTGTCAGAAGACGAAAGTGAAACACTAAAAACTTCAATTGAAGCGGTTGTGCCAAAAGAAAAATATAGTGTTCAATTAGAAGCAATGGATAGCAATGCTGCACCGTTTATGATAACTCAACCTGAATTCATGAGAAGAATGAAAGAAATGAGTCAATCTGGTGGTGGCGGAGGAATGTTCGGAATGGGGAATTTCCCAGAAATGTACAACTTGATTGTAAATACAAATTCTGAATTCGCAACTTCATTATTAAATACAAAAGACGAAACGGTTAAAGCAAACTTGGTAAAACAAGCTTTAGATTTAGCAAAATTGTCTCAAGGATTATTAAAAGGAGAAGAATTAACTGCTTTTGTTAAACGTAGTTTTGAAACGATAAAGTAAGTAGAGAACACATTTTTGCAAAAAATGTTGTGAATCACTTATTCCGAGTTTGACTAGGAATTCTATTAAAATCAAAACCTGTGAGTGAAAACTTGCAGGTTTTTTTATATATTTGAGTTTTAAATAATTTTAAAAATTGAAACTAAATATTTACTTTAAAAAAAGCTGAATGGAGAAATTATTAAATATCTACTTTTATAATTTTTGTCTATTAGATAGATTTTTATCAAAATTAATAGCTGTGTATTTAAATCCTTTTGTTTGGATTAGTAACTTCAATAAAAGAAAATTGGGTTCAAAATTATTTTTTGAACATATGGAAAAAAATTTCCCCACTTTTTTAAATTATTACAAATACGACTCTAAAGTAAAAATTTTTTTCATCCCTTTTTTAATTTTAGTTAATTTATTCATATTTAATGCTTTACTCTTTATATTGAGGGTAAATATATCCAAATATTTTTTTTTAGTTTTAATTGCAAGTTCTACCTTATCGTTAATAGAAGCTTACATATTCTTATTCAATGAAAATAAATATCAAGAATATCTAAAAGAGTTTACTTCAACAAAAAAATATGACTTTCCATTAATTACATTTTTATCAATACTAGCAATACTTTTTCTTTGGATATACATTATCTTCTTTTTAAGTTAAAATAAAACGTTGAAATAAATTTAGAACGTGAAAAACCTATGAGTGAAAACTTGCAGGTTTTTTTTTTGTAGATTTGAACTATTAATCTAAAAAATATTATATGCTTTCTCTTTTTAAAAAATTAGTCGTTAAATTAGGTGGTGTTGATACATCAGAGAAAAATCATGTAGATATTTTTACAGAAGAAAGAATTACTGATGTAATTGGTGATAAAATAGCAAATTGCAAAACAGGTGGCATTTGGATTAAAGTTCAAGAGTTGTCTGAGTTTCATTTTCTAAATACTACTGTGGTTGGAACTAAAAATTTGAAAACCAACAAAGGAGTTACTTTTCACTTTGTAGCTAATAATAAAACATACGATTTACATTCTGATACGAAAGAAATTGTGTCCGATTTCTCTAATGTTTCTAACCAATGGATTACACAGTTTAGTTTTGACATTACAGAAGTTGATTTTGATATTATGTTGACTGAAGGAAACACTATTGAAGTGAAGAGCAATAAAAAAACTGAAATTTTCACGATACTTAAATAGAATTTTGGGTTTCAAATATTGGAATTTCTAACTTTCGTAACAAATATCAATTTCCAACGTCTTATGCTTACAACTAAAAACTAAAACTTTGGAAACAATACTTTCAATAAAGAATCTTAATAAAATATTTGGTAAAAAAATTCATGCCGTAAACAATGTCTCTTTTGAAATACAAAAAGGAAATGTGTACGGAATTTTAGGCCCAAATGGTTCAGGAAAATCAACAACTCTAGGAATCGTTCTAAATGTAGTCAACAAAACTTCTGGAGAATTTTCTTGGTTCAATGGAACAATGGAAACACATGATGCCTTGAAAAAAGTAGGTGCAATTATTGAAAGACCCAACTTTTATCCTTATATGACAGCTCAAGAAAACTTAGAGTTAGTTTGTAAAATAAAAGACATTCCATTTACAAAAGTGACCGAAAAATTAGAGTTAGTAGGCTTAGTTGAAAGAAAAGATTCCAAATTCAAAACTTTTTCTTTAGGAATGAAACAACGTTTAGCTATTGCTTCTGCCCTATTAAATGATCCAGAAATTTTAATTTTAGATGAACCTACAAACGGACTTGATCCACAAGGAATTCGTCAAATTAGAGATATAATTCGTTTAATTGCTTCACAAGGAACAACGATTTTATTGGCTTCCCATTTATTAGATGAAGTCGAAAAAGTGTGTACACATGTAGTTGTGCTTCGTTATGGAAAAATGCTTTATCAAGGTTTGGTAGATGAAATGGCTTCCAATGAAGGTTTCTTCGAATTACAAGCCAATGACAATTCATTTTTAATGCAAGTTTTAAATAATCATCCTTCAGTAAAAAATTGTATTGAAGAAGAAGGAAAAGTAATTGTAAACTTAAAAGGTAAATTAGAAGCTGAAGACTTAAACAAATATCTTTTTGAAAATCAAATTATTCTAAGTCAATTAATCAAGAGAAAACATAGTTTAGAAGAACAATTCTTACAATTAACTAAATAACCAATTCCATTTCTCCCATTACCTAAAACCATAAAAATGATACGATTACTCAATATAGAATTTCAAAAGCTTTGGAAAAACAGAGCTAGCAAAGTATTAACTATAACATACTTTGTTTTATTATCGTTAATTTCATTAATAGCTGCTGTTGAATTTGACATTGGTCCTATTCATATAAGTGTTGCTGATCAAGGTGTATTTAATTTTCCTTTTATTTGGCATTTTAATACTTATGTGGCTGATTATTTCAAGATATTTTTAGCGGTTGTAATTGTATCTATGATGGCAAATGAGTACAGTTATGGAACCTTAAAACAAAATTTAATTGACGGAATGAGTAAGAAAGAATTTGTGCTTTCTAAATTCATAACTGTAATTTTATTTGCTTTTATTTCAACTTTATTTGTCTTTCTTGTATCCTTAATTTTAGGTTTGATGTATTCTTCTTATACTGAATTCGGAATCATTTTCTCGCAAATAGATTATTTATTAGCTTTTTTCATAAAACTTGTAGCTTTTTTCTCTTTTTGTTTATTTTTAGGTGTTTTAATTAAACGATCTGCTTTTGCGTTAGGTTTTTTATTTTTCTGGTATATGTTTGAAAACATTTCGTTTGCCATTCTCAAATATGGAATTCTAGGACACAAAAATAATGAGGAAACTTTTATTGACAAAGTATATGACTTTATGCCTTTAGAGTCTATGTCGAATTTAATAATCGAACCTTTAACCAGGTTAAATTTTGCCAAAACTATTGGTAGTCAAGTAGGGATTGATAATGTAAAAGATTATAGCGTACATTATTCAACTATGTTAATTGTAATTATTTGGACTGCAATTTTTATTTTTGGTTCATATTACATAGTAAAGAAAAGAGATTTGTAGTATCTTTGCCTTCGCTATGAAAGGAATAAAATATATAATACCGCTTATTTTAACTGTATTTTTTAGTCAAAAAAATTACAGTCAATACATTACAACTGACGAAAATTATACAGCTCAACAATTAGTTCAAGATGTTTTAATTAATAGTCCATGTGCAACTGTGTCTAATTTTTCTGTCTCAGGAGGAAATTTTACTTCTGGAGAAAAAAGTTATGCCTATTTTGATGGAACTGGTTCAACTTTTCCGTTTCAAAACGGAATTGTTTTAAGCACTGGAAAAGCTTCAAACACTCAAGGTCCAAATACTTCTTTGTCTGATGATGGAAACGGAATAGGATGGAATGGTGATCAAGATTTAGAACAAGCCCTTAATATTTCAGGTACTATTAATGCTACAATTTTAGAATTTGATTTTATCTCTGTTGGAAATAAATTTAGTTTCGATTATATTTTTTCATCGGAAGAATATCAAGGAACTGCTCCATGTAGATATTCTGATGGTTTTGCCTTTTTGCTAAAAGAAGTAGGTTCAACAAATAATTATCAAAATTTAGCTTTAGTTCCTAATACAAATACTCCTGTTTTAGTAACAACTGTTCATCCACAAATTTCTGGTGGAAATGGTTGTCCAGCCATAAATGAACAGTATTTTGACGCTTTTAATGGAACACAACACCCGACTAACTTTAACGGACAAACGGTAGTTTTAACAGCTAAAGCAGATATCAATCCAAACGTTTTATACCATATAAAATTAGTCATTGCTGATGAAGAAAATTATAGATATGATTCAGCAATTTTTATTGGCGGTGGAAGTTTTAATTTTGGTTTAGATTTAGGAGATGACCAATTAATTGCTACTGGAAATCCATTGTGCCAGAATGAAAATTTGGTTTTAGATGCAACTCAACCTGGAACAAATACTTATCAATGGTTTCAAGATGGAAATTTACTTGCTAGTGAAACAAATCCAACTTATACTGTCATTTCAGCAGGAAGTTATTCAGTGGAAGTGAATATTAATGGTTTATGTATTTCTGAAGGAAAAATTGAAATTGAATACGCTCCAGCTTTAATTGTTGCAGAAGATGAGTTTATTCAATGTGATACAGATGGAACTCAAGATGGATTTTCAAGCTTTGATTTAAATACTATTAAAAACCAAATATTCTCAAATTTACCAACATCATATGTAGTTGGTTTTTTTGAAACAACAACCAGTACAACTTTATTACCTACAAATTATACAAATACAATAGTAAATCAACAGGTTATTTACGCTAAAATAATGAATATTCAAGGTTGTTATTCGGCTTTTCCAATTACCTTAAAGGTAAATACTATTTTGTTAGGACAAAACGAAATCATTGGTTTATGTAATGGAAGTTCAACAACATTATCAGTAGCAAACGGTTTTACATCTTATAGTTGGAATACAAATCCCGTTCAAACGACTAATCAAATAAATGTTAATACATCAGGAAATTATACTGTCACAGTAACAAATGCAGATGGTTGTTCGACAACAAAAACTTTCACAGTTGAATTATCTGAGCCTGCAACAATTACAAACGTTATTGTAAACGATTTTAGCAATAACAATACAGCTACAATTGAGGTTACTGGAAATGGAAATTATGAATTCTCGTTAAACGGAATAAATTACCAAACAAGTAATACATTTACAAATCTTCAAACTGGAAATTATTCTTTCTTCGTAAAAGACACAAAAGGTTGTGGCATTACACCTGGAACTTTTCAAATATTAGCAGCACCAAAGTTTTTTACACCAAATGGTGATGGTTTAAATGAGTATTGGCAAGTTCCTTTATTAGCTTTGCAACCTAAAACCATTATTACTATATTTGACAGATATGGAAAGTTACTTTACAGTTTCAAAGCCAATCAAAATGGTTGGGATGGAAAATATAATGGTGAAACCCTTTTTGCAGATGATTATTGGTACACCATAGTTTTTGAAAACGGAAGAATTGTAAAAGGACATTTTAGTTTAATTCGCTAACTATGTTAAAAAATTTATTTTTAGTAGCAATCGGTGGAGCTTCGGGCAGTGTTCTGAGGTACTTGGTTCATTGGATTATTTCTAAAAAATCGATTTCGAATTTTCCTTATCAAACTTTTATCGTAAATATCATTGGTTGTTTGCTTATTGGCATACTTGTTGGCTATTTAGCTAAGAATAGTAGCCAAAATGAAACCTTAAAACTACTTTTAATCACAGGATTTTGTGGAGGTTTTACCACCTTTTCAGCTTTTGGATTAGAAAACATAAATATGATTCAGAATCAAAATTACCAACTAGCCTTTATTTATACTTCACTATCATTAGTTTTAGGAGTTTTAGCTGTTAGTTTAGGAATATTCATTTCAAAATAATTAAAATATAAATGTTTAATCAAACAGAATTACAAGATCTAAAAGCACTTTTATTAGCTCCCAAAAAAATCAGCATTATTCCACATAGAAACCCAGATGGTGATGCAATGGGTTCTACTTTAGCATTATATCATTTCTTAAAAAAACTAGATCATCAGGTTGTTGTTGTTGCTCCAAATGAATATCCAGATTTTTTAGCTTGGTTACCAGATGCAGATAAAATTCTTGTTTTTGAACGTGAAAACGATAGAGCCAAAAAAGAAATTGAAAGCAGTAAATTAATTTTTACTTTAGATTTCAATGCTTTACACAGAACGGGTGATGTAATGGGTGCTTATCTTGAAACATTAGATATTCCGATGGCGATGATTGATCATCATCAAGCACCAGACGATTATGCTAAATTTACTTTTTCAGATGTAGCTTATGGTTCAACTTGCGAAATGGTTTATCATTTTATAGTTGCATTAGGCTATAAAGACAGCATTGATAAAGAAATAGCTACTTGCATTTATACAGGAATCACAACAGACTCAGGGAGTTTTAGATATCCAAAAACAACAGGAACAACACACAGAGTTGTCGCAGATTTAATTGATAAAGGAGTAAACAATTCAGTAATTCACAACCAACTTTTCGATAATTCTTCAATGAATCGTCTTAAAATTCTTGGCATGGCATTAAATAATTTAGTTGTTTTACCAGAATACAAGACATCTTACATTACTCTATCACAAGATGAATTAGACAGTGCAAACAACCAAAAAGGAGATACTGAAGGTATTGTTAATTATGGATTATCTATAAAAGGCATAGAGTTTGCAGTAATTTTTATCGAAAACAAAGAAGAAGGTATTGTAAAAATATCATTCCGTTCACAAGGAGATTTTGATGTAAACGAATTTGCACGCAATCACTTTAGTGGTGGTGGACATATAAATGCTGCCGGTGGAAAATCATTATTATCGTTAGAAGATACTGTAAAAAAATTTATTGCTATTTTAGCAACTGAAAAAAAATAAAAATGAGAAAATTATTAATGCTACTAATTGCAGGTTTATGCTTTGTAAGTTGTACGAAACAACAAGCTCGAAAACCAATTTCTCAATCATCAGGTTCATTTATTAACGAATCTATTGAAAGAAATAAGGTACTTATTGCTGAAGAGGAAGCAACAATAGACAAATTTATTAAAAATGATAGTTTAAATCAGTATATCTCATCTCCAAAAGGATATTGGTATTCTTATAACACCAAAGTTGACGAAGCAACAAGTACGCCAATTAGAGGAGATATTGCTTATTTTGACTATGAATTAAAAAGTTTAGATGGCAAAATCATTTATACCAAAGCAGAATTAAAACCACAAACCTATTACGTAGATAAAGAAAACGTTTTAATGGGGTTACGAGATGGAATCAAAATCATGAAAAAAGGAGAAGAAATCACCTTTTTATTCCCTTCACATATTGGCTATGGTTATCATGGAGATAATGACAAAATTGGCACAAACGAACCACTACTTTGTACCGTAACTTTAAATGAAATTAAAAAAGATACTTCAAACAAATAATTTAAAAATGAAAAAAATAAGTTTATTCTTTATCGCTCTTGTAGCTTTATTTACATCTTGTAAAAACAATCCTTATGCCGATTTAGGTGACGGATTATTTGCCAATATCGAAACTTCAAAAGGTGATATTATTGTAAAATTAGAATACAAAAAAACACCTATTACAGTGGCTAATTTTGTTACTTTAGCTGAAGGAAAAAATCAATTTGTAGAAGAAAAATTTAAAAACAAACCTTTCTATGATGGATTAAAATTTCACAGAGTTATTAATGATTTCATGATTCAAGGAGGTGACCCAATGGGAACTGGTGAAGGTGGACCAGGTTATAAATTTAAAGACGAATTTGATGAAACACTAAAACACAACAAAGGAGGAATTCTTTCAATGGCAAATGCAGGAGCTGGAACGAATGGCTCTCAATTCTTCATCACCCACAAAGAAACTTCGCATTTAGACAACATGCATACTGTTTTTGGGGAAGTAGTTAAAGGAATGGAAAACGTAAATTCAATTGTTCAAGATGATACAATAACAAAAATTACTATAATTAGAAACGGTGCAGATGCTGAAAAATTTGATGCTGTAAAAACTTTCAACGACTATTATAAAGATGAAGCAAAAGCAGTAAAAATTGCGGAAGATAAAGCCAAAGAAGTTAGTACTGAAAAAGAAGCTTACCTTATTGAAAAAAGAAAAGAAGCTACAAAAACTGCTTCTGGATTAGAATATGTTATAATTAACAAAGGAACTGGATCAAAACCAAAAGTAGGCACACAAGTGTTTGTAAATTACGCAGGTTACTTTGAAAACGGACAAATGTTTGATACTAGTTACGCTGATGTTGCTGAACAATACGGAAAATTAGATGTTAGAAGAAAAGAGATGAATGGTTACGCACCTTTCCCTTTCGAATATGGAAAAAAACAAGGATTAATTCCTGGTTTTATTGAAGGGTTAGAAAACATGAAATTTGGTGATGTAGCAATTATTTACATCCCTTATCAATTAGGATATGGAGAACAAGCCAACGGGCCTATTCCTGCAAAATCTAACTTAGTTTTTCAAATAGAAATGCTTGAAAAAGAACCACAACAATAAATAAATATATAAAATGAAAAAATTAATAGCACTGGCATTATTATTCACTTCATTCTTCACTTTTGCACAGACAGAAGATGGATTATATGCACAAATGAAAACCAACAAAGGAGATATTTTAATAAAATTAGAATACCAAAAAACACCAATAACTGTTGCAAATTTTGTTTCGTTAGCCGAAGGAACAAATCCTTTTGTGGAAGAAAAACTAAAAGGAAAACTATATTACAACGGACTAAAATTCCATAGAGTTATAGCCGATTTTATGGTACAAGGAGGCGATCCTGACGGAGTTGGTTCTGGTGGACCAGGTTATAAATTTAAAGATGAATTTGATCCTTCATTAAAACATACAAAAGGAGGAATTCTTTCTATGGCAAATGCAGGACCAGGAACAAACGGCTCTCAATTTTTCATCACACATAAAGCAACACCTTGGTTAGACAACAAGCATAGTGTTTTTGGAGAAGTTCTTGAAGGAATGGATGTCGTGAATGCTATTGCTAAAGATGACCAAATAATGGAATTAAACATTATTAAAATTGGTACTGAGGCAAAGAAATTTGATGCTAAAAAAGTTTTTTCAGATTACTATGGTAAAATAGGAGAAGAAGCTAAAATCGCTAAAGAAATAGCTGATAAAGCAGCTAAAGATAAAATGACTTTCTTAACTAAAATGAGAAAAAAAGCTACTAAAACAACTTCTGGATTAGAATATGTATTTATTACTAAAGGAAAAGGAGCTAAACCTGCAGCTGGAACTAACGTAAATGTAAACTACGCTGGTTATTTCGAAAATGGAGACATGTTTGATACAAGTTATGAAGAAGTGGCAAAAGCCTACGGAAAATTCGATCACAGAAGAGCAGACAGTAATGGATACCAACCTTTTCCTTTTCAATATGGAAATAAAACGGGTTTAATTCCAGGATTTATTGAAGGATTAGAACAAATGAAATTTGGGGATAAATTATTAGTATTCATTCCTTATAATTTAGGTTATGGTGAACAAGGTGGTGGACCAATTCCGGCAAAAACAAACCTTGTATTTGAAATTGAAATGCTAGAAATAGTAGCTCCTCAATAATCTTAAATAAAGAAAAAGTCAAAAAGCCTTTACGTAATTGTAAAGGCTTTTTTGTTGTGAAAAATTATTATATTTGAAATACAATCAAAAATGTATAAAAATGGAACATCAAGACCTTCTAAAAATCCTAAAAAACCGTTTTGATAAAAATCCTAACCGTCACAAAAACCTGAATTGGAATACAATTGAAGAAAAGCTAAAAACGAATCAAAAGAAATTAGCTGTCTTAGATAGAATGGAAAAAACAGGTGGAGAACCTGATGTCATAGGTTATGAAAAAGAAACAGATCACTATCTTTTTGTAGACTGTTCCCCAGAAAGTCCAGAAGCAAGGAGAAGCCTTTGTTATGACAAAGAAGCGTTAATAGCTCGAAAAGCAAATAAACCCAAAAATAGCGCTATAGAAATGGCTACCTCAATAGGCATTGAACTATTAACCGAAGAACAATACCGTCATTTACAAACTTTAGGCCATTTCGATACCAAAACATCAACTTGGTTAAAAACACCAAACGAAATTAGAAAACTTGGTGGTGCTCTTTTTGCCGATTTTAGATTTAATCATGTATTTGTGTATCACAACGGAGTACAATCGTACTATGCAGGAAGAGGTTTTCGCGGGGTTTTAAAAGTATAATCACAATTCAAATATTCAACAGTTCAAAATAATCATGCTTAAAAAAAAACTACTCCTATCATTCCTACTAGTCTTACTAGTTGCTTGTTCCTCATCAAAAGGAAACAAGAACAGAACAAAATATTTTGATGAAAACAATATCGAAATAAGCAAATCAAAATTTAATCAAATACGTGCAACAAATTTATTGTTAGATATTCCTGGAGATTCTATCAATCATAAAAAACTGACTTTAAGAGAAAAAATAGGTCGTATTAGCGACAGACCTTTATTACAATCAATTCTTGAAGAACAAACAAAACAAAAATTAGATTCCTTAAAACCAATTGTCATAATATATTATCCTGGTAAAGACCGTTGCAATTCAACTGGTTCTGTCGAAGTAATATCACGTAAATTTTGGTATGATATGCTTGAAGATGGTATAAATCAAATAGCACAAATAAAACCCATCTATATCTATAAAGATGCTGAAGGACTAAGTAAATATGAAGGCATATTAAATTGGCACAAAGATCCTGGTGGAACTATTGAGAGATTATTTTTTCAATACCATTATCCATGCAGCAGTTTTGTAGTAATTTCAAAAAATGGCGATTACATTAGCTATTTTGGAGAATTCTCTAAAGATTACGTTTGGAATGCAACCCATAAAATGAACCAATAAAAAAATTTAAACCAAGCGACGACCACAATCAACGCATAGTAAAAATGACTTTCGAATCAATATATCCGCATTATATTACAAAAGTCGAAAAAAAAAGACAGAACCCTTCAAGAATTACACCAAGTCAAAGAATGGCTGACAGGTTATGATGAAAAAATTAAAACCCTTATTGAAGAAAAAGTAACCATTGAAGCCTTTTTTGAAAAAGCAACCCTAAACTCAAACGCACCTCTTATCAAAGGATTAATTTGTGGGTATCGTATTGAAGAAATAGAAAACACACTAACCTAAAAAGTAAGGTATTTAGATAAACTAGTAGACGAATTAGCCAAAGGAAGAAAAATGGAAAAAATATTAAGAAAATCATAAACTGAGCTACATCTTACCATACGAAGTAAGTTTTTGGTATATTTGAGTATCAACAAAACCAATAAACTTAATCAACATGAAAAAAATTCTCTTAGCACTACTCATTCTTATAGCAATAGCAATGATTATCATAGGAATTTCAGCTAAAATGCTGCCTCCTGCTTTAACAGGAATTGGTTTTATTATTATTACCTTTTTATTTTTTCAAAAAGAATAACCATTCTAAAAAGATCAATTAAGACATTAAATAACAAAATTTTAGTATGAAAGCATTAATAATCGGAGCAACAGGAGCAACAGGAGAAGAAGTTTTACAATTAATTTTAAAAGATGAAACATACAAACAAGTTGACATCTTTGTAAGACGAGAAGTAAACATAAAACATGAAAAATTAAAAGTTCATATAATAGATTTTGACAAGTCCGAAGATTGGAAAGCACTAGTAACAGGAGATGTATTATTTTCGTGTTTAGGCACAACATTAGAAGCTGCTGGTAGCAAAGAAGCCCAATGGAAAATTGATTACGGTTATCAATATGAATTTGCTAAAATTGCTCAAGACAACAATGTAAATAATTATGTTTTAATTTCCAGTTCTAATGCTTCAGCAAATTCCTTTTTCTTTTATTCAAAAATGAAAGGACAATTAGAAGAAGCGGTGAAAGCACTTTCCTTTAAAAAAACAAATATTTTCAGACCACCTATTTTGAAAAGAGAAGACAGTGATCGAAAAATGGAAGTCATTGGAGTTAAAGTAATTGGTTTTTTAAACAGTTTAGGGTTATTACGCTCACAAAAACCTATGGACACAAAAGTTTTAGCAAAAGCAATGCTAAAATCAGTAAAAGTATTAGGTAACGGCAAACACAATATAGAAGGACAAAATATTTTAGACTTAATAAAAACCAACAGTTAAACACCTCTTGAACAACCAACTAAAAAACATAGAATTATTTCTAAAAGGATCTAACTTCTACAGAGGAATCAGGCTAACCTTTGCAGTAGTAACCCCTTTTGCCATTCTATCACTTTTAGGATATTCTGAGTTTGCTCCTGCTATTGTGGTGGGTGCTTTCTTAAATGCTCCAGGTGACATTCCAGGAAGTTTAAAAAGAAAAGTGAATGGTGTTTTAATAAGTATTGGCTTAACCATGCTAATTACGGCAATCATTCTTTTTGCAAAACCCTACTTCACACTTCTACTTCTTGCAATGGCTGTAATTTCGTTTACAGTTTCACTAATATCTGTTTACGGTTTTAGAGCTTCTTTAGTATCCTTTTCGGGATTATTATCTATGGTGATTGCATTTGCCGTTCAAAAAGAAACCACTTTAGACATCCTACAACACATTGGCCTCATGGGAATTGGTGGGCTTTGGTATTTGCTGGTATCCTTCACCTTTCAAAAATTAGCTCCACAAAAAGACAAAAACCAACTTCTTTCAGACACATTAGGGTTCATTGGTCAATATCTTAAATTAAGAGCAAAACTATTAACCAAAAGAAGCGAACGAGAAGCATTAATGCAACAAGTATTAATCTTGCAAACCCAAATTAACGAAAAACAAGAAACATTAAGAGAAGTACTTTTCACTGGCAGAAAACGTTCAGGACGTTCTCATTATGACGAAAAAGAATTATTAATTTTCATTTCATCGGTAAATATATTTGAACTTATAGAGGCAAAACACCTCGATTACCACGAAATAGATCGTTTATTCAGCGATAAAAAACATCACCTAAAAGCTTCTAAAAACCTGAATAAAATTTTAGGAAATCACCTCATAAAACTATCGGAATTACTCATTCAAAATGACAAAATTCCCAGTAATGAAAGTTTATTAACAGCACTATCAAATGCCAATAAAGCAATTGGAAACTATATTGAAGATGTTAAACTTCCAAAAGCGAGAGAAGGTGCTTTAGTGCTAAAAAACCTTTACGATTATCAAGAACTATTATTAGAGGAAATTAGAGCCATTCGTCGTGTAATGGCCAATGTAAAAGAAGCTTCAAAAGTATCTTTAAAGCGCCAAGACACAAGTCAGTTTTTAACGCTGCAAGAATATCATTTAAGTGTAATCATCCAAAACTTAAGTTTCAATTCCAATCTTTTCAGACATGCACTTCGGTTCACCGTAGCCATGTTGTTTGCTTATGTACTAGGAACCGTTTTAGACATTCACAACACCTATTGGATTCTCTTAACTATTATAGTCATCATCAGGCCTAATTATGGACTAACAAAAGAGCGTTCAAAAGACCGAATTATAGGAACATTAATCGGTGCAGCTATTGCCATTGGTATTGTATTACTAACTCAAAACGTCATTGTTTACGGAGTTTTAGCCATAATATCCTTAACCCTATCCTTTGCCCTACTCCAACAAAACTATAAATCAGCTGCAGCGCTTATTACAATCAACATAGTTTTTGTGTATTCTTTAATAAATCCTAATGCTTTTGAGGTCATCCAATATCGTGTATTAGACACTATTATAGGAGCTACAATTTCTATTGTGGCAAATTATGTCCTATGGCCAAGTTGGGAAGTCAACAATTTAAAAAACGTACTTGCCAATGCGCTCAAAAAAAATAAAAACTACATTTTAGCTACGAAAGACTTGTATCACGACAAAAACGAAAATCTATTGGCTTATAAAATAGCCCGAAAAGAAGTCTTCTTAGCCATAAGCAATTTAAACGCTGCTTTTCAAAGGCTTACACAAGACCCAAAATCGAAACAAAAAGAATTTGAGTTAATCTACAATCTTGTAACCTTGAACCAAACCATGGTTTCAGCCATAGCCTCTATTGGTAGTTTCATTATGAATCACAAAACTACACCGGCTTCACAAGAGTTTGATGTTTTGATTGAAAAAATTGCCAACACTTTACAAATTGCTGCAGAACAATTAGAAGGTAAAAATCCCGAACAGCAAAACGATGAGAATACCATAAAAGAAGCAGAAGAAACACTATTAAAAACCTTTGAAGTACTATCCAAAAATAGAGATGAAAACATCGAACAAGGAAATACAGAGTTGCATACCGATACACTTCACCATTTACAAGAAGCTTATTTAATTTCCAACCAACTCATCTGGTTAAAATCACTTTCAGAAAATCTAAAAAAAGCTACAGCAAACTATAGTCGAGTGGTTTAGATTAAAATTAGCTAACATAAAAAGTTTTTAGTTATATTTGATACAAGAAATTAAAATCAGAAAAAATGAAAAAAATATTTTTTTATCTATTGATAGCAACACTTACTTTGAGTTGCAAAAAAGAGGCGGTTACTTATAACGACCCAATTCCAAAACACGACAGTTTAAAAATTGCTTCAAAATTTGTAAATGAAGACCGTATAATTAATGTTTGGACACCTCCAATGTACGAGCAATCAAACGACAGTTTACCTGTTTTATACATGCCAGATGGTGGAATTAAAGAAGACTTCCCTCACATTGCAAATACTTTAGCAGAATTGATTGCTGCAAAAAAAATCCCACCATTTATTTTAGTTGGTATTGAAAATACAGATCGAAAAATAGACCTAACTGGCCCTTCAAAAATAGAGTATGACTTAGAATACATCCCAAATCCAGGAGGAGCTGATAACTTTAGAAACTTCATCAAAAATGAATTAATGCCAACCATAAATAAGAAATACAGAACCAACAATAAAAAAGCAATTATTGGAGAATCACTTGCAGGCTTATTTGTAGTGGAAACTTTTATTTTAGACAATCAAATGTTTGATTATTATATAGCAATGGATCCTTCATTGTGGTTTAATGAGCATTATTTAGCGAAGAATTTCGATGAGTTAACAAAAGACAAAAACTACAAAGACAAAAAGATTTGGTTTGCTGGTTCAGATGCCGAAGATATTAACAAATATACCCAGACATTAGAGCAGAAATTAAAAAATAAAAAAGAGAATTTCTTATGGAACTATTCAAACGAACCATCAGAACAACACAATACAATTTTTAGAGCCACAAAAGAAAAAGCACTTATTTGGACTTTAAACAATAATGACTAATAAAAAATGTACTTATCATAACGTCCTGTTTTACATAAAATTAACCTAAAACAAACGTTAGCAACATTTTAAATGGAAATTGTAAATAACAAACAAATCTGGAAAGGTTTTTTCAACTATCAAGAAGATTTTGAAGATATAGAACAATATATTGAGGTTACTTTTACAATGGAATTAAATTTCAACGAAGACTCATTTATTGGAACAACAACTGATTCAGAATCTGAAAATATTTTTGATAAACCTGCAACTGTCAAAGGCTTTATTGATCGTAATAAAATGAGTTTTGTCATAAACTATCCCTGTCTATATTATAAAGATGAAAATGGGAAAATTGTTTTAGACAAAAAAACCAAACATCCTGAAATTCGCTATCTTGGTTATTACGATGAAGATTATAAAGTCATTTCAGGCACTTGGGAAATGACACTTTATGAAGAAAAAAATCTTGAAGATTATTTAGAAGCATTTGCTGAAGGACAATTTCAAATGAGAAGAGTACAATAAAAAATTTCAAGAAAAGAATAATACAAAACACTTTTGGTAACATTATTCTCTATTGTCCGTCTTATTAAAAATCAATCAATCAATCAAATCATGAAAACAATCAACAGTTTATTAATTCTAGTACTTACAACTCAATTTGCATTTGCACAATCACGAGCTACAAAAGTAGATTCTATTTGTCAAGCAATTGCCAAAATAAATCCAGATGTAGTAATGAGCATAGGATTCGTTGACAACGGAAAAGAATATTTCTTCAACTACGGAAAAATAAGCCGCAACAGTGAAACAGCAGTAGACGAAAACACAGTTTATGAAATAGGTTCAGTTACCAAACTTCTAACCGGAAATTTAATAGCCCAAGCAGCCAACGAAGGAAAATTAAAAACAGATGACTTTATAGACAATTACCTTCCAAAAGAATACAAACTATCAGAAGAAATTAAAGGAAAAATTAAAATTTCGGACTTAGCGTCTCATCAATCTGGATTGCCCGATTTTGACTTTAAAAAACTAATGGAAGCAAATCCCAAGCAACCTTTAGACATTGATTTACAAAAAGTTTACGAATTAATAAACGAAAACACAACACTAACAGATTACGGACAATATCGTTATTCAAATATAAACTTTGTGATAATGGGTATGATATTAGAAAAAGTATACCACAAAAACTATGACACTATCCTCAGAGAAAAAATACTAAATCCTTTAAAAATGAATCAAACACTAACAAAAGACTACAATATAAAAAACAAAATTGTGGGTTATGATTTAGAAGGTGTAGAACAAGATTTTCTAAATTGGAATCCAATTGTAGCACCAGCAGGATTAATAAAATCCAATACAGCTGACATGACAAAACTCCTAAAAGCGCTTTTATCAAAAAAAGGCGAAATTGCAAAAGCAACAACAATTACCGAACAAACATATTACAAAACAGACGATAGGGAAATGGCTTTTGGACAACAAATAGAAAGAAACGGAAAAGACAGTTTCTTCTATAAAACAGGAAACACATTAGCATGCTCATCAATATTAGCTTACGATAAAAATACCAATTGGGGAATGATTATTCTCTTAAACCAAAGCAACTCAAAACTAATAGCAGAATTAATCAATTCATGTTTCGAACAAGCATTACTAGAAAAATAAATAACAAAAAATTCTGCAAAAATCAGTAAAATCCTTGTAATTCGCGTTCAAAAACACAAAACATTCCAACGAATAAACAATTCAACTATTAAAAATTATAAAAATTTTTCTAATTTTATAAATCTGAGTTCCTAAAAAACACCATAAAAACCAACAAGCAAGATGAGCTATTCCGTTAAAGCAAATTCCTCTTCAAAAGAAAAAGCTACAGTAAGCATCAAGCAATCCGAAATCACTTTTGGAATCACACCAGAAACGGCAGATACTTTACCCAATCCAGCCGAATTATTCTTAGGTTCTTTTTCGGCATGCATTCTTAAAAATGTAGAGCGTTTTTCCATCTTAATGAATTTCGAATACACAAAAGCAGAAATCACCGTAAGCGCAACTCGTCTAGAGAAACCACCAAGAATGGATGAAATTAACTATGAATTAATAATCCATAGCCAAGACAACTCTTTAAATATTGAATTACTAAAAAAGAATATAGAAAAACATGGAACCATATTTAATACAGTACAAGCTTCTTGCACAATCGTTGGAAAAATTAAAATAATAACAGAATAATATAAAACACCACAAACAAAGTCTATCAAATCTATTTAGTTAAAAAAATCCACGACAATCAGTAAAATCCGTCTCATCTGCGTTCCAAAAAAAACCTCCCAACAATTAAAAATTATAAAAATTTATCCAATTATATAAATCTGTGTTCCTAAAAAACCCTCCTCATCCGCATTCAAAACACAAACCCCTTAACCTTTTCAAAAAAAAAAAACACTTTAACGATTAAATATGTACTTTAAACTATAAAAAACTAAATAAATATCCTATATTTGAAAGAACATAAAATAGTATCCGCCCTATTTGAATACTTTATATTTTTATAATTAAAACTCTAAAAAGCAGCGTTAATTATAAACCTAAAACAATATTCATTTAAGCAAACACGTTTTCAAAATACTAATAGTATATATGAAATATTCATTAATATTTATACTGTCTCTATTTTCAACTTTTTTATTCTCTCAAACTAATATAGATAGTTTAGAGGCACTACTTCCCCATAAAAAAGAAATTGAAAAAGCTAAAACCTTAAATGACATAAGTTATGCTTATTGGGGAGTTGCTCCAGAAAAAGGCATTGAGTACGGAAACCAAGCCTATGAACTTGCTACTCAATTAGACAGTAAAGAAGACATAGGTAGGGCATTAGGAAATATAGCAATAAATCAATGGGCAAAAAGTGAATTTAATCAAGCACTTGAAAACAACCACAAAGCATTAAAAATATACGAAGAACTAAACTACCTAGAGGGTATAAGCGTCATATGCAACAATTTAGGAACCGCTTATTTAGACATTTTTGATTATGAAAATGCCTTAAAATATGATTTCAAAGCACTAAAAATAGCTCAAGAACATGGGTTTAATGATGTTTACATACTTACCTTAAGCAACATCAGTTCCATTTACTTAGAACAAAAAAACTACACTAAAGCACAAGAATACATACAAGAAGCAATTCAAGTATCCGAAAAAGAAAACATCAAAGTTAATATAGCCTCTCAACACACTACTTTAGGAGAAATATACAAACTGCAAGAAGACTATAACAAAGCATTAACATCATACAAAAAAGCCTTAAGTATTTTCAAGAAAAATGAAAACAACTACGGAACAGCCATAAGTTTATATAACATAGGAGACACAGAATACCATCTTAAAAACTACAACAGTGCCTCAAAATACTTTGAAGAATCACTAATCCTAAGCCAAAAAATTAACGACCAAGTAGGAGTTTTATTGGCTAATAAAGGTATCGGACAAGTATATAAAGAACAAAAAAAATACGATGAAGCCTTGTTACATTATGACATTGCACTTCGATTAGCTAATAAATTAAAGGCTAAAGAAGACAAACTAGGTATTTATATAGTCTTTGCCGAACTATACAAGTCTATGGGAAGTTATGATAAATCATTGCAATATTTAGAAAAGCACAACTTACTAAAAGACAGCATTCAAGACGAAACCAGCTCCAAACAAATTGCAGAAATGCAAACAAAGTATGATAGCGAAAGAAAAGAAAAAGAAAACGAATTACTCCGTAAAAACAACGAAATTCAAGAATTAGCAATTGCTAAACAAACCAGCTTAAGTAACACGTTTATTGGAGTATCTATTTTGATCCTCTTAATGGGATTCATCCTTTTAAGCCGATTTGCTATAAAGAAAAAAGCAAACAAATTATTGATTCAAAAAAACGAAGTCATTTCTAACCAGCGCGACGAACTGAAACAAATAAACTCAACCAAAGACAAATTCTTTAGTATTATTTCCCACGACCTTAGAAGTCCATTTAGCAACATATTAGGATTCACCAACCTTTTAGTAGAAGACTACGATACATTTGACGATGCTGAGAAAAAAGACATCATAATACAGTTAAACAAATCCGCAAAAACAACTTTTGAGCTTTTAGCAAACCTATTAACTTGGTCCCAAACCCAAACCGGGCAAATCGAAATCAACAAAGAAAACCTAAACTTAAAAGAATTAATCGATACTAGTTGCGCACCCTATGTAAGCATTGCGGTACAAAAAAACATAGATATAACTTGTAAAGTTCCTCAAGAAAGCACAATTTATATAGATAAAAACACAGCATCCGTATTCATTTCAAACATAATAAACAACGCTATAAAATTTACCCCACAAGGAGGAAAAATCATTGTAGATTATATAGAAAACGAAGACACAATAGAACTACACATTATCGATACAGGAGTAGGAATGTCACAAGACACATTAGATAAACTATTCAAAATTGAAGAACACATATCCACAAAAGGAACCAACAACGAAGAAGGAACAGGACTAGGACTAATCCTAAGCAAAGAATTCATCCAAAAAAACGGTGGAACCATAACAGTAACAAGTCAAGTAGGAAAAGGTAGTCACTTCATAATTTCCCTACCAAAAGCAAGTTAAAAAAAAGCCCCTATGTAACCATAAGGGCTTTTTTAATGTCACTAAAAACAAAACAAAAAAATCCGCACAAATCTGCGTTCCAAATCATTACATCAATTTAAAAAATTATAAAAATTTCTTTAATTCTATAAATCCGTATTCTCCAAAAAAAAAAATTAAGAAAAAATAGGGACAAAACTAAAGTTTAAAAAACTATCTTGAAAAATATTAAAATCTTCAGCAAAATTAGAGCAACAAACACAACTCTTCAACTAAATAAACCTGAAGAAATTTACACCAAACAAAATACTCTTATAATTCTACTACATGAAAGAAAATCCATTAACTATGGAAATCCTGTTAGATCAACTTGCAGGATTAAACATCATCCAAATCGCAGCCATTCCAATGATTTTACTCGTAATCGCAGAATGGATACTAACAATTGTTCAAAAAAAAGACTACTACAACAAATTAGACACCATTTCAGCAACATTCATAGGACTAGTAAATGTTGGAATATCAGCCCTATTAAAATTAGCCATCTTTGGAACTATGCTTTTCTTTTACAACCTCATACCTTGGAGCATACCAAGCACATGGTGGTCCTTCATTCTTTGCATACTCGCCATAGATTTTTTCAGATATTGGGCACACAGATTAACCCATGTCAACCGTTTTTGGTGGGCAACACATGTCACCCATCACAATTCCGAAAAATACAACTGGTCAGTAGCCTTTAGATTGGGCTGGACACAACACATCAAATTCATCTTTTTCATTCCAGTTATACTAATGGGTTTTCACCCCGTACTCTTTTTTATATGCCATCAAATTGAAGTACTCTATCAATTCTGGATTCATACCGAATACATTAGAAAATTACCAGCACCCATAGAATACATTTTTGTCACACCTTCACACCACAGAGTACATCATTCCACAAATGAAAAATACCTCGACAAAAACTTTGGTTCCACTTTCATATTTTGGGACAGACTATTCGGAACCTTTCAAGCAGAAGAAGAACAAACCCGATATGGCATTACAACACCTGTAAATTCATACAATCCCATTACATTAAACTTCCATGAATGGAAAGACATGCTTTCAGATGTAATAAAAAGCAAATCCCTAAAAGAAGCCTACGCAATGCTATTCACAAGCCCATCAAACCTAGAAGCCGTAAAAGCCGAATTCAAATCTACTTATTTACAAAAAGAGCAAACATCAAATAAAAGACCATGAAAGAACTGATAGAGCAAATAGAAAGAAAAAATAACGAATTAGAAATCATAAAAACTAAAATAGGCTTTCCACTCCTCTATTCTCACGCACAAACTGAAACAGAATTACTACTACTAAACAATCAATTAACGGATTTAGAAATACAAGCTGTCCAGCAAACTAGAATTCAAAATCAAAAAGAATTAATCATAGACCAACTCGCAGAATACATTAAAACAATAGAAAAATCAGAACAGCATAAGTTTTCCATAAAGCAAGGCTTGAGTTTTAAATACTTTTACTTAGCTCCATTAATTAATATCAAACAAATTTCGTTTTTTACCCAAAAAGGCATAGCAACTGTAAATTATAACCTAACTTTAGATGAAAATGATTCCGTAACAAACAAAGAACCCTTTGTAGATTATTTAAAAATAAAAAAAGCAGAAGCAACAAACATCTTCAACTTATTAGAATTATATAAATTCTACAAATCATTTGCTCAAACATCAAAAAACTTCACCTAATAAACAGTTAAACCACTAAAACATGAAACAACAAGATAGTTTAACCAAAAAAATTTCCGAAATCACCGCTAAAATTCAAACCGAATACCCAGAACTAATAAAATACTTAGACGAAATTCCAAGAAACTTCCAAATTACAGGAAACGGAGGAGTAAGTCAAAAAGCACTTCAAGACTATCTTAATTCGCTCAATGATTTACTAAAAACCTACGCAAAAGAACACTAGACAACAGTCAAAAAACAACAAACAACAGAAAAAAAACATAAAAATGGAAACAAAAAACAACCTAGGCATTTGGATGGATCATGCAACAGCCCAACTAATCGACAGCTCTTTTAACCAAAATACTTCAATTAACTCAGAATTCACATTCGAAACACAAGAAGAAGCACGCGACAAAAGCGAAAGCTTAATGCACAACAAAAGACAACAAATGCAGAAAGCCTATTACAAAGAAATAAGCAACCAAATCCTAAAATACAACCACGTATTACTCTTTGGACCCACAAATGCAAAAGTTGAACTACACAACTTCTTAAACAAAGATGCCCATTTTAAAGACATCAAAATAGACGTAGAACCCGCAGATAAAATGACCGATAACGAAAAAGAAGCTTTCGTAAAAAAGCATTTCGAATAAAAATAAAGAACAAAACCATCAAACTTTACATATCAGATAATGAATACAATGTTCTGATATAAGAAGCTAAAATTTCCGATTAGAGTATTTAATTAGAATCTAGTAAAATTATAAACTCATAGTTTAACTAGGGGTGCTTAAACAAAATAAAAAAAATGAAATTAAATGAATTGATTGAGCACTTGCACAAATTAGATAATGAAACAAAAGATATCAAATTCAAAAAGGCTTTAACACAAGTTGTTAACCTAGTCCAAGAAATCGAAAATAAAAATATTTCGAACAAAGAAAAAGTGAAAATTCAAGCCATTATCAACAGCTATCTTGAGAAGATTCAAACCCAAAAAAAGTTAAAATTAAATTTCAGAAAGTTAAAAAAATCATTAAAAGAAGACTTTGGCTTCCTGCCTCCTAACTATTTTCAAACCTTAGGAGCTGGAGTTGGAATAGCTATGGGCTCTGCTCTCGGTATTTCATTTTGGAGTACCTTATTATAATAATGGAATAGTATTCGGACCAATGATTGGTTCAATAATAGGTTTAATTGCTGGACTTCTTTTTGGGTTTTTGATGGATAGAAAAAAAGAATCTGAAAGTCGAATTTTGAAGAACCTATAAACAACTACAACATCCTATAAATTAATTGCTAGTGCAAACCTGATTATGTAAATCCTAGCGGTTTTACTATTTGGTTTTTATTTACTAAATTAGTTGAATAACCTTGCAACAAAACATACAATCGCTATGTGCATCAAACATCTACAGAAAACAGAATGGCTTTAAAACGACTATTTAGCAGTTTTTTTAACAGTGAAAAATCAGGTGGACTAGTTTTAGTTTTCATAACGATTCTTTCACTTAGTCTTGCAAATTCACCTTGGCAGACAAGTTATATAAACCTCTGGAATTTTGACATAGGTGGACACAGCATAGTCCATTGGATTAATGATGGATTAATGACGCTTTTTTTTCTATTCATTGGTTTGCAGTTAGAACGAGAAATATACAATGGTAAACTTTCTAGTCTTAAAAGTGTTGCGTTACCATTTTTTGGAGCATTAGGCGGAATGATAATTCCAGCAGGATTATATCTATGGCTCAACTTTGGAACAGACACTCAAACGGGTGCAGGAATTCCAATGGCAACAGATATTGCTTTTGCAATAGGCATTTTATCTTTGATAGGTAAACGAATCCCAACCTCGTTAAAAATATTCCTGACAGCTTTGGCAATAATGGATGACCTTGGAGCAATAATTATAATTGCAATTTTCTACACAACTTCAATATCTTTTGTAAATTTATTTATAGCACTAGGCATATTTGGTTTTCTACTCATTTTGAACCAACTGAAAGTTCGAAAATTAATCCCCTATTTAGTTGGCGGTGTAGCAATGTGGTATTTCATGTTGAAGTCAGGTGTTCACCCTACAATTACAGGTGTACTACTAGCATTTGCGGTTACTTTTGGCAAAGGCGGAGAAAAATCTTCTTCTTCTATTCTTCAAAATTTCTTAAACAAACCTGTAACATTTCTTGTGCTACCTTTGTTTGCCATGGCAAACACCAGCATCTCATTCAGTGATAGTTGGCTAAGCGGATTGGCACAAGCAAGCAGCTTAGGTATTATTGTGGGACTAGTAATTGGAAAACCTCTGGGCATATGGCTCTTCTCCTTGCTAGGGGTTAAGTTAAGGCTTTGTACGTTGCCCACTGAATTGAAATGGAGAAACATAATCGGTGTTGGCTTTTTAGCAGGAATAGGATTTACAATGTCAATTTTTATTACACTTCTTGCGTTTAATGATACAGAGATAGTCAATAATTCAAAAATTGCTATAATTGTAGCCTCAATAGCGGCAGGAATAATAGGTTTTCTCTTGCTCAAAAACACACTTAAAGCATCTGTAGAAAATGATGACCCTACTTAACAAAAGAAAAACAGCGTACCTAAAAATCAAGTTTTCGTATTTCAAAGACAGTTCTGCAGCTACTAAAAAAATTATAAAAATTTTACTAATTTTATAAATCTGTGTTCCAAAAACTACAAAAAACCCATACCATGATAAATTTAGCGGTTAAAAGAATAAGCAATTCAAGAAATTTAATAGTACTCCTTCTTACACTTATAATAACATCTTGCAACGGACAAGTCAAAGAAAAACCTAAAGATCATAGTGTAGAAAAAGAGGTGACTAAACCACCATTACAATTTAACCAAAACACTACATTTCCACAAATTCACACCAATTTAAACGGAATGGTAAGCCAGTTTGTTAGAACCATGTATCAAGACACAAAAGGCAATTACTGGTTTGGAACCAATGGAGATGGAATCATACGATACGATGGCAAAACACTCCAAAAAATGACCATCGAACAAAAGCTTAAATCAGTAGCTGTTCGAGAAATTATTGAAGATAAGAAAGGAACCATCTGGTTTGGAACGTCTTCCGGATTAGTAAAATATGAAGATAAAAAATTCACAACCTACACCACAGAAGACGGTTTACAAAACGATGACATTTGGGCAGTAACTATAGACCAAAAAGGAATAATTTGGGTCGGAGCTGTGGGAGGAATTAGTCAATTTGACGGAAAAAAATTCAGCCCATTTGCACTACCCAATAAGAAAGTAGAAAACCCTCAACACATGCTGTCCGATAAATTGGTATTCAAAGTAGTAGAAGACAAAAACGGAACCATCTGGTTTGCAACAGACGGAAACGGAATTTTCAAATACTCCAACAATACATTTACACACCTAACAGACAAAAACGGACTTACCGACAACTCCACCGCAGATATTTTAGAAGACCAAAAAGGCAACATTTGGATTGGAACCTTCAATGGAGGTGTCAGTAAATATGATGGAAAAACATACACAAACTTTACCAAAGACGGCATAATTGAAGGAACAGAAACCTATAATTTTTACGAAGACCAAAAAGGAAACATTTGGTTTTCGGCAGAAGGCTTTGGAGTATATCAATATGATGGAACAAAATTCACCCAATTCACCACCGAAAACGGATTAACCACCAATGTAGTGCAAAGTATTTTTCAAGACCAAAAAGGACAACTCTGGTTCGGAACTTGGCAAGGAATAAGCATTTATGACAATCAAAAATTCACGAATGCCAATGAAAAAGAACCTTGGACAAATTAAAAAAACAACCACATATTACCTCAAAACATATAGCTAACCAAACTTTTTAAATAATTCTACAATTAAATTAATGCTTTTTTTTATTATATTTGATTTAATAATTTAAAAACCTATATCTATCTAAATAATTAGATTAAAACAAGTTATAAATAGTTAGCAAAGACTTAGAAAACCATTTTTTAAATTAATTTTATTATTAATTATGGATCCAATAATAGAAAACAAAAGGCTAGAGAATTTGTATAAATATGAGATTCTGGACACTCCACCAGATGGTTATTTTGAAGAAATAACCTCATTAGCTACAAATATTTTTAATGTACCAATTGCAATTATAACCCTGGTTGACAAGGATAGAATTTGGTTCAAATCTTCCTACGGAATCGACGCAGAAGAAATCCCAAGAAGTACAGGGTTGTGCAGTTCCGCAATCATGTCGCCAGATGTTTACATTGTCGAAGATGCCCGTCAAGACCCTCGCACACTTTCAAATCCATTAGTTACTGGTCTAATGGGATTACAATTTTATGCGGCTGCTCCATTACGAACTCCAGAAGGGTATAATTTAGGCACCATATGTTTAATTGACAAAGAACCCCGAACTTTGGATTGCCAAGAATCATCAATGCTTAGGCAACTCTCAAGAATAATAATCTCTCAATTTGAGCTAAAACTCCAAGCAAGACTATTGGTAAAAGAAATCCACGAAAACATTGCAAAATCAACAAAAAATGAATGAAACTACAACCAATTATATAGACGGATTCATTTTTCCAGTACCAAAAATTCAGCTGAACGAATACAAAAGTATAGCTGAAAAAATAGCAGCAATTTGGAAAGAATACGGTGCACTTGCTTACTTCGAGTATATTGGCGATGAAATGACATTAGAAGGCACGCGTTCGTTCGTTAAAACACTAGAGGCAAAAGAAGACGAAGCCATTATATTTGGCTGGGTTGTTTTTCCTTCAAAGCAGACACGTGACTTAGCAAACAAACAAGTACCCAACGACCCAAGAATAACAGAATTAGTAGCCCCAATAACGAATCCTGAAAGACTAATCTTTGATGCCAGCAGAATGGTATACGGAGGATTCAAACCACTCATTGAAGCCAACAACAGTAAAGCTAAATAGAAAATCAAACAGAATCTTTCAACAAACAAATTAAAAAACCATAACAAACCCAAAACCAAAAAACCTTCTCCCTTCTCCCTTCTCCCTTCTCCCTTCTCCCTTCTCCCT
>TARA_R110000850_G_scaffold67769_5_pt1 | contig 54635 bp, 51 predicted proteins | sample TARA_R110000850 | Tara Oceans TARA_R110000850 (sample SAMEA4397586) | marine metagenome | biome: Polar Biome; feature: [SRF] surface water layer (ENVO:00010504); material: water (ENVO:00002006), including particulate matter (ENVO:01000060) such as... | depth 5 m
TCTCCCCGGCACGGCGCGCAGCATGCGGCGCATGGCGAAGATCACGGGCCGCAGCGACGACATGATGATCATCCGGGGCGTGAACGTGTTCCCGAGCCAGATCGAGGAGCACATCCTGTCGGTGCCCGCACTCGCGCCGCACTTCATGATCGAGCTGACCCGCCCGGACCGGATGGACATGGTGCGCCTCTCGGTCGAGGCGCGCGAGGACACCGACCAGAGCACTCACGCCGAACACGCCTACACGCTCGCTCACCGCATCAAGACCATGGTCGGCATCAGCGTGAAGATCGACATTCAACCCGCCGGGGCACTCCCGCGATCCCAGGGCAAGGCTGCGAGGGTCATCGACAAGCGGCCGAGGGGCTAGTTCTGCAACCGAGCCGCTTTGTTCTGCCGTGACTTAGTGGGCAACCTTTTGATGCGCTCGCGCATCATCATAACTTTCATGTTTTCTATGGATGTGGAACCCACGACCGCCGCGTACGATGGCATATTGAAGGATTCAAAAAGTCGAACTTGAACGACAAGCAAGTACATGTCGCGCAGAGGGTATTCGAACCACCTCAATATATGCGAGGCTTCGTTGCTAGATCGCGGAGCACGGGGATCGGGCTCGCCCATACATCCAACCAAATAGCTCACCGGCAAGTGTCCTGGAACTTGTCTGATAGTATTTGGAAGAAGAGCCTGAAACCCGTCAAGATTAATGCCTAGCTGCGCGACCGCAAAACTATGAGCAATTTTGGCTACCATTAGTGCAATCTGGTGGTCAGAGTTATCCGGCCACCCTATTTGCATCCCTCTCGCTCCCAGCCTTTTTACAATTTCCTGACCCATCTCAGTGTCGGCGCAGTGGACGTGCATTTTCCTAGCCGCTAAAGGGCGTTCTACGGCATCTTCTCCGGTGAATATTCCTGCCGGTTTGAACGCGCGCATAACCAGAAGTGTCGGATTATGACCTACTGGAACCTCTTCATTTACGATATTTTCCCCAACAACAAATTCAACTCCTACAGTTTTCGGACGCAGCTTAGGTCTTTTGCTGGGAAAGCCATAACGTGCACGTATTGGTCCAAACACACTCCTCAAAAGAGGTTGCTCAAACCTGTTGATGAGCGCTTCACATTGGCCGCAACTTGCTTCCGGTAAAACCAAATTCCCCCCGAGTGCCTCGGGAATAATGTGCTCGTCACCTAATCGCACACGATCACGCGAATAGGTAAGCGTCTTGCAGTATATGCAAACGCGTTGAGTTTCATAATAAAGTGACGGACGCCGTGAAGATGGGCGATAATCTGGATATCGCAATTTATTATGCCCACTCCAAATTTACATGCCCGCATATCCCTAAAAAACATATGACGTAAGATTGCGCCGATCAATACTCGTTGAGTAACGATTAATGGGGTTTGCGGCTATACGGCCGTAAGCGCGCCTTTACACATTTGCTCTTGAGAACCCGTTGCGAGGCCTGCGCCTACCGCCTAGACACGAGGGCTTCGGAACAACGAGACGAAAGGCGTACGCGTGGCCCGGACACAGGCGGCGGATTATGACGAGCGGCGGATGGCCGTGCTCGACAAGGCTGCCGAGCTTTACGCGCATTCGGGCTTTCACGGCTGCTCGATCGCCGACCTTGCCGCCGCGTGCGGCATGTCGAAGTCGCTGCTGTATCATTATTTCGCGTCCAAAGAGGACATCCTGTTCGAGATCATGGACGGGCACATCGGCGCGCTTGCCGAGGTGGCGGACGCGTATCGGGGCGAGGCCGATCCCGTCGCTCGGTTCGGCAAGCTGACGCACGGGTTCCTTGAGCTTTATGCCGACGCATCGGCGCGGCACCGCGTGCTGGTGAACGATCTCGACAAGCTTCCCGAGGAGCGGCGGCGCCACATCGTGGATACCGAGCGGATGCTTGTGGACCTTGTCGCGCACACCTTCGGCGAGATCGCGCCCGCGCTTTCCGAAAAGGACGCCCGCGTGCGCGCCATGCTCTATTTCGGCATGATCAACTGGTCTCACACATGGTTCCGCCCCACGGGCCGCTTTACCGTGGACGCACTCGCCGAGACGGTGATCGACCAGATGCTGGGCGGGTTGCGCTAACCGCGAGGCCCCCTTGTCATCAGAGCTGATGACAGACGCCGGCGCCCACCTCGTTTACACTGCGCCTCAAGGCCCGCGAACACAGCGCGGCACATGAGGAGGCTTACCCGTGGCAAAACCTTTCGCATCTTCGGCGGACACCGCCGAGAAGGTTGAAACGCTCGAAATCCTGGCGGACGGCGTTTACGCGCTAACCGCCGAGGGCGACCCCAATGTGGGCGCGATCGAGGGTGAGGATTTCGTTGTCGCCATCGAGGCGCGCGCGACGCCGGTCGCAGCGCGCGAATGGCTGGCGAAGCTGCGGCAGCACACCGACAAGCCGGTGAAATACCTGATCCTGACGCACTATCACGCGGTGCGCGTGCTCGGCGCAAGCGCCTTCGAGGCCGAGCATATCGTTGCGAGCGAGATGACGCGCAAGCTGATCGAGGAGCGCGGCAAGGAAGACTGGGCGAGCGAATTCGGCCGGATGCCGCGCCTGTTCAAGGAGCCGGATTCGGTGCCGGGGCTGACGTGGCCGACGCAGACCTTCACCGACACGTTCGAAATCGAACTCGGGGGAACACGCGGCAAGCTCGACCTCGCCTTCTGCGGGCGCGGGCACACGGCGGGCGACATCGTGGTGTGGCACGACAAATCGAAGACATTGTTCGCAGGCGACCTCGTGGAGGCGGAAGCCGCGCTCTACACGGGCGATGCCTTCCACATGGACTGGGCGGCGGGGACGCTCGACAAGGTGAAGGCCTATCGCGCCGAGAACCTGATCGGCGGGCGCGGGCGTGTTCCGCGCGGCCTTGCCGAGACCGACGCCGCGATCGAGCAGACGCGCGAATTCCTGAAGACCATGATCGACAAGGTCGGCACCGTGCACCGCGCGGGCGGCACGCTGAAGCAAGCATTCGAGGCGACGCACGAGGCGCTGTTCCCGAAATTCGGACGCTGGCCGATCTTCGAGCACTGCCTGCCCTTCGACGTGCAGCGGCTGTGGGACGAATTCGAGGGCATCGACTGGCCGCGCATCTGGACGATGGAGCGCGACCGCGAGGTTTGGGCGCAGCTTCAGGACTGACACCATGACGACAGCAATTCCGGTCCACCGCCCCATCGGCACATCGCCGGTGGGGACGGACGGCGAACACCTTGAAACACTCATCGTCGGCGCAGGCCCGGTGGGGCTTTCCATGGCGCTCGACCTCGCGCGGCGCGGGCGCAAGGTAACGGTGCTGAGCCGGCTGGACTTCATCGCGGCGGGCTCCAAAGGCATCTGCTATTCGAAGCGCAGCCTCGACATCTGGGACCGGCTGGGCGTGGGCCAGGCGATGGTGGACCGGGGCGTCGTGTGGAACCTCGGCAAGGTGTTCTGGGGCGAGAGCACGACACCGATCTATGAATTCGACCTGCTGCCGGTGAAGGACCAGCGGCGGCCTGCGTTCATCAACCTGCAGCAATATCATGTGGAAGCGATCCTGGTGGATGCGCTTCGTGCGTACCCCAACGTCGACATCCGCTGGGGGCACGAGGTGACCGCGCTCGATGCGCGCGCTGACGGCGTGAGCGTCACCGTGGAGGCGCCGGGCGGGCGCTATACTCTCAACACGGATTGGCTGATCGCGTGCGACGGCAACAAGTCCACCGTGCGCGGGCTCATGGGCCTCGATTTCGAAGGGCGCGTGTTCGAGGACAATTTCCTGATCGCCGACATCAAAATGAAGGGCGAGCACCCGGCCGAGCGCTGGTTCTGGTTCGACCCGCCGTTCAACCCCGGCCAATCCGCGCTGATGCACAAGCAGCCCGACGACGTGTGGCGGCTCGATTTCCAGCTCGGCTGGAACATCGACCGCGAGGCGGCGATGCGGCCCGAGAATGTCGAGCCGCTGGTGCGCGCGATGCTGGGCGACACGATCGAATTCGAGCGGGAATGGTACAGCGTTTACACCTTCCAGTGCCGCCGGATGCAGCGCTTCGTGCATGGGCGCGTGCTCTTCGCGGGGGACAGCGCGCACCTCGTGTCCCCATTCGGGGCGCGCGGCGCGAACGGGGGTCTAGCCGACGTCGACAACCTCGGCTGGAAGCTGGAACGCGTGTTGGAGGGCACGGCGCCCGAAAGCTTCCTTGAAAGCTACAACCATGAGGCGATCACGACCGCGGACGAGAATATCCTGAATTCGACGCGCTCGACCGATTTCCTGACGCCGAAATCCACCGCGAGCGCGGCCTACCGCGACGCGGTGCTGAGCCTCGCGGGCGAACATCCGTTCGCGCGGCCGTTCGTGAACAGCGGGCGGCTTTCGACGGCGGTGTCGTATCCCGCGAGCCCGCTTTCGACGCCCGATGAGGATGGAAATTGGGACGGCGTGGCGCCCGGCTCCCCCGCGCTCGATGCGCCGCACGGAGAGGACTGGCTGCTCGGCAAGCTCGGCGGCGGCTTCCGCCTGATCGCGAACGGCTGGAAGGGCGAGGCGCCCGTGCCGGTGATCGATGTTGAGGGCGAGGCGCTGATCGTGGACCGCTACGATCTTGCACCGGGAAGCGCCTGCCTGATCCGGCCCGACCAGTATGTCGCCGCGCGCTGGCGCACGCCCACGCCGCAGAAGATCAGCGCCGCGATCGCACGCGCCGAAGGAGCCGCCGCATGAGCCTTGAAACGAAGCCGAACGTCGCGCGGCCCGACGATATCTACGAGGCGCTGATCGCCGCGCAGGCGGGCATGAACGAGGCGGAAAGCCTGCACTTCTCGGCGCGGCTCATCCTGCTGCTCATCAACCAGATCGGCAATGACGCGCTGGTGAAGGACGCGATCGCGGCGGCTAGAGAGCCAGCTCCGACTCCGGCAGCGGGATCGGATCGGCGAGGGTAACGGTATCGAGGACGCGCGCGGTTTCGTCGCGCACCATCACCATCAGGCGGTGCAGGCGGCATTCCTCCTGCGTGACGCAGTTCTCGCAGGGCTTGTAGTCGAAACGGCTGGCGCAGGGTACGAGCGCCACCGAACCGCGCGTCAGGCGAACGATATCGCCGTAGCGCACGTCAACCGGTGGCACCGCGAGCCAGTAGCCGCCATCCGGGCCGCGCTTGGTGCCGACGATCCCGAGCCGGCTGAGCTCCGACAGGATCACGGTGAGGAACTTTTTCGGGATGTTCTGCGCGTCTGCAATGTCGACGAGCCGGATCGGCCCCTCGCCATAATGATCGGCGAGGTGCTGGAGCGCGCGAATTGTATACCGCGTCCGTTGAGAAAGCATGGTTCCCCCTATGATGCCGCAATAAGGCAATGCCGTGGCAGAGGGCAATTGACATGCTCGCGCCGCCTGCGTCTTGTCTCCCGCCATGCGGATCTTGCTGATCGAGGACGACGCGCGGGTCGCCGCCTTTGTGATGAAAGGCCTCTGTGAGGCGGGCCACATCGCCGAACATATCGCCGACGGGCGCGAGGGCCTCTACCGCGTGGCGGGCGAGGCCTATGACGTCGTGATCCTCGACCGGATGCTGCCCGGCGTCGACGGGCTCACCATCCTGCAGACGATGCGCGCCTCGGGAAACCGCACGCCGGTGATCATCCTCTCCGCACTCGGCGAGGTGGACGAGCGTGTGCGGGGGCTTCGCGCCGGATCGGACGATTATCTGACGAAACCGTTCGCGATGTCGGAACTGCTCGCGCGGATCGATGCGCTGGGGCGGCGGCCCACGGCAACGCCTTCAAAATCGACGCTCGTCGTCGCCGACCTTGAAATCGACCTCCTCTCGCGCACCGTGGCGCGGGGCGGCAAGCGCATCCCAATGAGCACGCTCGAGTTCCGGCTGCTCGAATACATGGCGCGGCACGCCGGGCATGTGCTCACCCGCACGATGATCCTGGAGGCGGTTTGGGACTATAATTTCGATCCCCAAACCAACATCGTCGACCAGCATGTCAGCCACCTGCGCCAGAAGATCGACAAGGGTTTCGACCCGCCGCTGATCGAAACCGTGCGCGGGGCGGGTTACAGCCTGCGGCGGCCTTAAGCTATGCAGCGCCCAACCTTCCACTTCACGCGCGGCATGACGTTCCGCCTCGCGCTCGCGTACAGCGCGTGGTTCGTGGTGTCGTACGCGGCGATGGGGGCGATCGCGTGGTGGATGTTCGTGACCGCGCCGCTTGCCGAGGTGCGGGCAACCGTTCTTGCCGAGGTGCGCACGCTCTCCGCTCTCCACGAAAAGCATGGCGTCGACGCGCTGGTCGATGCGCTCGACGTCCGCCGAGAGGGACCCTCCAGACGGCGAGCGTTTCACGCCCTTGTCGCGCCCGATGGCGATTGGATCACGGCCAACATGCCCGCGCCGCCACCGCTCGTTCAAAGCCCTTGGTTCCGCTTCGAGTTCGAAACTTTCGACGGCGGCATCGCCAGGGAAAACGAGGCCTACACCTATGAACGGCGCTTCGCCGACGGCACCCGCCTGCTGATCGCCCGCGACACTGAGGATGTCGACGAACGCGAGGAGCTGATCGGGCAGGCGATCGGCTGGGGCACCGCCGTGGCGCTGGCGCTGGGACTGATCGGCGGCGTGCTGACGAGCCGCGCGGTCGGCCGCCGCATCGATGCCATCGCGGGAACGGCGGAGCGCGTGATGGCGGGCGACCTCACCGGACGCGTGGCGCTTCGCGGCACGGGCGACGACTTCGATCACCTCGCCGAAACGCTGAACGCGATGCTGGACCGGATCGAGAACCTGATCCAGTCCGTCGCGCGGGTTTCGGACAGCATCGCGCACGAACTCCGCACGCCGCTCGCCCGGATTCGCGCGGATCTGGAGGAGCTGGACAGCGCAGACGATGCGGCGACCCGGAAAGCGCTGATCGCGCAGGCGAACGAAAGCGCCGCGCGCCTGCAATCGACATTCGACGCGCTGCTGCGCATCGCGCGCATCGAGGCCGGGCGTCACACGCTTGCGGCGGACAGTGTCAATCTTTCGGCGCTCGTCAGCGACGCCGCCGAACTCTATGCCCCCGCCGCCGAAGCCGGGCGCCTGCAACTCGATAGCGCCGTGGAGCCCGGAATCCGGGTTTGGGGAGACCGCGACCTGCTGTTCCAGGCCGTGACCAATCTGATCGACAATGCCGCGAAATACACGCCGGCCGGAGGTAGCGTGCGTGTCGCGCTCACTCGCGACGGAGCCGGCGCACAGATCAGCGTGGCGGACACCGGTCCGGGCGTCGATGCCGCTGACCTGCCGCGTATCACCGAGCGCTTCTTCCGCGCGCCCGCGCAGGCCGCCGCCGCCGGGCAGGGTCTTGGTCTCGCGCTCGTGGAAGCCGTGGCGCGTTGCCATCGTGCCGAGCTTGGATTCAGGAACCAGAACCCCGGTCTCACCGCGACATTGCGTCTGCCGCTCGCCAACTGAGCCTGCGCGCGGCGCGCGCAATCTGAACATGGACATATCCAAATGTTCGGCCGACACGGCCGCAATCTCTGCCGCGCAGGGGGTCTCCGTAGTTTTCGGAGACCGACATGCAGAGTGCAAGCGCCCTTCGCCGCGTGGAAACCGACACGTGGCTGCCGCTGCGCGCTTCCGTGCCCGTGCGACACAGCAGTGCGCCGGGCAAGGCTGCGGTTCACGTGGCGATCCTGGTTTATGATCTTCGCGCGAGCGGCGTGGTTCGCAACGCGCTTCGGATCGCACGTGCCGCGGCGGCCGCGGGACTTGCCGCCGAATTGTGGGTCGTGCGCAGCACCGGCGCCTTCGCGCAGGATACCGGGGGCATCCCCGTGCGCGTGATCGCAAACGGCAGGCCGCGTCTATCGCGCGCCGTCGACAGCATCGTCACGCTTCCCGCGCTCGCAGCGACAATTCGCCGGCTGCGGCCCGCGGTGCTGCTCTCTGCGGGTAACCACATGCACGCCTTCGCCTGCGCGGCGCATCGGTTTTCCGGCACATCTGAGACGCAGCTTATCGGCCGGGCGAGCAATGCACTCGCCGCCGCCACGCCGCCGAAGCGCACGGGGCCAGCTGCGCGGCTGATCCGGCGAAGCGCCGCCGCGCTCGAACGCGCGCAGTTCAGCATGATGGACCGGGTGATCGCGGTGTCGCACGAGCTGGGAGACGACCTGCAGCGGCACGGCGTGTCACCCGCGCGGCTTGCCGTGATCCCGAACGGAGTCGATGTCGATGCGATCGGACGCGCCGCAGAGGCGCCTATCGACCATCCGTGGTTCGCAGATGACGTGCCGCCAGTGGTGATTGCGGTCGGCCGGCTGAGCCCGCAAAAGGATTTCGCGACACTGATCCGTGCCTTCGCCGCCGCGCGGCAGGTGCGCCCGATGCGGCTCGTCATCCTCGGCGACGGCCCCGCCGCAGAGCGTGCCCGGCTGACGGCACTTGCCGGAACGCTCGGCGTCGGCGGCGATCTCTGGCTCGGCGGCTATCAGGCGAACCCGCACGCCTTCGTTGCGCGCGCAGCGCTTTCGGTGCTCTCGTCGCGCTGGGAAGGCGCGAGCAACGTGCTGATCGAAGCGCTTGCCTGCGGCACACCGGTTGTCGCCACCGCCTGCCCCACCGGTGTGCGCGAGGTGCTCACCGAACCCTGCGGCAGCCTGGTTCCAGTGGGCGATGACGCCGCGATGGCGCGGGCCATGCTGGCCCGGCTCTCCATGCCGCGCGGCACTGCGGCGTGCCGGGCGCGTGCCGCCGATTTCAGCCTGCGCACGATGATGGATGGATACGCCGAATATCTGCACGCTGCGGTTCTGGAGCGGGCGCAATGAAGCCCGAATATTCGAAGCAGTTCTACACGCGGCGTGCCGATCGCGCCGCGCGCTCCGCGCAGGCACTGGTGCCGCTCGTCGTCGACCTGATCGGCCCCTCGTCGGTGGTCGACATCGGCTGCGGCGACGGCATCTGGCTGAACGGTTTCCGCGCCGAGGGCGTGGAGACGGCGATCGGCCTTGACGGTCCATGGGTGCCCGCGCAAAGCCTGCGCATCGACGAGGCATCGTTCGTGCGTTTCGACCTCGGCAATGCACCGCTGCCGTTTCGGCCACCGCTGCCGCAAGCGCGCTTCGACCTCGCCATGTCGTTCGAGGTCGCCGAGCATCTCGACGAAACGCGCGCCGACGCCTTCGCGGACCTGATGGCTTCGCTTTCGGACACGCTGCTGATCTCCGCCGCCGCGCCGCATCAGGGCGGCACCGGGCATGTCAACGAGCGCTGGCCCGATTACTGGGCGGAAAAATTCCGCGCGCGCGGCTACCGGCCGTTCGATTTCCTGCGCTACGCGCTGTGGACTGACGCGCGCATCGCGCCCTGGTACCGGCAGAATCTGATCGGCTATTTCCGCGAGATCCCGGAGGCCGTGCAACGCTTCGGCGAGGCGTCGCTGCGCGGCCTGCTCGAACGGCCGCTACCGCTCTCCCACCCCGGCGTCCATGCCTACAAGCTCGGCAAGCTGCGCGGCTGGTTAACGCACCCGATTGCCACCGGCCTTGCGGAGTATCGCCGCCGCCGCGAATGATCTTCAGCGCAGGCCGCGTTTCGGCCCGCGCGCCAGGAACACCGAAACGCCGATGCCGCAGAGGATGAGCGCCATGCCCGCGAAATAACGCGTGCCGAGGGGTTCGCCGAGGAGGGCCGCCGCAAGCAGTGCCCCGAACACAGGCATCAGCGTGATCGACTGCCCTGCCTTCGCGGCCCCGATCATGCCCACCGCCGCGTTGAACAGGAAATAGGCGGCGAGCGAAGGGAACAGCGCGACATAAATGAACGCGCCGACGATCTCGGGCCGCCAATCGATGGCCGGCGCGTGCCGCCATTCGAGCATCGCGAGCGGCAGCATCGCAGCGACCCCGATGGCGAAGGTGACGGCGAGAAACGACAGGGCGTGCACATCGGGGCGAAGCCGCAAAAGGCTGGTGTAGATCGCCCACGCGACCACCCCCGCGAGAACGAGCGCATCGCCGCGCCCGAAGTGAAGGCGGAGCACCGAGGCGAAATCCGGGAACAGCACGACGCCGACGCCGAGGATCGAAAGCACGACGCCCACGACCTGCCACGCCGGCGCGCGCACCCGGAAGGCAAGCGCATCGATGATCAGCACGAGCGCCGGGATCGCGGCCTGCAAAAGGAGGCCGTTGGTCGCGGTCGTGTATCGCAGCCCCGAATACATGAACGCGTTGAACGCGCTGACCCCGACGAGCCCGAGGAACAGCACCGGGCGCCAGTGCCGCAGCAGCACCTCTCTATCCGCCGCGACATGGCGCAGCGCAAACGGCGCAAGCACAAGAAACGCGCCGAGCCAACGCCCGAAGGCCAGCGTGAACGGCAGGACATCGCCCCGCACTGCGCGCCCGACAATGGCGTTCCCCGACCAGAACAGCATGACAAGCACAAGCATCGCGTAAGCCCGAAGCTCGGCGCTACGGGCCGGCGTCATTCGTGGCGGAGCGCGTCGATGGGGTTGAGCGACGCCGCGCGCCGTGCCGGGAAATAACCGAAGACCACGCCGATTGCCGCCGAGAACATGAAGGCCAGCATATTGATCTTCAGGTCGAAGATGAAGGGCACCTGCATCAAGGGCGCGATCGCGAGCGACGCGAGCAGCGCGATGACGAGGCCGATGAGCCCGCCGAGGCACGACAGCACCACGGCTTCGACGAGGAACTGCAGCAGCACCTCGCGCGCCACCGCGCCGATGGCGAGACGGATGCCGATCTCGCGCGTGCGCTCCGTGACCGACACCAGCATGATGTTCATGATGCCGATGCCGCCGACGAGCAGCGAGATCGCGGCGACCGCGCCGACGATCTGCGTGAGGATCGTGGTGGTGCCGGTCAGCGTGTCCGAAATCTGCTTGGTGTCGAAAACGTTGAAGTTATCGGCATCCCCCGGCTTGATCTTGCGCCGTTCCCGCATCAGGTCTTCGAGCGAGGCCTGCACGGTCTGGGTATCATAGGCGTCGTCGACCGCGACCATGATCTGGCCGATGTCGCGGTTGCCCGTGAACCGCCGCTGCACGAACTTGATCGGCATGACGACGACATCGTCCTGATCCTGGCCGAAGCCGCCCTGCCCGCGCGTGCCGAGCACGCCGATCACCTGACACGACACGCCCTTGATCCGGAAGCGCTTGCCCAGCGGATCGGTCTGCCGGAACAGGTTGTTCTTCAGTGTGTTACCGATGATGCAGACGGGCTTACCCGCCTGCTCCTCCTCCGGCATGAACAGGCGGCCACCCGCGAGCGGCCACTGCTGCGCCTCGAAATAGGAGGCGGAGGTGCCGTTCACGGTCGTGTTCCAGTTGTTGCCTTCGTAGATCGCGGTGCCCGAGCTTTGCGCCATCGGCGCGACGGCACGCACGCCGGTGAGCTGGCTTGCGATCGCCGTGACATCCTCGGGCTTGAAATCGGGCGGGCGCGGCCCGCCGCCACCGCGGCCGAAGCCCTGACCGGGGCGAAGCTGCAGGATGTTCGCGCCGAGACTGGCGATCTGCTCGCGCACAGCGGCGGTCGCCCCGTTGCCGAGCGTCGTCATGGTGACGACGGCGGCGACGCCGATGATGATGCCGAGCGTGGTGAGGAACGAGCGCAATTTGTGGCGCATGATGGCGCGGAAGGCGAGCGTGATCGTGGTGCCGAGCATCGGTTACACCCCCGCCTTTCCGGTGTTCTCGACGCGCTCGACGAGGCCGTCGCGGAAATGCACGATCGTGCGCGCATACGCCGCCATGTCGGGCTCGTGCGTCACCATCAGCACGGTGATGCCGCTGCGGTTCAAATCGGTGAGCAGCTCCATGATCTCGAACGACCGCTCCGTATCGAGGTTGCCGGTCGGTTCGTCGGCGAGCAACACGTCGGGGCTCGTGACGATTGCGCGGGCGATCGCGACGCGCTGCTGCTGGCCGCCCGAAAGCTCGGCGGGCGTGTGATCCCACCACGGCTTGAGGCCCACCTTGTCGAGCGCCTCCATGCCGCGTTCGTAGCGTGTCCGCCGGTCCTCGCCGCGATAAAGCAGCGGCAGCTCGACGTTTTCGAGCGCGGTGGTGCGCGACAGCAGGTTGAAGCCCTGGAACACGAAGCCGAAATAGCGGCGGCGGAGCAGCGCGCGCTGATCGCGGTCCAGCATTTCGACGTGGTGCCCCCGAAACAAGTACTCGCCGCTCGTCGGCACATCGAGGCAGCCGAGGATGTTCATCGCGGTCGACTTGCCCGACCCCGACGGACCCATCACCGCGACGAAATCACCGCGCGTGATATCGAGATCGATGCTTTTCAGCGCCTGAAAGGCGGTCGCGCCGGTGCCGTAGGTCTTGCTGATCCCGCGCAGGCGGATGATCGGATCATCGGCCATTGCCGGCCTTTTCCGCCGAACGCCGGTTGCCGCGCGCAGGCGGCGCTTCCTGCCCGGCGACGAGTTGGCCGACGATGACCTTCATGCCTTGCTTGACGTCGCCGCTCAGGATCGCGGTGTTGGTGCCGTCGCTGTCGCCGACGACGACCTCGACCATCTTGGGCTGGCCGTCAGCATCAACGACATACACCGTCTGCGTGCTGCCCGCGCCGAAGCCCACCGACTTCTGTGCATTGCCGCCGCGCCGCGGGCGCATGACGAGCTGGCTGGTAAAGCCGCCGCCCTGCGACGCCCCCGACTGCGTCGACGGGTTGAAGCGCAGCGCAGCGTTCGGCACCAGCAGCACGTTTTCCACGCGGCTCGCGACGATATCCGCTGTCGCGGTCATGCCCGGGCGAAGCGTCTCGTCGCGGTTGTCGACGTTCAAGACCGCCGTGTAGGCGACGACGGCGGCCGTGCTGCTCGACGATGCGGACGAACTGCTGCTGCTGCTCGAACTGGCGTTCGAGCCGACGTTGACCCGCGTGACCTTCGCGGGAAAGCTGCGGCCGGGGAAGGCATCGACGCTGAAGTTCGCGCTCTGGCCGTCTTTCACCTGGCCGACGTCCGCCTCGTCCACCGAGACCTCGACCTCCATCTGCTTCAGATCCTCGGCGATGGTGAACAGCACCGGCGCGTTGAACGAGGCGGCCACCGTCTGACCGGGCTCGATATCGCGCGAGAGCACGACGCCCGTGACCGGGGAAACGATGCGCGCCTTCGAAAGATTGGTCTGCGACGACGAGAGCTGAGCCTTCGCGACCAGCACCTGCGCCTCTGCCGCGCGCAGGCTGGCGACGGCCTGACTGTGGCTCGCGCGCGCCGTGTCGAGCTCGGTCTTCGACGGGACGCGGCCACCCGAAAGGCGGAAGACCTCCTCCTGCCGATCGAGCGTCGCCTTAGCGAGCGCAGCGCTCGCCTTCGCCTGCGCGACGCTCGCTTCGGCTGATGCAACCTGCGCGCGCGACTGGGTGACCGTATCCTGGAGCCGCGAAGGATCAAGCTCGGCAAGCTGCTGGCCGCGCGTGACCCGGTCGTTTACGTCGACGAACACCTTGGTGATGAGACCCGACTGTTCGGAACCGACATCGACCTGATTGATCGGCTTCAGATTGCCCGTCGCCGAGACGGTGACGGTAAGGTCGCCGCGCTCAACGGGGCGCGTGTCGTATTGCGGCGCATCGTCGGAGAGGAAGCTGCGCACGACAATGACGAACAGGATCAGCGCCGCGGCGACGGCCGCATAGATCGCCCACTTGCGCCACGGCTTTTCCGGCTGCGCGCCGAGGAAATCATCGAGCGTCTGGGTGTTGGTGTCGTTCATTCGGGCTGCCATCCGTCAATCGGGTTCATTGTCTGCCATCCGCCGCCGAGCGCGCTGTAAAGCTGCGCCGCCGCGAACACTTCGTCGGCGTCCGCGTCGGCGAGGCCCTGCCGCGCCGACAGCAGCGACTGTTCGGCGCTGAGCAGCGTCCGGAAATCGGTGAGGCCTGCCTGATACTGGCTGCGCGCCAGAATGGCGCTGTTGTTCGCCGCATCATAAGCGTCGGTGAACTGCACCTGCCGTTCGCGCGCAGCGCGGAGCGCGACGAGCGCGTTTTCCACATCTTCAAGCGCACCGAGCACCGATGACTTGTAAGCCGCGAACGCGCCTTCCGCCGCCGCTTCCTGCGCGCGGACACGCGATGCCGTCGCGCCGCCATCGAAAATCAGCTGGCCGATCGAAGCGAACAGGCCGCCCGTGATGACGTCACCGAGACCGCCAAGCGAAAGCGCGCTGGTGCCGACGTCGCCGCTGATGCGGAGCGACGGGTAAAGCGCGGACTCCGCGACGCCGATGCGCGCAGTGGCGGCCGCGAGCACGCGTTCGGCCTGCCGCACATCGGGCCGCTGGCGCAGCGTATCGGCAGGAATGCCCACGGTGATCGCATCAGGCGCATCCGGGATCGGCGCGGCGGTCTCCAGCGCGCGCGTCGCCTCGCCTGGCGCATCACCGGTGAGCACCGCGATGCGGTTGAGCGAGCCTGCGAGGCTCTGTTCGATCGAGGGGATCGAGGCGCGGTTCTGCGCAAGCTGCGCACGCGCCTGTTCCTCGTCGAGCGACGAGACAAGACCCGCCTGCACGCGCCACCGCGCGATATCATAATTGTCCTCGACCGTTTTCAGCGTGTCGCGTGCGATACGCAGCCGCTCCTGCGCGAGGCGCGCGGTGACATAGTTGCTGACGGTTTCCGCGACGATCGCCGCGCGCACGTTCGCAAGGCTGTAGCCTGCGGATTGAAGATCCGCGCGCGAGGCTTCCACCGAACGGCGGGTGCCGCCGAACAGATCGATCTCCCACGACGCGTCGGCGCCGAGCGAGTAGCTGCTGCTGTCGGGCGAACCTTCACGGAAGTTGCGCCCGCCGCTGCCCGAAGCGCTGACCGACGGCAGGAAACCCGCCTGCGACTGCCGAAGCGATTCGCGCGCCTGACGAAGCCGCGACACCGCCTGCGCGATATCGAGATTGCTTTCCACGGCGCGCGCGACGAGTCCGTCGAGCACCGGATCATTGTAGACGCGCCACCATTCGGCAAGCGCGGCATCGCCCTCGGGCGCGGCACTGCCGTCGCTCCATGCCACAGGCACGCCGAGCGCGGTGGGGACAGGCGCCCGATAGTCCGGCCCGGCCGCACACGCGGCGAGCGCCAGCCCGGAAAGCAAGGGAAACAGCTTCTTCACGCGCACCTTTTCGATATTCAGCGGCAACGGAGCATCGCCACAAACGCCATACGTGCGACGTACAGCGTATTCCCTGCAGCCCACATGAATATATTGAAGAAATTTCCGAAAAGGCGGCCGCCCCGTTTCACGGCAGGTAGTGGCGAAGCATTACGTCTCGGCAATGCTCGGCGAGCGCCTTGCGCGTTTCGAAAGCGGAAGGCGCGACCGGCTCGTGGAAATGGAGAACGACACTGGCGCGCTGGCGGGCAAGCGCGAGCGCATTGGGCAGCATGTCCTCGTCACCGATCCACGCGATCGCATCAAGCGCCGCCGGATCGAGCGGCGCGCCGCCGGGTGCGGTGTAGCGGATGGTGACGGGCTGCACGGCAACGGCCGCGTCCGCCGCCGCGAATAGGCTGCTGCGGAACGGCAGCAGCCCACGCCCGTCGGACGTCGTGCCTTCCGGGAACATCAGCACGCGCCGCCCGGCGATGAGCCGCTGCCGGATCGCCTCCATCTGGCTGCCCGCCTGCGAACGCCGCTCGCGCTCGACGAAGATCGTGCCGGTGCGCCCGGCGAGCGCGCCGATGCCGGGATAGGCCGCGACATCCGCCTTCGCGACGAAATCCGTATCCACCACCGCCCCGACGCTGATGATATCCGCCCAGCTGATGTGGTTGGCGACGAACATCGTGCCCGCCGCACCCGGGGTTCCGAGCACCTGCGGGCGAAGGCCAAAGCCCGCCGCGATCGTGCGGTGGAAGCGGCGTTCGAGCGCCTTTGCGGGAAGGCTCGCGGGCGGCATCAGGAGCCAGGGCGGGACGAGCATGGCAGCACTCGCAAGACCGAGCGCGGCGCGCGAGCGCCCGAAGAAGCGGTGGCTCATATCATCCCGGTGTATCGCGCTTCGGCCTCGGCCATGTAGTCGCGGGTGATCGGCAGCGCATCGCGGCACCGGGTGAGCTGAATCTGGAAGTTGGCATGCCCGTCGTGGCGGAAGGCACCGCGCGCGGCCGCAAGATAGAAGGTCCACATGCGGTAGAAACGCTCATCATAGAGCGCCACGATCTCCGCCTTCGCGGCTGCCGTGCGGCGCAGCCATTCGTCCAGCGTCTTCGCGTAGTGGAGCCGCAGCACTTCGATATCGGTGATCCACAGCATTTCGCGCTCGATGACGGGCACGATTTCCGACAGCGCGGGCGAATAGCCGCCGGGGAAGATGTATTTCGCCGTGAACGCGTCGGTCGCGCCCGGACCGTCCGCCCGTCCGATCGTGTGGAGCAGCGCCACACCGTCCTCGGCAAGCAATTCACGAACGCGGCGGAAGAACGTGCGATAGTTCGGTAGGCCCACGTGTTCGAACATGCCGACGGACACGATCCGATCGAACGGGCCCTCCACATCGCGGTAATCGATCAGTTCGAAACACACGCGGTCTGCTACGCCGGCCTCCTCAGCGCGGCGGCGGGCAACCTTGAGCTGCTCTTCCGACAGCGTGACGCCGAGCACATCCACATCGGCGACCCGGTTCAGATAGAGCGCCATGCCGCCCCAGCCGCAGCCGATGTCGAGCACCTTCTGCCCCGGCTTCAGCGCCAGTTTCGCAGCGATGTGCGCCTTCTTGTCGACCTGTGCCTGTTCGAGCGTCGTGTCGTCCGAGCGGTAGTAGGCGCAGCTGTATTGCCGGTCCGCATCGAGGAAGAGGTCGTAGAGACGGTCCGAAAGGTCGTAGTGGTGCGCGACGTTCCGCTTCGCGGCGCGGCGGTAGTTCAGCTGATAGAGATAGGCGCCGATGCTCTGCGCGCGGCGGGTTTCGCTGCGGATATTATTGTCATCCGACCAGCGCGCGTTCATCGCCACGAGCTCGAGAAGCTCTGAAATGCCGCCTTCGGTAAACTGAAGCCGCCCGTCCATGAAGGCTTCGCCAGCGCCGATCGCCGGGTTCATCGCGATGCGCAGCGGCGTGCGCGCATCCGTGAAATGCAGGGATACCGGCGCCAACGCGGGATGCGGCCTGCCGTAGCGGCGGACACGCCGATCCGAGGTGGTGACTGTGAGCTCGCCGTCGCGAACAAGACGCTTCAGCATACGATCCAGCAGCAGCATGGCGCGACCCTAATCAAGAACTTGGGCCATGCAAATCCCCGTTAACCCTCTCGCCGGAACGCGGGTTTGAAACGCTTCGTCGCAGGCGAGTGGATGCGACGAAGCGAAGTCGTCAGGGACACACTCGTGATTGGGGCCGATCTCATTCAGATTCGCGGACGCTGGATCCGCGCAGCGGCTGCGGCAGCCACGGCGCTTGCGCTGTGCGCCTTTGCCGAAGCTTCGGCGCCCGCCCCGCTCTCCGACGAACTTTCCGCGACCCTTGACGCCGAAGACGCGGTTTTCGCGAGCGAAGCGGAACTGCAGCTGCTCGGCTCCGGCCGCGCCAGCTATTACGCAGACAAGTTCGACGGCCGCCGCACCGCGAGCGGCGAAATCTTCGACCAGGACGCATTGACCGCCGCGCACCGCACCCTGCCGATGGGCAGCCTGGTGAAGGTGACCTGCGAAAAGACCGGCCGCAGCGTGACCGTACGTGTCAACGACCGCGGCCCCTTCACCGGCAGCCGCGTGATCGACGTCTCGAAAGCGGCGGCCCGCGAACTCGGTATGCTGAACGCCGGGCTCACCGACGTGACGCTGGAACTGCTTCCCACCGCCTGACGCTCAGGCCAGCGCGGCCTGCTTTTCCGCTGCGATCCGATCAAGCTCCGCGCGGGACAACTTCTCGCTTTCGCTTTTCAGCTGGCCGCAGGCAGCCATGATGTCGCGCCCGCGCGGCGTGCGAACCGGCGCCGAAATGCCCGCCTTGAAGATGATGTCTGAAAAGCGCGCGATACGATCGTCGTCGCTGCATTCGTAAGCCACGCCCGGCCACGGGTTGAACGGGATGAGGTTCACCTTCGCTGGCAGCTTGTACTTGCGGATGAGGCGCACGAGTTCGTGCGCATCCTCGTCCGAATCGTTCTTGTCCTTCAACATCACGTACTCGAACGTGATGCGACGGGCGTTGTTGGCACCGGGATACGCGGCGCACGCCCTCAAAAGCTCCTCGATGCCGTACTTGCGGTTGATCGGCACGATCTCGTCGCGCACGTCCTTCGTCACGGCATGAAGCGAGACGGCGAGGTTGACACCGATCTCGGCGCCCGCGCGCGCCATCATGGGCACGACGCCGCTTGTCGAAAGCGTGATGCGGCGGCGGCTGAGCGCGAGGCCCGTTTCGTCCATGACGATGCCGAGGCCCTTGGAAACATTATCGAAATTATAAAGAGGCTCGCCCATCCCCATCATCACGATGTTGGAAAGCATCCGCGCTTCGCCGGTCAGATCCTCGCCCGGCTGCGGCCATTCGCCGAGCGCGTCGCGCGCGAGCATCACCTGCCCGACGATCTCGCCGGCCGTGAGATTGCGGACGAGCTTCATCGTGCCGGTGTGGCAGAAACGGCAGTTGAGCGTGCAGCCGACCTGGCTCGACACGCAGAGCGTGCCGCGATCCGCATCCGGGATGAACACCATCTCGTATTCGTTGCCGTCGTCAGTCTTCAGCAGCCATTTGCGCGTGCCGTCGGTCGAGACCTGCTGCAGCGTCACTTCGGGGCGGCCGACGACGAAGCGCTCGGCGAGAAGCGCGCGCGTCTCCTTCGCGATGTCAGTCATGCCCGCAAAATCGGTCAGGCCGCGGTGGTAGATCCAGTGCCACACCTGCTTGGCGCGCAGCTTGGCCTGCTTTTCGGGAACGCCCGCCGCGACCAGCGCCGCTGCCATTTCGGCCTTGTTCAGGCCGACGAGATCGACACGTCCGTCCTCACGCGCAGTGGGTGCGCGCGGCACGGGGACGGGATCGGCCCCGCCGGGAATCGTCATGGCTGCAGTCGGCATGGCGCGCCATGTAAGGCTTTTCGGGCGTTTTGCCTAGAAGCCCTTCGATTTCCCGTCGACGCTGCCGTGACCGACATGGATCGGCTCCTCACGACCGGCTTCGATACGGAACACCGTGCCTTGCGGCGCGTCCTGTGCGAGCGGCACGCAGCCGGGATCGAACGGCGTGCCGCCGACAAGCGCGCCGCGCAGGACGCGGGCGGTGACGCCGTGGCTGATGACGAGCGCGGGGCGTGCAGGGTCAAGGTCCGCGATCCAGCTTGCAAGGCGCCGCGCGATATCGGGATACCATTCGCCGTTCGGCGGCTTCCTGAGGAACACGCGGCGGTCCGGGCAAACGATCGGCCCGGATTCGGCGACGATCTCCTGATAGCTGCGCCCTTCCCAGTCGCCGACGTCGATCTCGAGCAGCCGGTCGTCGGCACGGATATCGAAGAAATCGCGCTCCAGATGCTCGGCGATGATCGCCGCGGTCTGCATCGTGCGGCCCGATCGCGAGGCCCAGAGATCGATATCGGGCTTCGGGCCGAGGATGTCGCGAAGCGCGCGGCCCATGTCCTCCGCCTGCCGGATGCCGTTGCGGGTGAGCGGGGTGTGGCCCATGTGCCCCTGCATCCGGGCGGCGGCGTTGAACACGGTTTCCGCGTGGCGGGCGAGATAGAGCGTGGGTGTCGCGAGGGTCATGGCGCCGCGCTTATGCAAAGATTTTTACAGAAAACCTACTCTTTCCTAAGCGAAGCGCGTGCGCTAGCAGGGCGACATTCTTTGCTGCAGCGCGGGAGATGCCCCTTGGCGAACAAGCTTTACGACGACGCGGTGAGCGCCCTTGATGGCCTGCTTTTCGACGGAATGACGGTGATGTCCGGCGGCTTCGGCCTGTGCGGCATTCCGGAAAACCTGATCGCGGCGCTGCGCGATTCGGGCACGAAGGGCCTCACATTCATCTCCAACAACGCCGGCGTCGACGATTTCGGGCTCGGCCTGCTGCTGAAGACACACCAGGTCGCCAAGATGATCTCCTCCTACGTGGGTGAGAACAAGGAGTTCGAGCGCCAGTATCTTTCGGGCGAGCTTCAGCTCGAATTCAACCCGCAGGGGACGCTTGCCGAGCGCATTCGCGCGGGCGGGGCGGGCATCCCGGGCTTTTACACCAAGACGGGCGTCGGCACGCTCGTTGCGGAGGGCAAGGAGCACAAGGAGTTCGGCGGCGAGACCTATATTCTCGAAACCGGCCTCGTCGCGGACGTTTCCATCGTGAAGGCGTGGAAGGCGGACCCTTACGGCAACCTCGTGTTCCGCAAGACCGCGCGCAACTTCAACCCGATGATGGCGACCGCAGGCAAGGTGACGGTTGCCGAGGTGGAAGAGCTTGTCGGCCCCGGCGAGCTCGACCCCGACCACATCCACACGCCGGGCATTTTCGTGCAGCGGCTGTTCGTCGGCAAGACCTACGAAAAGCGCATCGAACAGCGCACCGTGAGGCAGGCGGCGTGAACCGCCTCGCAGCGGTCTGCCTGATGGCGGCGCTGCATGGCTGCGCGGCAACGGGCGTGCCGCGCACGACGCAGCCGCTCGCGTGGACGCTGGGCTCGGCGGAAGCGAGCGCGATCACAACGCAGACGTACCGCGCGCTGGTGCGCTCGGTGCAGGCGCGGCTGCCGGTCGCGGCGGGTACGCCTTCCGCGATCCTCGGTGTGGACGGAACACCGCTGCCCTGCACGGCGGAAACAGTGCAGCGCCCGGCCGCCGTGTTCGACGTGGACGAAACGCTGATCTGGAATGTCGGCCACGCGTATTATGAAGCGCGCGGCGATGCGCCGTTCGACGAGAAAGCCTGGGGCGCGTGGGAACGCGAAGGCGCCGAAAAGGCCGTGGCGGTCCCCGGCGCGAAGGCCGCGCTTGATGCGCTGCGCGCGATGGGTGTGACGCCGGTGTTCAACACCAACCGCAACGCCGAAAACGCCAAGCATACCGAAGCCGCGCTCACGCACACGGGCCTGGGCCCGGCCGTCCACGGGGAAACGCTGTTCCTGAAGGGCGACGTCGACGGTAAATCCGGCAAGGACGGTCGCCGCGCCGAGATCGCCAAGCGCTTCTGCGTGCTCGCGCTCGCGGGCGATCAGAACGGCGACTTCGCCGACGACATCGACCACGGTCCTGCCGGCAAACGCCCGATGGCGGAGCGGCGCGACATCGCCGCCGCGCGGCATGGCGCGCACTGGGGCGCGGACTGGTTCGTGTTCCCCAATCCCCTTTACGGCGGCTGGAACAACCCGCCGATGAACCGCGACGACGTCGTCGCGCCCGACCAACGCTGGACGTACAAAGGAAACCACTGATGCCCTGGAACCGCGACGGCATGGCGGCGCGCGCCGCGAAGGAACTGAAAGACGGCTTCTACGTGAACCTCGGCATCGGCATGCCCACATTGGTCGCGAACCATGTGGAGCCCGGCATCGACATCACGCTGCAGAGCGAGAACGGAATGCTCGGCATGGGACCGTTCCCGACCGAAGACGAGGTCGACGCCGATCTCATCAACGCGGGCAAGCAGACGATCACCGAGCTGCGCCGCACGAGCTATTTCAGCTCCGCTGACAGCTTCGCGATGATCCGCGGCGGTCACATCGACCTTTCCATCCTCGGCGCGATGGAAGTCGCGGAGAACGGCGATCTCGCCAACTGGATGATCCCCGGCAAGATGGTGAAGGGGATGGGCGGCGCGATGGACCTCGTCGCGGGCGTGAAGCGCATCATCGTGCTCATGGACCACACCAACAAGGCGGGCGAATCGAAGTTCCTGAAGGCGTGCACACTGCCGCTGACCGGCCAGGGCGTCGTTGACGTGGTGATCTCCGACCTCGGCGTGTTCGAACGCCCGGCGAAGGGCCAGCCGTTCCGCCTGATCGAACTGGCGCCCGACGTGACGCTCGAGGAGGTCGCGGCGAAGACCCAGGCGCACTACGAGATCGCGCTGTAAGGCCAGCGGCATTTTGATCCAGGTCGTTGCGAGGCAAGGCCTTTCGGCCTAGCAATCGCACATGCGCGCGCGCTGGATCTTTCTCGGGCTTCTGGTGGCGCTCGTCGTCGTCGCCCTCGCCTATCGCACCCTGCGGCCGACGCCGGTGGAAACCGCCGACGTGACGCGCGGCAAGGCCGTGGAGGTCGTCTACGCGACCGGCTTCGTCGAGGTTGAGGAGCCCGTCGAGGTCGCCGCGCGCGTCACCGCGCCCATCGTCGATATCCGCGTGAAGGAAGGCGACCGGGTGACGCGCGGCACACTGCTCGCGACGCTCGACATCGCCGATCTCAATGCCGAAATCGCCCGGCTCGCCGCGCAGACACGCGGCGCGGAGGCCGAGGCGCGGCGGACGCTCGTGCTCGTCGAACGCGGCTTCGCGTCGAAAGCCGCGCGCGACAATGTCATCGCAGCGCGCGACGCCGCGCGGGCCGCCGAGAGGGCCGCGCGCGACCGGCTGGAGAATTATGCGCTGCGTGCCGGCGTGAACGGCGTCGTTCTGCGCCGCGATGCCGAGCCCGGCGATCTCGCGAGCCCCAGCCGCACGCTCTTCGTGATCGGCGACCCGGCGCGCATCAAGATCACCGCAACCGTCGACGAGCGCGATATTCCGCGCGTCCGCGTTGGCCAGCAGGCGTTGATGTCGAGCGATGCGTATGCGGGGCGCATCTTCCCGGCGCGCGTGCGCGAGATCACGCCGGGCGGCGACCCCGACCAGCGTTCGTTCCGCGTGCGGCTGGAGCCGCTTTCGAACGATCCGCTGCCCGTGGGGATGACGCTGGAGGTCAACATCGTCACCCGCGAGAAGGACGGCGCGCTGCTCGTGCCCGACGGCGCGGTCGAAGACGGCCACGTCTGGCGCGTGGCGGACGGGCGGGCGAAGCGCACGCCGGTGAAAACAGGCATCGTCGGCACCGACCGCACCGAGGTGACGGAGGGCCTCTCGGCCGGAGACACGATTCTCGCGAGCCCGCCGGAAGGCCTTGCGGACGGAACGCGCGTGCGCAGCACCGTGAGCGCAGAGACACGCTGAGCCGGTGTTACGCCGCTTTTCCCTGCTGCTCGGGATCGCGCTCCGCCACATTTCCAAGCGCAAGCGGCAGACGCTGGTCGCCATCGCGGGCGTCGGCATCGGCGTCGGCTTCTTCCTCGCCGTCTCGGCGCTGATGATTGGTAGCCAGAACGACTTCGTGGAAACACTGATCGACTCGGCGCCGCACATCATCATTTCCGATGAGATCCGCAGCCCCACGCCGCAGCCCGCCGTGCGCGCCTTCCCGGATGCCGCGGTCGAGGTGCGCCACTACAAGACGCGCAACGAAGTGCGCGGCATCAAGGACTGGCAGGGCCTGATGCGCATGATCGGCGCACGCTCCGACGCCGTGGCGTCACCCTCGCTTTCGGGCGCGGTTACCCTGCGCGTCGGCGGCCGCGAGGAAGCGCTTGCCATCGTCGGCGTCGAGCCGGGCATCGAGGCGCAGGTCTCGGACGTCGAGCAGTATCTGAAGGAAGGCCGCCTCCGGAACCTCGAAACCACGCTGGGCGGCGTCATCATCGGCGAGGAGATGGCGAGCCGCCTCGGGGTGCGCATGGGGGACATCATGGCCGCGACCTCGGCGCGCGGGGTGACGCGGACGCTGAAGATCGTCGGCCTGTTCGAGCGCGGGCGCGGCCAGTTCGGCGGTTCATCCGGCTATGTGCTGCTACGCGAGGCGCAGTCGCTGACGAGCCAGCCGTTCGTCATCAACCGCATCGGCATCAGGCTCGACGACCCCTACGCGGCCGAGGACATCGCGAAGCGGCTGGAGGCGCGCTACGGCTACAAGGCGGAAAGCTGGCAGGAGCGTTCGGCCGATTTCCTCAGCCTCCTCGTGACGCGCAACGTCATCATGTACACGGTGATTTCCGCGATCCTGCTCGTCGCCTCGTTCGGCATCTACACCGTCGTCTCGACGAGCGTCGCCGACAAGCGCCGCGACATCGCGATCATGCGCTCGATGGGCTTTTCCTCGGGCGATCTGCAGGCCGTGTTCGTGATGGAGGGCTTCACGCTCGCGTGCGTCGGCGTGCTTGCAGGCTGGGCCCTCGGCTTCGCGCTGATGCAGATCCTCGGCAGCGTCGAGTTCAACATCCAGGGCGCGACCGAAACAATGCCGCTCGACCGCTCGTTCTTCCAGTACGCGATTTCGGCCGGCGCCAGCCTGTTTTCCGCGATCATCGCGGCGTGGCTGCCCGCGCGGAAGGCCGCGCAGGTCGATCCGGTCGACATCCTGCGGGGTGCGGTATGACGGTCGCGCCGCTGATCCGCGCCGATGGGCTGACGCGCGTGCTCGCGGTCGAGCCGCCGGTCACGCTGATCCGGGACGTGTCGTTTGAGATCAAACGCGGCGAGTTCGTCGCGGTGATCGGGCCTTCGGGGTGCGGCAAGTCCTCGCTGCTCTACCTGCTCGGCCTGCTCGACCGGCCCACCGAAGGCCGACTGTTCCTCGACGGGGAGGACACAACCGATACCGACGGCAACGAACGCGCGAACCTGCGCCTCGCGCGCTTCGGCTTCGTGTTCCAGTTCCACTTCCTGCTGCCCGAGTTCACCGCGCTTGAAAACGTCACGCTGCCGATGCGACGGCTGGGGCACATCAGCGACCGTGCGGCCGCCGTGCGCGGGCGCGAACTGCTCGGCGCGATGGGGCTTGACGGGCAGGAGCACAAAACCCCCGACAAGATGTCCGGCGGCCAGCGCCAACGCGTCGCCATCGCCCGCGCGCTTGCAAACGACCCGGCGCTCATCCTCGGCGACGAGCCCACCGGCAACCTCGACAGCGTCAATTCGGCGCGCGTGATCGAGATCTTCCACGACCTCGTCGCGAAGGAAGGCCGCACCATCGTCTGCGTGACGCACGACCCCGACGTTGCCGCGTCGGCACACCGGCGCATCCACATGCTCGACGGGCGCGTGGAACGCATCGATTGAAGGCGCGGAAGGGCTTGCATTGGAGGCCGGATTCACCCTACCGAAGGCTGGCGCAGGCGCTATAGTCTCGCGCTCACAATCGGGGGTTTGAAGGGAAACGCATGAAGGCGACGGTCGAGCGGGCGACGCTGCTCAAATGCCTTGGTCACGTCCAGTCGGTGGTGGAGCGTCGCAACACGATCCCGATCCTGTCGAACGTCCTCATCGAGGTCGAGAACGGCGGCCTCAAGCTGATGGCGACCGACCTTGATCTGCAGGTGGTCGATTCGATCGCCGCGCAGGTGGAAACATCGGGCGCGACGACGGTTTCGGCGCACACGCTGTTCGACATCGTGCGCAAGCTGCCCGAAGGTAGCCAGGTCGAGCTCGCGGTTTCGGGCGACAAGATGTCGATCGCGGCGGGCCGCGCGCGCTTCAACCTCGCGACGCTGCCGCGCGACGACTTCCCGATGATCGCCGAAAGCGACCTGCCGACGAAGTTCCAGCTTCCGGCCGAGACGCTGAAGCAGATCATAGACAAGACGCGCTTCGCCATCTCCACCGAAGAGACGCGCTATTACCTGAACGGCATCTTCATGCACGTCGTCGACGGCAAGCTGCTCGCGGTCGCGACCGACGGCCACCGCCTGGCGCGCGTCGCGCTCGATGCGCCGGCGGGCTCTGACGGGATGCCCGACATCATCGTGCCCCGGAAGTGCGTCGCAGAAGTGCGCAAGCTTCTCGACGAGGTGACGGGCGAGATCGAAGTTTCGCTCTCCTCCACCAAGATCCGCTTCCGCGCGGGCACTGCCGTGCTCACCTCGAAGCTGATCGACGGCACCTTCCCCGATTATTCGCGGGTGATCCCCACGAAGAACGACCGGCTGCTGAAGGTGGACACGAAGGCGCTCGCCGAGGGTGTGGACCGCGTGGCTGCGATTGCCACCGAGAAGACGCGCGCGGTGAAGATGAGCATCGACCGCGACCGCATCGTGCTGTCGGTGACGAGCCCGGAAACCGGCACCGCCGCCGAGGAAGTGCCGGCCGATTATGCGTCCGAGAGCCTCGATGTGGGCTTCAATGCGCGCTATCTGCTGGATATCCTCAGCGAGATCGAAACCGACGAGATCGAGATCCACCTCGCCGACGCGGCCGCGCCGACGCTGATCCGCGAAGGTCAGTCCTCGCCCGCGCTCTACGTGCTGATGCCGATGCGCGTCTGACGCGCAAATGCCATCCCCGCCGGACGTGACCGTAGCCCCGCAAACTTCCGTCTCGCGGAAGCGGAAAGTGCTGCGGTTTGTGCTGCGTTACATTGTCTTGCTGCCCGTGCTGCTTCTTGCAGTCGCTGTCGGCGCGGTGCTCGGCGTACGGGCGTTCCTGCAAAGCGCCAATTCTGCCGACGCCCGTATTGTTTCGCCCCGCGGTATCGACGAGGCGGGGTACGTGCAGCTGGGCGGCGCGCGCCAGTGGGTGACGATCCGCGGACAGGATCGCCGGCAGCCGATCCTCGTCTATCTTCACGGCGGCCCGGGCGGAACGACAAGTGATCTTGCCTATAGCTTCCAGCGGCCGTGGGAGGATTATTTCACCGTCGTGCAGTGGGACCAAAGGGGCTTTGGTCGATCTGCCATCGATGGCGAGGCTCTGCGCGGCACCATAACCAAGACCCAACTCGTCGACGACGCCATCGCGCTTATCGAGCATCTGCGCCGACGCACCGGCCAGCAGAAGGTGATCCTTCTTGGCCATAGCTGGGGCACGGTGCTGGGCGCCGAGGTCGCAAAACGCCGGCCCGATCTGCTCTACGCGTATGTCGGCTTCGGGCAGCTGACCGGCTGGAAACGCAATATGGAGGAAACGCGGGCGGCGCTTGCCGAGATCGGCCGCACCACGGGCAATGCAGCGCTTGTAAAAGCCATGGTCGATGCGGGTCCGGCGCCAGACGCCCATGACACCGAAGCCTTTTCGGCGTGGGTTGCGAAGATACAGGGGCATCTCTCCGCCGCACGCGGGTCCTGGTACAACAGCGCCGGGCCGGAAGACATCGCCAGCCGGATGCTCACGACGGCGTTTGCTTCGCCCACGCTGTCGCTCCGCGGCATGTGGCGCATGTTGAACACCGACGCGGAACTTGCCCTCGATCCGCTGATGGCCTCTGTGGCGGACTGGGATTTCCGCGAGGCGCTGGGCCGCGATTTCGATGTGCCGATGATTTTCGTCTCCGGCCGTCACGACCTGCAGACACCCGCGGCCGCAGCGGCCCGGCTCGCCGCGGAGCTTTGTTCGCCGCAGACGCGCATAATGTTCATCGAGAATTCCGCGCACTTTATGGTGACGGAACAGCCAGGGCGCGTGCTCGGCGCGCTGCTGGAGGTGCGTCCGCTCGCGGCAAAGGGAGCGGTGACCGCGATACCGGCCTGCAAAGCCCGCGGCTGACCTCTATTTCGCGGGTGCGCTCGCCTTCACGTCCTTCAGAAGATCGGCACGGCTCATCGGCTCCGCCGGAAGCCGGAAACGCGCAGGGTCGATCGCCCCGTCCTTCACGCTCGCAAGCTCGAACCGCGTGCCGGCCTTCAGCGGCGTGCCGAGCGTGAAGGCCTGACGCATGTCACCGATCATGCTCGCGGCGACTTCGCCGATCATCGGTGCAGCCATCACCATTGTCGCTTCCATGAACTGCAGCATCGCCTTGCCCGCAGGCGCGAGTGCCGGATCGCGCGTCGCCACCCATTCGATGGCGGTGTCCGGATTCATCTTGTCGATGCCCTTGATGCGATAGGCATCGCCCGTGAAGCCCGCGACGGTCGTCGTGCCCGCCGCCTCGATAACGAGCGGCTGCGCGGGCTTCGGATCGGCCTTCGCCGCGGCATCGAAGAGCGCGCCGAACATCGGCCCGATAACCTCCCCAAACACGGCGGCGACATCGGTAAGCCGCGTGACGCGAGGCTTTTCCTGCGCCGTATCAATCAGGAAAAGCTCGCCATCCTGAACCAGCCCGGTCTGCCCCGGCACCGGCCCGGTGATATGCACGATGCCGCTATCGGCAATCTCCAATGTCAGATTTTTCCCATCCTGCCCCTTGTAGACGACCGTCTGGTCGGCAAGCGCGGTGGACGAAAACAACATGGTGACGGCAAACACAGCGGCACGGATCATGGACGTCTCCCTTTCGCCCAAGACTAGCACGCGATAGACGGGGCCGCCATGCCGACACAGCCCCGCACCATAGACCGGCTGCGCCTGACGGATTTCCGCAGCTATGCGCTCGCGGACATCACCGCCGGGCCAGGCGCGGTCGTGCTGACCGGCGACAATGGGGCGGGGAAAACCAATCTTCTCGAAGCCATCTCGCTGCTCGCACCCGGGCGCGGCCTCCGGCGCGCGGGGCTTCCTGAAATGGCGCGCATCGGCGGCAGCGGCGGCTTCGCCGTCTCCGCGACGCTCGGCTGCGGCGCCGAGGCGCCCGTCGAGATCGGCACGGGCACGCAGGCCGAGACGCCGGGGCGGCGGCTGGTGCGCGTGAACGGCGCGGGCGCGGCGGCGAACGCGCTGTCCGAATGGCTTTCCGTGCTGTGGCTGACCCCGGCGATGGACCGGCTGTTCCTGGAAAGCGCGGGCGGGCGGCGGCGTTTCCTCGACCGGTTGACGCTGGCGCTGGTGCCGCAGCACGCCGGGCACACGCAGCGCTACGATGCCGCCATGCAATCGCGCAACAAGCTGCTCGGCGGCGAGCGCGCGCCCGATACGGACTGGCTGGCCTCACTCGAAAAGCAGATGGCCGAGCATGGGGCCGCCGTGGATGCCGCGCGGCGCATGGCGATCGATGCGCTCGGCGAGGAAATCGCGGCATCGGATACGGGGCCGTTTCCCAAGGGCGCATTGCTGCTGGAAGGCGAGGCGTGGCAGGCCGGGGCGCTGGCGGAAGCGCTCGCGGCCTCGCGCCGCGCCGACACGGCGGCGGGACGCACCACCGTGGGGCCGCACCGCAGCGACCTTGCCGTCACGCACCTCGCCAAGGATCAGCCCGCCGCGCGCGCCTCCACGGGCGAGCAGAAGGCGCTTCTCCTGGGCCTCGTCCTCGCCCACGCCCGCGTCGTCGCCGCGCGCACCGGGCGGCGCCCCGTGCTGCTGCTCGACGAGGTCGCCGCGCACCTCGATGAAACGCGGCGCGCGGCGCTTTTCGCGATGCTGGAGGCGGACGCGATGCAGGTGTGGATGACGGGCACGGACGTGTCACTTTTCCGTGCAATCGGCGCCGACGCTATCTATATAGACGTGTCAAACGGTCGCCTGAGCAGACTTTAAGGAAAACATGAGCAGCAACGCGTCTTCCGGCGAATACGGCGCCGATTCGATCAAGGTCCTGAAGGGGCTCGACGCCGTGCGCAAGCGGCCGGGCATGTACATCGGCGACACCGAGGACGGTTCGGGCCTGCACCACATGGTGTTCGAGGTCTCCGACAACGCGATCGACGAGGCGCTCGCGGGCTACTGCGACACGGTGACGGTCACGCTCAATGCCGACGGCTCCGTGACGGTGACGGACAATGGGCGCGGCATCCCGACCGGCATCCACGAGGGTGAAGGCGTTTCCGCCGCCGAGGTCATCATGACCCAGCTGCACGCGGGCGGAAAGTTCGACCAGAACAGCTACAAGGTTTCAGGCGGCCTCCACGGCGTCGGCGTTTCGGTCGTGAACGCGCTTTCGGACTGGCTCGACCTCCGCATCTTCCGCGACGGCAAGGAGCACTACATGCGCTTCGAGCGCGGCGATGCCGTCGCGCCATTGAAGGTCGTCGGCGATGCGAACGGCCGCAAGGGTACGCACGTCACGTTCTTCGCCTCGGAAGAGACGTTCAAGGTCATCGAATTCGATTTCGAGAAGCTGGAGCACCGCTACCGCGAGCTGGCGTTCCTCAATTCCGGCGTGAAGGTGGTGCTGACCGACGCCCGCCACACCGAGCCGAAAACGATCGAGATGTTCTACGAAGGCGGCGTCGCGGCCTTCGTGAAGTACCTCGACCGCACCAAGACGCCGCTGATCCCCGACCCGATCCTCATGCAGGGCGAACGCGACGGCATCTCCATCGATGTCGCGCTCGAATGGAACGACAGCTATTACGAACAGGTCCTGCCCTTCACCAACAACATCCCGCAGCGCGACGGCGGCACGCATCTTGCCGCATTCCGCAGCGCGCTCACGCGCACGCTCAACAACTACGCCGAAAGCTCGGGCATCCTGAAAAAGGAGAAGGTCTCGCCGACGGGCGAGGACATGCGCGAGGGATTGACGGCGATCGTTTCGGTGAAGGTGCCCGACCCCAAGTTCTCGTCGCAGACCAAGGACAAGCTCGTCTCCTCCGAGGTGCGGCAGCCGATCGAATCGCTGATGGGCGAGAAGCTCGCCGAGTGGCTGGAGGAAAACCCCGGCCCGGCGCGCGTCGTCGTCGAGAAGATCGTTTCCGCCGCCGTGGCACGCGAGGCTGCCCGCAAGGCACGCGAAGCGAGCCGCAAGAACGTGCTGCAGATCTCCTCGCTGCCCGGCAAGCTCGCCGACTGCCAGGAGAAGGACCCCGCGAAGTCGGAGCTGTTCCTCGTCGAGGGCGATTCGGCCGGCGGCTCCGCCAAGCAGGGCCGCGACCGGCATTTCCAGGCGATCCTGCCGCTTCGGGGCAAAATCCTGAACGTCGAGCGCGCGCGCTTCGACCGGATGCTCGCATCGCGCGAGATCGGCACGCTCATCCAGGCGTTCGGCACCGGCATCGGACGGGACGACTTCGATATTTCGAAGCTACGCTACCACAAGATCGTCATCATGACCGACGCCGACGTGGACGGCGCGCACATCCGTACGCTGCTCCTCACCTTCCTCTATCGGCAGATGCGCGAGCTCATCGAGGCCGGCCACGTCTATATCGCGCAGCCGCCGCTCTACAAGGTGAGCCGCGGCCGCTCCGAGGTGTACCTGAAGGACCAGGCGGCGCTGGACGACTATCTGATCCGCACCGGCCTCGACGGGCTCGTCGCCGAGACGGCCGACGGCCCGCGCACGGGCGAGGACCTTCGCGGCCTCGTCGAGCAGGCGCGCAAGCTCCGCGCGCTGATGGCCTATGTGCCGGGACGCTACGATTCCCGCATCGTCGAGGCACTGGCGATCTCCGGCGGGCTCAATCCGGAACGCGATGCCGCGGCAGACGTCGCCGCGTGGCTGAATGGCCACGACGATGCCCATTGGAGCGCAGAGCATGTCGACGACGGCTACAAACTCGCCCGCACCTACCGCGGCGTGACCGATCACTACGCGATCGACCGTGCGTTCATCGTTTCGGCGGAGGCGCGCAAGATCAACCAGCTGCTCGCCGGCGAAGCTGCCGCCTACCGCACGCCGATCCTGCTCGGCGACCGGCAGATCACGCGCCCCTCGGCGCTGCTGGAGGCGATTTTCGAGATCGGCCGCAAGGGGCTTGCCATCCAGCGCTACAAGGGCCTTGGCGAGATGAACGCCGAGCAGCTCTGGGAAACGACGCTTGATCCTTCCGTGCGATCAATGTTGAAGGTGGAGATCGCGCAGGCCGACCTTGCCGACGACATTTTCACGCGGCTGATGGGCGACGTGGTGGAACCCCGCCGCGAATTCATTCAGGAGAACGCGCTCAACGTCGCGAATCTGGACGTTTAGGCGGCGCGCGCTCCTTCTTGATCTGCCGCAAGTTTGCTTGCTTCGGCAGTGGTATCACTCATTCGGGTGAACAGCGGGAGAGCGGAAGATGAAATCGATTCTCGTCCATATCCATGAGGATGCGGGACAGAACGCGCGCCTTCAGGCGGCGCTCGACACGGCGCGCTATTACAGCGGGCATCTGACCTGCCTTCAGGCGATGCCGTTCGCGGCCTATGCGGGCGAACCCTTCACGGGCGCGATGATCGCCTACGAGGCCTACGCCGAAACGATGGAAGCGACGCGCACGCGGATCGAAGCGCAGCTTCAGAACGAAGGCGTGCCGTGGGACTGGATCGATTCGCGCGGCAGCGGTTCGGTCGCGGTGATGATGCACAGCCAGCTCACCGACCTCATCGTGCTGAGCCCCACCGGCAAGCTCACCGATCCCGATGCGGCACTCCCGATCGTTGGCGAGATCGCCACCAAGGTGCGCGCCCCTGTGCTCGCCGTCCGTGACGACCACGTGGGGTTCGACCCGTCGGGCGCGGCGCTCATCGCGTGGAACGGATCACCCGAAGCCGCGCAGGCCGTGCGCAACACGATGAGCCTGCTGACCACCTCGAAAGGCGTTCACATCGCCTGTATCGAAGAAGATTTCGACACCCACATTCCGGCGCGCGAGGCGGCCTCGTACCTCTCCCGCTACGGCATCAAGGTCGAGGTTCATGCCCGCGCGAAGAGCGGCACGGTGGCGGACACGCTGAGCAGCATCGCCGCCGAAGTGAGCGCCGGATATCTGGTGATGGGCGCATACGGCCGTTCGCGGTTCGCCGAGTTCATCTTGGGCGGCGTCACGCGCTCGCTGCTGGCGGACGCGTCGTTGCCGCTGGTGCTGTCACACTGACCTTACGGATCAGGTAGCGGTAGACACCGACAGCATTGATGACGAAGAGCACGGCGTTCTGCGTGGAGAGCGCCGCCTCCTCGTCCAGCAGCCCTGCCGTGATCCAGGCCGCGCTCGACAGGAGAAACAGCACGAAACCCCAGCCGGTGATACGCCGGCCAAGATCGGCTGCGACCGCGAGCGCCGCAACCATGCCGCTGATCGACGCGGTCCACTTTACGATTTCCAGCACAGAGCGCTCCTTTCGGGTGCCCCCGAAGGTTCAAGCGACGGGCCGGCCTGCAGGTTCCAGCGGGCGGCGTGATAAAAAACCGTGGCGTTCCGGCAACACCCGACAGCGATGCATGGCAACAACACTGTCTCACCATGCGTAGTTGTTGCAGGTTTGCTCGGTTCGCCCCAACTTAGGCCTTTACGCGAGGGGAAGCTGTCGGCAGGTTCCACTTGTGCGTCCGGCTGCAGTTCCGATTATCGCAGTCTGGACGGGGATATTCGGAGACACTCCACGCTGACCCGGGGAGTTGGACCCGTGCCCCGAGGGGCGCGGGTCCTTTTTCAAGCTGCGACCTTCGCTTCGATTTCGCCCGAAGCCACCGCGAGCAGCTTGCGGGTGATGCCTTTCAGGCGCTGCGCATTCTCGATCTTGTCGCCGGTAAGATCGGTCACATAGAAAACGTCGACCGCGCGCTCGCCATAGGTCGCGATATGCGCCGAGCTGATCGAAAGCCGCGCGTCGAACAACCTGCGCGTAATTCCATAGAGCAGCGCCGGCCGATCAAGCGCGTGCACCTCGATCACGGTGTATCGGTTCGATGCCTTGTTGTCGGCGAGCACATTCGGCTCCACCTTGAACACGTCGGCGCGATGCCGGGCAAGCGGCCGCGCAGCCAGCCGCTCTGCGAGCTTCACCTGCCCCGACGCTGCTTCGATGATCGTCGTCTTCAGCCGTTCAAGCGCGTGCGCGTCCTCGAGCGCGCGACCCGCGGGCGTCTGCACGACGAGGTTGTCGATCGCCATGCCGTCGCGCGTCGTATGGATGCGCGCGTCGACGATATTCGCGCCGCAAAGCGTGATGCCGCCCGCGATCCGGTAGAAGAGGCCCGGATGATCGGGCGCAAAAACCGAAACCTGGGTGGCGCCGAGCGCGTCGTCGCTGGTCATCGAAACCGAAATCTCGTCCTTCGCCTCCGCGATCTGCCGCGCGTTCGCGAGCAGCGAGCCGGCGGGCTCGGCGACCCAATAGCTGTCGAAAAACCGCTTCGCATGAGCATTGAAGACCCGGTCGCTCCAGCCGAGCGCGGCCTTCAGCTCATCCTTCTTCGCTGCGATGCGCTCGGCGCGTCCGCGCTGCTGGTGGCCAAGGCGCAGCATCTCCTCGGCGGCGACATAAAGGTCGCGCAGAAGCTGCGCCTTCCATTCCGTCCAGCGGCCGGGGCCGACCGCGCGGATATCGACGACGGTGAGGATCATCAGCAGCCGCAGCCGCTCCACGTCCTGCACGACCGCGACGAAATCCTGGATCGTCTTGAAATCCGAAAGGTCGCGGCGCGTCGCGGTTTCCGACATCAGCAGGTGATAGCGCACCAGCCACGAGACGGTTTCCGTCTCGGCAGGCGTCAGGCCGAGACGCGGGCAGAGCGCGAGCGCGACATCGGCACCGAGTATGCTGTGGTCCCCGCCGCGTCCCTTGGCGATATCGTGCAGCAGCACCGCCATGTAGATCACCCGTCGCGAGGCGATCTGGTGGATGACGACCGCGCTTGTCGGATGCTCCGCCGTCAATTCGCCGCTCTCGATACGCGCGAGCAGGCCGATGGCGCGGATCGTGTGCTCGTCCACCGTATAATGGTGGTACATGTCGTATTGCATCCGCGCGACGACGCGGCCGAAATCGGGCACGAAACGGCCGAATACGCCCGCCTCGTTCATCCAGCGCAGCACCGTGTCGGGCGCACGCCGGCTGGTCAGCACATCCATGAACAGCGCGTTCGCGCGCGGATCGCGGCGGATCCGCGCGTCTATCAGCTTCGCATCGCGCCCCGCCTGCCGCATCGCCTGCGGGTGGATTTCAAGTTCGTGCTTCTCGGCGAGCGCGAACATCTCGAGGAGCCGCACCGGATCCTTTGCGAAGAAATCGTCGGTCGGCACGCCGAGGCGGCCGCGCTGCACGGTGAAGCCATTCAGCTTGCGGGGCGCGCGCCGCATACTCGGCAGGCGGATGCGGCTCTCCGCATACGTCTCTTCGAGATGCGAGAGAAACAGCCCGGTGAGATCGCCCACCTGCCGCGCGATCAGGAAATAATGGCGCATGAAGCGCTCGACCGCCGACATGCCCGCGCGGTCCTGATAATGAAGCCGTGCGGCAAGCTCGCGCTGCATGTCGAACGTCAGCCGTTCCTCTCCGCGCTTCGCGATGTCGTGCAGGTTGATACGCACCGCCCACAGGAAATTCTCGGCCTTGTTGAACTGGCGGTATTCGCGCGGGGTCAGCAGCCCCTTGTCGACAAGCTCCGCCGCGCGTTCGACGCGAAACACGTATTTGCCGATCCAGAACAAGGTGTGGAGATCGCGAAGCCCGCCCTTGCCCTCCTTGATATTGGGCTCGACGACGTAGCGGCTGTCGCCCATGCGCGTGTGGCGCGCTTCGCGCTCGGCGAGCTTGGCCTGCGTGAAGTCGCGCTCCGTGCCGGAGACGACATCCTTCAGGAACCGCGCGTTCGACTCGTCGTAAAGCGCCTCGTCGCCCCACACGTAGCGCGCCTCCAGCATCGCGGTGCGGATCGTCACATCCTCGCGAGACAGGCGCACGACATCGGCGATCGAGCGCGTGGCATGACCGACCTTCAGGCCGAGATCCCACAGCGTGTAGAGCATCGTCTCGACCACCTGCTCGATCCAGCCCGTGGATTTCTGCGCGGTGAGGAACAGGATGTCGACGTCCGAGAACGGCGCCATCTCGGCGCGGCCGTAACCGCCGACGGCGCACACGGCGATGCGTTCTGCGGCGCTGGGGTTGCTTGCGGGATAGAGGCGCTGCGTCGCGAAATCGAAGACGAGCCGCACGAGCTGGTCGGTGAGGAACGCGTAGCCGTTCGCAAGCTCCAGCCCCTTGTAGGGCGCCGCTTCCAACCGCCGTTTGAGTTCGCCCCGCCCGTCCGTCAGCGCGACGCGCAGCACGTCGACGGCGGCGGCGCGATCGGCGGGAATCGCGGCCAAAGCCTCGGCAATCTCACGGCGATCGATAATCGCGCGGCGGTCGGTGACGCGGTGGAAACGGTCGGTCATGCTCATGATATCGCCCCTCCACCGCCGTCTGCCAAGCGCTTGAGGTCGTAGAGCGCATCGAGCGCGGCGCGCGGGCTCATCTCGTCCGGCCGGAGCGCGGCGAGTGCATCGCGCAGCGCATCGCGGGCGGGTGTGGCCGGCGCCGCGGCGCTGAACAGCGGCAAATCGCCGAGGCCCGCGGCGATGCCGCCGGTCTTCGCCTTGCCCTGCTCCAGTCGCGCCAGCACTTCGGACGCGCGGTGCGTCACGAGTTCGGGCAGCCCCGCGAGGCGCGCGACGGCGAGGCCGTAGCTGCGATCGGCCGCGCCTGCAATCACCTCGTGCAGGAACACGAGATCGCCCTTCCATTCGCGCACCTTCACCGTAGCGAGATGCACGGCGGAGAGGCGATCGGCGAGCACGGTCAGCTCGTGATAGTGCGTCGCGAACAGGCATCGGCTGGCAAGGCTGTCGTGCACGGCCTCCACCACGGCCCACGCGATCGCGAGCCCGTCGTAGGTGGAGGTTCCGCGCCCGACCTCGTCGAGGATCACGAGCGAGCGCACCGTCGCCTGCCGCAGGATCGCCGCCGTCTCGACCATCTCGACCATGAAGGTGGAGCGGCCCTCGGCGAGATTGTCCGATGCGCCGACACGGCTGAACAGCCGGTCGACAACGCCGATGTGCGCCGACTGCGCGGGCACGAAACTGCCCGTCTGCGCGAGCACGGCGAGCAGCGCGTTCTGGCGCAGGAAGGTCGATTTGCCCGCCATGTTTGGGCCGGTCAGCAGCCACAGGCGGCGTTCCGGCCCGAGGTCGCAATCGTTCGCGACGAACGCCTCGCGCTTCGTGCCGAGTGCTGCCTCGACGACCGGATGCCGACCGCCGCGAATATCGAAAGCGGTGCTCGCATCGACCTCAGGGCGCGCCCAGCCACCGCGTGCGGCAAGCTCGGCGAGCGCCGCCGCAACATCGATGCGCGCGAGCGCCCCGGCGGTTTCGCCGGCAGCTTCCGCCTCTTCGAGCACGGTTTCGCGGAGCGCAGCGAAGTGCGCGGTTTCAACCGCCAGTGCCTTCGTCGACGCCTCGGCGATGCGCGCGGCGAGATCGGCGAGATCGACGCTGTTGAAGCGCACCACGCCCGCAAGCGTCTGCCGGTGCGTGAAGCCGCTGTCCGCTGCCATCAGCGGGTCGGCATGGCGCGCCGAAACCTCGACATGATAGCCGAGCACGTTGTTGTGGCGGATCTTGAGCGCGGCGATCCCGGTCGCATCGCGGTAGCGCGCCTCCAGCGCGGCGATGTGGCGGCGCCCGTCCTGCGCGAGCCCGCGCAGCTCGTCGAGCGCCGGGTCGAAGCCTTCGGCGACGAAGCCGCCGTCGGACACTGAAAAGCCCGGCTCAGGCACCAGCGCGGCGGCAAGGCCTTCGACAAGCGCGCCGTGCGGCCCGATGCGTTCCAGACAATCCGCGAGCATCGCCGGTACGCCGAGCTGGCTTTCCGAGAGCAGGCGTTTGAGATCGAGCGCGCCCTGCAGCGCATCGCGGAGCAAGCCGAGGTCGCGCGGACTGCCGCGCCCGGCGGAAAGCCGGCCAAGCGCGCGCTCGATGTCGGCAATGCGTTTCAGCGCGGCGCGGACGCGTTCACGGATGGTCGGCGCGCCGACGAACCAGCCGACGAGATCGAGGCGCTGCGCGATGGCGTCCGGATCGGTAAGCGGCGCGGCGAGATCGGCGGAGAGGCGCCGCGCGCCCGCGCCGGTGACGGTGAGGTCGATGCAATCGAGGAGCGAGCCCTTGCGGCTGCCCGCCATGGTTTCGGCAAGCTCCAGGCTGGCGCGCGTCGCCGCGTCGATCAGCATGGCGCTCTCGGGAAGGTGCCGCGCGGGTGGGCGCAGCCGCACGGCAGCGTCTTTCTGCGTCGCCTCGACGAACGCCATAAGCGCACCCGCCGCCGCCAGCTCGGCGCGCGTGAACGCACCAAACCCGTCGAGTGTGCCGACGTCGAAGCGACGGCACAGCTTGCGCTCGCCCGCCGTGCTGTCGAAGTCGCTGCGCGGCCGCACGGCAACGAGGTGCCCGGCGGGCGCCTCTTTGCCGTCCGCGACCAGAAGCTCGGCCGGGCGCAGCCGCGCCAGCTCCGCGCCGACGAGCGCGGCATCGACCGGCGCGGTCATGAACTCGCCCGACGACAGGTCGCACCACGCGAGGCCCATGCGCCCCTCCGCTTCGCCCACCGCCGCGAGCCGGTTCGCGCTTCGCGCGTCGAGCAGGTTTTCCTCGGTGAGAGTACCGGGCGTCACGACGCGGATCACCGCGCGGCGCACCACCGATTTCGAACCGCGCTTCTTCGCCTCAGCCGGGTCTTCCACCTGCTCGGCGATGGCGACTCGGAAGCCCTTGGAAATGAGTCGCGAAAGATACGTCTCGTGGCTGTGTGCGGGGACGCCGCACATCGGGATGTCCTCGCCCAGGTGCTGGCCGCGCTTGGTGAGCGCGATATCGAGCGCACCGGCCGCCGCGACAGCATCCTGAAAGAACATCTCGTAGAAATCGCCCATGCGGAAGAACAGCAGGCTGTCCCCGGCCTCTGCTTTCAGCGCGAGGTATTGCTCCATCATGGGCGAGGGGGAACCCGCTTTTACAGATTTCACGGATTGAGGACTGGCGTCGGCGCACATGCGGACGCTAATAGCGATCTCAGGCGCCTTGGTGGAGAAAACATTTGTCAAAAGGCAGTTCGATCAAGTTCAGCGATCAGGAGGCCCTGCAATTCCATTCGCAAGGCCGCCCGGGCAAGATCGAGATCATCTCGTCGAAGCCGATGGCCACGCAGCGCGACCTCAGCCTCGCTTATTCCCCCGGCGTCGCCGTGCCCGTCGAGGCGATCGCCGCCGACCCCGTGCTCGCCTATGATTACACCGCCAAGGGCAATCTCGTCGCCGTCATCTCCAACGGTACCGCCATTCTCGGCCTCGGCAACCTCGGCGCGCTTGCCTCGAAGCCGGTGATGGAAGGCAAGGCCGTCCTCTTCAAGCGCTTCGCCGACGTCGACGCGATCGATATCGAGCTTGCGAGCGAGGACGTCGACCGGCTGGTGAGCGCCATATCGCTGATGGAGCCGAGCTTCGGCGGCATCAACCTGGAGGACATCGCCTCCCCCGACTGCTTCATCATCGAAAGTCGCCTGCGCGAGATGATGAACATCCCCGTGTTCCACGACGACCAGCACGGCACCGCGATCATTTCCGCCGCGGGTCTCATCAACGCGCTTCGGATCACCGGCAAGTCGATCAAGGACGTGAAGATGGTCGTGAACGGCGCCGGCGCCGCCGCCATCGCCTGCGCCGAGCTCATCATCGCGATGGGGATGCCGCGCAACCATGTCCGCATGTGCGACCGCGAAGGCGTGATCCACAAGGATCGCACCAATCTCAACCAGTGGAAGTCCGCCTACGCGATCGAGACCGACGAGCGCACGCTGATGGATGCCATGCAGGGCGCCGACGTGTTCCTCGGCCTCTCTGCGGCGGGCGCGCTCTCCCCCGAGATGGTGAAGGCGATGGCGCCCAATCCGATCATCTTCGCGATGGCGAACCCGGTGCCCGAAATCCTGCCCGAAGACGCGCACGCCGTGCGTTCGGACGCGATCATCGCCACGGGCCGCTCCGACTATCCGAACCAGGTCAACAACGTCCTCGGCTTCCCCTACATCTTCCGCGGTGCGCTCGACGTGCGCGCGACGACGATCAACGAGGAGATGAAGATCGCCGCCGCTGAGGCGCTCGCCGATCTCGCGCGCGAAACGGTGCCCGACGAGGTCGCCGTCGCCTACGGCAAGCAGCCGGTGTTCGGCCCCGAATACATCATCCCCGCCCCGTTCGATCCGCGCCTTATCGAGGCGATCCCGCTCGCCGTCGCCCGCGCGGCAATGCGCACGGGCGTCGCGCAGCGCCCGATCATCGACGAGGAGGCCTACCGCACCGAGCTTCGCGCCCGGCTGAACCCGACGACCGCCGTGCTTTCGAACAGCTATGACGCCGCCAAGGCGAATCCGAAGCGCATCGTCTTCGCCGAGGGCGAGGAAGAGACCGTTCTGCGCGCCGCGATCACCATCAAGAACGCCGGCTACGGCATCCCCGTGCTCGTCGGCCGCGATGACCGCGTGAAGGAGGGGCTGCGCAAACTCGGCATCGAGGACGCCGCCACCTTCGAGATCCACAACAGCCGCATCAGCCCGCTGGTGCCCGGCATGGCCGAGCATCTCTATCGCCGGCTGCAGCGCAAGGGCGTGCTCTACCGCGACGCGCAGCGCATGGTGAACCAGGATCGCAACATCTTCGGCGCGCTCCTCGTCGCGCTCGGCCACGGCGATGTGCTCGTCACCGGCGTGACGCGCCATTTCAGCCAGACGCTGAGCCAGGTGCAGCAGGTGATCGATCCCGCCCCGCGCCACGTGCCCTTCGGCATCCACCTCATCGTCGGCCGCTCCGACAGCTTCCTCATCGCCGACACCACGGTGAACGAACGCCCGACCGCCGAGCAGCTTGCCGACATCGCCGAACAGACCGCGAGCGTCGCCCGCCGCATGGGCAAGACCCCGCGCGTCGCCTTCCTATCCTATTCGAACTTCGGCAATCCGCCGGGCGACATCACCAACGTACTGCGCGAAGCCGTCGCGGTGCTCGACGACCGCCGCGTCGGTTTCGAATATGAAGGCGAGATGTCGGCGGACGTGGCACTCAACCGCGACATGGCCAAGCTCTATCCGTTCAGCCGCCTCACCGGCCCCGCCAATGTGCTCATCATGCCGGGGCTGCATTCGGCGAACATTTCGGCGAAGCTTCTGAAGGAACTGGGCGGCGGCCGCGTGTTCGGGCCACTGCTGATGGGCATGTCGAAGCCGGTGCAGATCGTGCCGATGACCTCGACGACGAGCGATCTCGTGACAATGTCGGTGCTGGCGGCAAGCGGCGTTGTCGACTAACCTGCCCCTGTTTGGCGAACCGGAGGGCCCGTCCATGAGCAAGCCGCCGCTTCTCTTCATCCACGGCATGTGGTCGACGCCGCATGTGTGGGACTGGTTCGCGGATCGCTATCGCGCCGCCGGGCATGACGTGCATGTGCCTGCGCTGCCCTATCACGACCTCGATCCCGCCGAGCCGCCGCCGGCCATCCTCGCCACCATCGGCGTGCAGGACTATGTCGATGCCGTCGCTGCCGTGGTGCGCACGCTGCCCGAAAGCCCGGTGATCATCGGCCATTCGATGGGCGGCATGCTTGCACAGAAGGTCGCGGAGGCCACCGGCGCGCGCGGCCTCGTCCTGCTGTCGCCTGGGCCGACAGCGGAAACGCAGAGCATTTCGCTCGCCCCCCTGCGCACCGTGTTCGGCATCGCCGTGAAGCGGCAGTGGTGGAAGCAGCCGACGAAGATCGATGCAGAGCGTGCGCGCTGGGGCATCTTCAACGAAGTGCCCTACGATGTCGCCAGCGCGGAAATCGCGAATCTGGTTTGGGATTCGGGCCGCGTGCTCTTCCAGATGTCGATGCCGTGGGCGGACAAGTCGCGCGCGACCCGGGTCGATTACGGCAGGCTTTCAATGCCCGCGCTGGTGGTCGTCGGAGACCGCGACCGCATCACCCCCATCGCCGTCGCCCGTGCGACGGCACGCGCGCTCACCGGCCACACCGACTATCGCGAGATCATGGGCGCCGGGCATTGGCTGTTCCATGATCCCGTCCGCGAAAAGGTCGCGACGGAAATGGACGGCTTTCTCAGACAGCTTTAGCAGACCGCCACATCGGCCAGACCGGCGGGCACCCACGCGGCGCAGCAAGCAGCGGCAATTCCTGGAAGCCGAAGTGGCGGTAGAGCGGCAGGTTCTGTTCCTTCGTGCTTTCGAGATAGCACGGCAGACGCGCGGCATCGACGCGCTCAAGGCCCGCACGGATCAGCGCGCCGCCGAGCCCCTTGCCCTGCGCCTCCGGCACGACGCCGACCGCGAACAGGAAGGCGTGCGGCTCCGGCGGATGCGCCTTGCTGAACACGGCATCGAGCGCGAGCCCGCGCCGCATCGCACCGATGCCCGCACTAAAGCCGAGCGCGGCCGCGACCTTGAGTGTGGCGACGAGTCCCGCATCCTTGTCGCGCGCATCCATCAGCCAGAGCGCCGCGCCGTCGGCGTCCGCCACGTGCCCGAAGCCCCGTGTCAGATAGAGATGGCGGGCCAGCGCCGTGAATGTCGGCGCCATGGGCCGCGCGCCAAACACCCAGCGGTTGACCGGATCGTCGTGAAACGCACGCGCGATGATCCCACCTGCCGCTTCGGCATCGCGTGCGTCCGTGATCAAAATGCGCTGCCGTCCTTGCGCGTGAACGGACCGTCGCTGCGCGGCAGGTGCATGTCGATATCGGGATAGGTGCAGGTATCGTCGGCGAAATTGCTGCCGACGACGAGCAGCACCGCGTCCGCGTTCGATCGATTCACGAAATGATGCGCGTCGCCGTCGTCCTTGGGAAAGGCCGCGCAGTCGCCGGGGCGCATCACCGTTTCGCCCGCGTTCGTCACGAGCACGGCCTCACCCGAAATCAGCATGGCGAATTCGTCTTCCTTGCTGTGCCAATGGCGCTGGCTGGACCACGCGCCGGGTTCGAGCCTGCACATGTTGACGCCGAAATCGGTAAGACCGCCCGGCCCCGCAAGGCGCCGATAATGCCGGCCTGCGACAGCGGCACTATGGGGCGCGGGATAGCCGGTGCGGCAGACTTCGGGGATGGCTTCAAGATCGAGTTTCGGCATGGCGCTTCCTTAACCCAGCGGCGCCACTATAAGCACCTCTCATGTCTGCTGCCATCGATCCGCTCGCGCTTGCCCGCGCGCTCATCCACTGCCCCAGCATCACGCCGCGCGACGAGGGCGCGCAGGCCGTGCTCGCCGAAGCGCTGGAGGCGATCGGCTTCAAGGTGTGGCGTCACGTGTGGGGCGAGGCGCCCGACGGCCCCGTGCACAATCTCTTCGCGCGCATCGGCGGCGGCGGCCCGCATTTCGCCTTCGCCGGGCACACCGATGTCGTGCCGGTGGGCAATCGCGACGGCTGGTCCGTGGAGCCGTTCGCCGCCGAGGTGCGAAACGGCCAGCTTGTCGGGCGTGGCGCTGCCGACATGAAGGGCGCCATCGCTGCGTTCGTCTCGGCGGCGGCCGAGAATATTCCCGCGCAGGGCTCGCTCAGCTTCATCATCACCGGCGACGAGGAAGGCCCGGCGACGTTCGGCACCAAGCCGCTGCTCGACTGGATGGAGGCGACCGGCAACGTCCCCGATCACTGCCTCGTTGGCGAACCCACCAGCCGCCACCGGCTCGGCGACATGGTGAAGATCGGGCGGCGCGGTTCAGTGAACGTGTGGATTCGTGTGGCTGGCGCGCAGGGGCACGTCGCCTATCCGCACATGGCCGACAATCCCGTCCGCCACCTCGTCAACATCCTCCACGCCCTGCAGGCGCGCGAACTCGATACCGGCAATGCGTGGTTCGATCCGTCGAACCTCGAAATCACCGACATGACCGTCGGCAACCCGGCGACGAACGTGATCCCCGCGATGGCGGAAGCGCGGCTCAACATCCGTTTCAACGACGAGCACACCGGCGCGGAGCTGGTCCAGTGGATCGAAAAGGTCGCCGCGCGGGAAACGGCGGGTGCCAGCGTCGAGGCGAAGATTTCGGGCGAGGCGTTCCTCACCGAACCCGGCGATTTCAGCGCGCTTCTCGCCGATGCGATCCGCGCTGAGACAGGCGCTGAAACCGAATTCTCGACAAGCGGCGGTACCTCCGACGCGCGCTTCATCCGGCGGCTGTGCCCGGTTGTCGAGTTCGGCCTGCCCGGCCAATCGATGCACAAGACCGACGAGCATGTCGCGGTGGACGATCTCCACACGCTCACCCGCATCTACGGGCGCATTCTCCGCACGTATTTCGCCTAACCGCTGTTCCTGAGACCCGCCGCGATGCCGTTGATCGTGAGGTGGATGCCTTCGCGCACACGGGCATCCGTCTCGCCGCGCCGGTAGCGTCGGATGAGTTCCACCTGCAGCGCGTTCAGCGGCTCGATATAAGGCAGACGCATACGGACACGGCGCGCGAGCGCCGGGTCGTCGCCGAGAAATTCGGTGTGGCCGGTGATTTCGAGAAGCTGATCGCGGGTGCGGTGCCAGCCGGCGCTGATCTCGCCGAACACCGTGCCGCGCAGTCCCTCGTCCTCGACGAGGTCGCTGTAGAGCGCGGCGATGTCGATGTCGGACTTCGCGAGCACCATCGACATGTTCGAGAGGGTGGCGGCGAAGAACGGCCATTCGGCGTTCATCGCCTTCAACAGCGCCTTGTCCGGGAAGGCGGAAAGCGCGGCGCCGACGCCGAACCAGCCGGGCAGCATGACGCGCGACTGCGACCAGCTGAACACCCACGGTATCGCGCGCAGGTCCTCGATGCGGTCGGACTTGGTACGCGACGAGGGGCGCGAGCCGATCTTGAGCTCGGCGATCTCGCCGACGGGCGTTGCTGCGCGGAAATAGGTGTTGAAGCCGGGCGTCTCGTAAACGAGCCCGCGATAGGCGGCGCGCGCGGCGGCGCTCAAAGTCTCCATCGCCGTACTGAAGCGCGCGAGATCGGCGGGATCGGTTTCGGGCGGGGCGAGCGTCGCGAGCAGTGTCGCTGACGTCATGGTTTCAAGATTGAGCGCGGCGAGCGCGGGCGTGCCGTATTTGGAGGCGATGACTTCGCCTTGTTCGGTGATGCGGATGCGGCCGCCCACCGTGCCCGGCGGCTGCGCGCGGATGCCGGCAAAGGCGGAGCCGCCGCCGCGCCCGACGGTGCCGCCGCGGCCGTGGAAGAGCTGGAGCCGGATGCCGCTGTCCGCGAACACATCGGCGAGCGCCAGCGAGGCTTCGAACAGTGCCCAGTTCGAGGTGAGGTAGCCGCCGTCCTTGTTGCTGTCCGAATAGCCGATCATGACTTCCTGAACGCCGCCGCGCGCCTCGGCGAGCGCGCGGGCTTCGGGGAGCGTGAGGAATTCGCGCATGACAGCGGGCGCGGCTTCAAGATCCTCGATGGTTTCGAACAGCGGCGACACCATCACCGCGCAGGCGGGCACGTCACCCGGGTGGTAGAGGCCAGCCTCCTTGAGCAGCAGATAGACCTCGAACAGATCGGCGACGCAGGTGGAATGCGAGATGAGATAGTTGCGGATCGACGCCGGGCCGTAGCGCCGGTGCGCTTCCGCCGCCGCGCGCAGGATGTCGAGTTCGCCGCGCGTCTCTTCCGAATAAGAGGCGAAAGGGCTGACGAGCAGGCGGCGGTGCGCGAGTTCGCGGCGGAGAAGTGCCGTGCGCTCCGGCACGGAAAGCGCCTCATAGTCGGCGCAGACGCCCGCTTCGCGCAGCAGCTCCGCGACGACGGCGCGGTGGATGCCGCTGTTCTGGCGCATGTCGAGCGCGGCGAGATGGAAGCCGAAGATCGAGGCGGCGCGGATGAGATCGTCGAGGCGGGTGCCGGCGAAACGGATGCCCCCGTGCGTGATGAGGCTGTCGCGCACCACGCTGAGGTCCGCGATCAGCGCCTCCGGCGCCGCATAGGCGTCGGCGAGAAGCTTCGCGGCGCGCGGCGGACGGACGCCGGTGAGCTCGACATGGGTTTCGGCGAGCCGCGCGTAGATGCCGGACAGCGCGCGGCGGTAGGGCTCGTCCTGCCGGTGCGGGGATTCGTCGCCGCTCGCCTCGGCGAGCGCGGCGAGCGCGGGGGTGACCGACGCGATCGAGGCACTGATCGACAGCTCTGCGCCGAGCGCGTGCACCTCGTCCAGATAATGCTGAAGCGCGACGCGGGCCTGCCCGGCAAGCGCCATGCGCAGCGTTTCGGCGGTGACGAACGGATTGCCGTCGCGATCGCCGCCGATCCAGCTCCCCGGCTTCAGGAAGCTGCCGACGGACGCGCCGCCAAGCAGCGTTTCCACGCGCCGGTGCAGCGCCGGTAGCACCGGCATCAGGCTTTCGCGCATGACGCTGAGCGCATTCGCGATCTCGTCGACGACGAGCAGACGCACGGCGCGCAGCGGGCGGGTTTGCCAGAGCAGCGCGATCTGCCGGTAGAGCGCGGCATCGACGGCATCGGGATCGGCAGGATCGGACGTGTCGGCGCGGCCGGCGACGAGCGCGGCGATGGCGCTTTCGCGGTCGATGACGCTCTTGCGACGCACCTCCGTGGGGTGCGCGGTGAGCACCGGCGAGATCAGCGCGCCGGCAAGCGTCGCGGCGACGTCTTCGGGCGCGACGCCGTGGCGTGCAAGCTCCGCGAGCGCGCCTTCCAGCCGCTCCGGCCGGGTTTCCGATCCACTCGGCACGATGCCCGCCTGGCGGTCCTCGGCGATGTTGGCGAGCAGCGAGAAATTGAGGAAGCCGCGGATGAAGCGCACCGCATCATCAAGGCTCAGCCCCGCAAGCAGCCGCGCCAATTCCGCACGCCGCTCCGGCGCGTCGTCGCGGTGCACCGCGACCGAAGCCTGCCTCAGTTCCTCGATCGTGTCGAAGGCCGCCTTGCCATCGAAATCGCGAATGACGTCACCCAGCAGGCGGCCGAGGTAGCGCACCTCGTCGCGATCGGAGAGGCTGGACGCGCGGGACTGACGGAGGGGTGCGGCACTCATGTCCGCCAAGCTAGGCCCACCCATGCTGCGCTGCAACAGGCGTTCGTGATGTTTGTTTTCCCCTCTCCCCGGCGAGGAGAAGGAGAGATTCTATGCCTCGAGCTCGCTGTCCCAATAGAGATAATCGCGCCACGTTTCGTGGAGATGGTGCGGCGGGAAGGCCCGGCCGTTCACCTGCAGCTCGTGCGCGGTCGGCTGTCGCGGCGCGGTGCGCAGCGCCATGTGCGCCTCCGCCGGCGTGCGCCCGCCCTTGCGCAGGTTGCAGGGTGCGCAGGCGGTGGTGACGTTCGCCCACGTCGTGCGCCCGCCGTATGCGCGCGGCACGACATGATCGAATGTGAGATCGTGCCGCCCGCCGCAATACTGGCAGCTGAACCGATCGCGCAGGAACAGGTTGAAGCGCGTGAACGCCGGGTGCGACGACGGCTTCACATAGTCCCGAAGCGCGATCACCGAGGGCAGCCGCATCGCGAAGCGCGGGCTGTGCACGACGCGATCGTATTCGGCGACCACCGATACCCGGTCGAGGAACGCCGCCTTGATCGCGGTCTGCCACGACCACAGGCTGAGCGGATAATAAGAGAGCGGCGTGTAATCCGCGTTGAGAACGAGCGCCGGGCAGCTTTCCGGCGAAACCGCACGCGTATCGAGAAGTTCGGTCGTATACATTGAGCCCCAGTCCGCTTTTTCGCGGACTGCCGGGGCGCTACCCGTACCCTGTCGCACGCAAGGCGGCCGCACCGGCCGTCCGTAACCTTACTGTACGCACCATACAGCGTATTGTGTGTCGCCGCTATGACACCACTTGATCTGGGGTGAGGTCAATGCGCTTTGTGCAGACTGCGCCAAGAAATTCGGGGAGTCCATCATAACGGTCGTCACGCGCTTCGCGCCGAGCCCCACGGGGCGGCTGCATCTGGGCCACGCCTTCTCGGCGCTGACGGCGTTCCGTTTCGCGGAGGCGCACGGCGGACGCTTCCTGCTGCGCATCGAAGATATCGACACCGGCCGCTGCCGCGCGGAATTCACCGACGGCATCTTCGAGGATCTCGCCTGGCTCGGCCTCGCATGGGAAACGCCGGTGCGCCGCCAGTCCGAACACATGGCCGACTATGCCGCAGCGCTCGCGCGCTTGCAGGCGTTGGAGGTCGTGTACCCCTGCTTCTGCACGCGCGCCGACATCGCCGCGGCGGCCACCGCCCCGCACGGCGTGCAGCCGCTTTATCCCGGCACCTGCCGCGCGCTGGATGTGGAAACCCGCGCGCGGCGCATGGCGGAGCCGCACGCCTGGCGCATTGACGTCATCCGCGCCACCGCCCTCGCCGGCCCGCTTTCGTGGCATGACGCGACGCAGGGCGAGATCGCGGCGACGCCCGAGGCCGAGGGCGATGTCGTGCTTGCGCGCAAGGACGCAGGCACAAGCTATCACCTCTCGGTCACGGTCGACGATGCGCTGCAAGGCGTAACCGACGTCGTGCGCGGCGAGGACCTGTTTTCTGCGACACACGTCCACAGGCTGCTGCAGGCGCTGCTCGGCCTGCCGACCCCGCACTACCACCACCACGCGCTGCTCATGGGGCCGGACGGCAAACGCCTCGCCAAACGCGACCGCGCCGAGACACTCGCCGAGCTTCGCGCACGCGGCGTCTCTCCACAGGCGATAAAGCATCAGCTCGGCTTTGCCTGACGCGGCGACTTTTGTTAGGCGCTCTCCGCCGGGGGGCGAAAGACAAGGAGATCGACACGTGTGGCGTATCGCGCTCGCCGCTCCCTTATCCATTGCCGCGGCCGCAGCAGCCGCGCAGACGCCCGTGCCCGCCGAGGCGCCGGCAGAAGAAAAACCAGCTGAAGGCGTCCTGCCTGCGCCCGTCGCGGAGATGATCCGCGCCGCGGAGCCCGGCCAGCTCGATACGATCGCGGCGCTCGCACGCCGCACGCAGCCGCAGGCGATGGCTGAAATCGACGCGATGGTTTCGGAAATCCGCGCCGCGCAGGAAGCCGAAAAGCAGCGGAGGCGCCTGCTCGCGACCCAGGGTTTCACCAACGGCTGGGAGGGCGAAGCCGCGCTCGGCGCGACCCTCACCACCGGCAACACCGACGAACGCGGCGCCTCCGGCAAGATCGATCTTGTGAAACAGGGCCTGACGTGGCGGCACCGCCTGCTCGCCGAGGCCGATTTCCAGGAATCGGACGGCGAACGCACGCGCGAACGCTATGGTGCCTCCTATCAGGGGGACCACCGCTTCAGCCCGCGCTTCTACACGTTCGGCTTCGTCGGCTGGGAAAGCGATCGTTTCGCCGGTTTCAGCCGCCGTTTCACCGAATCCGCCGGTTTCGGCTGGATCGCCGCCGAAACGCCGCGTCTGCGGCTGGTGCTCGAAGGCGGTCCGGCGCTCCGCCAGACACGCTTCGCCTTCGATGAGCTGGAACCCGATGCCGATCGCAGCCGGAGCGAACTCAGCGTGCGCGGCAAGACCAATCTGCGCTGGACGATCGTCGGCGATCTCGTCTTCACCGAAGACGCGGGCTTCATCGTCGGCAACGGCAATGACACACTGTTCGCGAACAGCGCGCTCACCACCAAGCTCATCGGCAATCTTTCGACGCGGCTGTCGTTCGACGTGAAGCACGAGACCGATCCGCCCGACGACAAAGTGAAGACCGATACGGTGACGCGCGCCAGCCTCGTCTACAAATTCTGATCGCCGGCACGCTGCGGCGTGACATGGGCGCCGAAACCCGTATTAGTCTTGCCCCATGACCGGACTCGTCATCGCCCTCATCGTTATCGGCGCGCTTGCGACCGCCGCCGTCCTCGTGCGCGGCATCATCGTGATGGCCCGCGGCAAGGACATCACCGGCCAGCAGTCGAACAAGCTGATGAGCTACCGCGTGCTGCTGCAGGGCGTGACCGTCCTTCTCGTCATCATTCTCATCATGATGACCCGGAACGGCGGCTGATTTCATGGTCAAGCTCAACAAGATCTACACGCGCACCGGCGACGACGGCACGACAGGCCTCGTCGATGGCAGCCGCCGCGCCAAGCACGATATGCGGGTCGCCGCGTACGGCACCGCAGACGAGGCGAACAGCGCGATCGGCGTCGCGCGGCTCCATGCCGAAGGCGCGGACGATGCGATGCTCGCGCGCATCCAGAACGACCTGTTCGACCTCGGCGCCGACCTCGCGACGCCCGGAGAGATCACGGGCGCGCTCCGCGTCACGCAGGCCCAGGTCGATCGGCTGGAGCGCGAAATCGACGCGATGAACGTTGATCTGGAACCGCTCACCAGCTTCATCCTGCCCGGCGGATCGGCGCTTGCCGCGCACCTTCACGTCGCGCGTACCGTCGTTCGCCGCGCCGAGCGCATCGCCGTGGAAGCCAATGAAACCGATGCCCTCGGCGATCTGCCGATCAAATATTTGAACCGTTTGTCGGATCATTTGTTTGTCATGGCACGTCACTGTAACGAAAAGGGCAGGGCTGACGTGCTCTGGGTTCCGGGCGCCAACCGGGACGGCTGAACGCGGCCTTCCCGAACAGGGAGGACGCATGGCTTCAAAAACGGTTTCTGTGCACGCCGCGCTCCGCCGTCTCTTTTCAGACACACGGCAGCACAGCCTCGATCTCGCCGCGCCACTTTCGGACGCCGACGCAAGCGCGCAGTCGATGCCCGATGCAAGTCCAGCGAAATGGCACCTCGCGCATACGACATGGTTCTTCGAAACCTTCGTGCTGACCCCGCATGTGCCGGGCTACCGCGTGTTCGATCCGGCGTACGGCTTCCTGTTCAACAGCTACTACGAAGCGGCCGGGCCGCGCCTACGCCGCGACCGGCGCGGGATGCTGACGCGGCCGGCACTCACCGAAATCCTCGCCTGGCGAGCCCACGTCGATGCTGCGCTCGACCGCGCGATCGATGAACTGCCGGAAACCGCGCGAGCGCTCGTCACGCTCGGCTGCCACCACGAGCAGCAGCATCAGGAACTGCTGCTGACCGACATCTTGCACCTATTCTCGGAAAACCCCGTCGCGCCCGTCTATGCGAAGATCGCCCCTTTCCCGGCGGCGGATGCCGATGCCCATGATTGGCTGGCGCATCCCGGGGGCATCGTTTCCATCGGCCACGCCGGAGACGGCTTCGCGTTCGACTGTGAAACGCCCCGCCATCCCGAACTGCTGCAGACCTTCGCGCTCGGATCGCGACTCGTGACGAATGCCGAATGGGCCGCGTTCATCGACGACGGCGGCTACCGCACGCCGACGCTCTGGCTTTCGGACGGTTGGGCATGGGCCGAGCAGAATGACGTCACGGCGCCGCTCTACTGGCGGCGCGAAGACGACGGCTGGTCCACCATGACCCTCGCCGGGCGGCAGCCGGTCGATCCCGCAGCGCCGACGACGCATGTCAGCTACTTCGAGGCCGATGCCTTCGCGCGCTGGGCCGGCGCGCGCCTGCCGCGCGAGGCAGAATGGGAAGCGATGGCCGAAAACGCGGCGCTTTCCCAAATGTTCGGCACCTGCTGGCAATGGACCCAGAGCGCCTACGCCGCCTACCCCGGCTTCCGCCCGGCCGCAGGCGCGGTGGGGGAGTATAACGGCAAGTTCATGTGCGGGCAGTTTGTCCTGCGCGGCGCGTCGTGCGCGACGCCCGAAGGCCACACCCGCCCCACCTATCGCAACTTCTTCTATCCCCACCAGCGCTGGCAATTCACCGGCGTGCGGCTGGCGAAGGACATTTAGGAACGGATGCGTCATGACGTCAGTTGCGGATACCCTGCCGAAAAGTGATTTTGCGGACGCCGTGGTGCGGGGCCTGTCGCAGCCTCGCAAGGTGATCCCCGCACGCTACCTCTACGACCGTCGCGGCTCCGAGCTTTTCGAAGAGATCACTGAGCTTCCCGAATATTATCCGACCCGTACCGAAACGGGCCTTCTGGATGCGCACACACCAGAAATCGGACGGATCGCGGGCACCGGCAAGGTGGTTGTCGAGTTCGGCTCCGGTTCCTCGACGAAAACCCCCGTGTTCGTGGAGGCTGTGCGCGCCGCCACTTACGTGCCGATCGACATTTCCGCGGACTTCCTGCGCGATGCCGCTGCCCGGCTGGCACAGGCGCTGCCTCGGCTCCGTATCCTGCCGGTGGCGGCAGACTTCACCAAGCCGATCGCACTTCCCGGCGCCGTGGAAGGTCGCCCGATGATCGGCTTCTTCCCCGGCTCCACGATCGGCAACCTCACGCACGCTGCCGCCGTCGATCTGCTGCGCGCGTTCCGTGCCACGCTTGGGGAGGCGCCGTGGCTCGCCATCGGCATCGATCTGCGCAAGAACCCGCGCCTGATCGAGGCGGCGTATGACGATTCGGCAGGCGTCACCGCCGCGTTCAACCTCAACCTGCTCGCACGCATCAATCGCGAACTCGGCGGCGATATCCCGCTGGATGCCTTCGAACACCGCGCACTGTGGAACGACGATCTGGGGCGCATCGAAATGCACCTCGCCGCAACGCGCGATGTCCGCTTCCATGCGGCCGGCGAAACATTCAGCCTCCGCGAGGAGGAGACAATCCACACCGAAAACAGCCACAAATACACGATCGAGGAGGCGCGCCTGCTGGCCCGCGCCGCCGGGTGGCGACCCGTCCGCTACTGGACGGACGCGCGCGGCCTGTTCAGCCTGCACCTCTGGCGGGGCGGCGCAGACGAAATGGAGCCATGACGATCCATTTCACTGCCCCATTTCACTGGGGTGTGTGGCGATTCGGTTCAGGCCGATGCGAAAATGGTGGATTTTGAGAACCCGATACCGCCTTCTGCGTAACATGGCGAGGGCGCGCGCCGCCCGATCCATCGCCTCCGACGAAGTCGAGGATGCCCATGAGCGCGCCGTGGAGCGTGGCATGGACCTCGCCGCGCTTGTCGCCGGGGAACAGCACGATCTTGCCGACAAGCGACCGGATATCGGCCGCAGCCTCGGCGCGCGTGGCGGGGTCTTCGAGCGTCTCGACGAGTCGCTCGACCTTGCGCCGGTAGACCTCGGCGATGCCGGGATGGATGTCAGGCACGCTCGCCGGGGCCTCTGACAGCTTTTCTTTGAGACGGACCTTCTGCCGCTCCAGCTCCGCCATCCGCGCCTTCATGGTCGCCTGATACATACCGTCCTCGATCGCCGCCATGATCCCGGCAATGGCCCGCTCAACCTTGCCTAGCGCCTGCCGGTCGGCCTCGGCCTTTGCCCGGCGCTCGCGATTCGCCTCATTGATCTGCTGCGCATAGGCTTTGACAGCCGCCTCGACCTTCTCGGGCGAGACGAGCCGGTCGCGGATGCCGGCCAGCGCGCGTTCCTCAAGATGAGGGCGCCGGATCGAGCGCGGGTTGGTGCAGGTGCCGTGCCGGTTGCGGTTGATGCAGCCATAGCGGTCCTTGACCACGATGCCGTAGACGCCGCCGCACACCCCGCATTCCAGAAGCCCCGAGAGCAGATGCACGGGGCGGCGCAGTTCATTGAACTTCCGCGCGCGCGCCGCGACCATCCCCGCCGTCGCCGCTTCGAACCGTTGCGTCAGGACCGCCTGCTGGGCGCGCACCGCCTGCCAGAGCGCATCGTCAACGATGCGAAGGTGTGGAACCGGGACCTCCACCCATTCTGCTTCGGGGTTGAGCCGGGCCACCTTCCGACCCGTGGCCGGGTCCTTGAGGTAGCGCTTGCGGTTCCATGAGAGGACACCGGCATAAAGGGTATTGTTGAGGATTCCCGTGCCGCAGCTTGCACGACCGCGAATCGTCGTGTCGCGCCATGTCCGCCCGTGGGGTCCAGGTATGCCCTCGGCATTGAGATCGCGCGCAATCGCGCGCGGGCTCGTGCCACAAGAAAACGCCTTGAAGATGCGTCGCACGACCTCGGCTTCGGCCGGATCGACGGCGCGCTCGCCGCGCACCAGCTCGCCGTCGGCGGTCAGGCGGCGCACGATCCTGTAGCCGTAGGCGGCGCGACTTGCGGAAAGCCCCTTCTCGACACGCCCGCGCAGGCCGCGGTGCGTCTTCTTCGCGAGATCTTTGAGGAACAGCGCGTTCATTGTGCCCTTGAGCCCGACATGAAGCTCGCTGATCTCGCCTTCGGCGAGCGTGACCAGGGTCACGCCTGCAAACTGCAGATGCTTGTAGAGCGTCGCGACATCGGCCTGATCGCGCGACACGCGGTCGAGCGCCTCGGCGAGAACGACATCGAAGGTTCCGCGCTCGGCGTCCCGCAGGAGCTGCCGGATGCCGGGGCGGAGCGTGACGCTGGCGCCGGAGATGGCGGCATCCTCATAGGCATGGACCTCGGTCCAGCCTTCGCGGCCCGCGCGTTCGCGGCAGATACGAAGCTGGTCCTCGATCGAGGCCGCACTCTGCTGGTCGGAGGAATAGCGTGCATAAAGCGCAGCGCGGGTCATGCGTCATCACCTTCGAAAAGAGATAAAGGCCCCAGCCGGGAGACGCCGTCGCATCAAGAGGACGGGGACATATGATCGGCGAGCCGCTGCGTGCATCCTACCCGCTGTCGCCGTCATTGTCATTGGCGGCCTTGCGGACACGCATATGCTCGCGAGCGATGTGACGTCCGACCGCCTCGGCAATGCGAGTGAGCGCGGCATCGACGCCGGCAGGGTCGAGCGCTGCGGCATTGTCATTCGCCACGGCAGGCGCCAACGGCTCCGGCGTCTCATCCCCGGTCATGGCCGGCGCCGCAGATGTCCTCATTGTCGTTCCCGGCCTCGTAGAACATGGGGTTCTTCATCCATGCGCTGACGGTGGACTCGCGCCAGCCGGTGCAGCGCGTGCTGATCCGAACCTGCTTCGGAAAACTCCCGGCCTGCATCTTCCGGTAGAGTGTCGAGCGCCTGAGCCCCGTGCGGTCGAGCACGGCTTTGAGGCGCAGGATGCGGTCATGGGACATGGCTGGTCCTTCCTTCAGCGGTTGTCAGCTTCCCCAGTCGGGTCAGGATGCCGGGTCCGGTACTGGCGTCAAGAGTGGCGGAAATGGTGCCACCTCAACGCAAACGGTC
>TARA_R110000850_G_scaffold164262_10_pt1 | contig 54315 bp, 58 predicted proteins | sample TARA_R110000850 | Tara Oceans TARA_R110000850 (sample SAMEA4397586) | marine metagenome | biome: Polar Biome; feature: [SRF] surface water layer (ENVO:00010504); material: water (ENVO:00002006), including particulate matter (ENVO:01000060) such as... | depth 5 m
CCGCGCCGGATCACAATATCGCCTTCGTCGTTGAGGACGAACCGCTTGTGCGCATGTTCGCCGCGGAAGCTCTTGTGAACGAGGGATACCGCGTATTCGAGACCCACGATGCTCGTGACGCACTCGCGATTCTCGACCATCGTCGCGATATCGGCGTTGTCCTCACTGACGTCGAAACGCCGGGTGGCATGGACGGCCTTGAGCTCGCCGGCACGATCCGCGAACGCTGGCCCGAAACGGTCATTCTCATAAATTCAGGACGGATTCGTCCCGAGCCCAATACCTTGCCGATCGTCGCGGGCTTTATCGCTAGGCCCCATGGCATAAGCGATTGGTGGACAACTTGAGATATTGTTGGAGCAAAACGGCGTCCATCGGCGCTCCGACGACCACATTCTCGAAGCGTGGTGCGCGGCCGAACTTGGGCACGCGAGCGCCGACCCTTTCGATAAACCCACCCTTCTCGCGCGCGCCGTGGCAACCGAGCAGATTGCGATTGCCCACTTTGGGTACGGCGCTCGTTCCGCTGTCTATCATGCGCGCTTCCGACAGGCCGCCTCCGCGCCCAAAGGGGAATGACTCGGGTGGCGAGCCGGTCCTTGCCACTAAAAGTCGGTCGATCCAGCGAGCTTACGCGACTGCTAGTGGAGATCGGCGGAACCGTCGGCACAGGGGAAAAAGAGATCGACGGTGGTGCCGACACCGATCGCGGTGTCGATCCTCAAGAAGCCGCCGGCCTGCCGCACGAACGCATCAATCTGCGGGATCCCCAGTCCCGTCCCGGCACCGGCCTTGGTAGTAAAGAAAGGGTCGAAGATCCTGCGCCTGACCCCCGCGTCCATGCCCGTACCATTGTCTCTCACCCGAACCCGCACGTAATGATCCGGCCCTTGGTCGCGCGATACGGGTCGCGAAATCAGGGCAGTGCTGATCCGGATGGTCCCGCCGTCGGGCATGGCATCCCGCGCGTTGACGACGAGATTCATGATCGCGGCGTTGAACTGCGGAAATTCAAATTCAACATCCGGGACGTCGGGACCGAGCTTCACCACAATCCGGATCCCCGATCCGGCAGCATATCGCAGCAGGATTTCCAATCGTACCAGGGCATCATTGACGTTGTGAGCATGGATGTCGCAATCATGCCCGCTCGCGAAGTTGAGCAGTCGCGTGGTCATCCGCAACCCGCGCTCCACTCCCTCCTGCGCGCCCACGAGAAAGTCGGTGACCAACAAAGGATCGTCAGCATGTCGTTCGGCCAGACGCACCGCTGCGGAAATCACGCCAAGGACGTTCCTGAAATCATGCACGAAACCCCTGCTCATCTGACCTAGAGCGAGCATCCGCTCGATCGCGCGGGAGCTCAATGCTGGTGGCGCGTGATCCTTATTGGTTGGCGCTGCAATGTCGCGCGCACTGCCTGACATCCCGAAATCGACCGACGAGCTCAGTGGTGTATCGACCGGCATATGAGGGTGTCCCTTCCTGCCACATGACGCCGAGCGTCATCCCTACGCGATTCGTTTACCAACAATTGCGCGCGCCCTTAAAGGAAGTCGAATTAATATTATTGCCTGTTTACAACATTAAAATTGCATATAAATCCACTTTAGAGCGACACGGGTAGTGTGGACGCCCTCTTCCGCAGTGCGGACGCTCTGGTTGCGGCACCTCATCTGCACGAGTGCGAGCATATGCCCCTCGCCCTTCCCTAAAGGCTGGTTGTCGAGCCCCATCGCTCGTCCAGACGCCTTCTACTTTGGAAGCACGGATCAGCGTGTCCAGCAGTCTGGTCTGCCCGACGATCCCCTCCTTCCCATTTTTCGGGAACCTTTTGCGATGCGTCTCATCAAATGGACAAAAGGAAACGATCGACGATGGGCGACCAGAAGTTGCTCGGAGCCGACCGGACGACGGACTCTTCGCACGGCGGCGACGGGAGATGTCCGACCAACAAAAGTAATCCAAGAAGGAGGACCAACAAGATGATCGATATCCCCAACAGCAGCCGCCGCTCCGTTCTTACCCGTGGCGTGACCACGCTTTCCGCGGCCGGACTGATCGCTTTACTTGGCGGCGGCATTCCAGCTGCGGCGAGGCAAGCCGATCGGCCGGCGCAGGATGTGCAGCTTCTCAACGCTGCCTTGGCGCTGGAGCATGAAGGGATCGCCGCCTATCAGATCGCCGCACAAAGCGGACTTCTTTCACCGGATGTCCTCAAGGTGGGCATAACCTTCCAAAGCCATCACAAGACGCATCGCGATGATCTGGCGGCGGCAATCGGACGCCTTGGTGGCGTGGCTGCCACCAGCAAGTCGATCGCTGACTATGCCGCGTCGCTCGGCGCCGGCGCTCTGAAAACTCAGACCGATGTCCTCAAGCTCGCATTGCGCCTCGAGCGCGGTGCCGCAAACGCCTATCTGGGCATCATCCCGTCGCTCCAGGCGACAGAGTTTCATCTGCTCTCCGCGCGCCTGGCCGGCGATGAGGCATTTCATGCCGCTATCCTCGGGAATGTTCTGAACGAACCCATTCCGCAACAGGCGCCGATTTTCGGATAGGCTTTATGGCCGACGCCAACTTCCGAGCGGGAACCCGCGCGCTCGCGCTTGCGGCGGTGATGACGGTCAGCGGCGCGGCGATCGGGGGTGTCGGCGCGCCGCGCGGCGATGCGGTTCGCGGAGCCGACCTCTATCAGGCGAAATGTGGCGCATGCCATTCGCTTGATAGCAATCGCGCCGGGCCGGCACATCGCGGCGTCGTCGGACGACGCGCGGGCCATGTTGCCGGCTTCCGCTATTCAACGGCGCTCAGCGCGTCGCACATTGTCTGGACCCCCGCCAATCTCGACCGCTGGTTGACGGCGCCGACGGTGATGGTGCCCGGCACTACGATGGGCTTTCGTGTGAGTTCGCCGCAAGAGCGAGTCGATATCATCGCATATCTCGCGCAAAATCCATCGCGCCGGTGAGCGACGGACGATGACCAAGGGATTTCGGTCGATGTGCCGATGGCCCTAAGAAATTGGAAAAATCTCATGGCGATCGATAACCTCGCAGACTTGCCGCGCGAAGCGGTCGGCATTTTTCACAGTTCGGAACAGTTGCAGCACGCGATCGACACACTGCTCAGTTCAGGCTTTCATCGGTCGGAACTCAGTCTGCTGGCAAGCGAACAGGCGGTCCAGGAGAAACTGGGCCATCGCTATTCCAGAGTAGATATTCTCGCCGACAATCCGGACGTGCCACGCGCCGCCTTTGTGTCGACCGAAGCGATTGGCGACGCGGAGGGCGGTATCATCGGCGGGCTGGTGTATGTCGGCGCGCTCACCGCGATCGGGGCCATCGTCGCGACAGGTGGCACGCTGCTCGCCGTCATCACCGGCGCGGCGCTCGCGGGTGGCGCCGGTGGGCTCGTTGGCTCGGTACTCGCCAAATGGCTCGGAGAGCATCATGCGCATTATCTCGAGGAACAGCTCATACGCGGCGGACTGCTGCTGTGGGTAAGAACGCGCGACCCTGCCCATGAAGTGCGCGCCATCGATTTTCTGAGGAAATACTCAGCCGATCAGATCCACATCCACAGCCTGCCCCACGCCGCGCTGGACGCATGAACGATCTGGAACACTTGCTGGCGGAGGTCCGGGCTTGCACCGCATGCGGCAACCTTTTGCCCCTCGGTCCGAGACCAGTCCTGCAGATTTCCGCAACTGCTCGCATCCTGATTGCAAGCCAAGCGCCCGGCACCAAGGTCCACGCCAGCGGCGTTCCCTTTTCCGATCCCTCGGGCGATCGGTTGCGCGACTGGATGGCTCTATCCGAGGATCAATTCTACGACGCCGCCCATATCGCCGTCCTCCCCTTGGGCCTGTGCTATCCGGGACGCGCTGGACAAGGCGATGCACCGCCCCGCCCGGAATGCGCACGGTTGTGGCGGGAACGGCTGCTCGCAGCAATGCCAAGGCTTCGCCTGACGCTCCTGGTGGGAAGCCACGCCCAAAATCATGTGCTCGGTCCGGGTCACCTTACGGAGCGGGTCCGCGATTTCGCATACTATCTGCCGGCTTTATTCCCACTTCCGCACCCCTCATGGCGCGTGACGATCTGGGCGCGCAAACACCCCTGGTTCGAGGAGGAGGTTCTTCCACAGCTGCGCCGCGCGATCCGGCAGGCTTGGCCCGAGCTGGAAAAGATCGATCGGCATTCCGGTGCCGCGACCGACATCCGTGGCTGAGCGTTCGATGTCGGCCGCCCAACCCATCTATACGATCGGGCATTCGACACGGTCGATCGCGGATTTCGTCGCGTTGCTTCAAGTCGGCAGGGTGGAACTGGTGGTGGATATTCGCAGCATCGCCCGCTCGCGCGCCAATCCCCAATTCAACCGCGACACGCTGCCAGCGACCCTTGCGTCATGGCAGATAGGCTACGAGCAGATCCCGGCACTTGGCGGCCTGCGCAAGAAATCAAAGACGATCCCGCCGGAGCTCAATGGCTTCTGGACTAATCCGAGTTTCCATAATTATGCCGACTATGCCCTGTCCGACGCGTTTCGGACCGGCTTGGATCTTCTTCTCGCGCATGCGGCGGATCGACGCTGCGCGATCATGTGCGCCGAGGCCGTCTGGTGGCGATGCCATCGCCGGATCGTGGCCGACTATCTCCTGCTGAAGCAGCAAGACGTCTTCCACCTGATGCGGCTTTCCCGCACCCAACCTGCAGTCATGAACGCCGCTGCACGGGTCGGCGCGGGTGGTCTCATCTACCCGCCTATTGCTGCGGATTGACCCGGTTCTTCAGTGGGCATGATCGCCAGCGGCTTGTTCCCGGCCGAACACGCCTTCGACGATCGTCGGGGCATCGTGCTGAATCGCGCGCAGATGGTCGGCACTGCGGAAGCTCTCGGCGTACAGCTTGTAGATCGACTCGGTTCCGGATGGGCGCGCCGCAAACCAACCACCGGCGGTTATGATCTTGATGCCGCCGAGCGACGCGCCCCCGGCAGGCGCGGTGGTCAGCTTCGCCTCGATCGGTTCGCCAGCGAGTTCGGTGGCAGAGATCCGATCGGCCGTGGCGCGGCTCAGCACATCCACCTGCTCGGGCGCTACCGGTGCGTCGATCCGTTCGCACCAGAATTGCCCGAATTCTTGCGTCAGCGCGTCATAGGCCTGATTCGGATCGGACCCCGACCGCGCCGTGATCTCGGCCGCCAACAGGCCAAGCGCCAGGCCGTCCTTGTCGGTCGTCCAGACAGAACCATCGCGGCGAAGCAAGGAGGCGCCCGCACTTTCCTCGCCGGCAAAGCCAAGGGTTCCGGAGTAGAGACCGTCGACGAACCATTTGAACCCGACGGGAACTTCGACGAGCGGCCGGCCAGCGCGGTGCGCGATGCGATCAATCACACTGCTGCTCACCATCGTCTTGCCGATGCCGCAGCGCGACGTCCATTGGGGACGAGGATCGACCAGATACGCGATCGCCACCGCCAGAAAATGAATGGGCGGCATCAGGCCGCCTGTCGGCGTGACGATGCCGTGGCGGTCGGCGTCGGTATCATTGCCGAACGCAAGGTCGAAGCGGTCACGCATGCCGATCAGCCGGGTCATGGCATAAGGGGACGAGCAATCCATTCGGATCTTCCCGTCCCAGTCCGCGGTCATGAAGCCGAATGTAGGGTCGACCATGACCTCGACGACAGTTCCATTGAGGCCTTGGCGGTCGATGATCTTGGGCCAATAGTGCACGCTTGCGCCACCCAAAGGATCGATGCCGAGTGCCAGCCCTGACCCCGCAATAGCCTCGCTGTCGATCACGTCCGCGAGATCTCCGAGATAGTGATCCATATAGTCGTGGGGGTGCACGCACACCGATTGGCGCGCTCGTGCATGAGGAACACGTCGGACCTTTTGAATGCCGGCCTTCAGCAGTTCGTTCGCGGTGCTTCGATCCAGCTGGTAATTTCGGACCCGGCGGGGCCTCCCGTCGGGCGGATTATATTTGAAGCCGCCATCTTCCAGGGGATTGTGCGAGGGGGTGAGCACCACGCCATCGGCCAAGCCGGCCGTTCGGCCACTGTTATAGGTCAGGATGGCATGGGAAATGACGGGGGTCGGCGTGAAGCCCTCGTCGGTATCGATCATCGTCTCCACGTCGTTCGCGACGAACACCTCCAGCGCGATGACAAATGCCGGCCGCGAGTGAACGTGGGTGTCGATGCCAAGGAACAGCGGACCATCAATACTCTCGCTTTTGCGATAAAGGCAGACGGCCTCGGCCACAGCGATGATATGCGCCTCGTTGAACGCATTGTCGAACGGCGAGCCGCGATGGCCCGAGGTGCCGAAATGGATGCGCTGCGTCGCCACCGACAGGTCCGGAATGCCAGCATAATAGGCATCGATCAGTTTGACGGGATCGATGAGTTGCGCGGGCTTCAACAGCTTTCCCGCAGCCGGATCGATGCGAGCGCCGCTCATGGCGCGACCGCATGGACGCGTGGACGAAGTGAATATTTGGCGGCAATATTTTTCATATAACTGCCAAATAATATTCATTTGCTACATGAGATTAGCAGGCAGAAGATGCCTCCTGCAAGATGAGTTTGCGCGCTCGCCCAACAGCATCCGCGAACATCATCTCGAACATTGTGTGGTCGAGACGAATATTGAAAGCGCAATGGCCAGTTTTCTAACTGTTCGGCGCCTTGGAATTCATCCGGGCAGTAGCACGGCACGCTTCCAGGCACTGGGTCCCGCCCTCCGCTAAGCGACGGGGACCCCGGCGCGCTGTCCGTCGCGCCGACAGATCGCCGATCTGGCGTGAAATCAGGCCTTCGCAACCCTCGTAACGCGGAGTGAACCGCGACGCGGCCGAGCGCGGTGCTTGTCGCATCTCTCTTCCCCGGATGCGAGGTGAATGGAGGCAAATATGTCCGCTTGTTCTGGTGCCGAGTTTCATCCCGGCATTTCCGCTGCTCGGCGCGGAGACCCCCATTCCGAACTTGAGCTGACCTCGGAGCTCGCCCTCGTCATGCAGCGCAATGATCGGCAGCTGCAGCGCACCGCCTGGCGGATCCTGCGCAATCGCGAGGACGCCGAAGATGCCGTCCAAAGCGCCTATCTCAGCGCGCTGGCAGGTATCAGCGGCTTCGCAGGACGATCGACACTTTCGACCTGGTTGACGCGCATCGTCACCAATGCAGCGCTTGCACAAGCCCGCTTGGTACACCGGCGCCGAACATGGCTCGAAGAGCCTACGTCAATCGCGGAGACATATTGCGAGACGCTGATGCGCGGCTCGATCGCGAGTTCGCCCGAACGGGCCTATGCGCACCACCAGATCCTGCAACTGATCAATGATGCGATCGACCGATTGCCCCCTCAGTTCCGCACGGTCTTCGTGCTGCGACAGATCGAGGAACTCGATATTGGCGAGGTCGCCGAACTGCTCGGCATCAAAACCGCCACGGTCAAGACCCGGCACCTGCGCGCGCGACGGCGGCTACAGCGCGCCCTTGCTCCAGCGCTCGGGGCTGCGCCCGCGAGCATGTTCCCGTTTGCCGGCGACGCCCGCGACCGAGTGGTGGGTCGATCACCCGAGGCCGCACTGCTTGCAGACTGGTCGGACGCACAGGGAGAGATCGCATGAAACACGGTCGCAACGACATCACTGCCGCGAAAGCGCCCGCGAAGGCCCATGGTCCGCAGCATCTTCCTCACGCATTCTTCAAGGCCGCTTCGCCCAAACCGCCCTGGGACGACACGGTGGCCATCCGCGAGGCGCTGTTCAGCGTCGAGCGGCTGGAGCTTGCACGCGCGCAGACCGTCAAGCCCTACCGACAATTGGGTTACTCGCTGCTCGACCGGCTCGCCGACAATGAAACAAGCCTCGTGCAATCCTATCGGTCGATCTGTTCAGCCATCGTCGACAAGGCCGCCATCACCCCGGCGGCAGAATGGCTCATCGACAATTTCAATCTGGTCGAACGCCAGATCCGAGAAGTGCGGCTCGACTTTCCGAGGCTATCGGTCGGCGTCATTGCCACGCCTGTACTGGCGATATCGTTGGCGACCACGGCGGCGGATTCCGGGATATTTGCCGGGACCGAAGTATCTAAGGGGGACGCCGTGTCGTCATCAGCTTGCCGCCGAGCTGTTGCCGGGTTGTGAGCTTCGTGTCCGCGAGGCGGCAACGCCCGGCGGAGCCCGGCTCCGCTATCCGCAGATGTTTTCTTTGCAGCGATCTTCTTCGTTCGTCGCTTCTCGTACCAGATGATCAATAGAACAGGCGATAATAGGGCGAAATGCGCCTCAAGCGCGTCTGGAAGGCCGTCCAATGCAACTGCCGAGAATATTACGCTGACGAAAAAGAAGATGACATAGAGTCCGGTGATGCGGATGATTTTCCAGACAATCGACATGTATACTGCCTGTCTTTTTGCGGCTGAGTCGTCAAACCGATTCTTATCGGCCTGCTTGCCTGATTCCCATCAGCCGCACCTAAACCCCATCCTCAAAGCTGCACGCGGGTTGCCGCCAAATGCCGGAATGCCCGGTCCCGGCAGGTGAGCAAGATCACCTACATGCGCTGCGATGCTTCTTCAAGAATTTCCGTCATCAGATCTAGCCTGCCGTCGTCGGAATAGACGAGCGGATCGTCGAGAATGAGGGAAACCGGCAGGCCCTGTTCCAGCAGCATGTCGGCAAAGGCGAGGCGGGTGAGGACCGCCAGCTGCTCCTGCGTCCCCTTTGAGAGCGTTCCGCAGGCTTCACTCAGGCCGGATCGCGTGACCGAGGCCAGGCCGAGTTCTTCATCGAAGCTGAGGTCGGCGCCGGGGAAAAGGCGCTCGACATGCACGCGGGCGCGTTGGGCCACCGGGCCAATAAAGGTCCGAGAAGCCTCCGCTCGTGCGTCGTCCAGCACATCCTTGAGTAGTTTGACCGTGGCCGCCTCTTCGTCGATGCCTATCGCCCCACTAACGACCGTCGCAGATGCTGCGATCTGGGAGAAGGGGCGACAGGAAGGCGAGCGCAAGCCGAGCTTGAAACAACGTAGTAAGAGGGCCATGTTGGATGCATGAGCATCCGTGGCGACGATACTAGGCTGGAGCCTCGCTTCCTCAAAATCTGCGAGTAGCCGAACGCGCGCTTCGCCAGCTGCAGCGTTCGGGACATAAGGATCGATGACGAGACGCTCGACCTCTGTTTGAACGCGATCGATCAAAGACGGCGGAATCCGATTTTCATGCGACGGTCACGCTTTGGGCGGCGGCCTGTCTATACTTGAGGACTCTTTCGATGAACTCCCCTTTCCAAGTACAGCCAAGACCACGCGCCGACGATACGGTTATCGTTGAACAGCTTCTGCTACGTTATCCGGCGATAAGTGCGTCCGAACTTGCCACCCTGATTGAGATATTTCCCAAATTGCCATTAATCGACACGGCGCTGATGACCACCGATGAACGGCTGTCCAAGCCCTTGGAGGCGTTTCACGAGGATCATGGGCATATTTTCCGAGAACCGGTCAAATCGTTGCTGGTCTTGCTGGCGTTTCCATTCGTCGTCGTCGGAGCACTGTGGTGGCTCGTGAGCTGACTGCGCGCCTTTCATGTCGAGGTGGCAGCGCCATAGGCGCGTATCAGGCATGAAGCCTGGCGTCAGTTGATCATCTTAGTCTAAACGAAGGCCGGCGACAGGTTCGCCGGCCTTCGCCTCATTTTAGATGGCCAGGCTCGCCGAAATGCGCGCCATGCGGTCCTTCAGCGAGAGTTTGGTCTTCTTCAGCTTGCTCAATCGAGCTTCGTCGGGCTGCAGAACGCTTCTCTCAAACTCGATCTGCTTGTTGATCCTCTCATGAGCGGCCTTCAACCGTTCAATAAGTCGAGCAGACATATGCTCCTCCTTTCCTGGAATGAAACGGGATGGACGAGTTATTTGCTCGCCTTCGCCGATACCTTGCCTCCGTTCAGAACACTGGAGACAGTGTTGGCGGCCGACTTAGGAAGTTTCTCCTTTTTCGGCTTGCGAGGCTCGCGGCTCCCCGACATTTTCTTCTTACCCATGAACATGGTCCTTCGCATTATCACCCAATGGTGATGTGATTCACTTCGTGCGCCTGATCGGACAGCGGCGTCCGCTCAGGGATAAGGAAGCGGTTCGGGGGGGAGCCTGAGATAGGGAGAAAATGTCATGATCGATCCCTGCTTCACCGCGGACCCGGCAATCGGCGCGGTGCGCGCGCGTGAACGCCGCTTGCCGCGGGGTGTCACAAATATCGTGAAGAATAATTCGCTCTTCTCAAGGAAGAGAATTTACTAAGATCCAAGATTTATATCTTGAGGAACTAGTAAATTGTGCAATGCCCTAACCGACTGAAACGTCGAATAGGGCTCAGAGGCCGATGATCGGCTTCTTTCTAGGCGGTGTCGCCAGCATGACAGGGTGCATTTGCATGACGGCTAGAGGATGCCAGATATCCACTGTAAGTCAAGTGCTGCACGCCCGAGGATTCGTCGGCGGCGGTTGTAACAGGGTGCCGTTGACTTCTTGGTGGCCTGGCATAGATTGCCTGGGTGGCAGAGGATGTTTCGCGGTCATTTGAAAGGGTTAGGCGCGTCCAGACACGCAGGTAGCCGGACGTCCTTTTGGTGGGCGTTCGGGGAAAGTCAGACGCCTTCCAAATGTCTTTCGAGCGATCTTGCGTTCGAAAGCATCGGCTGAGTTAGAGTGTTGAAGAACGCGCGATCGCTGAAGTTCGTCCGCAACGAATGCGGACTGTATGTCCAATATGCCGCGCTGCCGATGCGCGTGGTTAACGGCGACGAGCTTGAGATTCTGCTCATAACGTCCCGCAGAACCCGGCGTTGGGTCATCCCAAAGGGCTGGCCTATCCCAGATATGAACGGGCCACAGACGGCCGCCGTCGAAGCCTATGAGGAGGCGGGCATAAAAGGCGATCTCCTGCCGCAACCGATCGGTTCGTACCGATATGGCAAGCATATGGGCGCGGGTGGTGATGATGTGCCTTGCGAGGTGACGGTCTTTCCGATGCGATCCGTCACGCAATCGAAGGATTGGCCGGAGCGATCGAAGCGGCGCCTGCAGTGGTTCGCCCGCGCGCAGGCGGCAAGCCAGGTCGAGGAGGAAGAGCTGGCGGATTTGATCGTCAACATACCGATATCGATCGTCTGACATGGATCGTCCTGCCGGCGGTTCTCGCCTTGTCTATCGGGCCACCCAAGCCTATGTTGGTGGCATGGCTCGGGACAATCATAGCTTCCGTCAAACATTCCACCGCGGCAGCAGCGCGCTCGCGCGCTAATTCGCCCTGACGGTACGCCGTCAGGGCCTGACATTGTCCCCTATTCTCCTTCTTTTTCAAGGATGCGCGCGCCGGTGCTTTCAGTGCGGCGCCCGTGAGGAGCTTATCGTGAAGCCATTTAATGACGCTACCGTCGCGACTATTGCGAACTCCGCGGATCGCACCCGCGCCATGGTCAAATCAGCCGCATAACCTCCGTCCGACCCAAGGGGGCTACTCCAACCCCGGGTCAACTCTCAGTGAAAATCAACACGGAAATATCCGGTTTTTCAACTGATCTGCTTGAGCGTCGCCGTGCAACGCTGGTCCATTGTCTATCCGACCTGTTTCCTGATGCAGCGCGTGCCAGCGAAATGTCCTTCTGGTCGGGCTTTCGCCCGATGAGCCCGGACGGACCGCCGATCGTCGGTCCAACCGAAATACCGAACCTCTATCCCAACATCGGTCATGGGACGCTTGGATGGACCATGGCGTGCGGTTCGGGCCACCTGCTGAACAGCCTCATCAGTGGCGAACCGCCCGCCATTGAAGCGGGCGACCTCGCCCTCTCTCGATATCTTCGGTCCTGAATAAAGGAGATTGCCATGACCATCCGCCATATGAACCCCGGTCCCCGCATGAGCCAAGTGACGATACACGCCGGCGTCGTCTATCTTTCCGGCCAGATTGCAGCTCCGGGGGAAGACGTGGCCGTACAAACCAAGGCAGTGCTCAATGCGATCGACACGCTGCTGCAAGATGCCGGATCGGATCGCGCGCATTTGCTTCAGGCGACGATCTGGCTCTCGGACATGGCCGATTTTCCCGTAATGAACGAGATTTGGGAAAAGTGACTGACGGACGTTAAAGTTCCGGCCCGCGCGACGGGCGAGGTGAAGCTCGCAAGCCCCGATTATAAAATCGAGATCCTGGTGACCGCCGCTCTACGGTGATCGCACGCCGCAAGGACGGCGCGCATCTATCAGGCGCGCGCCGTGGCGGTTGCTGGCGACAGGCCATTTTGGGTGACCTTGACGATGGTCAGCTTGCGCTCATTGCCTTCGCGATCGGGCCAGACAATCGACTGGCCTTCGCGCAGGCCGATGAGACCCGCGCCTACCGGCGTGAGAATGGAAATGCGGCCCGCCGAGATATCGGCCTCGCGCGGATACACGAGTTGTACAATCCGCGTCGTCCCGCTCGCGGCATCGTTAAACTCAACCGTCGAGAGCATCGCGACCACATCGCGAGGCAGGCGGTCGGCCGTGTGAATGGTCGCGCGCGCGATCTCGCCGATAAGGAGTTCGCTGACCTGGGGGAGTCGTTCTTCGACGCTATAGGCAAGATTGGTAAGTGCGTCCGCTTCACTATCGATCAAATGGATGGACGGCCTGCGGGCCGCGCTTGTGTTCTTCATGGTGCTGGCTTTCTCGGAATCGATGAACGCGCAGCTGCCTGGCCGCACGCATTATGGGATCGAGAGTGCGCCCCGAGCTCGGGGCGTGCCGCACCGGAACCCGGGGCTATATGCCCGCGAGAAGTTGGCCCGCATGGTGGCGGGAAGCGCAAGAGAACAATCCGTAGGTGCATCTTCAGATGATGATGTCTTCCCCACGCGAAGTCAATGCAGGCGGTCGCCACGAAGGGCCTAAAACGCCGAACGACGAGACTTTCCGTCACAATTCATGGTGTTCGCGCTTGTCCTCAGCCCCTCGATCCTGGAGGAAAATGCGTCCTAATACCAAAGCACAGGCGAACAATAGGACGCAGAGATTCGAACTATTGATCATCCATCCCTCTCCTGTTTCAAAGCTGGGCGCGCGGCGTAGACTCCAGCGCACCCTCGCCCTTGCACTCGGGCGGGCGTCCGCGGGCACGCCCATGTGATTGCTGGAGAGATGAACCGGTCCATCATCATGATGTTTCGCTTCGCGGTCAAGGATCCCAAGGCAAGTCGGCTGTAGAGGGTCTACGGTAACGACATGCTGCCGGAACATGTGACTGCGAAGGATGAATCCGCCGCGACCTCGGAGAGAACCGCCTATTATCCCATCGGCCAGGCGACGACGCGGCAGCCCCTTCCCGCCGGATAGAGTTTCCGCGGCCAAGCGTTCTCCGCTTATTCTTCCCTCCCTAATGACGTACGGAGGTCGTTTCTGCGCGTGCAATTCTGCAGCGTCCGTCGACCTTCGGTGTTGCCGTGCAGCCGCTTATCGACGCGGCCGAGCGGGTTGTCTCGATGCTCGGGGGTCGAGGGCGCAGTGGTGAGCCACCCATTGTTGATCCTGTCAGTTCATGACGAAATGGCTAGCGGCGATCAGCAACGGCAGGCCCAATGCCAACGTCGCAGCGATAATGAGCGTCCAGGTCAGATCGTCTGTCAAAGCGGGCAATGCGTGTCGCGGGGGCATGTCATTCTCCATTGATTTCAGCCGCAACCTTAGACCTTCCATCGCCGCAGGTGGATTTGAAGAGCTTGACCCGGACCGCAGAATCTGCGGTCTATCGCCGCCATGGCCAATAATGCTACGCTTGACCGGATCGACCGACGAATCCTGCGCGTGTTGCAGGCTCAGGGGCGCGTTTCCAATGCTGCGCTCGCCGTCCGAATCGGGCTCTCGGAAAGTGCGTGCTTGGCGCGCGTGCGCAGGCTTGAGCGGACGGGGGAGATACAAGGTTATCACGCACGGCTCGACCCATTCCGCGTGGAGGTTGGTCTCGTCTTGCTGGTCGAAGTGTCGCTGGGGGGGCGGCATCGTGAGGAACGTCAGCGTTTTGAAGAGGCGATCCGCAACACGCCTCAAATCGTCGAGGCTTCGCACGTCAGCGGCGACACCGACTATGTATTGAAGGTGGTGGTTCGCGCCATGTCCGAATGGAGTGCACTCAAGGAACGCCTGAGTCAGGAGTCGGGGCTGAGCCGGATTACGACGCATGTCGTGATGGACAAGCCGAAAGTCTTCCAGGGATACCCAATTGCCGACCGGTAAATGCGAACAGAGTGGCCCCTCATCTTGCTTTGCGCAGGCGGCAGCCTTACATCGTGGGTATGCGTTTTTTGAGCCTCAAACGCTTCAGGCTGCATGGAGGCAGCCTTATGTCACGGGCCCGACCCTCGGGGCGCGGCACCTACTGACGCGCGCCTGCGAGGGATTTTTCCCGTCATTTTTCGAAACGGCAATTGCCGCTTCGTTTCAACCGGCATCTACCGGTGGAGTTTATTCATGTTTTTTACCCGCTTCACGGCGCTTAGCCTCAGCGCTGTCGTGGCTATCGTCTCGGGCTATTATCTGCCTGCAGTCTGGGCGATCGCGCCCTTCATCAGCGGGGCGGCGCTGACCCTCGCTGGGCTTTACGATCTGGCCCAACCGATTCATTCCGTCCGACGCAACTACCCTCTGATCGGACGCCTGCGCTGGCTGTTCGAGGAGATTCGGCCCGAGATCCGGCAGTATCTTATCGAAGACGACCACGAGCAGACACCGTTTTCCCGGAGTCAGCGCTCGCTCGTCTATGCACGAGCCAAGAACGAGAGCAGCGAACGCGCGTTTGGCACGCTGGTTGACGTCTACGATGAGGGTTATGAATTCATCGCCCATTCGGTCCAGCCGGCACCGTCGGCTGATCCCGCCACCTTCCGTGTGCCCATTGGAGGTGATGACTGCAACCAACCTTATAGCGCTTCGATATTCAATATTTCGGCGATGAGCTTCGGCGCGCTCAGCGCCAATGCCATCCGCGCACTCAACAAGGGGGCGGCGATGGGCGGCTTCGCTCATGACACAGGTGAAGGGAGCATCAGCCGCTATCACCGTGAATATGGCGGCGACCTCATCTGGGAGATCGGCAGCGGGTATTTCGGATGCCGAACGGCCGACGGAAACTTCGATCACACACGCTTTGCCGAGCAGGCGGCCGACCCCCAGGTGAAAATGATCGAGATCAAGATCAGCCAGGGCGCCAAACCGGGGAAAGGCGGAATCCTGCCCGCAGAGAAGATCACGACAGAGATCGCCGTGACCCGGGGTATTCCGATGGGCGAGGATTGCATTTCGCCGGCACGCCACCGCGCATTTTCGACGCCCGTGGAACTGATGCACTTCATCGCGGACCTGCGTCGGCTCTCGAAGGGCAAGCCGATCGGATTCAAGCTCTGTATCGGCCAACCCTGGGAGTTCATGGGGATGGTGAAGGCGATGCGGGAGACGGGCATCCTGCCCGACTACATCGTCGTTGATGGTGCCGAAGGCGGCACCGGCGCGTCACCTGTCGAGTTCGCCGACCATCTCGGCATGCCGATGCGCGAGAGCCTGCTCTTTGTTCACAATACGCTGGTTGGAGCCGGCCTACGCGGGAAAATCAAGGTCGGCGCCGCCGGCAAGATCGTCAGCGCATTCGATATCGCGGCGGTCATGGCGTTAGGCGCGGACTGGACTAACGCCGGGCGCGGATTCATGTTTGCAATCGGCTGCATCCAGTCGCTGTCGTGCCACACCAATCGGTGCCCTGTTGGCGTCGCCACACAGGATCCGATGCGCCAGCGGGCATTGGTCGTCCCAGACAAGGCGGAAAGGGTCTACAATTTTCATCGCAATACTCTCGGCGCCCTCTCCGAGATGATCGCGGCGGCCGGACTCAGACAACCCAGAGAGCTTAGCCCCCATCATCTCGTCCGGCGTGTCAGCCGCACCGAAATCCGGATGTTCTCCCAGCTCCACATCTTTCTTGAAAATGGAGAACTGTTGGGGGACGATCACAATCGCGATTTTTACAGTGTAGCTTGGCGGCTCGCCCGCGCCGACAGTTTCGCGTTGATGGTCTGACCTTGCGGCGATGTTGCGCCGCACGCTGAACACGGTACAGAGTTTGGCTTCGCTGAGAGCGGCGGCGCGATGCGATCGAAAGAATCGCGTGTCCGAGCAACAATTGCACAAGGCGACCGGACGAAGAGGAAGAACAGCAGAAACTCTAGAAGAGGAGACCGGAAATGACGACACGCGAAACGAAGGCGACACCGCGACACCTCCTGCTCGCAACCGACCTCGGCGCGCGCAGCGACAGGGCGCTCAGCCAGGCCGCAATCCTGGCGCAGGCGTGGGACGCGAAGCTCACCGTCGTCCACGCCGTCGATTCCGCCCGAAACCCCAACGACCTTTGGAAGGGCTGGGATGCACCCTCGTGGCGCCGCCCGCCCGACCAGGCAAAGGTTGCGGCCGCCCGCGTGCACGCTGACCTTCCCGATCTCGATACCAAGCCCGAGGTCGGGGATCGTCCGGAACACGCCGACACCGACCAGCGATGAAATGATATTGCCGCCGATAACCGGCCAGGGCTGTGCCATCGGACTGCTGGGCACCGCGAAGACGAGCACGGCCGATGCGCCGAGCGGCGCCACGATGAAAGGGAGATCGGACCTCGTAAATGGAAGCGCCGAACAGAGTAGAATGGTGAACAGGATGCCGATTGCGGCGCCAAGGCTGGCAATGGCGCGGCCACGAAAATCGGCACCTGTCAGGATAGGACGGAAAAAACGCACGGGGAGATGGCCACTCGATAATGTGTAGGAATAATCGCTGGTCACGAATGCTGCGGCCGCGCATTCGTGACCAGAAAGAACTGTTTGAAGGGACTAAACAAACGCCTTCCTGGCCGCCTTGAACTCAGGCTGCGAGCAGTTCGTCGGCGGGACCGAAAAACTCATAATGAATGCGCCCAGAAGGCACGCCCGCGAGCGACAAGGCCGACACGGCGTGGCGCAGGAATGGGCGCGGCCCGCAGATATAATAGTCGGCTTCGGCGACCGGCGTGTTCGCAATCAGCCACGCGTCGGTGATGATCCCGGCGATATCATAGTCGCGGCCCGCGACTTCATCGGCCAGCGGCGTCTGGTGGAAGTCAGCGACCCGTACGGCCTTGCCCTTTGCAGCGAGTGCGCGCACGTGATTGCGCATCGCATGCGTGTCGCGATTATGGGTACCGTGGATATAATGGACCGGCACGTTCGCGCCTTGCGCGACCAGCGTCTCCAGCATCGCAACCATCGGCGTCAGGCCGACACCGCCCGACAGCAGCACGACCGGGCTTGCCGGTTGTTCGTCGAGGAAGAACTCGCCCGCAGGCGCCGCGACCTTGAGAATTGTGCCTGTCCGCGCCGTGTCATGCAGCCATCCCGAAGCAAGGCCGTGCGGCTCGCGTTTCACCGAGATGCGATACGTCTCGTCATTGGGCGCCGAGGAGATTGAATAGTTGCGTTTGACCGGCGTCTGGCCCGGTATCTCGAGCCAGAAGGTCAGATACTGTCCGGGTCTGTGCGCCATGACCGCGCCGCCATCGGCGGGCCTGAGGATGAAGGATGTGATGACGCTGCTTTCAGGCACGATCGTCTCGATGCAGAAGTCGCGCCAGCCGTTCCAGCCGCCAGCGGAATCCTTTTGTGCCTCGTAGATACGGCCTTCGCGGGCGATGAGGATATTGGCCAGGAACCCGTAAGCCTCGCCCCAAGCTGCAAGAGTCTCGTCGCTCGCAGCATCGCCGAGCACGGCCTTGATGGCGCCGAGCAAGGCCTCGCCGACATAGGGATAATGTTCGGGCAGGATCTGAAGGCCGACATGCTTCTGCGCGATGCGCTCCACGGCGGGGGCGAGCGCACCGAGATTGTCGATATTGGATGCATAGGCGAGGATCGCCCCGGTCAGCGCGCGCGGCTGCGACCCTGCATCGCCGTGATGCGACTGGTTGAACAGATCGCGGATGGCCGGGCTTTGGAACATGCGCGCATACATTTCATTCACGATTTCGAGGCCGTGCGCTTCGAGTGCGGGAACGGTGGCTTTAACGCAGGCGATGGCCTGCTCACTGAGCGGCTGTGACATGCAAACTCCTATGAATGACGTTGCGAGAAGAGGTTGGGGAGGCGATCAGCTGCCGGGCGGCGGCTGGTCGTAAAAGTCGATCTGCATTTTCATCGCGCCGAGGGGCGTCACGAAATGCGGCTGCTGCGGCAGGATGAGGCCGGGGGTGAGGGCGTCGAGGAGAAGCACCGACGGAGGGTCGAGCCAGGTGAGCTGAAGTTGCCCCTCGATGACGCGGATTACGCCCCACACCCCCGCCTTGGTGGTGTGGCGGGCGCGCAAGGCGGCGGGCAGAGTGTCCTGATCGAACACCGGGGTCGATCGATAGGGACGAACTTCAGCCATATTCAGCCTACCGCGCCAGCGATGCGGTGCGCGGATGAAGAACCGGTCGATCGTCCGGACGGAAGAACATTGCAAGTTGCAGGCTCTGGGCAATGCGTCGTGCGCGGTCCTGCAGCGCAGCAGCAGCTTCGGGGGCCATCAACGCATCGGTGGTTTGCGCCCAAAGCGTGAGCCAGCGCGCGAACAGCTCCGGCGTTATCCGCGCCTTGTGCTTCATATGCGCGGGGACGGGCTGTTCCTTTGTAACGGCCGCTTGTCAGCATCACCGACGACCAGAAGGCGGCGAGCTTCTCCAGATGCTCCGGCCAGTCACCGATCGCGTCGTTGAAGATCGGCCCGAGTGCGATATCGGCGCGAACGCGGGCGTAGAAAGCATCGACCAGTGATTTCAACCCGATATCATCAAGTTCCAGCTGCTCCACCGCGATGCTCCAAATCATGCATTATTGATGCATCTATATCTGCACACAAAATCATGCAATGACAATGCATCATTAGGAGCTGGGACAATGCGCCTCACCCGCTACACGGATTTTGCCATGCGCGTGCTGCTCTATCTCGGGCGGCAACCGGAACGGCTTTCGCCCATCGCCGAGATTGCCGGCGCCTATGCGATCTCGAAGAACCACCTGATGAAGGTCGTGAACGACCTCGTGAATGCCGGTTATCTGGAGAGCGTGCGAGGGCGCCATGGCGGAATTCGGCTAGCGCGTCCGCCGGAGGAGATCAACGTCGGTGCGCTCATCCGGCACACGGAAGATAGCTTTGATCTGGTCGATTGCGGATCATGCCTGATCGCGCCCGCGTGCGGCTTGACCAGTGTTCTCGACGAAGCTTTGCAGGCCTTCCTGCGTGTACTCGACGGCTATTCACTCGCGGACGTGCTGGCACGCCGGGGCGATTTTTCGCATCTGCTGAGAACGGTGGCAGATCCCGTTGGCGCCTCCACTACCATGCCCAGGCAAGAACGGAGCGAATGCGTGAGTCCTCAATACGATTCAAGGAAGGTATGAACGAACCACGGCTCCTGAAGAGCAAGACCTGGCATTTGAGCGCCCCAGTCAAGGCGAATGCTGTCCGCCGCAATTGTCCTACGTAGCGTGAGCCAACCTCTACTGCGGCAGATCCTCACGAAAGCGCTCGAGCTGGTGCATTCTTTCGTGAAGGACTGTGACAATGCCTACCGCGCCATCGGAGAGCACCCGCCAGTAAATGTAATGATGCTCATGACGACAGTAGAAGCCATCCACTCCGAACTCGGCCGGAACCGGACGCCAGGCGGTCTTGCGAACTGCGATTTCCTCGAATCGCTTGAACAGGTCTCGAATGTAGTGGGCCGCCTGTTCTTCACCCCAATTATCGCGGGTATAGCCGTAGATTTCGTCGAGGCGTCGACCCGCGCGATCTTGAATACGAAAGCCGGCCACTCGATCAGCCCCACGTATTGCGCGCGATCACCGTATCGGCATCGAGTTTTTCATAGGCCGTTTCCGGCGCAGCGAAAGCGGCCGTCAATTCGGCTTTCAGCCGCGCGAACCCTTCGGCCTCGACGCGCTCTTTGTCGCGGCGGATGAGATCGCGGACATATTCGCTGACATTCTCATAGGCACCATCGTTGCCGATGTTGTTGGCAACAAATTCGCCCAGTGTGCCGCTGACACGCACATTCAGGGTCATGGCCTTGGGCATGGCATCGTCCTTCAAAAGATTGTCCTCAACATAAGGGATATTGTGGACAAACGCAAGCGCCTGGTGACACTGTCCAAGGAACTGCTGCATTAACCCGTGCGACCAGTGTGGCAGGATCGAGCGAAGTGACATTGACCGCCTGCTAAGGAGCGACAAATTCACCGCGCCACTGTCGTCGGCTCGCGGTTTGTGAAAGTATCAAGGATACCGGGATGGCCTTGACGCAGCGGTGTAACGTCGGCGAACACGACCTGCATTTTTACGGAGAGCTGCCGGTGACGCGTCAATTTGAGGCTCTGATCAACCTCTTGGCGGGGCCACGATCTCAGGTTTGCGGATGGGTAAAGACCAAGTCTGGCTATGCGTTTTGCCGCCGTTGCAAACTGGCATTCAACGAGGTGCGGTGAATAACTTTCCTATTCGCTGCATATTTCGCGGCGAATAGGTCGCCCCGCGCTGAGCGCCGCAAGCGCGTCTCTCCCCTGTTTCGAGGAAGAAAGAGGTGCGTCACACCTTCGCCGTGCGCACGGCGATCGACTGGTTACCGGACCGGCAAGGACCCGGCGCGTGATATGATCCGGCCGACGACAATTTCTCCACAATCTTTTCCGCCGTACGCGAGGGCCGGGCCAACTTCGATAATATCCGCAAGTTCCTGCGCTACCTGCTTTCGTCCAACATGGGCGAAGTGCTAACGGTATTCTTGGGCGTTGTCGGCGCAGGCATCATCGGCCTCGACGATGCGAGCAACGGTGATGGTCTGGTCCCGCCCTTGCCATGGCAAACCGCTGGCTATGGGCTGCGGTTCTCCTGTCAGCCTTGCTGCAGGTAGCCGTAATCCATCTTTCGCCACTGAATACGGCTTTCGGCACGGTGCCGCTGGCGCTAGATGACTGGCTCATGTGCCTGGCCATGGGCAGTGCGGTCCTGTGGTTCAGTGAATGGCGCAAGCTGCTTCGCCGGCGATCGGCTATGTCCCTCTGACTATCATGTCCGGCGCGCGGGGCCCCCCTCGTGCTGCCGCTCCTCGAGCGTCACGCCATCGCGGATGTTGTATAGGCGACGGAAGGTGGGAATGATCTTCTCATCGTGCGTCACGACGATGATCGCAGTTTCGAACTGCCGGGCCATGGTGTTGAGCAGATCCACCACTGCCAGGGCGCGCACGCTGTCGAGCGGTGCGGTCGGCTCGTCGGCGAGAATTACTGGCGGCCGGTTGACCAGAGCGCGTGCGATGGAAACCCGCTGCTGCTCTCCCCCTGAAAGCTGCGACGGCATAGCCACCGCCCGGTGCCCGACGTCAAGCGCCTCCAGCAGGTCGCGCGCCTCCCTGCGGGCCAAGGCATTGGGCTTGCCAGCCAGCATCGGCAGCAGCGCGATATTGTCGGTCACGTCAAGGAACGGGATCAGGTAGGGCGCCTGGAAGATGAAGCCGATCAGGTCGCGGCGCAGCGCGCGCAGGTCGCTCACTTTCCAGCCATCGTCATAGATCACCGTATCGCCGATCGTCATGCGCCCCGAAGTCGGCTCGATCACGGCGCCCAAGCACTTGAGCAGGGTGCTCTTGCCCGAACCGGACGGCCCGATGAGGCCAACCACCTCGCCCTTGGCGACCGACATGTTGACGCCGCGCAGGGCACGCACCGCCGTATCGCCGCTGCCATAGGTCTTGACCAGGTTCTCAATGCGAATGCCCTCAGCCACCGATGGCCTCCGCTGGATCGACCTTCAGTGCCGCATGAATGGCGAGCAGACTGGCCAGCGCGCAGATCGCCATGACCGCAAAGAACCCGCGCACCGAGTCGGCTGGCAGCAACAGCACGTATTTCGGAAAGAAGGGCGCCCAGAAGGTCGCGGCTATCTTGCCGACGGCAAAGCCGATTAGCCCCAATCCCAGCGCTTGCTGCAGGATCATGGCGGCAATCGTGCGGTTGCGGGTGCCGATGAGCTTGAGCACGGCGATCTCGCGGATCTTGCCGATGGTCATGGTGTAGATAATGAAGGCGACAATCGCCGCGCTGACGATCGCCAAGATCACCAGGAACATGCCGATCTGCCGCGCCGAATTGGCGATCATCTTTTCGACGAGGATCTCTTCCATCTGCGCGCGGGTATAGACGGTCACGCGCTGCCAGCGCCGGATCGCGGCGGCGACCTCCTCGGAATCGGTTGCAGGCAGCACGGTCACAAGCACTGCATTGACATTGGTGCTGTTGGCCTGTGCCGCATTTACCGCTTCGGCCACGGCCGGATTGCCGGGCGGATTCAGCACCGGGCTGGACGCCGTGCGCGCCCGCTGCCGGACGATGGCGTCGCTGTCCTTTTCGAACTGGGCCTCCTGCGCGTCCTTGAGCGAGAGGAACAGCATGGGATCACCACCGGACGAGACCATGCGGCTGGTCAATCCGACGATGCGATAGGTGTTGCGGCGCACCTTCACTTGATCACCGATGGCAAACCCGGTCTTCACGTCGGCTACAGCCTCGTAATGGCCCTGCACGATCCGGCGGCCAGCGATCAAGTGCGGTGGCTGACCCGGTTCGCCAGGCTGGGCCACTTCCGCACCCACTACCATGACCCGCACATCCTTGCCCTGGTGCGCGATCTGCATGGTGAGATAGGTGACGCCGGCCGCGCGATCGACGCCTTGCATTGCCCGGATAGGACGCTCGGTATCCTCGTTCAGGCTGGAGGGTTCGGCATAGGGGCCAAGCGTGTCCTTCTGCACTACCCACAGATCGGCCCCGCTGTTGTCGAGCAGGGCTTGGGCATCGTCGATCATCCCGCGATAGACGCCGGCCATCGACAGGGTGACACCGATGAGCAGCCCCAGCCCCACGCCGGTGAGCACGAACTTGCCCCAGCCATGGAGGATGTCGCGGCCGGCCAGGCTGATCATGGCAGCGCCTTCACAGCAACTTATCCGCAACCTTGATGCGACTGGATCCAGACAGCGGCCGGGCGCTGTGCAGAACCACTTTGTCACCCTTCTCCAGTCCGTCCAGCACCTGGACCCAGCCATCGGCGTCTTCCACGCCGAGCCGCACTGGCGCGAATTCTGGATTGCCGCCGCGCAAAACCCAGACGCCGAGTTCGCCCCCGAGGCGGTGCACCGTCCCATTCGGCAGCGCGAGAGTACGTCCCCGCGCGGGAAGGTCGATTGTCACTTCCGCGAGTTCCCCGATGGGCGGAAGCGCTGCGCCCGCAGCAAACGTCACTTTGGCCAGAACCTCTTCGGTCACGGCATCGGCGACCGGCTCCACTCGCAGGACAGAGCCGCTCAAGGGCGCGTCGGTCCGCGAACGCAGCACGACGCGCGCCGGCAGGCCCGCCGCAATGCCGCCCGCACGGGTCTGGTCGAAACGCGCATTGATCCACAGTTCGCCAGGATCGACCACTTCGATCACGGCTTGCCCGGCTACCACGGTCGTACCCGGTTCGGCCAGACGGCGGACAACCAGCCCGGCCCTCGGCGCGACCAGGCGCAAGTTGGCCTTTTGCTCTTGCAGGGCGGCCCGTTCCGCTCCGGTGCGCCCGCGGTCCTGCGTGGCAGCGGCATGGTTTGCCTGCGCGGCGGCAATCGCGGCTTCGGCTGCCGCCAGCGCTTGCCGCCGCTGGTCGAGCGCGGAGCGCGTCAGCCAGCCGCCCCGGAACAGTTCCTCGCCGCGCGCCGCCTCACTGCGCGCCAGGGCAAGACGCGCGCTGGCATCGGCCACTTGTGAAGCTGCCGCTTGCTCCAGCGCCGCTGAACGGGCGGCGCTGCCCGATGCTGCCGCAATGCGCTGGTCGAGGTCGATCGGGTCGATCAGGGCCAACAGCTGCCCGGCTTCCACCCGGTCGCCGACATCGACGGCCAGGCTGGCAACGCGACCCGGCGCGGTCGGACCGATCCGGTGCGTGTAGCGCGCCTCCACCGTGCCGATGCCGAACAGGGCTTGTGCTATCGCGCGCTCCTCTATCCGGACGACCGTGACCTTGACCGGGGCCAGCGGACCCGAACGGATGGCCACCCAGACAAGGAGAAGCACCAGCGGCACAAGTACAGCCAGCAGCATCCACACCCTTCGGCTTTGCGGCAGGGATATATTCATGGGGTTACTCCAAGGCCTTGCCGGAAGAGCCCGAACAGGCGGCGCGCCAAGGTGGGTATGGCCGAGAAATCGTCGACAGCCAGGCCCTGCATGACCATGCCCTGGACCATGGCCAGGAACATCACGGTCGCCGCATCGACATCGGTGTCTTGTGCAATCTCACCGGCACCGCGTGCGGCGCAAAGCTCGCGCGCCACCCTGGCCCGGTATCCAGCCATCAGGTTGCAGACGATAGCCTTGGTAGGAGTGTCGCCGGCGCGCTGGAGTTCGCCGAACAGGATACGTGGAACGCCGGGACTCGCTATGACGAAATCGACGTGGGTGGACAGCATTGCCTCAAGTCGGGCTAGCGGGCGACCGACTGGAAGCGCATCGAACCGACGGTTCAGCTCAGCGCAGGTCCATTCGAGCACGGCGGTCCAGATCGCCAGTTTGTCCGAGAAATGACGGAACAGGGCGCCCTGCGACACGCCCATGGTCGCTGCGATCTGCCCGGTCGTCATCGTGGCCGGGTCGTAGCTTGCGGCCAGCTCGATTACGGCCGCCACGGTTTCGGCCCGGCGCATTTCGGCAGAGAGATAAGGACGGTTCATGGGGTTCTCCTGCCATAAAGAAAGCGATTGGTCACTTTTTCTTTTTGCGGTCTTACCTATGATGCGCACAACATCATGACGAGATCCACGATGACGGATGCCCCACCATCATGCTCAGGCCCCGAAATGCGAGGACTGGACGGGCGAGATGTGCGCGCGCTGGCTCGCCAACCGCACCGGCTTTGAAAACACCGTTGCCCCGGCGGGCGAAGCGTTGCTTGCCCACGCTGCCTATCAGCTTGGCGAGCGGGTGGCCGGAATTGGCTTCGATGGCGGCGCCACCAGCCTGGCGATCGCAAGGGCCGTAGCGCCGGGCGGCGAGGTGGCGATATTTCACCGGACCTGGTTGCGGCTACCACTCGCCCGTGCGGCCGGCGCCGGCATCGACAATGCCCGCTTCATCTGCGCCGATGCGGCAACTGTCACTTTACCGGATGGGCCTTTCGACCCGTCTGTGTTCGCGCTTCGGATCCACGTTCTTCTCTGAAGACCAAGCGTCCACCAGAGCTGAATTGATATAAATCAAATCACGCTCTCTGCATATAGCGCACAAGGCTGAATTGCATACTAAATATTGATTGTGGAGAGGGTGATGCGTGTAGCAGACGTCACTGAGCATGTGTCAGGATTGATCGCGGCTTCCGAGGTATCGCCACCGAACTCTGACCCGGTCGTACAGCTGGCAGCCCGGCGGAACATCGATTGTTCGGACGCCGTCGATGAATACATCTCCGGCGCCGACTGGCGAATCAAGGCGAATGCCAATGTAGGCTATTCCCAGGCCGGCCTGATCAGCAATGTCGCGGGTAAGGTAATCGCCAACTTTTGGCTCGATACGATCTACGCGCCGGAGGAAGGCTTGGCCCATCGGCAGGGGGATCTTCATATCCACGATCTCGACTGCCTGACCGGCTATTGCGCGGGCTGGTCGCTGCGTGGGCTGCTAAATGACGGTTTCAACGGCGTGGCCGGCCGGGTGTCCTCTCGCCCTCCGCGTCATTTCCGTGAAGCGCTGGGTCAGATGAGCAACTTTCTTGGCATCCTCCAGTCCGAATGGGCGGGAGCACAGGCCTTTTCCAGCTTTGACACTTACCTTGCGCCCTATGTGTTTCTCGACTCTCTCGGATTTTCGGAGATCAAGAAGGCCATTCGCCAGTTCGTCTACAATCTCAATGTGCCTGCGCGCTGGGGGCAATCCCCCTTCACCAACATCACCCTCGATATCACTGTACCCGAGGACCTGCGCATTCTTTACCCGACCTATCGTGACCGGCACCTGTTCGCAGGGCTGAACGATGAGGCTCTGCTTGCACGCGCGCAGGCACGCGACATGGGCATCCGCCGCCTCGAAGACCTGAGATTTTCGCATTTCGCACCGGAAATGGAACAGATCAACATCGCTTACTACGAGGTGATGACCGAAGGGGATTCCACCGGTCAGCCCTTCACCTTCCCCATTCCGACAGTCAACATCACAGAGGATTTCGACTGGGAGAGCAAGGTGGCCACGGTCATTTTTGACAATGCGGCCAAGGTCGGCTCTTCTTACTTCCAGAATTTCATCGGCAGCCAATATGTGCGGGATCCGGAGACTGGCGAACGCCGGCCCAATCCGGAAGCCTATGCCCCCGGCGCGGTGCGTTCGATGTGTTGTCGGCTGCAACTCGATCTGCGTGAATTGCTGAAGCGCGGCAACGGCCTGTTCGGCTCGGCGGAGATGACCGGCTCACTCGGCGTTGTCACCATCAACATGGCAGCTTTGGGCTATCGGTTCAAAGATGATCTGGCAGGTTTGGTGACCGAGCTCGATCGACTGATGGATATCGCCAGTTCGACGCTCGAAAAGAAGCGGGCATTCGTGCAAAAAATGTATGATCGCGGCCTCTATCCCTATACCGCGCGCTACCTGCCGTTCCTGCGCAACCATTTCTCCACCATCGGGGTCAATGGCATGAACGAGATGGTGCGCAATTTCACGGGCGACGATCATGACCTGACCGAACGGCAGGGCATCGAACTGGCGCTCGGCATCCTGGATCATATGCGTGCCCGGCTGATCAGCTATCAGGAGAGTACCGGTAATCTCTATAATCTCGAGGCAACGCCGGCCGAAGGAACCACTTATCGCTTCGCCAAGGAGGACAGAAGGCGTTTTCCCGATATCCTGCAAGCGGGGAGCGGCGAGAATATCTATTACACGAACAGCTCGCAGATCCCGGTTGATCACACCGAAGATCCGTTCGAGGCGCTGGACTTGCAGAATGATCTGCAATGCAAATATACGGGCGGCACGGTGCTGCATCTCTACATGAGCGAGAGGCTGTCGAGTGCGGCTGCAGCGCGCAGCTTTTTGAAGACGGTGTTGACCAACTATCGCTTGCCCTATGTCACGCTGACTCCCGTGTTCTCAGTCTGTGATACGCATGGCTATCTGGCCGGTGAGCAACCAGAATGCCCGCAATGCGGCACGCGGACCAAGGTGTGGACGCGGGTAATGGGCTACTTCCGCCCGGTCGATAGCTTCAACAAGGGCAAGGTTGGCGAACATCGCCAGCGCCGCCATTTTACCGAAGATGCGGCGATGGTGGCCAACCTGTTCGCGCCCACGCACTAAAATGTCGGGGCGCGAGCCAGAGAGGGGGAGCGCCGCCAGACGAGTGGCGCGTACCCGCCCGTTTCACGCCATCACTCCTTTTACGATGCTGGATTTCCCAGACAGCATCGCCTGCATCCTGTGGGTAGCGGGGTGCAACATGCGCTGCGGCTATTGTCACAATCCGCAGATCGTGCTGGGCAAAGGAGTTTTGTCGGAAGCGGATGTTCTGAATTTTCTGCGCCGTCGCACAGGACTGCTGGATGGGGTCGTGCTTTCGGGTGGGGAGGCGACAGCGTGGCCTGGTCTCATCGCCTTCACGGCGCAAGTGAAAGCGATGGGCTTTGCCGTAAAGCTCGATACCAATGGATTGCGGCCCGATGTGGTCGCCCGGCTGCTCGCTGCCCGTCTCATCGATCGCATCGCGCTCGATTACAAGGCGCCACCGGGAAGGTTCCGTGCGGTGACCGGCACGTGCGCCTACCGGAACTTTTCCTTAACGCTCGACCTGTTGTGCGCACAACAGTCCGTGCCGTTCGAAGTGCGCACCACGGTGCATCACGCGCTTCTCGAAGATCAAGATGTGCTCGACATGGCGGGGGATCTGGCCGCCCGTGGTTACCGCGGCAATTACACCGTGCAGCAGGCGATTGCAGGCCCTGATCGGCCTACGCTCGGTAACCTGGCGCACGCCGGGCGGCCATTCGATATGGTGCGTCTTGCCACATCAAGTCCGATTGCGATGTCGTTTCGCTAATCCCTGGTATGGAATACAAGGAAGCAGTTCGATGCTGAACCCCGTTCTGATTTGCGGGGCCGGTCCCACCGGGCTGGCGCTGGCGAATGATCTTGCGATGGCAGGCATTGATGTTGTTCTGATAGAGAAAAGCGAGGAAAGATCGCTTGCCGAGCCCGTTTTCGACGGCCGCGGGATCGCCCTGACACACAAATCGACGGCAATCTTGCGCCGCCTCGGTGCATGGGAGAGACTGGCCGCTGATGCCGTGCATCCGCTGACCCGGGCCAAGGTCTACAATGGTCAGTCACCGCTCGCGCTGGCGTTCACGCCGGATACGAACAAAGGTGGCCAGCTTGGTTCGATGGTATCGAACTGCGACATCCGCCGGGCGCTTTTCGACTGCGCCGCCGCGCGCGCGAACATAAAATTGATGACCGGCGTCAGCGCTGGTCAAGTGATCACAACGCCAACGGAAGGCCGGATCACGCTTGGCAACGGGCAGTGCCTGTCGGGCCAGTTGGTGGTTGCCGCGGACTCCCGCTTTTCCACTCTCCGCAGCCAGCTGGGAATTGCGGCGCGGATGTATCGTTTGGGCAAATCGATGCTGGTCGGACGCGTTGGACTAGACAGAGACCACTGCGGGATTGCCACCGAATGGTTCGACCATGGGCAGACGTTGGCATTATTACCGCTTGGTCCGTGCATTGCTTCCGCTGTCGTTACATTGCCCGATGGACAGGCGGCAGCATTGGCCGACATGGATCCTCGCGCGCTCGGCGCAGAGCTTACGCGGCGCTTTCGTCGGCGTTCTGGGGCCATGGAAATGCTGACGCCGCTGCACCGCTATCCACTGACAATCAGCTATGCAGGGCGGTTCGCCGCCGCGCGTGCGGCGCTGGTTGGTGATGCGGCGGTGGGGATGCATCCGGTTACGGCGCATGGATTCAATCTTGGGCTATCGGGCACCGCACGCTAGGCGGGCCTCCTCCGTCAGGCGGGTGATCTTGGAGAAGCGCCACTCTTGCGGCGCTATGAAATCGGACATCGTGTCGCGACCTGGCCGCTCTATGCTGCAACCAATGCCATTGTCGGGCTGTACACCGATGAGCGAACGACGGGCCGCATCGCGCGGCACATGGGCCTCGGAGCGGCGCGCGTTACTCCGGCACGGCGCATGATCTCCCGCCTCCTGATGCAGGCGGCTTGAATGAGAGTGCTTGCAGAAGCCCACGCATCCTAAAACGGCAGAGCGCTGACCATAGCGCCGCAGCCAAGCGCCGGCTGGCCCGCCGGACAGCGGATCAACCAGTCGGCGGCGGCGAGCGCGCCTTGTGCTCCGCTGTCCTGATTGCCGAGCGCAGTGAGCCCGGCGTCATCCCAATGCGCTCGGACAAAGGATTCGCGAGAGCCCGCCGCGCCAAGTGGAGCAGCCAGCGGCAGGGTGCGCCAGCGCAGCTCATCGTCGACCCTCCGCCCTTGCAATCGTGCCAGAAGCGGCAACAGAAACAGCCGCGCGGTGACCATGGCCGAGGTGGGATTGCCTGGCAGGCCGAGCACCCATTTTCCTTGTGCACGGCCCAGCCAGACGGGCTTTCCGGGCTTGATCGCGACTTTGGCAAACAGCAGTTCCAGCCCGTGCGCAGCGAACATCGGCCTCGCAAAATCACGCTCGCCGACCGAAGCGCCGCCGGTAACGATCACAAGGTCCGCCGCATCGAGCGCCGCCGCCGCCAATGCCTCGAGGGCCGGGAGCTGGTCCATGCCGGTTGCGCGGTAGACTATGGCGGCACCTGCCTGTTGCACCATGGCTGCAACACCAAAGGTCACGCTTTCCGGGATGGCATCCTCGCGTTGATAGGCCTGACCAGGCGCGGCGAGTTCATCCCCAGTACCGATGATCGCGACGCGTGGACGCGCAGCGACGAGAAGGTCCGCCACGTCCGCTGCGGCTGCCGCGACCATTGCCCGCGGGGTCAGCCGCGTCCCGGCATCAAGCAGCAAAGCACCAGCAGCAAAATCGCTGCCCGAGGCCCGCACATGCCAAGCAGGGCCATATCCGCGGTTGAAGCGCACCACATCGCCTTGTCGTGTCGCATACTCCTGCATGATGCAGCGGTCGGACCCTTCCGGCATGGGAGCGCCAGTGAAGATTCGCACCGCTTCGCCGGGTGCGATCCGTCCGCCAAACCCTGCCCCGGCGCAACTTTCCCCAATCACCCGCAGCGCTTCTCCGACCTGCGTCCCTGCATCGACCACTGCATAGCCATCCATCGCGGCGACCGCCCGGCGCGGAACATTGCTGCGGGCGTGTAGCGGTTCGGCAAGGACGCGCCCTTCAGCCTCCGCCAGCGGCACAGTTACTGTTCCCAGCGGACCGACTGCGCTTCCGATAAGAGCGATTGCCGCTTCGAATCCGATCACGTCGTCGCCCGCGTGCGATGGCCCGCTCATGCGCATAAACCCCGCAGACGTGGAACCTGCCCGGCAATCGAGCAGGGGCGATAGCGGCTGTCGAATTCAAGGCCCAGCACCAGATCCCACGCATCGCGGCAGGCACCGGTCGATCCTGGCAGGCAGAAGACAAACGTATCTTCTGCCTGCCCGGCAAAGGCGCGCGATTGCAGGGTCGAGATGCCGATTGTGCCCATGCTTGCCTGGTGGAACACCACGCTAAACCCATCCATCATTCGCCGCAGCAGCGGTATCACGGCTTCTGGCGTTACGTCGCGCGGTGTAAATCCGGTGCCGCCCGTGCTGAGGATGATGTCCACACTGGGGTCGGCAATCCACGCGCGCATCTGTGTGCGGATCGGTTCGACATCGTCTGTGACAATTGCTCTTGCAGCGAGCAAATGCCCGGCTGCGGTCAACCGCTCGGCCAAAAGTGCGCCAGACGTATCGGTATCCGGATTGCGCGTATCAGACACGGTCAGCACTGCGATGTTTAGCGGGTGGAAGGTCAACCTCTCGTCAATTCCGGGCATGAGTTTTCTCACCCGATCGGAAGTGTCTCCTAGCCCGCTGTGATGGGTTCGAACTGACGGTCGCTATCATGCTAACCTCCGATAGAAGCGAGATGCGGGGTCGCACCGCTGTCGCCCATATGCAAACGGTGTGCGGGTGCCTTGGTAGCGGTTAGCTTCACGATCTGCGCGACCAGCGCATTCTCGTCATCCCCCTGCAGCAGCGGACGTAGGTCGATGCCGCCGTCGCCGAACAGGCAGAGGTGCAGTTTTCCTTCGGAGGATAGTCGCAGCCGATTGCAGCTCGCGCAGAAATCCGGCGAATACGGCGCAATGATGCCGATGCGCCCCTTGGCTGCCGGATGTGCATATTCGACCGCCGGCCCGGCGCCGGGGAGACGCGGCAGCCGCTGCCAGCCTGCTGCCTTGAGCTGATCGACCACGGCCGTCCCAGCAAGATGGCGCTTCCCGAAAAAGGCGACATTGTCGTTGGTCCGCATTACCTCGATGAAACGGAGCGACAGATCGTGCGCTGCCACGAAATCAATCATGGCCACCAGTTCGTCGTCATTGACACCGCGCATCAGAACGGCGTTGAGTTTGACACTGTCGAACCCGGCCGCCTGCGCCGCCGACACTCCGCGCAAGACCTCCGCCAGCCGATCGTGCCCGGTGATCGCCGCGAAACGCGCAGGATCGAGCGAGTCGACGCTGATATTGATCGTGCTGATGCCGGCGTCCCGCCACGCCCGCGCGTACTCCGCAAGGCGATAGCCGTTAGTTGTCATCGCCAGTTGACGAATTCCCGGCACCGCAGCGATAGCGCGCGCGATCTGTGTGAAATCGCTGCGTAGTGTCGGCTCACCACCGGTCAAGCGCACTTTCCACAAACCAAGCCGCGCAAAGGCTCGCACCGCACGGATCGTTTCAGCGATGGACAGGGGGTGTGATTTTCCGTGCACCTTGCGGTAGCCTTCGGGCAGGCAATAGGTGCAGCGGAAATTGCACACATCGGTCAGCGACAGACGCAGATATTCGAATTGGCGTCCGATGGCATCGGTCAGGCCCCGGTTCTCGTCCATTCCCACGAAGATCTGATCCGGATTGCGCGCGATGATCACTGGACCAGCGGCCCTTCGGCGATGGGCAGCGTCACGCCTTCGACAGGCGTTTCACTCGCCAGGATGGCGAGATATTGCGCTGTCGCGCGGCGCGCACTCGCTTCTTCCAGGTAGTCGCGGATGGTGGGTTCCACGACCTCGAACGGCAGAGGTTGTCCATCGATCCGGCGTCCCGCACGCACGACATGCACACCATAAGGAGAGCGTACAGGCTCAACGCAGAGCTCGCCCTCGCCAAGCGCAAACAGTGCAGCCTCAAACGCTGCGACTGTCTGGCCGCGCCCGATCTGTCCGAGGTTGCCGCCCTGCGCTTTTGACGGGCAGGCTGAATGTTCGCGTGCCAAATCCGCGAACCGCGATGGGTCGGCCTGGATCTTGCGGATCAGCGTCCGCACGTCACCGACCGCCAGACTGTAGGCGAGCCGGTCTGACGGGTTCGCCGCGATCAGGATGTGCTCTGCCTCGATCAGCGTTTCGCTGGCAAAGCGGGTACGGTGCCGCTCGTAGAAGCGTCGTGCCTCTTTGGTCGTGGCGCTGGGCACCTTGACTGCCGAAGTCAGTAGGGCGTCGATGCGGGCATCTTCCTCGATAAGCAGCCGTCCTTCGGTATCGCGACTTTCCTGCGCGATGATGCCTTGCCGGTCCGCCTCGGTCAGCAGCAACTGACGAATCACCAAGGCTTCGGCAGCGGCCTGCCAGGCGGTACCAGCGTCGGGGGCGGGATGATTCTGCACTTCGGCGGCAATCGCGCCGGCGGGAATCTCTACACCGCCGACCCGAACGACCGCACGCTCGACAAGCTCAACCATGGCTGAGCCTCCGCCGCGAACGGACGATCTGGTAGCCGCCCCGCCAGAGGTAACGCACCGGTGCCGACAGCATGTGGACCAGACGCGTGAACGGGAAGATCAGCAAAATGGTGAGGCCGAGGAACAGGTGTAGTTTGAAGATAATGTGGACGTCAGCGATATAGCTGGCGGCGTCACTGCGAAAGGTGAAAATACCCTGGGCCCAGTTCATGAACTTGACCATTTCATGCCCATCGAGATGCCCGGCCGACAACGGAATGGTTGCGAGTCCCAGCGCCAGCTGCACCCACAGGATCAGGATAATCATATTGTCGCTGAAATTGGAGGCCGCACGTACACGGGAATCGAAGAAACGGCGATGGATGAGCAGGGTGGCGCCGATGATTGCCATCACACCTGCAATGCCACCAGCGATGATGGCCAGAAGCTGTTTCGCGCCATGGCTGATGTCCAGCGCGTCGAACAGCGCAATCGGGGTCAACAAGCCGACAAGGTGGCCGAAAAAGACGAATAGAACCCCGATGTGGAAGAGTACCGACCCCCACATCAGCTGCTTGCGCCGCAACAGTTGGCTGGAGCCGGAGCGCCAACTGTAGGGTTCGCGGTCGAAGCGGATGATCGACCCAATGGCGAGCACGCCGAGTGCGATATAGGGATAAATACCGAACAGAAGATGATGGACGAAAGCTTCCATGGCTCAGTTCCTCGGGCGTTTTGTGGCCGGGGCCGGATCGTACATACGATCCAGAATAGCGCTCACCTGCGGACAGGACGCCCCTGGATCGGGCGCCGCGTCTGCAGTGAAACGGATCTCTTCCTCTGCCCATTGTGCATCGAGCGTCTCCAGATCATCGGGATCGTCTACCGGGGAGAGTGCCTTTTGCGCCTCCTCGTCCTGCTCGACCTCCGCGATCTCGCAGAGCAGCGCCAGCAGCGGGGCATAATCCGAGCCGCGCTCGGCCAGCCGCGCAGCGAGCGCGACAAGAACAACGCCGGGCTCGGCGAGGGTTTCGCGTGCGGCCGCTTCGGACAATGTAGAGCAATAGTCAAGGAACAAGGGTAGATAATCGGGCAATTCATTGCCCGCCGGTTCAAGCCCTGCATCGAGATAGCGTTGGCGCAGATCGACCATCGCCTGGCCGCGGTCACGGCTCTCGCCATGGACGTGCTCGAACAGGTGAAGGCTGTGTGACCGCCCCCGGTCGAACAGCTCGACATAGGCTTCCTGCGCGGCATAGATGTCACTGGCGGCAAGGCGGGTCAGCAACGGGTGCAGCCGCCTCACTGTATCGCGCGGCAATGCCGGATCCGCCGCTAGTCGTTCGCGGATTTCGCTGCATACCGCCTGGAGGTCGGGCGTCGGATAGCTGAGCAGGAGCGAGAAAAGGTGCAGATTGTGCATCAGAACACCTCCGTCGGCGTTTGCAGCTTCTTGCGTGCCGGCGCGCCGAACATGTTGCTACTGGTGGTGCCGCTCGAACAGCCGTTACCGAAGGAAAAGCCGCACGAACCGCGCTCATCGAACATGTCCTCGGCATCCTCGCGGTGTCCGGTTGGGATAACGAAACGGTCTTCATAGTCCGCCAGCGCCATGACCTTGTACATTTCCTCGATCTGCTTCGCCGTCAGGCCTACCGCTTCCGCTATGGCGTCATTCTGAACGCCCTCGATCGTTTTCGAACGCATGTAGCCGCGCATCGCGAGCATACGTTCGAGGCAGAGCGCCACTGGCTTCTCGTCACCTGCCGTCAGCAGGTTCGCGAGATACTTGAGTGGAATGCGCAAGCTGCGGATATCAGGCATTCCGTTGTTGACCGAGATCTGACCCGCGCTCGCCGCCGCATTGATCGGCGACAGGGGTGGCACATACCACACCATCGGCAGCGTGCGATATTCAGGATGCAGCGGGAAGGCCACCTTCCATTCCATCGCCATCTTGTAGACGGGCGAATGACGGGCCGCCTCCAGCCAGGCCTCTGGAACCCCGTCCTTGCGGGCCTGTTCGATCACCTTGGGATCATTGGGATCAAGGAAGATGTCCAGCTGCGCCTGATAGAGATCCTCGACATCGGCAACGCTCGCCGCCTCCTCGATCCGATCCGCGTCATAGAGCATGACCCCCAGATACCGGATGCGCCCGACGCAGGTTTCCGAACACACGGTCGGCTGTCCGGCTTCGATGCGCGGATAGCAGAAGATGCACTTCTCCGATTTCCCGGTTTTCCAGTTGTAGTAGATTTTTTTGTAGGGGCAGCCGGAGACGCACATCCGCCAACCCCGGCAGGCTTCCTGGTCAATGAGGACGATACCATCTTCCTCACGCTTGTAGATGGCGCCCGAAGGACAGGCCGCGACGCAGGTGGGATTGAGGCAATGTTCGCACAGCCGAGGCAGATACATCATGAAGGTGTTTTCGAACTGGCCGTATATTTCCTTTTGCACGCCCTCGAAGTTGTAATCCTCGGAGCGTTTGGAAAATTCGCCGCCCAGTATTTCTTCCCAGTTGGGGCCCCAGTTGATCTTTTCCATTCGTTCGCCTGACACCAGGCTGCGTGGCCGCGCCGTGGGGAAAGCCTTGCTCTCGCCCGTCTTTTGCAGATGGGCATAATCGAAGGTGAAGGGCTCGTAATAATCGTCGATCTCGGGCAGATCTGGATTGGCAAAGATCTTTGCGAGCAACCGCCACTTACCGCCCATACGCGGACGGATCGACCCACCAGCATCGCGAACCCAGCCGCCGTTCCAGCGCTTCTGGTTTTCCCAGTCCTTGGGATAGCCGATGCCGGGTTTGGTTTCGACGTTGTTGAACCACGCATATTCCATGCCTTCGCGGCTGGTCCACACGTTCTTGCAGGTGACGGAACAGGTGTGGCAGCCGATGCACTTGTCGAGATTGAGCACCTTTCCGATCTGGGCGCGGATCTTCATGCTGCGGCCTCCCCATCGGCGAGGGCTCCCTCGAGCCAATCGACCTTTTGCAGTTTGCGGACGATCACATATTCGTCGCGGTTTGACCCGACCGTCCCATAGTAGTTGAAGCCGTAGGCGAGCTGGACATAGCCGCCGATCATGTGCGTCGGTTTCAGCACCGCGCGGGTAACGCTGTTGTGGATACCGCCCCGCTGACCGGTAAGCGGCGAACCGGGGACATTCACGATCTTTTCTTGCGCGTGGTACATGAACAATGTGCCTTCCTTCATCCGCTGCGACACGACTACACGTGCAACCAGCGCGCCGTTGCTGTTGAAAGCCTCAACCCAGTCGTTGTCGACGAGACCCGCCTTGGCGGCGTCGATCTCGCTCATCCACACGATCGGCCCACCGCGGGACAGCGTGAGCATCAGCAGATTGTCGGTGTAGGTCGAATGGATGCCCCATTTCTGGTGCGGTGTGATGAAGTTGAGGATGACGTGCGGCGCGTCTTTGGCCTCATCGAGCATCGGCTTTACCGCCTTCGTGTCGATTGGCGGTCGATAGACGCAAAACCCTTCGCCAAAGGCGCGCATCCACTTGTGATCCTGATAGAGTTGTTGCCGCCCGGTCAGCGTGCGCCACGGGATCAGCTCGTGGACGTTGGTGTAGCCCGCATTATAGCAGACGTGTTCGCTTTCAATACCCGACCATGTCGGGGAGGAAATGATCTTCCTCGGCTGTGCCTGAATGTCGCGGAAGCGAATCTTCTCGTCTTCCTTGGGTAGCGCCAGGTGCGTGTGGTCACGGCCGGTGTTCCTTGACAGCGCCGCCCAGGCCTTGACTGCGACCTCGCCGTTGGTTTCAGGCGCCAGCATCAAGATCACCTCGGCCGCGTCGATGGCGCTTTCGATCTGCGGTCGTCCTTTCGTCACGCCGTCTTCAAGCACCGGGCCGTTGAGTCGGCGGAGATTCTCGATCTCGTGATCGGTGTTCCAGCCGATCCCCTTACCGCCGTTGCCGAGCTTTTCCATCAGTGGCCCCAGCGCCGTGAAACGCTTGTAAAGGTTCGGATAATCCCGTTCGATCAGCGCCACGGTCGCCATCGTCCGGCCTGGGATCGGTTCCGTCTCGCCCTTGCCCCAGTCGGCAACGTCGAAAGGTTGAGCGATCTCGTTCGGGCTGTCGTGCTGGATGGGGGTCAGCACCACATCATGCTCGATACCCAGAACCTCGGGCGCGACTTCGGAGAATGTTTTCGCGATACCCTTGTAGATGTCCCAGTCGCTGCGCGATTCCCACACGGGATCGACCGCCGCCGACAGCGGGTGAATGAACGGGTGCATATCGGACGTGTTGAGGTCGTCCTTTTCATACCAGCTCGCAGTCGGCAGGACGATGTCCGAATAAACGCAGGTGGTCGACATGCGGAAATCAAGGGTCACGAGGAGGTCGAGTTTTCCCTTCGGCGCATCCTCGTGCCACTTCACGTCCTTCGGCTTCTGCGCACCAGTTTCGCCGAGATCCTTGCCCTGCACGCCGTGTGCGGTTCCGAGCAGATGCTTGAGGAAATATTCGTGGCCCTTGCCCGACGACCCCAGCAAATTGGAGCGCCAGACAAACATGTTCCGCGGCCAGTTGGCAGGATCGTCCGGATCGAAACAGGAAAGCTCGATTTCGCCCGCCTTCAGTGCGGCGGCGACATAGGGCCCTGCCTCCTTGCCGGACGCCTTCACAGCCTTACCGATGGTGAGCGGATTGGTCTTGAGTTGCGGCGCGGACGGCAGCCAACCCATGCGCTCGGCGCGCACGTTGTAGTCGATCAGGCTGGCGTCCCAATCCCCTTCCGGTGCAGTGGGGGACAGGATCTCATCGACACCCAACGTTTCGTAACGCCACTGGTCGGTGTGCGCGTAGAAAAAGCTGGTCGAGTTCATGTGGCGTGGCGGCCGGTTCCAGTCGAGTGCAAAGGCGAGCGCGGTCCAGCCGGTCTGCGGTCGCAGCTTTTCCTGCCCAACGTAGTGCGACCAACCACCACCTGACTGGCCAACACATCCACACATCACCAACAGGTTGATGATGCCGCGATAGTTCATGTCCATGTGATACCAGTGGTTGAGACCGGCCCCCAGGATCACCATCGACTTGCCTTTGGTGATCTCTGCGTTGTTTGCAAATTCACGTGCGACGGTGATGATGTGATCTGCAGGTACGCCGGTGATCTTTTCCGCCCAGGCAGGCGTGTAGGGCACGTTAAGACTGTAATCCCGCGCGACGTTGCCGCCCCCAAGGCCTCGGTCGAGTCCGTAGTTCGCGCAGAACAGATCAAACACCGTTGCGACAAGTGCCTTACCGTCCTTGAGCGCAATCTCACGGACAGGCACGCGACGGTTCAGAACATCAGCATGGTCCGTGCCCTGGAAATGATCATGTTCGCGATTGCCGAAATAGGGGAAGGCGACATCGACGACAACATCATGGTCGCCGCCAAGGATCGCGGTCATGCGCAGCTGGGTCTCCGCGCCTTTGCCATCCTTCTCCTCCAGATTCCATTTGCCATGCTCACCCCAACGGAAGCCAGCCGAGCCTAGCGGTACCACCGGCTCGCCGCTCTTCGCATCGATGGCGACGGTCTTCCATTCCGGGTTGTTGGTCTCCCCCAGCGCATCCTTGAAGTCGGACGCGCGCAGCAGTCGTTCGGGCACCAGTCCGCCCTTGCCGGGCACCAGTCTCACCAGCATCGGCATGTCCGAATATTTGCGGCAGTAATCCTCGAAATATTCCGCCTGCCGATCGAGGTGGAATTCGCGCAGGATAACATGCCCCATCGCCATGGCGAGCGCGGCGTCCGTACCCTGCTTGGGGTTCAGCCACAGGTCGGCGAACTTGGTGGCCTCTGCATAGTCGGGTGACACCACCGCCACCTTGGCGCCGCGATAGCGAGCCTCGGTCATGAAATGGGCATCGGGGGTCCGCGTCTGCGGAACATTCGAACCCCACATCATCAGGAATCCGGCGTTGTACCAATCCGCGCTCTCCGGAACGTCGGTCTGCTCTCCCCAGGTCTGCGGGCTCGACGGCGGCAGGTCGCAATACCAGTCGTAAAAGCTCATGCAGGTGCCGCCGAGCAGCGACAGATAGCGCGATCCGGCGGCATAGCTGACCATCGACATGGCCGGGATAGGCGAAAAGCCGATGACCCGATCCGGCCCATAGGTCTTGGCGGTATAGGCATTGGCCGAAGCGATGATCTCGTTCACTTCTTCCCAGGTCGCGCGCACGAAGCCGCCGTGGCCGCGAATGGCGGTATAGCTTTTGCGCTTGATTGGATCCTCGACGATCGATGCCCAGGCCGCGACTGGCGTGCGGATGACCCGCGCTTCGCGCCACAGCTTGAGCAAGCGGGAGCGAACCATCGGATATTTCAGCCGCTGCGCCGAATAGATATACCAGCTGTAGCTCGCGCCGCGCGGGCAGCCCCGGGGTTCATGGTTGGGGAGATCGGGCCTCGTGCGGGGATAGTCGGTCTGCTGGGTTTCCCAGGTAATGATCCCGCCTTTGACGTAGATTTTCCAGGAACAGGAGCCGGTGCAGTTCACGCCGTGGGTGGAGCGCACGATCTTGTCGTGCTGCCAGCGTTTCCGATAGCCATCCTCCCAGTCGCGGTTCTGGTTGGTGGTGATGCCGTGACCGTTGGAAAAGGACTGCTTAGCCTGCCGGAAAAAGGTCAGGCGGTCGAGTAGCTGGCTCATGCGGCAACTCCCTGGATGAAGGTGGGGGTACCGGCGGGGGCAGGCGCACGACCGCGTTCAATGTCGTGCAAGAGCCCGCCGCGCCGGGTGTAGATGAACCACGTCAGCGCAGCACAACTGGCGTAGAAGATAAGGAAGCTGATTAGTGCCGCCATCGGCGAGCCTGTCACAGCGATGGATGAACCAAAGCTCTTGGGGATAAAGAAGGCGCCGTAGGCCGCGATAGCTGACGTGAAACCGACAATCGCCGCCGATTCCTTTTCCGCTTGCCGCACCTGCTCCGCTGCAGACAGGTGCGGCATAAGCCGCGGCACCTCGAGGCGCATGATGTTGGGGATCATCTGGAAGGTCGAAGCATTACCCACACCGGTCATGAAGAACATGAAGATGAACATGCCGAGGAAGCCCCACCAATTGGCGGCTTCAAGGAAATAGATCACACCGACCACGCCGATCATCATCAGCACGAATACCCACAAGGTGACGCGTGCGCCGCCCCAGCGGTCCGATACCCAGCCGGTGCCTGCGCGGCTCAGCGCCCCGACCAGCGGGCCGAGGAAGATGAATTTGAGCACATCGACATCGGGAAACTGATGCTTGGCCAGCAGAGGCAGGCCTGCGGAAAAGCCGATGAACGAACCGAAGGTTCCGGTGTAGAGCCAGCACATGAGCCAGTTATGCTTACGCTGGAAGATCACGGCCTGTTCGGCGAAGCTCGCTTTGGCATCGGCGATATCATCCATCCCGAACCAGGCGAGGAGCGTGGAGGCGATGATGAATGGCACCCAGATGAAGCCGGCATTCTGCAACCACAGCTGTCCGCCCTCGCTCGATGGACGTGGATCGCCGCCAATGGCACCAAATACGCCCGCGGTAATCACCAGCGGCACCGCGAACTGCATCACCGAAACGCCCAGGTTGCCGAGGCCCGCGTTGAGCGCCAGCGCGTTGCCCTTTTGCGCCTTGGGGAAGAAGAAACTGATATTCGACATCGACGAGGCAAAATTGCCGCCGCCGAAGCCGCACAGCAGTGCCAGCACGAGGAAGATCAGATAGGGCGTATCCGGGTTCTGCACCGCATAGCCAATACCGAAAGCCGGGATCAGCAGCGACGCGGTCGACAGTGTCGTCCATAGCCGCCCACCGAAGATCGGCACCATGAAGCTGTAGAAGATGCGGAAGGTCGCACCCGACAGCCCCGGCAGCGCGGCGAGCCAGAACAGCTGATCAGTGGTATAATTGAAGCCGATCGCCGGCAATTTCGCAACCACCATCGACCACACCATCCAGACCGAGAAGGCGAGCAACAGTGCGGGAATGGAGATTGTGAGATTCCGCTGCGCAATGCGCTGGCCGGTCGTTTCCCAAAAATTCTTGTCTTCCGGACGCCATTCCGTGATCACCCTCGCCGGTTGGGCGGCGGCATGGCGTCCCTCCTCGTGGATCGAGGCCATTTCGGGGAACTGCGGCAGGGTGCGCTGATCGAGCCCGCTTGCATTCTGCTCCATCTGGCGCACCGCCATGTGCATCCAGGCAAGCGCTACGCCGACGAGCGCGAACAACACCATGAAACAGCTGGTCCAGATGTTGGTGAGATCGTTGGCCGCGCCGAATACGATCGGCAGGATGAAGCCTCCCAGACCGCCAACCATGCCAACCATACCGCCGACCGCACCGACATGCTCCGGATAATAGACCGGGATGTGTTTGTAGACCGCCGCTTTGCCCAGCGACATGAAGAAGCCGAGCACAAACACCGTGATCACAAAGGGAACCAACCCCATCGAGGTGGAGAAGCGGATGTCGCCGTCAATGCCGTGAATGACATAGTCAGTCGAAGGATAGGCGAGCATGAACAGGCAAAGAAGCGACACGCCGAAGGTTGCGTACATCACCTTGCGCGCACCATAACGGTCGGACAGCATCCCGCCGTAGGCGCGGAACAGGCTGGCCGAGAGGGAGAAGGTTGCCGCGAGCATACCCGCCACCTTGATGTCGACGCCATAGACCCCGACCAGATAGTTGGGCAACCAGAGGGCAAGTGCGACAAAGGCACCGAACACGAAGAAATAATAGAGTGAGAAGCGCCAGACCTGTTGATGGCGAAGCGGCTCAAGCTGCTCGATCAGACTGCGCGGTTTTTCACCGCGCGCCTTGCGCGCCTCAAACGCGGGGTCGTTGCGCGCAAAGAGGAAAAACAGCACCGCCGCAACCGCCAAGCCGACCGCCCAAATCTGGGCAACCGCCTGCCAACCCATCGCGACCATCACGAAGGGCGCAAGGAGTTTTGTCACCGCCGCGCCGACATTGCCCATGCCAAAGATGCCGAGTGCTGTCCCCTGCTTCTCGGGCGGGAACCATTTGGAGACATAGGCAACGCCGACAGCGAACCCCCCACCCGCAAGCCCAAGCCCCAGCGCGGCGAGCAGCATGAGGAAATAGCTGTCGGCGGTCGACAGCAGCCAGGTGGAAACTGCCGACGCCAACATCGTCATCGGGAACATCAGCCGACCGCCGAATTGGTCCGTCCAGATACCAAAAAAGACCCGTACGAGCGACCCGGTCAGGATGGGCGTGCCCACCAGCAGACCGAACTGGGTGTCGTTGAGGCCCAACTGGCTTTTGATTTCGATCCCAATGATGGCAAAGATGGTCCAAACCGCGAAGCATGTGGTGAACGCAAGAGTGCTCAAGCTCAACGCTTTGGCTTGAAGGCCTTTGGTCGGCTGGATCGCTGTTGTCGCGTCATTCATGATTCCACCCCGCACAGCAAAATGATGAGACCAACCATGCTTAGGCAAGGGAAGAGATTATTGATGCCGATCAAAAAAGGCGAGGCCGGTAACACTGGAATTCGCTCAACTTGATTTCCACCTGTATTCGATTTCACATAAATCAACTCTATGGTTGATATATATCAACCAATCTCTTGATAATCATCATCTCGACTGTTAGTGACAACTTATGCGTACCGAAGAGATTCCTGAAATCGCAGCTCTGCCACTGTTCGCTGCCATGAACGAGAGAATGCGCGAGGAAATTTTTCACGCTTCGTTCCTGCAGGTCTTTCCACCTGCGCTTACGCTCATCGAAACCGGCGGTCGTGCCGATTTCCTCCACGTGCTCCTGGACGGACTGGTAGAGTTGTTCACGACCAACGGATCGCGCGAAGTCACGATGCAGTTGGTGCGCCCCGTTTCAAGCTTCATTCTCGCCGCAGCTTACACCGACCAGCGTTACCTGATGTCGGCGCGGACGCTATCGGCTTCGCGTATCCTGATGATCCCATCGCCGCTGCTGAGAACAACGATCGCCAAGGACGGTGCGCTTGCCGCCGCGGCAATGACCGAAATTGCGTTACGCTACCGCAATTTGGTGCGCTCGCTGACGGATATCAAGCTCAGGCAGACTCTCGAAAGGCTGGCCAATTTCCTGTTTCTGGAAAGCCGGCGGCAGGGAGATATCGTGCAATTCCAGCTGCCCGCCGAAAAGCGCGTGATTGCTTCGTTGCTGGGCATGACACCTGAGAATCTGTCCCGCGCCTGTGGAACGCTGGCAGAGCACGGCGTGCTAATCAGCGGGCCCACAGTACAGATCATCGACCGCACGAAGCTGATCGCGCTCGCCCGGCCGGATCCTGTGGTTGATGATCTTTAGAAACGGGCCTCCACCGAGAACCAGGATTTCGTCGTGTTGGTGGCAAAAGCGTCCGCCTCATAGTGCGAGAGTTTGAATGCGGCACTGATCTGCCGCGTGATAGGCACGGTCAGCCACGCGCCCACTTCGTGGCCATAGTCGGCGCCTCCGTGCGTGGCATTGAAATCGTGCAGTTGAAATCGCAGCGTTGCCGGAGTGTTTATGAACAGCGAACCGATGCGCCACTGCACATCGGCATAGAGATCGCGAAGGCCGCTGGGCGGCGTCGTCAGGAAACGGTCGGTCCACCCGTTGAAGGCGTGCAGGGTGGCAAGCGCCGTTTGCAAGGCTGTGTCCCCATCGCCTTCGAGCCGTTCATAACCAGCCCGTATCGTCACGGGCCCGATACCAACGCCGGACTCCAATAATAGATACTCATGCGTGAACTGGCGCGGATTGATATTCAGGTCGCTCTGCCGGGCATATTCGGCGGCATAGTGAATGCGCAGCCCATCGCTCAGCGGTTTCTCACCTGTCAGACGCGCGCCCAGCGTGCGCGATGAAAGGGCCGGGACGGCTGGTATATCCAGCCAATAGCCATAGGCGATCAGCGTGCCGAGCGGTGCGAGCGTGGCGGATCCGCGCAGCAGATGAATATCTGAATCCGGCCAGATGCCCTGCGGCGAATCCTTCCCAAACACGCGATTGACGCGCCAGCTGTATGCATAATCGATGCGCGTGCCGGCGGCGGGCACGACACCGATGCGCGCGGCGTCGAGCGTCTGGTCGTTCTGCCGCCAATCAACGCTGCCGACCCAGCGTTGATTGTCGAAATTGATGGCCTGACGGCCGCCGATCACCTCCAGCTGGCGCACGGGCTGCCAGCGGACATAGGCCTGATTGAGCAGTACGTCGGATGGATCCGCGACCACCGGAAAGGCCACCCGGCCATTCACCGTATCATTATAATCTTTCGGCCCGACGCGTAAGATCGCATCGCCCTCGATCACTGCGCTGAGACCATGCCAGGCAGCGGTACGCGCACCAGCGCGCAGGCGCAGCGTGGATGCCGTCGCCGATTTGGCAATGCCTTGCTGATCCACGGTTTCAAGTCGGTACCGCGCGTTGAGATAGGGCGTAACCGCATCGGATGCCTCCCTGGCCGGGGCGGGGATTGGCGTCGCGGCTGCCTGTGCGAGAGCGCTGGTTGCCGGCAGCAGCGCGAACAATACAGAGGCAGAGAGAGCTATGGGCAGGCGGAAGCGGGCGTGTGACATGCACACCATTTGCGCCCGGCCATTGCGGCTTTAATTGATATAAATCAATAGCAATGATTGATATCAACTTTAGCGAGTATTTCGTTCGCTTGGAGATCGGTACCATGGATGACTTGCTTATATCGCGTGCTGTGCATGTGATCGGTGTGGTGGCCTGGTTTGGCGGCGTATGGTTGGTCACGTTGGTGGTGTTGCCTGCTATTCGCCAGGCCGAGCCGCCCGAGCGCCGTATCAGTGCCTTTCACCGGATCGAGGGACGATTTGCGCCGCAAGCGGGTTTTTGGGTGCTGCTGACCGGGGCCAGCGGCTTCTGGCTCGTCTTGCGAATGGACCTGTGGTGGCGCTTCGCTGATCCGGCGTATTGGTGGATGTGGGCGATGCTGCTTGTCTGGGCAGTGTTCGTTCTGATCCTGTTCATACTCGAACCGTTGGTTATCCATCCTCTGCTACGCGGCGGCGATCCCGAAGGGCGTTGGCACCGGCGGCTGCAGATCGTGCATGTCGTGCTGTCGCTGGCCGGCCTCGTTACCATAGCGGGCGGCGTGGCGGGGTCGCATGGCTGGACACCATGAACCACGCCGCAAAGGGAAACCCCGTCCGCCTGCTTGGAGCCGCCCCCCATCGCCTGCCATTTCTGGCGGGCGTGTTCAATCTTGTGATGCTGCCGCTGTGGTGGCTGGCGCGGCTGACGGACGCACACTGGCTTCCGCTCGGTCTCCCACAGGGCGATGCGCTCCACGCGACACTACATGGGCCGGTAACTGTCTATGCGCTGTTCATGCCCTTCATCCTCGGCTTTCTTTCGACCGTCTTTCCGCGCTGGATGGGGTTGGACGACCTGCCGTCCCGGCGCTTTCTACCTCCTGCCATCCCGATGATGCTCGGCAGCCTGCTCCTCGCCGCGGCGCTGTGGAGCGACCAATTGGCAATGCTCAATGCCGCGCTGGCGCTGATGCTGGCTGGATGGACTATCGGCGCCGTGCTGCTCGCAAGCGTGCTGCTGGCGCATTACAAGACCACCCCCAAACCGCACTGGCACGGCCTTTCGGCTATGGCGGGCTGGCTGCTCGCGCTTGCCGGGCTCGCGCTGTTGCTCGCCTTTACCGCCGGTGAGTGGGCGCCCGGCCGAACAGCTTCGATCCTGCTCGGCACGCATGGGCTGACCGCCGCCATTTTCGTCACCGTCTGCCACCGCATGATCCCCTTTTTCGCCGGCAATGTGGTGGGCGGCTATGTCAGTTGGCGCCCTTATTGGCTGCTTGGGGTGTTCTGGCCGCTGCTGCTGGCAGATATGGCGGCGGCTCACTACAGTTCGCCGCTGCGCGGGTCGATAGCCGCGGCGATGGCGCTGTTGCTGTTAGTAATGCTGTGGCGCTGGACCCCCCGCAGGTCTGTGCCGGGGTTGCTAGTGGTGCTGCTATGGGGCTTTGCCTGGGCGCCAGTCAGCTTCCTCCTTGCCGCACTGGCCACCGCGACTCCGGTCCCTCCCATAGCCGCCACCCACGCTCTGCTGCTCGGCATGGGCGGAAGTCTGCTCGTGGCGATGGTGACGCGCGTCACCCAAGGGCATAGCGGACGACCGCTGACTATGCCCGGGGTGGCATGGCTTGCCTTTGGGGCAGTACAGGCGGCCGCACTGGCACGGCTCGCGGCGGCCCTTACCTTCGAGCATCCCTCCCTGCTGCTTATCGCCGCCCTGCTGCTAACGCTGGGCGCGCTCCCTTGGGCGCTGCGGGGCGGCGCCATCTATCTCGGCCCACGAAGGGATGGCCGATCAGGATGAACGCTTGACTGTGGGCCATTAACAATTTGAGCCATAGATGACGGCTGCGACGCCCCCGTCTGCCCGGAGCAGGCGTGGCGAATCGAGGAGGCGGATTTGCGCCGGGTCTATGGACGCACGCTCCGCGCCATGTCGCGCAGAACCAGGCGCGTTTTCATGATGCACCGGATGAGGCGCATGCCCTACACGGAGATTGCGAAACAACTCGGCATCGGCGACAAGGGCGTTCAACATCACATGACATTGGCGTTGGTGCGGATTCGTCGAGCATTGGCAGCCTGGAGTGTGGCTGGGTGGTCACACTTTGGCAGGGGCCTTTCCGGGGGCAGTTTGATTATAAAACTCCTCGCAAGGCCTTGTTTTCATAGATGAAATGAGCCGGAATACGATTCCGGCTCGTCTCACGTCTCTGGCGAAGCCAGACGACCTCATCAAGCACTTCATCAACAAATTTTCGCACGATACTCAACGCCTTTTCCCCTGCCCTTCCTTTTCGAAGGCGTTATTCTCAGGCTTGTTACGTAAATTCGGGGACGAATGCATGGCAGAGAATGAAGGCACCAAACAATCTTCAAAAGTCGTTCAAATCATCGAGTGGATAGGAACGCATCCCTTCGCAACAGGACTGATGGCGGTCCTTGGTATCTTCGGCTTTGTCTTTTCGATCTACACATTCGCCGTAGATCAGGCCGATACGGCAGCCTCATCGGCGCAAGCAGACGAGATGCAGGGAACGATTTCTAATCTTTCTGCTGCGACGGCCAAACGCGATCAGGGGCTGCAGGTGTCGGTCAACGAGGCATCGAAGGGTTCCGCATCACGGGATGAGGCGATGAAGTCCTCGCTCGATCGTATCGAGCGGCACACGCTCGCTTCGCTTCAGGACCGGGTGCCCATCATTATCCAGCTCACCTATCCGGAGGCCAGGCAGCGGCTCATCGAGAAAGGCTGGATTCCGGAGCGCACGCGTTGGCAAGACCTTGAAGAATCGGGCGCTGGAGTCGTGGCTTGGGCGCTCTGGAATGCCGGCTATCGGGAGGTCGAGGACTGTGCCGGGACGGGGACGGCGCCATGCCGGTTCAACTACGCCGATGCAGCGGGCAATCAACTTGCCGTCGTCACTGAAGGAGAGACGATGGAAGATATCGACTATGACGCGCGCAGTTTCGTCGGAACACCGACACTCGAAGACCTCGTTGTGACCCGCCTATGGTTCAATCAGGAAGAACTCCGCTAGGTGGTCCGAGACCTTTGGCTCCGCTCGACCGGCCTTCCGCTGACGCTTCGGTGGTTCGATATACGGGAGAAGGCAGTACCATCGCGCGCCAAGGTTAAAGCTCCCCGCTACTAAGCGCCAACGCTTCTTGAAACATTTCGGAGTCAAAAAGCGCCTGTCCGTCGATCGGGCACAACGGCTCCATACAAGCTACTTTAAAGAGCGCCTTGTGACCATACCAGCGCGCATCTGGCCTATGCTCGCCCACCTACCGGTGCAGCGCGAAGATACGCGCCGTGGTCGCCAGTGCCATGTCTATTGAGCCGGTCTCCGCCTCGCACCGGTCATACTGAACGAAGAACTGCCACATTTCTTCGCAAACGCGTTGGCTCCGTTCGATACTCGGTTCCATCGAATGCGCGGTTGGCCATGTGAGCGTTGCCAACTCGTGGAGCAGTTCAGGAACGACTGTAACCGTGTTCAGTTGATCGATGACATCGTCGCCCACGAAGCCTCCGCTCGCCCCCCTAGCGAAAATGACCTGGCAAGGGGACTGTGTAAAGGAGCAGCGACATGCGGAAGCGCCCAAGTCGCACGATCCGGTCAACCGCCAGACCAAAAAGCCTGCCGTTGTAGTGCCCTCGCTTTTCAAGAAAGTTCCGGACCGCTTCGCCCCCGACCGATCGTCCAGTCGATGGCATCTCCGCGGTCGATGCCCGAGACGGCCTTGCCCACATGCCGTTCGAGCACGGGCCGCCACGGAACCAGCGTAAAATCGCGCGAGCGTCCGATCACCGCAAGGCGGCCGCCCGGAGTCTCGACCGACCAGCGATAGACGCCGCTTATCGGTGCCCCCTCCCCGGGCTCGACAAACTCCAGACCCAGCTGGCGCGCGAGCTGCGATCCGACGCGAAGGATCGCGCGCCGACGCAATGTTTCAAGAACGTCGGGCCGATAGATGGTCTCGCCCGCAACCTCTTCGGCAAGGCCGGCGGCAATAAGCCACTGTCGCCGCCGCTCGAGCGCGTCGTTCACGGCGTGTCCGAACCCTGCGTCCCGCTCGACATCCGAAACGCCTGCTATGAGCTGCCTGTCCAGCCAGGTCGCGGCGTGCGCGCCGATCAGGCTGCCAAGCGGTTGCGGCGAGAGGACGTCGACCTTGACGGGAATGTCCCTCAGCTTCGCCTTCTCGTACGCCGCAACCCGCTCGATATGATCCGGCGCAATGCTCCAGCTGCCATCCGCCTCGCGCGCGGCGCTGCCGGTCCTTCGCCGGAGCGCTTGAAGGCGCCGGATGTGCATTTCAGCGAAGGCGCGGCTGGCCGCCGGGTCTAGCCGAAGGTGCGCCTCGACATCATAGCGGCCTCCGTTCGCGGCCGCGACCCTTGCGACGGTATAATCGACCTCGCGGATGCGGGGCGTTTGCGGTGTGATCCGGACGATAGCATCGTCAGCCAACGATTCAACAGTCTCGACCCTGCCGAGCGCAACGTAATGGCTGCGGCCATCGGTGGCCTCGATGACCAGATAATGATGATCCTCGAGCTCGTCGGCGAGCCCGCGTTCGATCACACGGCCGACAAGCTGACGCGCCCCGGGTCCGGCGGGAGCATAGATCAGCTGATCGGCAAGAGCGGGCGCCTCGCCCCGCGCGCTGAATGCGCGCTGCATCGTGCGGATGATATCGCCGCGCTCACCCATCTGCCGCAGTGCCGCTTCAAGGTCAGGCGCGAGCTGCCAGTGCCGAGCGTCCAGGGGGCTCGCAAGCCCAAGACGCTCCAGCTTGCGAAGACGCCCGATACGGATGGCCCGGTCGAACACATCCTTGCCGCCAGCCTCAAGCCAACCTGCTGCATTGGCGTCGCGAAGAAGGGCACGGTCAATCCCCGTCAGGCGTTCCTGCTCGACCTCGCGGCGGAGCGATGCGCGCACGTCGCGTGCCAGCCTTGGTCCCAAGTCAAGATCGACAAGCTCGGCGGCACGCTCGCGCATGCCCCGCGAGAAATATTCGCGCGCGATGACGAGATCCTTGCCACGGTCGTCCTTGCCGCGGACGATGATATGCGTATGCGGATGTCCCGTATTGAAGTGATCGACGGCCACCCAGTCGAGCCGGGTTCCGAGATCTTCCTCGACGCGTGCCATGAGGCGCCGCGTGAGAGGCTTCAGGTCCTCGTATTCGGCGGCATCCTCGGCCGACACGATGAAGCGAAACTGATGGCGGTCGTCCCCGGCACGGCCAAGAAACGCCTTGCCATCGGCGTGGTCGTTTTCGGCGCCGTAAAGTTGCCCCCTGCCCCCGTCCCGCGTCGTGCCATCGCGCTCGATGTACCGGACGTGCACGCGTGCGCCTGCCATGCCCTTGCCCGCAAGCCGGACGATACGCGATTTGATGATGACGCGGCGCCGATAAACCATGGCCCTGGACCCGCGCGTCGCGAGCATACGCCCGGCGCCCGATCCACGTCCGATCCGGCTCCCGTCGAAGCCCCCGCTGCGGCGTGTTCTATCGCTGCCGCCGGCAAGGTTGGTCGCGGCAAGAACGCTGTGAAGGAATCGCTTCTGCGCCCGGCCGCGACTGCGCATCCGGCCAATGAAGGGTTCGAATTCATCGTCCTTGCTCAAGATTCCGGCCCGATCTCGTGGATTTTCGCGCAGAAGCATGACCGGGAATCAGCAACGGGAAAACCGGTGCCAGAATACAGACGCAAATCTGCGATCCGGAGACCACATGGCACCAGCCTTAATCCGACAGTGCCAATCAGGCCCCAGAACTTAAGCCAAAAAACGATGTGCAGACAAATGCCTGTGCGGACGAGTCAGCGCAGTAGCACCAATGCTTTATCTTGCCTTAAGCCGCCCTCCCCCCTCCTCGCCCTTCCCCCCTCCCGGCCCAATCCAGACGCCAATCCCCTCAACCCAATCGCCGCGACTGCGCGTGCTGCACATCACCCCTCCCCTTGATGGAACCTGCATAATCTGAACCCGGCGCACAGAACGACGACGGGCCCTGCAAGAGCCCGCCATCTGGCATTCGTGTTTGCGTCAACGCGCCATGCCGAGCCGCATACATGCGGTGCGATGATGGCACCTGTCGAGTTCGATCCCCACATAATCGCGCCCGCTATGATGCGCGGCCGCGAGCGTGGAACCGGAACCGCAGAACGGGTCAAGAATGAGGTCGCCCGGGCGGCTGAATGTCTCGACAAGCGGGTGCAAAATCTCGACGGGTTTCTCGGTCGGGTGAAGCCGATTGCCCGTGTAACGCGGCCAGTCGATCACATCGGGAATCGTCGTTTCGGGAAGCCCCGGGCGGCCCTTTGCCAGCAGATAGGCCTGCTCGTGCGTATAGCGAAGGAAGCGCTGCGAGGACGCATAATGCTTGCGAAAAACGATGTGGCCGACCATGCGAAGGCCCGCGGATCGCCATGCGGATATGAATTTATCCGCAGCAGTCCAGCCGTAAAAACTGATCGCAAATCCGCCCTCCTTGAGAACGCGGTGGACTTCGGAAAATGCCGGCCCTAACCAGCGGTCATTGTCATCGTTGGCAACGGTTCGCCCGTCGCGCGCACGGTAGCGACAAATGTACGGCGGATCGGTCAGAACGAGGTCGATGCTGCGATCGGGAAAACGCTGCATTACGTCGATGCAATCGCCGTGAACGATGGTGTTGCGGATGCCTTCCTGGTGGCCAAACCTCATATCTGCCGTGTCCGGCCGTGTCGTCGTCGTCTGCATTTCTGCTCTCCTTGGGTCAGGGTTTCAGCGCTTTGGCGGCGCTGACCCCTGCCTCGCGGCGAGCCGTGGGAGAGCGGGGACGCAGCGGGAATCTGCCCGGGGTGGTGCGGGCGCAGCGCAGCGAGCCACGGCCCGGCCGATTGCCGTTGCGGGGGAGAGAGGGCTGGCCCTTTCCCCCGAATTTCGTTCGCGGCGAAGTCGGGAACGATCCGGCTTCCGGGAATCGCGCATGCGCTCTATAGGACCGGGCGAACAGGGAAACGGATGACGACGATCTTTCAGCGGGTGAGCGGGTTTATCGAGCGGCTTTCACCCGAACCCGTATGCGACGATTGCATTGCCGGGCGGCTGGCACTTGAGGCGATCGACGATGTCGCGAACCGCACGCGCCAGCTCGCGGGGAGCGGCGGCTTCGAGATCCGGCGCGGTGTCTGTACGCTCTGCGGCGAGCCGAAATCCGTAATCCTGAAATCATGATCGCGGGCATGGTCCCGACACTCGCCCCGGGTCGACTCCAGGCAATCATGCACCGCAGCTGACTGTGGAGCCCTGCGCTGTGACTTGCAAAGTTTCCTGATTTACGGTTGAAGGATTCCGCTCGATATGAGCGCCGGTCCCGGGTGTTCGAAGACTACCAAAGCGCAGAAAAGTCGGGACCGGTTATTCCCCTGCGCAGGAAGATCACCGGATCAGGAATGGAACCTCGGACAATGCTCGCCGCGCGCACCTTCAGCGTCTCGATCGCACGCGAATGGCGCGCACTTTACGAAGAGATCTGGAGGCCGCAGATCTTCCCGAAATGGGCTTCGGGCCTCTCGGAATCGCAGCTGCTTCCGCGCGGTGATTACTGGCTCGCCGAAGGCCCGGAAGGAGCGGTTCGCATCCGGTTCACGGGTCACAACGAATACGGCGTCATGGACCATGTCGTCGATACGGGGAGCGGCGATCCCGTACACGTGCCGCTCCGGATTGTGCAGAACGGAGACGGCGCGGAGGTGATGCTGACGCTGTTTCGTCAGCCCGGGATGGATGACGAGCGCTTCTCGGGTGATGCCAAATGGGTGATGCGCGATCTGCGCGCGCTGAAAGCCATGGCGGAGCGCAAACCGCAACGGGACTGACGGTCTCAGGCTGCGCGTTCGAGCTCGTCGATGCGCTGAAGGCACAGCGATTCAATGATACTGCGCAGGACCTCGACGCGGCTTCCGATCCACGCCAGTTCCTCGGGCGTGATGCGGTAATGGCGCGAGTAGCGCGCCTTCACATAGGCTGCGCGCAGCAGCTCGTAGCAGCGCCGCTCGAACTTCGTCGTACCCGGCCAGACCTCGCGAAGCTGCGGTTCCAGCGCCTCGGTCTGTGAGCGCAGCCGGTTCAGATTGTGCGTCTTGGGCGAGTACAATGTGCGGACGAGAAAAAGCGTGTGATAGAGTCGTTCCGTCGTCTGATGGAGATCAAACGCAGCAACCTTTGGCGCACCATCATTCATCGCGTGCTGATACTGCCTGAAAAATTGCTGGGCGCTTTCAAACCACTCTTCATAATAGTCCTGTGTCTCGCGCAGCGCCTCTGCCGGCGATAGCGGGTGCGGCACCTCGAACGCATGCCCTGGCTCCTCGAAAAGCACGATGCCGTCGCGCAGGATATCGGTGAAAAAGTAGCGCCCGCGGCGCAGCTGTGCGTTCACGTCATCGAGACTGTGATAAATGAGGCTGACGGGCGTGCGCAGCCGCCCGTCGGCAAGCTCTGTGAGCAGCCGGTCCTCGGTTTTCGTCCAGAATTCCGGAACGTCGGTGAGGTCCTCGTGATTGACGACGACGAGGATATCGTAGTCGGAGAAATAGCGCCCGACCGGATCCTCGACCCAGTCACCGCGGGCGTAGCTGCCGAACAGGATGATCTTCAGCAGATGCCCGCTCCGATACCGCGGCTGCGTGCGCCGCGAGATCGCCTCGGCGAAGCCCTCGCGCACAATCCCGACGACATGCGCGAGCTCGCGGCGCTTGCCTTCGGGCAGCGATACAGCCGGGTCATCGGGATATTTCATGGCGCCAGAATCGCGCCAAATCAGATGCTTGCCAAGTCTTATTTGCGGAATTCGTCATGTGCATCCGCTGCCGGCCCGGTCCCGGCCGCATCACGCTCAGGCAGCGCAAACAGGCTCCCCGCCCCGCTGTCCGAACGCGCCTGCGCGCCCCCGCCTCCGCCGAGGAGGAACAGTGCCGGCCGCGGGGCCGAAGGCGCCGGCGGAGCGCCTTGCCGTGCGCCGCATCGCGCGGCGGGCCTGCCCGCGACCGCGGCGACATAGGCGCGCGTCTCGTGCGGCAGCGCGCGCGTGCCGGCAAGGCACTCGCCGTAGCGCGCGGGGCCGGCGTGATAGGCGGCAAAGAGGCCGGGAAAGCCGAAGCGATCGTGCATCAACCGCAGATAGGCGGCACCGGCGAGAATATTGTCGCGAGGCTCATACGGATTGTGCCCGAGGTGAAGCGCCGCGCGCATGTCGGCCCAGGTGCCGGGCATCAGCTGCATGAGACCCATCGCACCGGCGCTGCTGGTGATGGGCCGGCCGTCAAGGACGGTGCGCCCGGCGCTTTCGGCGCGCATCACGCGTTCAATCCAGTCCGCCGGAATCCCGAATCGGAGCGATGCCTCGGCGACGAGCGGGCGCCAGCGCGCCACAGCGTCGGCGCGCGCGGGCTGGTCGGCTGCGAGCGCTGCAAACAGCGCCAGCCACCGCGCAGCGCAGGCGATCAGGGGTGCCGCCAAATGAGATGCGCCTTGCCGAGAATGTCGCGGCGCTGGCTCGGCCCGAAATACCGCCCGTCGAACGAGGCGGGATGCGCTGCGAGCAGCAGCACGTCGCCCGCGCCGAGCCGGCGGCAGCCGTGCCATGCGGGCATCGGCCTGCC
>TARA_R110000850_G_scaffold7972_19_pt1 | contig 54241 bp, 53 predicted proteins | sample TARA_R110000850 | Tara Oceans TARA_R110000850 (sample SAMEA4397586) | marine metagenome | biome: Polar Biome; feature: [SRF] surface water layer (ENVO:00010504); material: water (ENVO:00002006), including particulate matter (ENVO:01000060) such as... | depth 5 m
GCTGCATCAGGCTGGAGACGACACTGCCGCCGGCGATCCCGGCGGGCACGGCGAAGAGAAGCGCGATCGCTCCGCGAAGCGGAACGGGCAACCGCGACGCGATGAGCATGCGTCCGATCAGCAAGACCGCGACGCCGACGACGAGGCCGAGAAGCAGACCGAGCAACGGCCCCAGTTCGCCACCCCCCGCCCACAGAAATGCGGCCGCACCGAGCCCGACCGGGAGTGCGAAGACGGCGAGCCGGAACATCGCCCAGGCGAAGAGGACGATGCCGGTGGCGGACAGGATCAGACCGAGCAACATCACGACCAACTCCATAGGCTCGGAACATAGCAGAAACACGATTCGGCATGAAGCCCCGATCGGCTCGCACTATGGGCGGTCTGGCGCGTTCTTCTCGGGCGACGTCGATCGCAGCGCGACGAACAGCGTGGCCGCACCGGCTTCGCTCCGGCCGGCAGGGGGCCGGTCGCCGATCGCGAAGAAGATGGCATTGACGGTACGCGGCGTTGCACTGGCGGCCGTGACAGCCGACCGGGAATTGACGGGCACTCCGGCGACGCTCGCGAGATAGGCGCGGGTCTCACCGGGCAGCGCGCGGCCGGTCCGCACGTGCTCGGCATAGCGTGCCGGTCCCGCGTTATAGGCTGCGAACAGTCCGGGATAACCGAAGCGGTCATACATCAGACGAAGATAGAGCGTCCCCGCCAATATGTTGTCGCGCGGGCTATGGGGATCACGTCCGAGCCCGAGCCGCGCGCGCATTTCGGACCAGGTGCCGGGCATGAGCTGCATCAGTCCCATCGCGCCGGCGTGGCTGGTAATCGGGCGCCCGTCCAGCACCGTGCGCCCGCCGCTCTCGGCGCGCATGACGCGCTCGATCCATTCTACCGGCACGCCGAAACGCGCCGAGGCTGCCTCGATATAGGGCCGCCAGTGAACGACCGACTGCGCGTCAGCCGGTGCCGCCGCCAGCAGCGCCAGGGCGGTGATGGCGACCCTCAGCCCAGCCACAGCAGTCGCACCTCGCCGATGACGTCGCCGCGCGATGTCGGTCCGAAATAACGCCCATCGAACGAATCCGGGCTGTCCATCAGCAGGAACAATGCGCCCGAACGCAACATCACGCAGCCATTCCACCACGGCATCGGACGGTCGCGGCCATCGGCTTCGCGGCGTTCGGCCACCGGGTGGCCGTTGACATAGATCTCCCGCCCGCGCGCACAGACGCGATCGCCGGGCGCGGCCGCGACGCGCTTGACCAGCGGGATATTGATCGGAATGTAGCGCCGCTCGGCGGCGAGCCGGCGCCAGCGGTCGGGCACCCGGACCAGCACCATGTCGCCCGATGCGATGTCCTGCCGTCCGCTGACGGCATAGAGACCGATCGGCGCGCTGGCCGATGCGTTCCAGACCAGCCACGGCGTTGGCGGCAGCGCGATCGTGGTCGCCAGCGCGGCCGCGCCGAGACCGATCAGCGCGGTGGGTTTAGCCGGCAGACGGGAGGGTAGCAGCCTAGCCATTGCCTCCCTCCCGCATGTTCGCGCGCGACCAGGCCTCGATATCGTCGATATGGTAGCGCCAGACGGTGCCATGCTTTCGGCACGGCGGGCCGCGCCGCTCCCGGCGCATCTTCTTGAGCGTGTCCCCCGCGAGACCGAGATGGAACGCGGCCTGCTTGGTTGTCAGAAACGGGCAATGCTCGCGTGCCCGCCGAGCGCGCTCCGCGGCCGACGACGCCGTGGCTCCACCGTCCACAGCGGATGAATCCGCCTCGATCCGTGTTCGCGCGCCGCCGCCTGCTTCGGGGTTTGGATCGTGTGTCATGAGTGCAGCGCCCGGTCCGACGAACCCGCGTTACCCGCCGATCAGGCCCGCACGCGCGGCTTCCTGTTCGGCGACATAGGCATCCAGCATGTCGGCCTGGCCGGGGAGCAGCGCGTCGATCGCAGGGAGGCCGTCGATATCGTCCCGGTGAAGCAGCACGGACGGGCACTGGCCTTCGACATTGCCGAGATTGGGGCGATGCTGGGCATAGCCGATGAGCGCGGCCAGATCGGGATCGAACGCTCGAGCGATGGCGGGCGGATAGACGAGATACTGATTCTCGAACGTCCGCAGCCATCCGAGGCAATAGGAGGTGATGACCGCGCGGCGCACATGATCGGACTGGTTAGCGCCGGCACCATGCAGGATCGATCCGAGGAACAGCAGCGCGGAGCCGGGTGGCATTTCGGCGGCGACCGGACGTGCATCGCCCGGTTGCGATGCCGCATCGTGATGGCTGCCCGGCCAGACCAGCGTCGCGCCACTCTCCAGCGTGAACGGATCGATCGGCCAGATGACGTTGATCTGATAGTGCATCCCGGTCTTGACGCCGCCCCAGAGATCCTGGTCGCGGTGCGGCACCTGCGCGAGCGCGCCGGGATGGATTTCGATCGCCTGGGTGAGGTTGAGAACGATACGATCGCACCATTCCCCGAGCACCGTTTCGGCGATACCGCGGATGATCGGGTGCAGCACAAGGCCGGCGATATGCCGTGAACGCCGCAACAACGCGCCAAAGCGCTTGGTGCGGGCTCCGTAGAATCCGCCTTCGCAAAAGGGCGTGGCGACGAAGCGCGGTGCGAGTTCGGCTTCGAGCGCGGTGATTAGCTCGGTCGGCACGGCGTTATCGACAATGACATAACCGTCGGCGAGCAGCATCGCGGCGAGGCGGGCGGGGTCGTGCATCGCCATTCCCTTCACGCGGCTCTTGCCGCCGCATCGGGAGTGATCGCACCCGGTACATAGATGCCGTTCGACGCCAGCAGCGCAGGCGTACCGGCGCAGATCTCGATGCGGAACGCTCCAAGGAACGCGCCATCGATGCGGCGCGCGGGGCCGAGCGGCGCTGCGCGCCAGCCCATCGCCAAAACCTCCTCGCGAAAAGCAGCGGTCACGACGCCGGTTAGCATGGTGATTCCGCTGCCGAGCGCATGATCGACCATCGCCGAGATGAGCCGGTTGCGGACACGCAGGCGTCCGGGGGCGCCCAATCGTTGCGGCAGGCAAAGTCGCGTAATCTCGCGAACCTGCTCCCCCCGGGGCGCATCGCACTCGCAGAGCGACGCGAAACGATCGGCGAGAAGATGTGCGCCCTCTGTCGATAGCAGCCGCATCGACCCCTGGTGAATGCAGCCATCGTCGGTGGCGATCAGATAGACCGCCTTGTCGCCGTCATAGCTGTCGATTTCATAGCGGCCGCCGACGACCGGAACATCCCAGCCCAGCAGATCGACGAACAGGGTCTTGCGGTCCTCGAACATCGAGGCGGCGCGCGCATCGGTAAGCGAGCACCCTTTGACAATATGGATCATGGCAGTAGCTCCCGTTCAAATTGAACAGTCGCGAAGGGAGCAGAGATGAAGGGCTCAAACAGTCGTCAATATTGAGGATGCGGCGATCCCGCTCAGAACCGCGGGACGATCTCCTCGATGCAGACGATTCCGCAGGCGAGCGCGATCGCCGGGAGCTGCGCGCGGGAATAGATTCCGAAATGTTCGCGCAGGTCACGCATGTAGGTGCGCACTGTCGTCGGGGCGATGTTCATCATGATCCCGATCTCGACGTCGCTCTTGCCCATCGCCGCCAAGCGAAAGCATTCGAGCCGCTTTGGGCTGAGATGGGGTAATTTCAGCGGGCGCGCCGGAAAGCCGTGCAAGCGCCGCGCCTCGGTAAACGCCTCGCTCGCCATCAGCGTCGCGATCCGGCAGATATGCGATGGCGGCAATTGCCCGTCGCGCGTTGCGAACGTACAGCATCCGGGCGGCTCGCCGGCGACGCCAATCGGAACGGTGAGGCCGTTGCGCAGGCCATGACGCGCGGCTTCGCGCACGATGCGCGCCTGTCGCCGCGTGAAGCCGCCCAGCAGTCGCTCCATTTCGTGCCAGCAGAACGCCCGGCTTGTCGAGCGCGCCGCGAGCAAGGCGGGATCGTCGCGGTAATAGCCTTCGGCGACGAAAACGTCGCCCCAGCTCTGGAAATTGTCCATGCGGAAATATCGCCCACCGGGCTGAAAGAAGGCCATGCTCTGGACGATCGCGAGCCATGGGAGGCCGAGCTGGCGTGCGGCGGCCTCGCTGCAACTGAACAGCTCGCGATCACTGTTCGCGCGCCTGGCCTGCTTAATATAGGCATCGAGGTCGCGAAACGGCACCGAGGGGCACTCCTTTCGACGCGCGCGTTGCGGGCGCGTCTATCGGGCGCGTGGTTCCAGCCCACGCGCGTGCAGCCCCCGATGATTTACTTGGTCTTGCTCGGCCGCCCCGTCGGCTTGTGCGGATGGCGCCGGAGCGTCACCGCCGGGCGCGCCAGTATCGCGCCGATTTCCAGTTCGTCGTCCGAAACGATCGAGATCGATATCCGGCCGGACAAGAGATAGACGGCATTAACGCCGAGTGCCTTCGCGAGCCGCTCCATTGCTTTCAGCGTCGGGCTCGACCGGCCATTTTCGATCGCACTCAGATAAGAGCTGCTCGTGCCCGCATCATGGGCGAGCGCTTCTTGCGTGATGCGCATCGCAAGCCGCAATTTCCTGAGATTCAAACTGAAGGACTTCGACGCATCCATAAGGGCGTAAGTTCACGCCCTGCGACCATTACTCCACACTGGATACAGGTTGGAGTTATTATCTATATTATTACGTTTTTACAAATATTTAAATGAGATTCCCGAACAACGCGCACTCAACTCTGATGCGGATTCTCAGGCGCGCCAAAAGACCGCATTCGGACGGTCGAATCGGTCGATGACCGAAGCCCTCACGCCAGGACATTGGCCGTGGACGCCGCAGTGGAAATCCCATCGGCGTCGTCACATCCGGGGCGAGCATTGATTTCAAGCGCCGAGCGAATCACGATGCGAACAACGTCCCGTGGACACGTCCGCAATCGCCGTTCCGGCGTGGCGTACAGGAATCATCGGATAGTTTGACGTGCCTGTGTGTCGTTGTCTCCTTTGATTTGAATGCAGCGCAGCGAAGCGGAGCGTCGCATTGGTTCATAGTTATGAAATCACCGTTCGTGTCGGGCCGCTGGCCGCCCACCATGCCAACCGACTACTCGCAACAGTCGGTTCTGGCGGTAATCCCGCAGCGGTCCGGTTTGCTCCAGCCCCGCCGAATTGTACTCGGATCTTCATGATGCAGCGGGATCGGTCCGGGGATCGGTAGTGACGAGCCCGAAAAACGTGGCGCCGGCATTGCCTGGAGGATATTGTCGATCTCCCGATAGACGCCTCGCGCTGCCATATGAGGATGGCGCGCCGCTTCGTCCGGATCAAGCACGGGGGCAAAGCAGGCATCGCTGCCTTCCAGCAGTGTGCGCCATTCTTCCCGTGTCCGCATGGCGAATATCTCGCTAAAACGCTGCTTGAGCTCGGGCCAGGCATCACGATCATAGCCGTCGTCAAAACTGCTATCGCCGGCCAACCCCAGCTTTTTGCAAAGCAGCGCATAGAACTTGGGCTCGAGTGATCCGACTGAGATGAAATTCCCGTCGGCGCACCGATAGGTCGAGTACCAGTGAGGGCCGTCAAGGATGCTGCAGCCGCGTATGCTGGCAACCTGGCCGGCGGCCTTCAGGCTCAGGAGCAAGTTCATCATGTGAGCGCTCCCATCGACGATCGCGGCGTCAACCACTTGCCCATTCCCGGTATCCCGCGCGTGCATTGCCGCTGCGAGGACGCCGATGGCCAAATAGAGCGCTCCACCCCCAATATCGCCTACCAGGCTTGGCGGCGCCATTGGCGGTTCACCGGGATGCCCAGCATACCAAAGGGCTCCTGACAGCGCGATATAGTTGATGTCATGGCCGGCCGCTTGGGCGAGAGGTCCCTGCTGCCCCCAACCCGTCATGCGACCGAATACAAGGCGGGGGTTACGCGCTAGGCAAACCTCGGGACCAAGGCCGAGCCTCTCCATCACCCCAGGCCGCATGCCTTCGATCAGTACATCGCCCCTTTGGACGAGATCCAGGACATGCGCGACGCCTTCGGGGGACTTCAGATCCAAGGCAATTACACGTTTCCCGCGGTTCACAATGGCGCCGCTGCCAAGATCGATATTTTCGGAGTTAGGGCTTACGCGTTCAATGACGACGACATCGGCGCCAAGGTCGGCCAACAGCATTCCGCAAAACGGCGCCGGGCCGATGCCCGCAATTTCGAGTATTTTGAGGCCTGCAAGCGGACCAGTTTTCGTCATTCAGGCATACCTGCGTCTGAGACCTTGGCGCTTTGATCCAGGCCGTTTCGCCGCTCCAGATTTCGAGACGGGTTGCAGTCGTGCTGGGCGGCAGTGTCGAAAGTAAGATTGGCAAAATGACCTTGATTCGCCTAATTCATTCTCTGGAGCAATTATTCCTGTGGGGCATGTCCATGCTCGATTCTCGCCTCAAGCATGCCGTCGCGGTTGGTCAGCTTCGTTCCTTCTCCAGGGCAGCGGATGCGGTTGGTGTCACGCAGTCGGCGGTGACCAAGAGTGTCGCTGAACTCGAACGGCATCTTGGCTATTCCCTTTTCCATCGGACCTCACGGGGCGCGATGCCGACAGAGGAGGGACGCGAATTTATTGATCGCGCAGCGCGCTTGCTTGCCGACGCAGCTGAACTACTCGGAGATACAGCCCGCCGCGCCGACGCCTATGCGGGCCCGCTTCGAATCGGACTGTTCCCAGGGTCAATCGACTGGTTGCTCACCCAACCTCTGGTTTCTTTGCTGCGGCGCCATCCGGCAGTGCGCGTCGAAGTCGTTTCGGGCAACAGCGAAAGGGGCGTGCGACTCCTGTCGCGCGGCGATATCGATGTCGCCTTTGGACTTGAAGCGGCCTTTGCACGCTGGCCGGAATTCAAGTGCGAGCGGGTCGCCTCGATCGAAATACTGCCTTTTGTGCGGAACAATCATCCCATTCTGGGGATAAACCCGACCAGCAAGGAGCCGCTGGTCCAGTTCGAATTCGTAGTGCCCTCATCTTCCGAACCCTACACATCGATCATTCAGCAGATGTACGAAAAAAGCGGTAAGCGTCCCGCTGACTGGATCCACATGACAGACTATTTTCAATTGGTTCGACGGATCGTTGCCACATCCGATGCTATCGGGATGGTTGCAAAACAGTTCACCGAGAACTCATGGTTTCGCGCCAATTTCGTGGCCTTGGAGGGAATCGGTTTATTCGATCCATTGACGCTTTGTTATGCTGTGCGTAGCCGCTGGCAGGTAAAACCGGCTGGCCGTGCGCTCGTCAGCCTTGTTCGTCAGGCATGGCGCACCGCATCATCGGATTAACGGCAAGGGGGCGGGGTGCGATCGGAAATCCGCTGCATCCGTCGCGATCAGCTAGAGCATTTCGCGCAGAAGTGGGAACCGGCTTTCCGGCAGGAAATGCTCTAGCAAATTGATCTTGGGCATTTTCCGAGTTGGCGGGTGATTCCACTCGCCTCGAAAATGGCCTAGAAGCTAATCGCCACTTCTCCGCCGATGACGCGCCCCCTGTTTAGCGGTGAAAGGCTTGCACCCGTGCCCCCGAAGGCCGCCGGCAAAGGTGTATCGCCGCCAATCGTCACCTCATTCAGGAGGTTTCGGCCATAGATGGAGAAGCGCCAGTGCTTGTTGTCGGTCGCCAATGTGAGGCTCGCATCGAGCATATCGGCGCCCTGAAGGAAGCCGACGTTGTTGTCGGTGAATGCCGCCTTGTCGCGATGCGTGAAGCTGACACGCGCCGTTGCTGTCCCCAATTCGCCAAGCTGCTGATCATAAGTCAGCCCCACGCCATAGGTCCATGGCGACAGCCTTGGCAATTTGAGCGCACGATCCACATCGTTGATGACGCCATCACCGCTGAGGTCGAACTGGACGTTGCGATACTGGCCATTCACGTAGCCGAGCTGACCCGAAATCACGAGGTTGGACAAAAGAAAAAACTGCCCCTCGGCCTCGACGCCTTTGATTGTGGCGTCGGCGGTGTTCCGTATGACCTGGCTGACGCCAAGCGGTCCGGGCAGGTTGATCTCGCGCTGCAGGTCCTTCATGCGATTGTAGAAGGCCGCCAGGTTGATCCGGTGGCGCCCGAATTGCTTCTTGGCGCCGAGTTCGAAACTGTCCTGGGTCTCTTGATTGAATGGCCCCGGCGGCACAGCGGGATCGGTGTTGCGCAAATTATATCCGCCGCTGCGGAACCCGCGCGTGTAAAGGCCATAAATCTGCGTGTCGTCATCCGGCTTCCACTGAAGGCCGATTTTCGGCGTAAACCCTCGCCATTTTGCCGCGTCGGCGAAATTGGTTGCACAGATCAGCGTGTCTAGATTGCAACCATTTGCGCGTAAGGCCGAGACCCGAACGGCTTTGCGTTCCCAACTATACCGCGCGCCGAGATTCAAGGTCAGCGTATCGGTGAAATGCCAGTCGGTCGAAGCAAAAATGCCCCATGTTGTCTGGTCTTGCGTACCCCCACCGGAAACGATCCGAGCACCGCCCAAAAGATTCCGCAGCTCGGCGTAACGAAGATCCTGGGAAAAATAGTATAGACCGGTTGTCAATTCGACGTCACCGAACCTTCCGGCATAACGAAGTTCGTCGCTGAGTTGATCCTGGTCGATTTCGAAAAAGGCATGAAAGAAGGACTGTGGTGTTCCATCGATATCAGCGCCCGCGGAGGATCGGAATTTCCGATAGCCAGCGATGTTGGTGAAGACGCCTTCGCCCAGACCGACATCGATGTTGGTTTCCACGATCGCCTGGTCCCATTTGGCATCATAGAAACCTGGGAAATTGATCGAAAACCTGAAGCTGTCGCGGGGAAACAGCGCGTGACTCTGGACAGGGGCTCCATCGCTTTCGACATCGCCATGCTCATAGCGGAGATCCATTCGGAAGCGGTCGCCACCCTTGAGCGAAAGTGCCGGGCGAATGATAAGGTCATGTGATTTACCGAAGCTGCGATTGTCGAAGCGGTTGCGAAACCAGCCATTGTCGTCGCTGTAGTAGACGGCCAATTTGGCAGCCAAAACGTCATCGACGATAGGTCCGGTAACCGTGCCGCTTACGGTCTTTTTCAGTCCCGTTTCAATGGATAGCTTGGCTTTGGCTCCAAAATCGAAGCTGGGCCGCGTGGTCCGCACAACCACGGCACCGCCGGTAACGTTGCGACCGAAAAGCAAGCCTTGCGGTCCACGCAGAACTTCGATCCCCTCAAGGTCGAAGTTGTCCAGCACGACACCAGCGTTGATGCCGAGGTAAATACCGTCAGTGAAAACGCCTACGGTGGGGTCGATCGATGGGATCGTGCTGTTGATGCCGAGGCCCCGGATAGTGAAATTGGCATAGCCCGGTGCCGTACCCACATCCTCGAGCTGGACGTTGGGAACGTCGTAGCTCAGACTTTGAAGATTCTGGACGAACTTGGCATCCAGCTGCGCTTCACCAAAAGCCGTGACCGCCATCGGTACTTTCTGCACGCTTTCGCCATAGCCCTTTTTTGGTGGCGGTAACGACAATGTCCTCAGCCAGCGCTTCCGTGGCGCTCCCGGTTTGGTCGTTCGCCTGGGGCGTTGCTTCCTGGGCAAATGCTGTTCCCGAGCACAACAACGCGGCAGAAGCCAATAGACATCCTCTCATGGCTGATCCTCTCTTCCCAGGAGATATTGTGTAGTTCATGCCGTTTGGCGGCATTTGAGGGCCGTCGTCCAATTCAATTCGCTGCAGAACTATTCCTGCTGCTCATCGATATCTGGCGGCAGCACGACGCCATCGGCAGCCCGACGGCCGCTCAAAAATATCATGGTAATTCATCGGGTTGATTACGCTCTCAGCGCCCGTTCTACCGCCTCAAGGCTGTCATTCAGCCCGAGCGGGTGCTCGGCATCCGTGAAGTCGACAATTCTACCCCAGTGCCGGGCGACATCATCGAGCGTGAACGCCCTGTCCGCTCCGAAGGCGTGCCCAAGCGCGCGCTCCCACCTAAGCTTGGCGATATAGCCGGCTCCAACTTCAAAAAGCCCTTTGGTTTCGCTGCAATTCTCGTGCGCAAGCCAACCGACCAATGGACTGATCGCTTCCGCTCTGAGATTGGCGAGAAACTCTTGTGGAAAGGCAGTCGCGGTCATACGCGATGCGGCGATTGGGGCGATCGTATTAACCTGGATGTTTCTGGACCGCCCCTCCTCCGCCAGCGCGTTCGCAAGCCCCAATATTCCGAGCTTGGCTGCGGCATAGTTGGCCTGACCGAAGTTGCCGTAGATTGCGGCTGCAGACGTGGTCATGACGATGCGGCCATAGCCCTTGTCGCGCAGTATCGGCCATGCTGCCTGCGTCACTGCCCGCGTCCCATTCAGATGGACCCGCTGAAGCAGTGTCCAGTCTTCGTCGGTCATTTTGTGGAAGCTCACATCGCGCAGGATGCCGGCATTGTTGATGACGACGTCAACGGTTCCGAAGTTGTCAACCGCGGCTTGGATGATCAGCGCGCCCTCCTCGACCGACGCATAATTTGCCACCGCCTGACCGCCCGTGGCTCGAATTTCGTCGACCACATTGTCAGCGGCTGTGGAGCAGCTGCCGCTCCCTTTCTCGTCGCCACCCAGATCATTCACCACCACCTTGGCTCCGCGCCCGCCAAACATCAGCGCGTACTGGCGCCCAAGTCCGCCTCCGGCTCCGGTCACAACCACTACCCTGCCATCGAAACGAAGCTCTTCGTCCATCGCTTGTCTGCCTCTTTTACCTGAGCGACGCATCTGCGCATTTGATCCTGTGCGAGTCAGGCACGCGGCTCCATTTCCGTCGACGCTGTCGTTTTCGTCTGAGCCTTACCGAAAGGCTTGAATGCCGGTCAGGGCGCGCGAAACAACAAGCTTTTGAATCTCCGTCGTGCCATCGGGGATGGGGCAAATGATCGCCTCACGCACCAGCCGCTCAACGATGAATTCGCGGGTGACGCCGTTGCCGCCATGGATCTGAAGCGCATCGCGCGTCGCTTCGATCGCCATTTCGGTGGCGTACCACTTGGCCATCGAGCATTCCGTCTCTGCGCGCGTGCCCGCCTGGACGAGGGATATTGCCCGGTGCGTCAACAGACGGGCTGCGTCGATCTTGGTCGCCATGATGGCGATCTTGTCGGCGATCAGCTGATGGCCGGCGATCTTCTTGCCATGCTGCGCGCGATCGCGAGCGTACGCGATCGCCTCATCCATTGCTCGCCGTGCGATGCCGATACTCCACATCGCCATATGGCAGCGGGCAATCTCGAACACTTGCAACGTATTGCGCAATCCATCGCCGACCCGGCCGATCGTGTTTGCCACCGGTACGCGGCAATCGGACAGGAATATCTGTGCAGTCGATTGGCCGTTGAGCGCCATCTTCTGGATATCGCGCACCTCATACTCACTCTCGTCACGATCGACCAGGATGTGAGTGACTTCATTTTCGCCAGTCTTGCACGTACAGATGAAGATGTCCGAGTAGGCTCCGTTGGTGATCCAGGTCTTTTCGCCATTGATGACCCAGAAATCGCCGTCTCGTACGGCGCGTGTCTTGATGGCGGCGACGTCCGAGCCGACATCGGGCTCCGAGATGCCGAGCGAAACGAACTTCTCGGCCGCGACGAGGTCGGCAAGATAGCGTTGCTTGATCGTCTCCGGGGCGAAGCGGCGGATGAGTTCTGCGCCAACCGCGTTGATGAAGCCGGGTATGGCCACATCGAGCGAGGAATAGGCGATCTCCTCGAAAATGAGCAGATGAGTGAGCCATCCCATATCAAGCCCGCCCCATTGCTCCTGATGCGGTGCGGTAATATGGCCATAGCCGGTCAGTGCTTGAGTCCATTCCTTCATGAGCGGTTTGGGGATGAATCGCTCCCCATGCCGGCGGATTTCCGGCTCAAGCTTGTTGTCGAGAAAGCGGCGGACGGTTTCCACCGCCATGCGTTGTTCATCGGACAGCTCAAAGTTCATATCGTGACCCCGTGTTTCCCTAGGCGCGCTCTGACAACTACCGGCCCAGGATCGTGACGGCGACCACCGCCTCTTCCACCCCGATGACACCTCCGCCGTTCTGCGCGATCGCGAACCGGGCATTCGGAACCTGTCGATCTTCCGCCTCGCCGCGCAATTGCAGCGCAAGCTCGTAGATTTGGCCGAGCCCGGTGGCGCCGATCGGATGTCCCTTGCATTCAAGCCCGCCCGACGTGTTTACCGGAATACGCCCACCCAGCGCCGTCTCACCGCGCTCTGCCGCGAGTCCGCCCTCGCCAGGCGGCGTCAGGCCGAGCGCCTCGATTTCAATGATCTCGCCAACCGCCGTGGCGTCATGCACCTCCGCGACGCCAATATCTTCTGGCCCCACGCCGGCCATCGCATAGGCCCGGTTCGCCGCAAGGCGGCTGACATGGTGGTCATAATCAAAGGGATCGCGCGCGGCGCCGGTTTGCAGCACAGACGCCAGGATTCTTAGCGCCCTGTCCGGGGCTGCCGACAGTTTGCGCCGACCGGCTTCGCTGCAGATGATCGCAGCGGCGGCGCCGTCGCTGATCGGGGAGCACATCGGCAGTGTGAACGGGTAAACGATCGGAGGCGCAGCGAGTACACTTTCGACGGTATATGGGAGGCGATACTGGGCAAGCAGATTGCGCGTCGAATGCATGTGATTTTTCGCCGAGACGGCCGCGATTTGCGCTTGCGTCGAGCCGTAGGTCTTCATGTGCGCGCGTGCCATCGCGGCGTATACATCCATGAAAACGCTGTAAGGCTGACTCGATGTCGTTCCTTCCGGAACATCGACGCCATTGCCCATGGCCAGCAGCTGCGCGCGGCCCGACTCGGTTTCATGCACGTCCCAAGCGCCATCGAATGCACTGAACATGAGCGCCTTGTCGGGCGAGTACATCTTCTCCGCGCCGAGCGCGAGTACGACATCCGCTGCCCCCGATCGAACATAGGCGGCGGCCATGTGCAAGGCCGTGGAAGCCGTCGCACATGCGTTTTCGACATTCACCACGGGAACGCTTGAGATGCCCATCGCTCGCGCCACGATTTCGCCGCGGATCATGTCCTGGCCCTCCATATGCCCCTGGACGCAATTGCCGAAGAAGATGGCTTCGACATCGCCGGCGGTGCATCCTGCGTCGGAAAAGGCCTGCGACGAAGCTTCGGCGCAGAGCATTTTCAGGCTCTTGTCGAACTGTTTTCCGAACGGGGTCATCCCAACCCCCATGACGAATATGTCGGTCATTCGTTGATCCATTCTTCCAATGTGTTCCGCATCCGATCAGGTCTCACCGGTCGGAAAAATCGGGCTTCCGCTTCTCCCGGAATGCCGCCAGTCCTTCGACAATGTCGTTGGACAAGGCGTAAGCAGCCATGGTTTCGAGTTCCTGACGCAGCCCGACTTCGAGCGAGCTATCCTGCGCAGCGCGGACTAGCTGCTTCATGTAGGCGAGCCCTGGCCGGCTCTTTTCTGCAAGAGATTCTACCAGCGCTTGCGCTGCCGCAATGAGATCCTCGGGAGCAACCAGTTGGGTCACGAGTCCGGCTTCCTTCATCTCGGCAGCCGAGATGGTCCCGCCGGTCATCATCAGATGTTTCGCACGCGCTTCGCCGATCTTCCTAGGGAGTCGAACCGACCCTCCACCGCCGGGCAACAGGCCGTAATTTGCATGGGCGTCGCCAAATCTGGCCGGGTGCGCGGCAATGACGAGATCACAGCACAACACCAGTTCCAAGCCGCCGGCGAGCGTAAGGCCGTTGACCGCCGCAATTATCGGAAGGCGCGACGTCTCGATCCTGTTAAAAGCCTGACCGAGCGGCGGCAGAAACAGATTTAAGCGTTCGGCGAGAGTTTGTCCGCCTGTTCCATCGCCAATTGCGAGCAGATCCGCGCCAGCGCAAAACGCCCGTCCGGCGCCGGTAAGAATGCAAGCGCGCACCGTCGCATCTGCTTCCGCTGCCTCGATCGCTGCGGCGAGTTCCTCGGCCAAAGCCAACGACAGACTGTTCAACGCTGCCGGCCGGTTGAGGGTCACCCAAAGCGCTGGGCCGCGTTGCTCAACCAGGATGTATTCATAGTCCATTGCAGTCTCCCGCGCGCCGGCAGGCGGTCACCGGAATAGAGGATGTGGCTAGGATGGCTGCGTCGGTCATGCCCCCGAAATGCGCCGGTCCTGGCCCGCCCAATAGGGCTCTCGAAGCTTTGAACGAAGCACCTTTCCGACATTGCTCAACGGCAGTGGCTCGGCGGTAAAAACGACCTTGCTTGGCTTTTTTGCGGAGCCCAGACGCTGGCGCACCAAATCTATTATCTCGGTCTCCGTGATTTGTGCTCCGGGCTTGACACGCACCATTGCAAGCGGCGTTTCACCCCATTTTTCATGGGGCACGCCAAAGACCGCGACCTCGAGTACACCGGGATGGTCGGCAATTACGTTTTCGATTTCGGTGGGATAGATATTGAAGCCGCCTGACACGATCATGTCGTTGTTGCGATCGAGCAGATACAAAAATCCGTTTGTGTCGATCATGCCGACATCGCCGGTTTTGACCCAGCCATCTTCCATGCGCCGGGCGGTTTCCTCCGGATCGTTCCAGAATTCCTCCATCTGGCCATTTTCGAACCGTGCGACGATCTCGCCGGGCTCGTTTGGTCCCAGCACCTTTCCGTCCTCGTTACGGATTTCGATATCGGCGCCACTCATGGGACGTCCGACCGCCCGAATTGGGGCAGAACCTTCAAATTCGCCGAACCACTCGTTGGGCCCCATAGACGCGATGGGCAGGATTTCGGTCTGTCCATAGCCCGAATGAAGAACATGATTCCCGAATATCTGGCACGACTTGCGAAGCGTCGGCTCGGAGATCGGCGCTGAAGCACTCAGCAGAAACTTCAAATTCGGAAAGTGGCGGCCATATGCCCCGTCGTGATGCACTATGGCATTGAGCATGGTGGGGGCTACAAAGGCATGGCTGATCCGTTCCTGCTCGAGAGTGTCAAGAAAGGACGCTGGATCGAAGCCGTCCATCATCACGTTGCGGGCGCCGCAATACCAGGCCGGCACGAACAGGAAGCCCGATGCATGGGACAACGGGCCGACATGCAGAATGGCATCCCCTGGGGCCACTTGGGGGCCGATGCTGAAAAATGCGGCGGAGATCGTCATCCATGAACGGTGCCGATAGGCAACGCCCTTGGGTTTGCCCGTCGTGCCGCCGGTGTGGCGGATGACACAATAGTCCTCCGGCGCGACGACGGGATCAGGATCCCGGTCCGAGGCTGTCGCCAACCAATTCTCATAGTTGTGATCGCGGATAATGATCCGCTCAAGCGTCGGAGCTTGGGCATCCAGCCCCGCCAACTCCGAAGCCAATGCCTCATCGACCAGCGCCAACCGAGATCCGGTACTCGCGATCATATGGGCGTGCGCTTCACATCGGTTGCGCGCATAGAGAGGAACACGCGTATAGTTTCCAATGGCAGCCGCCAGTATGATGTCGGCGGCCTCGATGGAGTTCTTCTCCAGCGTAGCAATCCGGTCACCCGGTTGAAGGCCGCACTCCGCAAGAGCATTTGCGAGCTTCACGCCGCGCAACCAGGCTTCCGAGAAAGTCAACCGCCTGTGGCCGTGAACGAGAGCCTCTTGCTGGGCGAAATAACGTGCGGCGCGACGTATTTGCGTACGGACGTCCATCAGCCGCGCTCCTCTAAGGCGCTCGCCCACAATGGCGCAGTCGACACATAATAAACTGACATGCGATAGGCCTCTCCGGACTTCTTTTCGTAAGCATCTGTGTCTGCAGCATTGATCCAATCGTCCAATTCAATATTCTGCGATGCTATTCTTGCTGCTCATATTATCGTGCCGGATCATGTCGGCGGCTTTCTCGCCGATCATGATGCAGGTTGCATTGGTGTTGCCGTTGACGACTGATGGCATGATCGAGGCATCGGCCACGCGGATATTTGCGAGGCCGTGAACGCGCAGGCGGTTGTCGACCACCGCCATCTCGTCGGTGCCCATCTTGCATGTTCCCACCGGATGATAAGCATGATTGGCTTCTGCCCGGATATAGGCGTCGATCTCTTCATCAGTTTCAAGGTAGCGGTCAGGATAGAGAGGCCGTTTCATCATCGCCTTCATGCGATCCGAATGCAGGATCTCCTGCACGACACGGAAGGCATTGCGCAACGTCTTGAGGTCGTCGGGATGACTCAAGAGATTGAGGTCCATCTTGGGATCGGATTCGGGGTTTGAGTCATGTAAGGCAACCCAGCCGCGGCTCTTTGGGCGCCCAATATTGAGAATGATCGTATAGCCCCATTTCGTCATCAGCTTGTAGTCGCGCGCATGGTCGCGATAGGCGAGCGGCACGACATGGACCTGGCAGTCCGCCCGGTTCTGCCCCGGCGCGGATCGCAAGAAACCGCCTGCAGCCGTGGGCGGCGATGCCAGCCAGCTTTTCCTTTGCGTGAGATACTGGAATAGGTCTCGCACGGTCTTGAGCGCGCCAACGACATTGAGTGCGATCCCGAGCCGCTTCTTCGACTGGTAGACCAGCATCAGGTCAGGATGGTCGTGAAGATTCTGGCCGACACCGGGAATATCATGAATCACTTCGATTCCATGCTTCTCCAACTCATCACGCGGTCCGATACCGGAAAGCATCAACAGTTGGGGCGAATTATAGGCGCCGCCGCTGACAATGACTTCCTTTTCGCACGGGATCGTCTTCAACTGCCCGTCCTGGGAATACTCGACTGCCACCGCGCGGTTGCCCTCAAACCTGATACGATGGACGCGGGCATGTACTTCGACGCGGAGGTTGCCGCGCCTGCCCATCACCGGATCAAGGTAACACGCCTTCACGCTGGCGCGCTTCCCGTCCTTCACGGTAAACTGATAGATGCCGACACCTTCCTGGCTGGCACCATTGAAGTCCGGATTGGCTTGATGGTCCAGTCCAGTCGCCGCCTCGATGAAAGCATCATAGACATCGAATTCGCGCTTGCCGTTGGATACGTGAAGCGGTCCCGACGAGCCGTGAAACTCATCCTCACCGCGCTCATTATTCTCAGCCTTGCGGAAATAGGACAGGACATCGTTGTAACCCCAGCCGTCGTTGCCGAGTTCGGCCCAGTGGTCGAAATCCGACCGGTCGCCGCGGATATAGACCATCCCGTTCATACCGCTCGATCCACCCAGCATCTTCCCGCGCGGATTGTAGAGGCGGCGGTCGTTGAGCGCCTTTGAAGGGTCGGTGTTGAACCGCCAGTTGAGCGTATTGATCCGATAGTCTTGGATCAGCGCCGCAAAAGCGCCGGGCGTGGACACAAGCGGCGAGGTGCCTGGGCCGCCTGCCTCGAGCAGGCAAACGGTGACATCGGGGTCCTCGGACAACCGGCTGGCGATAACGCCGCCCGACGACCCACCTCCAATAATTACATAGTCAGCCATTTGCTTCCCTTGTCATTCGACCCATGCTGGCGACCCGGCGTCATGCAACATGCCAGCATCAACCGCCGCAGCCACGTCAGAGGATCTTTTCGAAGATGTTGAGTAGTCCTTCGGTCTTGCTCGAATAGGGTGGCAGAAGTTGACCAAGCAGGCTGAGTTTCGGCTGAGAGAACACCGGCTTGTAATGAGTGAAGCGCTCGAAACTGGCGACGCCGGTATAGGCACCGATGCCGCTCTGTCCGATGCCACCGAAAGGCAGCCGGCGCTGGAAGACGTGCATGACCGTGCCGTTGAGAGTCACGCCGCCAGCGTGCGTTTCGGAAATGATCTTGCGCCGTTCCTCACTTTCGTCGCCAAAATAATAGAGCGCCAGCGGGCGCTCATGCCGGTTTACGTAGCGAATGAGCTCGTCTTCGGAGCGATATGGCATGATCGGCAGGATCGGTCCGAAAATCTCCTCCTGCATCATCGCCATGTCATCGGTAACGTCGAGAACCGCCAACGGCACGATCCGATGCCGTTCAGGAAGCGTTCCATCGCCGTTGTCCGAGAGGTTGAGCACCGTCGCGCCCTTGGCTTCGGCATCATCGAGCAAACCTTGGAGCCGCGCGAACTGTCGGTCATTGATGATACTGGTGAAATCGGGGTTGCTTGCCGCGTTGGGGTAGCATTTGGCAACCTGAGCGCGGAGTGCGGCGACGAAGCTTTCCATCTGATCGACATGGACGAAGGCATAGTCAGCGGCGATGCAGGTCTGGCCGGCGTTGAGCAGCTTGCCGAACACTAAGCTTTCACAGACTTGTGCAAGCGATGCACCCTTGCCCACGATGGCAGGGCATTTGCCGCCAAGTTCCAGAGTAACAGGTGTAAGGTTGGCAGCCGCCGCTTCATAGACTTTGCGGCCAACCGCGGGTGAACCGGTGAAGAGAATATGGTCGAAAGGTAGGGCCGTCATCGCCTGTGCCATGTCGGGCCCGCCCTGGACAATCGCGAATTCCTCTTCGGCGAAATACCGGCGCACAAGCCGCTCGCTGGCTTCGGCGGCGTTGGCGGAAACTTCGCTCGGCTTTGCGATCACGCGGTTGCCGGCCGCCAATGCACCGGCCGCGCCAACGAATATGGTGCCGAGCGGATAGTTCCACGTGCCGAGAACGCCCACCACACCTAGGGGCTGGGGGACCAGGCGCGATGAACCGGGAAGGCCGAAGATGTCAGTCTTCACCCGCCGCGGCCTCAGCCACGTCTTCAGATTGCGGCGCGCAAATTTAATTTCCGATATGCCAAGCATCAGGTCGAGCAGGATAGTCTCGTAGCGGGATCGAATGCCGAAATCGGCGGCAACGGCATCGACCAATTCGTCTCTGTGCTGCTCAAATATCCGGCCAAGGCGCCCGAGCAGGTCCATGCGTTCTTCGTAGCTGCGCGAAACCTGCTCACGCGTCCCTTCGCGTTGGGTCGCGAAAATTCGTTCCAGCTCAGTTCTGTTCCGAGACGCATCCACGTTAAATCGTCCGGAGGCGCGCTGGCCGCTCGGCGCTGCTCGCCTGGGCGGTGCTTTCAGCTGCGCCGATCTCAGTGATCACAGCGCGCTCGATTCTGTACGCCGTGCCGATGAATGAGGGACCGTTGCCGGTGGAACGCATCATGGATGCTCCTCGGTCTGAAAGTCAGGTCGAAAAAATCGGGGGCAGCGGGCGGGAGAGGATGCCCGCCGCCCCCGTCGCAGCAGCGATCAGAACTTGACTGTCGCTTCGACGCCATAAGTGCGCGGCATGCCGCGGTTCAGATAATCGTAGCCGAACACGTTCATGTTGAGGCCGTAGGTGTAGTAATATTTGTCGAACAGATTCTTCGCCCACAAGCTAACCGACATATTGTCGTGCGCATAGGTTAATCGCGCATTGGCGAGCCAGTAGCCCGGATTTGCGCATGTAATCGCCTTACCCGCGAGCGTTATGTTCGATCCCGCTGGGGGTGTATCGCACGGTGTCTGCCCATAATTCTTGAACGGATCAAAATAGTACTTGCCCATGTAGGACGCATCACCGCGCAAGGTCAGCTTGTTGGTGCCGTCATCGATCATATCCCAGTCGAATCCGGCCTGGAACGTAACCTCCGGCGCGTTCGGGAAGGGATTGCCGTTGACGTTCAATGTCGGGCTGGCCGGGTTTGCCGGATCGATCACATTGCCTTTGTACTTGCTGTTGAGATAGCCCAGCGAAGCATCGAAACGCAACGTATCGGCCACCTGCCAGGCGAGTTCGGCCTCGCCACCGAACAGGCGACCATTGGCGCTGCGCGTGAAGGTTGTAGCGCCGACCACCTGCGTTACTTGGTGATTCGAATACTCGTAGTAGAAGCCCGCGAGGTTAAGTTGGACGCGGCGATCGAACAGCCGGGTTTTGAGCCCCGCCTCATATGCATTCACCTTTTCAGGCTGGATATAATAGACTTGATTGACGCCCTGATAGGCAAGCCCGTTGAAGCTGCCGCTGCGGTAACCGCGACTGTACTGGAGATAGCCCATGATATCATCGGCGAACTCATAGCTGACATTGATACGGCCGGTTAGCCTGTTTGCCTTTTCGCGCTGCTCAAGCGGCGCGAGATTGGGGTTGTATGGATTGCTGTAGGGGACCAGGTTGACAACCGGCGTCGTACCGTCGAGCGCATAGAGGAAAGTGCTGCCGTTAAGGTAATTGACCTTATCCTGGGTGTAGCGTGCACCCACCGCCACGGTCAGCCGCTCGGTCGCTTTCCAGGTTACGTCGCCGTAGATCGCCTTCGAGGGGCGCGACACGTCAAAACGCTGTTCGCCGAGGATCGGGGTGAACGGAGGCGCGCCTGCCCCGGCGCAGCCCGCCGAAAAGCTACCCCCCATGCCGCCATTGCCCGTATTATTGATCGCGATGTCGGTCTGGAGTGCAATCAGCGAGCGTGCATCAAGGAAGCCGTTGGGATTGATCTCGATCGCGTCGCAGAATCCGGCATCGCCAGGCCCCAACGCCGGATTGGCGGCAAAGGCTGGGATATAGCGGATCGCGTCGGGCGTTCCGATTGCGGCGTTATTGTAGCTGCCCGGAAGACCGGCGCCAAGCAGCAGCGGCCTCAGCGCCCCGAAAAAGTCCGGGTAGTTGACCGTCTTGACCTTGTCCCTGCCATAATAAAGGCCGGCAATGATATCGAGGCGGTCGTTCGAATAGCTGAAACGCAGGTCCTGGTTGAAATTCTTGCTCGTCGACGTGAGGCCGATCGAGCAGAGATCGGCTGGGCCGCCATCGCAATCATCAGGATTGTTGATATAGTCGCCGGTGTCGTAGCCGGTAATCGAGGTGACGGAGAATTGGTCGCTGACATCCCATTTGATGTTGAGGGCTATCCCTTTCGACTTGCTGATGTTCTTACCTACCCGATCAACTGCGACCTCATTGTCACGCAGCAACCGCCCGCCTAGGAAAGGTTGCGGATCGTAACGCGAATAGCCGAGCGCATCCTGCCCGCCCGCGAGTTGACCACCTGCATAGGGCGCGGTGCCCCATGGATCGTCCTTCGCGGCATAGAGCTTCAAATTGATGTCGAGATCGGGATCGGGCCGGAAGCGGATCGAGATGCGACCGCCGATCGTATCGGTGGTCCCTAGGTCGCGCTCATTCCCAGGCAGTACATTGCGCTGCCAACCATCCCCTTTTGCAAAAGTACCGGCGACGCGGACGCCCAAGATGTCGGGAACCAGCGTCGCTTCAGCGGCGCCCTGCACCGTGAAAGTGTCGTAATTGGCATAGCCGGCGGTCAGATAGCCATTGGCCTCTCCCAGATCCGGCTTGCGCGTGAAGAAGCTGATCGCGCCACCCGTGGTGTTGCGACCGTAGAGTGTTCCTTGCGGTCCGCGCAGTACCTCGACCCGGTCGATGTCATAGAGTTGCAGGCCATGGCTCGCCCGGAAGCTCTGATAGACTTCATCGACATAGACGCCAACCGGCGACGCAGTGGAGGCGGAAAATTCGTTCGCCACTGAAATCCCGCGCAGCGAGAAATTCGGTTGGGTGCGACCATAGGGAGTGGTGACTTGCAGGCTGGGGATCGCGCCCATCAAGTCTGAGGTCTCCGTGATGCCGCGCGTGCGCAGCGTCTCGCCGCCTATGGCGGAAACGGCGGCTGGAACATCCTGCAAATTCTGTTCGCGCTTCTGCGCCGTGACGACGATTGTCTCAAGGCCACCTTCCTGCGCCTCGGGCTTTTCGCCCTGCGATGCAGCGTCCTGGGCATGTGCCGGCACTGCAAGCGCACACGCGATCGATAGCGCGGTGGCACAAAGCAAATTTGTCCTAAAGGCTGTGACCATGACTGTCCTCCCCACGGCATTTTTTGATTTGGCGCCATTTGCCGCGCCTTGGGGCTCATCGTCCAATTCAATTTGTTGGCGAACTATTCCTCCCACTCATTGATTAAGGACTGATGAGCCTGCACCGCTGACGCTTCGTGGCGACGCAAATAACCCCATATATTTCATTGAATTAGTCACGCTGAGCGCGTCCATCGGGACGGATGCGCGCGTTCTGCTCGCCCCAATCGAGCCCTTCCAGACGATGTATCGGCGTAATTGGCGGTCCCGGCGGTTTCCCTTGTCGAGTTGCAAGGGGAATCAGCTATGATGAGATGTAGTGAGATACGGTTTCTTGGAGTTCATTCTACTATTCGCGGATGCATCTAAGTAGCTGATATTTCTAACAACTATGGCAGAAAACCGCGCCTCTAAATCGGCGGTTCTGACTTTTGAGGCTCATCGCGAAGCCGCCCGAAGGGGGCGTTGCCAATACGGCTGTCTCTGGTCGCTTGGTGGCAGGTGCTGGATGGGAGCGGAACAGCGCATGAATTGTGAGAACTCGATAGGATTCTTCTCGACATTCGACACTGCGGTTGCCGCGTCGATCACGTCGGCCCAGTCTTGGAGCATCCGCCTTCGCGGTGTGAGATAGAGCGCACTGTTGTAAGCGCCGCGCACCTCATCCTCGTCCTCGTGAGCGAGCGCCATCTCGATCCAATCCGGCTTGTAGCGTTCGGCTTCGTTCGCCCAGGTCGAGCCGAGCCCCCTAAACCCATGTACCGTCTGCCGATGGAGATACCCCATCCGATAACAGGCATAGATCATGGTGTTCTCGGAAATAGACTTTCCAGGCTTGGCTCCGGGAAAGAGGAACGCATCGTTCGTCGCCTGCAAGCGGCGCTGAACGATCATTGCGGCCTGGCGGGACAGCGGAACAAGATGCTCACGTTCCATCTTCATGCGCTCCGGCGACAGACGCCATAGCGGGTTCGGTCCATAGAGATCCTCGAACTCGTCCCTGGCCGCGAAGCGGGTTTCGCTGGTTCGGACCCATGTGAGCAAGGTGAACAGCAGCGCGTCACGGGTGATCTCGCGGCGGCGCGGCGTGTCCTCGCCGTCATAGGCGAAGATCGCTCGCACCAGCTTCGGAAACTCCGCGAGCGGCACGCGCGCCATGTGCCTGACGGGCGGCTTGGGCTTGAGCGCATCGTTGAGGCCGAGCGTCGGATCGATGGTCGCCCAGCCGCTCGCGATCGCGAAGCGATAGATCTGGCTGACGTTCTGCTTGAGGCGACGGGCGATATCGAGGGCGCCGCGCGCTTCGACCGCGCGGATCATCTCGAGAATCTCGGGCGGGTCGATTTCCGTGATCGGACGCTTCCCGATGACCGGAAAGACGTCGCGCTCCATCCGGTTGATGACGCGCAGGGCATGGGCCGAGTCCAGCCCTTCAATACGATTGGCGTGCCAGGCCCGCGCAATCTCTTCGAACAGCTTGAGCGCGGCCCTCTGCTTCTTCGCCCGCTTCCTGGCCTCGGCGGGGTCCTCACCCTGATCGAGCAGCCGCTTGGCTTCGGTCCGCTTCTCGCGGGCGATCGCCAGCGTGACGGTCGGATATTTGCCGAAGCTCAGCAGTTTTTCCTTGCCGTCGAAGCGGTATTTCAGGCGCCAGAGCTTCGATCCGTTCGGCTGGACGAGCAGGTGCAGGCCTTCTCCATCGGACAGCTTGTAGGGGCGCTGCCGCTTGGTGGCGTATTTGACCTCAAGTTCTTTCAAAGCCATCTGGGGGTATCGCCTGTTTTGGGGACAGCCGAAAAATACCCCCAAAATACCCCCAATCCAAATCGCCGTGGGTGGCCGCAGCCGGTCGCACCGGGACGCCGGCGTACGCAACGGGACGCGAAAAATATTTGATTTTCCTCGAAAAATGTCTGCCAGTGGCCTCAGTGGGTCACTGGTGGACAATCCGGGTTGGTAGCGGAGGAGGGACTTGAACCCCCGACACGCGGATTATGATTCCGCTGCTCTAACCAGCTGAGCTACTCCGCCCCGAAGACCTGTTCGGCCCGAAAGCGGGGGTCATATAGGCGCGGGGGCTCCCCCGGTCAATCGTTCCTCGGCGTTCGCCCGTTAGAGGTTCAATCCATTTCGATTCCGCGCTACTATGCAGCTGGGCAGAATGGGGAAAACCGTGAAACCGGGGAGGGATATCGCGCGCGCTGTGTTCGCGCAGCTTGAGCCTGTGGCGCGCCGAATGGCGCCAAAACTTGATATTCCGCCTATCTTCATCGTGGGCCTCCCGCGCGTCGGCTCCACCCTCGCCTCCATTCTGGCGACCCGGCATCTCCGATGCGCATATTTTTCGAACCTCCTGATGGCGACGCCCGCAAGCCCGGTGTTGACGGCAATGCTTGCCGGGCCTCGGCGCGCGTTCGGCGGCACCGATGATCTTGCAAACCGTTTCGGCGAGACCAACTGTTCGCAGGGACCGAGCCAAGGCTACCGGTTCTGGAATCGGCATCTCGGCACATCGGAGACCCCCGCCCCGCTCGACGAGGCCCGGAAGGCCATGATGCGCCAGACGATTGCCGCGCTTCAGGGCATCGCTGGCGGCCCCTTTATCAACAAGTGGCAGAAGAACGGGCTCCGAATCCCGTTTCTGGCGGATCTGTTCCCAGGTAGCGTTTTCATCGAGATAACGCGCGATCCGCTGGATACGGCGCTGTCGATCCTCTCGGCACGGCGCCAAAGCCATGGCGGCGAGGCCGGCTGGTTCTCGGTGCGCCCGTCGACACTCACGCTTTCAGACTATGTCAGCGTTCACGAGCAGATCGCCGCGCAGGTGGCGGCGACGCGGGCGATTATCGACCGCGATCTGGGCGGGCTCCCGAAGGCCAATGTCCAGACCTATGCTTATACGACGATTTGCGCCGACCCGAAGGGTTGGTTGCGCCTCGTGGCTTTACACTATGAAGCGGCAACAGGCATCCCGATCGCCCTTAGAGACACGCCGGCGCAGAAACTCAGTGCACGCCATCCCCTTGCCGAAAAAGCGGATCAACACCTTCTCGGTGCTGCGCTCGCGCGATTTGAAGGCGCATTTCCCGCATCCTGATAGCGATCTGTTGCGCTCCTTCCCCGCACTGAGTAAGTCCTGCGCCAACGGTGGGGAGACGGGGTCATGATGCGAAATTCGCTTGGCATTGCAGCTGCCTTCGCCGTTTTTTTCCTTTCGAATGGGGCCTTCGCCATGCAGGATTGGACGCTTCTTATCCACGGCGGCGCCGGGGCGATGGCACCAGGGAAACTGGAGCCGGAGCAGGATGCCGCCCGGCGGGCCGGGCTCGCGGCGGCACTGGAGGCGGGGAAGACCGTATTGGCTTCGGGCGGCAACGCGCTCGATGCCGTCGAGGCCGCCGTGAAAGTTTTGGAGGATAATCCCGGCTTCAATGCCGGCCGCGGCTCAGTGTTCACCTATGAAGGCGTCAACGAGCTGGATGCCGCCATTATGGACGGTCGCGACCGTGCGGCTGGTGCGGTTGCAGGCCTCACCCGCACCCGCAATCCCGTCACTGCGGCGCGCGCCGTGATGGAAAAGAGCCCCCACGTCATGTTGCAAGGCCCCGGTGCAGACCGCTTCGCGCGCGAGCGCGGCCTTGATCAGGTCGATCCTTCGTACTTCCGGACGGAGGAGCGCTGGCAGCAACTCCAGAAGATGAAGGAGAATGCAAAGACCGGCGCGGTGTTCGACGCCGACATGAAATACGGCACCGTTGGCGCCGTCGCGAAGGATGTCCATGGCAACCTCGCCGCTGCCACGTCCACCGGGGGGCTTACCGGCAAGCGCTGGGGCCGCGTCGGCGATTCGCCGGTGCTCGGCGCAGGCACGTATGCCGACAATCGCGGCTGCGCTGTCTCGGCGACGGGATCGGGCGAATATTACATCCGTGTCGGCGTCGCGCACGAAATCTGCGCACGTATGCGTTTCGGCAAGGAAAACGTGCAGGCAGCGGCCGACGCCGTGCAGGCGGAAGTGAAAGCTCTCGGCGGCGTCGGCGGCGTCATCGCCGTGTCTCCAGACGGTGCATCGGCCTTTTCCTTCAATACGCCCGGCATGTATCGGGGGCGAGCGACCTCCGGCGGTGAGTTTTCCGTTCATATCTATGGGAATGAAGAGTGAGCAGTAGCGACGTACTGATCGTGGGCGCGGGACAGGCCGCTGCCCAGGCCGCCATCAGTTTGCGGATGGCGAACTTCACGGGCACCATCACGATGGTCGGCGCCGAAGCCGTTCCGCCCTATGAACGCCCGCCGCTTTCCAAGGACTATCTCGCCGGTGAAAAGGAAGCCGCCCGGCTGCTGCTTCGCCCCGAGGCGTTCTGGGCCGACAAGAACGTCACCCTGCATCTCGGCACGCGCGTCGTCGCGGTGAACCCGGAAGCGCGCACCGTCACCACGGATGCGGGCGAGCATCTCGGCTACGGCGATCTCATCTGGGCAGCCGGCGGCAGCCCGCGCCCCCTGCCCCTGCCTGGCGCCGACAGCCACAACGTCCACATGATCCGCACGATTGCCGACGTCGATGCCCTCCGCGCCGACCTTGAAGGCGGCGGGCCGGTGGTGATCATCGGTGGCGGCTACATCGGCCTTGAGGCGGCGGCTGTCCTCGTCAAACAAGGTCACAAGGTCACGCTGCTCGAAGCACTGCCGCGCGTGCTCGCGCGCGTTGCCGGAGAGACGGTGTCCCGCTTCTATGAAGAGGAGCACCGCGCCCATGGCGTCGATCTGCGCCTCTCCGCCGCCATTGAAGCGCTGGAAACAGAGGCCGGCCGCGTCACGGCCGTCCGTCTCGCCGACGGCGAGCGGCTTCCCGCAGCCGCGGTGATCGTCGGCATCGGCCTCGTGCCTTCTGTCGAGCCGCTTCTCGATGCGGGGGCGAGCGGCGGCAATGGTGTCGATGTCGATGCTTTCTGCCGCACGGCCCTTCCCCACGTCTATGCGATCGGCGATTGTGCGGCCCACGAGAGCCGTTTCGCGGAAGGCGCGCGTATCCGCCTCGAGTCGGTGCAGAATGCCGTCGATCAGGCGAAAACCGCTGTCGGCGCCATCCTCGGCAACCCGCAGCCCTACACGGCGACGCCGTGGTTCTGGTCCAACCAGTATGACCTCCGCCTGCAAACCGTCGGCCTCTCCACGGGCCACGATGCCACCGTGCTGCGCGGCGAGCCAAGCGCGCGCAGCTTCAGCCTTATCTATTTGAAGGGTGGCCGGGTCATCGCGCTCGATTGCATCAGTGCGGCGAAGGATTTCATTCAGGGGCGTGCACTCGTCGAAAAAGGGGCGGTCATCAATCCGGCCCGCCTCGCCGATGCCGGCACACCGCTGAAGGAGCTCCTGGCCGCATCATAGGGGGACTCACGCCTTGACCATGCCAGCGCTGTTTCGTGGGCGGCTTTCGATCCCGGTGATCGGGTCGCCGCTGTTCATCATCTCGAACCCTGATCTCGTCATCGCGCAGTGCCGCGCGGGCATCGTCGGCAGCTTCCCGTCGCTGAACGCCCGCCCGCTGGCGCAGTTCGAAGAATGGCTGCAGCGCCTTTCGAGCGAGCTCACCGAGAAGGACGCGCCCTACGCGGTCAACCTCATCGTCCACAAGTCGAACGACCGGCTGATGGACGACCTCGCGCTCTGCGTGAAATACAAGGTGCCGCTCATCATTACCTCGCTCGGCGCGCGCGAAGACGTGAACGCGGCAATCCACAGCTACGGCGGCCTCGTCTTCCACGACGTCATCACGGGCGCGTATGCAAAGAAGGCCATCGAAAAGGGCGCGGACGGCCTCATTCCCGTCGCCGCGGGCGCGGGCGGCCATGCCGGCACGCTCTCCCCGTTCGCGCTCGTTCAGGAAATCCGCGAATGGTTCGACGGGCCGATCGCGCTTTCGGGCGCCATCGCGAGTGGAAGTGCCGTGCTCGCGGCCGAAGCGATGGGCGCCGATTTCGGCTATATCGGCTCGGCCTTCATCGCCACCACCGAAGCGCGCGCCGACGAGCGCTACAAGCAGATGATCGTCGATAGCCGCGCGTCGGACATCGTCTATTCGAACCTCTTCACCGGCGTGCACGGCAACTACCTCGCCCCGTCCATCGTGAATGCCGGCCTCGATCCCGCGAATTTGCCGACCAGCGACCCTTCGAAGATGGACTTCGGCAGCGGCGGCAACACCGGCGCCAAGGCGTGGAAAGACATCTGGGGCTGCGGCCAGGGCATCGGCGCGGTGAAGGCCGTGCTGCCCGCCGCGGAACTCGTCGCGCGCCTGAAACGCGAATACGACGCGGCCAAAGCGAAACTCTGCGCCGCCTGAACCGTTCTCTTTGATGCGGCTCAAGATACCGCCGGGCCGCTGTGGCATGGTTGGTTCCGGAACAAGCCGCGACTCGAAGGCAAGGATCGGAAGCGCACGATGGAACTGACGATTTCTCTCGAAGAGGTATGCCGCATCGTGCTGAGGGCACGCGAATACGACGCGCAGGTCCCCGCCGTCGATCCCGACGACAGCTCCAACATGGCCGACGACAAGGCCGTGGACGTTCTCGAAGACTCCTCGAACACCTCTGTCGAGGAAGAGCTGCGCAGCATGATCGAGGATCTGAACGACGACGAGCAGACCGAACTCTACACGCTGATGCTGGTCGGCGCCGGCGACTACGACCCCGCCGAATGGGATGAAGCCCTCGCCACCGTCACCGACGAGATTTCAGACATCCCCGATGCCCTCATGCGCACCCCCATGCTGGCCTCACTCCTGGAAACCGGCCTCGCGGCGTTCGGGCTGGACTGCGACGGGCTGGGAACGGTGGGTTAGCTACCCGGGGTCGTCATCGCGAACCCAAAGCGCATACCCCTGAATGGAGTCCACCTTCCGATAGTTCTCCCAGACGGATGCAAAGCGAGGATCACCTGAGAGGTATTCGAGGTAATTGAACTTTCCGCCGATGAAATATGACTTCCGTTTGCGTTCATCGACGAAGACGTGACCGGGCTTGAAAGCGAGCAGATCGTCTACTGTTGCGCGGCGGGAATAATTCAAGATTTGCAGTGCCTGGCTGCATGACTGGTGATTGATCTGGCACTTGGGTTCAGAAAGCAGGCCCGCAGCACCCGGAACGAGCCATTGCGCAGGAAAACGGCTTGTCCAGGTTGCACCGGTCAGGTTGACGAAGGGGAAGCTGGCCCAAAGATTCGACGATAGCACCAGGACGGATGGTGCAACGCCGGGCACGGGATAAGCAGCCAAGAATGGGCGAAGGAGCCGTGATTTGTAAGGCCCTTCGATGACAGGCGGCAATAGCATCGCGGCGACTGTCATAACCGCTATCACGGCATAGAGTTTCCTGACGAAACCCCGCGCAATCATCGCGCAGAGTGTTAGCAACAGGAACACGTTCATGGGATATGCGTGAGATGGCCATCCCTTGAACTGGATCAAATAGGCCCCGCAAAAACCGGTCGCCACGGCAGCAAATCTCAATGCGAACGAATTTTTTGAAAATTCATACTGAAGAAACAACAAGTACAGGACGATTGGAAATACGAGAAAGTGCGGCTTCGTAATAACCAGCAGGGAAACGTATCCGTAGGCGTGATAAACTTCCGACGCCATTGGAACGATATTATCGATATACTCCCTGTGAAATACGAATATGAAAACAAAGTACAAGCCGCACAGCGTTGATATGGTTATATTTTCTAGCGAAAAAACAGCTCTACAGTTTTTCCCCTGCAAGGACGCAACCACTGAAACAAGCAGTGGCGCAAACAGGAAATAGGGTTTCATCGCCAAGCCGAAGAACGCAAATACGCCGAGGGCTATAGCCTCCAGAGGCTTCCTCTGGGAACCTGAAGGATCGAGGCAAAGCGCAAGGAAATATGGCAATGAAAAAATGAGCATCAGGTGCTCGCGCTGGCCAACGAAAGGAATCGGCAGCACGATCAGCGATATGATCGCAGCCGAAAAAACGGCGATGCGTTCCACGCGCGTCACATCTTCACTTGCCGCGACGATGCGTCCACACCAGACAAGCGACACGAACAGAAGGCCAGAAACGTAGATTAGAAACGCTGAAGTGCTTCCACTTCCTATCCATTGAGACACGAGTACCGGTGGTGCGGTTACGTAGAACGCCAGCGGGGGATTGATCTCAATGACATCGACATAGAGACGGGCGCCGTTCAGGAACTTTTCCGTGGCCACCAAATACCAACTCGTATCATGGTTAAAGGGCCGTCCCCAGAAATAGAGGGCGAATAGTGCCGTGGTGGCAAACGCCCAAGCAACGTACGACGCAAACATCGATCTTTCATCGAGATGATGCCCCGGACGGAACACCCAAAATTTGAATGCAACGAAGTTGAGGCTGGGCACAGCGAGGCCAACCAGCGCCAGCGCCGCCAGCATCGGCCACTGCAGCACGTGCGTGACAACAAACACGATTAGGGAGGAGGTTGCGAAACCAAGAAGGCTTGCGACTGCAAATCTGCCGAGCGCTTCTGAATGTTCGGCCTGCCTGTTGAAGGTCCAACTGAAGTGGCCGAGGTAGGCAAATACCACCGCACAAGCGAAACCGACGGTGTTGGCCGATCCAGGTGTAAGGCCGCCAAGGCTGCTGGCCAGATAGGCCGCAAAAAGGTGGAGAGCTGTTGCCGCGACCCCCACCGTACCAAAGCGGCCCGCCTGCACTGCAAACGCGGTCATGATTTCCGTAGCGACGCGTAAAGAGAAAGGCCGAATGGCAAGGGGACATTGCCGACGATCCAACGCTCCAGCCCAAATACGCCCGCCAAGGCTGCATTGACGACGGGATGAGGCATCAAGTCGGTTTCGGCATGTCTGTTGAAAACCCGTTCCGCGATGCGCTGGACGACGGCCAGCGGGAACAACAGGGTGTTGAAGTACGCAAGTTCAACAACCTCCAACCCGGCCTTCTCTGCGGCTTCGCGCAGGGAATCAGGTGTGTAGCGACGTTGATGATGGTGCAATTCGTCATGGCGAGACCAGAGCCAGGGCATCGCCGGCACGGTCAGCAATATACGCCCGTCGTCAGCAAGCCGCTGCGAGAGGGCCCGCAGCGAGTCACTGTCCCGTTCCACGTGTTCGAGGACATCGAACATCGTGATCAAATCGAAGTTCTTGCTTTCGAACGGAATGTTGTCCGGCATCTCTCCGAAAAGGATATCCCCTGCCCATTTGTCGCGTGCGCTTTGCCGAGCGCCTGCATCATATTCAAACGCGTGGACGTTTCCGAATTCAGCCAACAGGGGTAAATTTCCGCCTGTACCGGAACCCGCATCCAGCAGAAGTGGATTTTGCGCCTTATCCGCGAGATTCCGCGCCAGCAAGCGTCTCAAAATATGTCGCCGTCCCACGAACCACCAATGTTCGTCTTCCTGCGCGGCCATGCGCGTGTAGACGGCTCTATCCACGGGACACCTTGGACAGATCAGATGCCTCTATGCCGAACGTATGCTCGACGATGTAAAGCGGCCTGCCGCGAACTTCTGTGGATATGCGACCGATATACTCCCCAAGGATACCCAGCGAAATGAGATTCAAGGCGCCAAGGAGCAGCACTGTAACCATCAAAGACGCGTAGCCCGGCACATCGACATTGCCGAGCAGCTTCGCAACAAGAATGAACCCGGCGTAAGCTATCGCGAGCGTGGCGAGCACGGTGCCGACATAGGTCCAGACCCTAAGGGGCGCCGTCGATGAAGAAAATATGCCGTCCAGCGCGAAGTTCCAAAGTTTCCAATACCGCCATTTACTGGTTCCTTTTGAGCGCTGCTCACGCACAAAAGCAACTTCGTCGCGACTAAAGCCCACCCAGGAGAAAAGCGATTTGTTGAAGCGCGTCCTTTCTCCCAAGGTGAGGAGCACATCTACGACTTCGCGGTCCATCAGTCGGAAGTCTCCGACATTTGCCGGAATCGGATGATCCGCAAGCCGATTGAAGAGATCGTAGAAGCGTCCGGCAGTCAGCCGCTTCAGAAACGTATCCGACGAGCGATCTATGCGCACGCCTTCAACGACCTTTGCTCCTGCCGCCCATTTCGAGATCATCTCGGGAACGACTTCAGGTGGATCCTGCAGATCCACATCCATTGGGATAATGGCATCGCCCGTCGCGAATTTCAGACCGGCAGAAAGTGCGGCTTCCTTTCCGAAATTCCTGGAAAGGCTGACGAGCTTCACGCGCTTGTCGCGCCGCGCAAAGGCAGAAATGATTGCCGCAGTTTCGTCCCGGCTACCATCGTCAACGAAAACCACTTCCACCGTCAACGGCTCGGAAATATGTTCGCTCGCTGCCTCGACAACCGGAAGCACGCGTTCGAGGAACAAACCGATTGATTCCTGCTCATTCAGAACGGGGACGACCAAAGAAATCTTTTTGGTCCGAACGTTGCGCATACCGTGTGCCTTGCTTGAATAATTATCGGTATTCAAACACCAGAATAGTTAATTCGCGGCTAAGTCTGCTCTGCACTGACACCCACCGCATGGACGAATGGCAAGGCCGCCATCATGCCGTCCGCAAATACCGCTCCGCCCCCCACCACACCGCATACGTTCCCGCGAAGGCGACGAGTCCGTCCACCGCGTAGTGCCAACCGAGGTGGATCGAGCCCACAAAAGTCGTCAGCGCAAAAAGCGAGGCGATGAGGCCTGCTGTGCGGCCGATCCGGAACGCGAGCAGCACGTAGAGAAATGCGATCGCGTTGTGCAGCGAGGGCATAGCGGAAATGCCCATGGAGAAGGCGATCGTGTCCGTTTCGTGCGCGGTCCAGAGCATATTCTGCCAGTGCAGCGCGCCAAGGCCCATGCCGCCGTCCGCCTTCAGCGCCGCGTCGATCGCGGTGAGCCTCTCCATCAGCCCGGCAAACTCAGGCGCGGAGGGCGAGGCCATGGCCGCGAGAAAGCACGGCCCCGCGGAGCTGCCGATGTAGGCGCCAAACACCCCGAGCACGATCCAGATGGCCGTGAAATTCAGGAAGAAGCGCGCCCGCTCGGCGCCCGGCGCGATGAGCGCGAAATAGCCGATCGCCACGGAAAGCCCGAACACCCAGAGCGTATACAGGCGATCGATCACCAGCGTGGCATCGGCCGATCCGAACAGCGCATGGGTCAGTTCCCACGGTTGCCGGCCAAGGAACAGGAGCTTGTCGGCCGCGGTAAACAGATCGTCGAGATAGAACGGCATGATGTGCGGGATCTGCATTTTCAGCATACCCATCGCCGCGAACAGCACCGGCATCAGTGCGAGCGGCAGAAGTCGGGAGATGAGCCCGCTCGTATCCTGAAGCTGCGCGCGCAGGGCAATCACCATGCGGGAGAGCGGCTGTGCCTCTCCGGAGAGCAGTGCTCCGATCAAATGATAGAGAAGCCCCAGCGATACCACGAGCGGAATGGCACGCAGCGCCTTGCCCACGTAGTCCGCGACAAGCGCCGCTGTTGAGACGCCATTCCACTGCGCCGCCACCTCCGAAACGCCGTAGATTCCAGCGACCATCAGAAAGAGCGGCGCAAGCCACACCCATTCTTCGCGTGCGATGGAAAACGGCCTTCCGAGAACAGCGTACATGGGCGCCCGATCGATAGCTGCAGCTGTGTCAGCAATAGATAGAAGGCGTTAACGATACGTAGAAGCCGTCCTCAGAGCGCGTCCGCCTCGGACATTACGAAGCCGTTCCAATAACATGTTGATAGTAGGGTTCGTGTGTGCAAGCAGCTGAACCGCGCGAGTTTTTTTATTCTCGCGTTGTTTACATCCCAGTTTGACTGGCCCGGCCGTCCCAGCGGTCGGGCCATTTTTCGTCTTGCCGTGGTGTGGGGATTCCGGGCACCGAAATCGGAAGACACTGCGATGGTGAGCCCTGCTGGATTCGAACCAGCGACCTACTGATTAAAAGTCTATTTCAATGCCTATTCCGAGGCCCGCAGAAATCAGCCATTCACATCTTCCGGCGCTTGGTTTTTCCCGGTTTTCCTTGATAATACGTTGACATTCGTGTCCGCAAGAATCATTCTCGATGCACATTGATGCGCACTCGTTGCGCGGACACAATGCGGACACACGGACATGGCGACACGCATCACGGACGATCTGGTGAAAGGCCTCCCCCTTCCCGCCTCTGGCAACCGCGTCACTTATGACGACAAGGTGCGTGGTTTCGGCATCAGGGTCACCGCGGCGGGCGCAAAGGCTTTCGTGCTGAACTACCGCGTTTCCGGGCGTGAACGCCGCATGGCGATCGGCCGCTATCCCGACTGGTCCGTGGAATCGGCCCGGAAGCGCGCGAAGGAGCTGCGGCAGGACGTCGACCGCGGCATAGACCCGCTGGGCGCCAAACAGGCCGACCGCGCCGCGCCGACGGTCGCCGACCTGTGCGAACGCTATATCGAGGAACATTTGCCCGACAAGCGCGCCAGCAGCGCACGGGACGACCGCGCCATGATCGATAACATCATCCGCCCGAAGCTCGGGGCGGAGAAGGTCGCGGAGATCGATCAGGCACGGGTGCGGAAGCTGCATCGCAGCCTCGCAGCTACGCCTTACCGTGCGAACCGGGTGCTGGCGCTGCTCAGCAAAATGTTCTCGCTGTCGATCGGCTGGAAGATGCGCGGCGACAACCCCGCCAAGGGCGTCAAGAGGTTCGCGGAAGAAAAGCGGGAGCGATACCTGACGCCGGAAGACATCGGCCGTCTCGTGGCCGTTCTGGACGCCTATGCGGATCAGGGCGCGGCCAACATCGTGCGCCTGCTGCTGTTGACCGGCGCCCGTAGCGGTGAAGTCCGCTTTGCACGCTGGACGCAGTTCGATCTTGATGAGGGCAAATGGGTCAAGCCCGCCGCATACACGAAGCAGAACAAGGTGCATCGCGTGCCGCTATCGGACGCGGCCCGCACGCTGCTCAAGAGCATGTACGATACTGCGGCCCGTGACGATGACGGCAAGCTGAAAAGCGAATACCTGTTCCCCGGCCCTGTCTCGGGCGAGCCGCGAACGGAAATCAAGGACGAGTGGCGGGAGATCGCTATCGCGGCCGGCCTCTATGACGTCGTGGCGGGCAAGAACGCCAAGGGTGAACCGGTCGAGACAAAGGTCGTCAACTGCCGCCTGCACGATCTGCGTCACACCTATGCGTCGCTTCTCGTGTCGTCCGGCCTTTCGCTTCCGATCATCGGCGCTCTGCTCGGGCACACGCAGCCGGGAACAACGGCTCGGTACGCACACCTGATGGACGATCCGCTACGGCAGGCCACCAATCGCGTGTCGGATATCGTGAGCGGACGGAAGGCGGCGGACGTCGTGCCGCTGCCGGAGCGGGCGGCGTGACTGATCATTGGAAGGCGATTGGCCGGTATCTCGAACGGCTCGAATGCGAAATCAACAACGCAAAGATCAACGCCGCCGATAAAGATGAAGCCCGCCAAATACTTAGACCTCTGCGCTTGGAATACATCCAAACCGATGGCTACTTTAGCGGCCTTGAGACTGCCGCAGATGCATTGATTTCGTCAGGCCGCGTAGTTGAAGCCGTGGCGATGCAAATGACTACCGCTCAACAAAAAAGGGAGCGTTGGGCGCAGATAATGGGCCAATCAATTGCCATTACGGAGATTTGCCAGCGAGGCAGACAGCGGCGGCCAAAGGGATCCAAGGTATCGGAAGACCGGGACATCATGGCTGCATTTACGGCCTACAGTCGATTTAAAGCGGGGAGCGCTGCCTCGCTTACTGCCGCGATCCGCTCGACTATTGCAGATGAAAAGGCTGCAGGGCGCCCGTTAGCCGGCAACAGTGATGAATCCACCCAAAAGCGCATTAGTCGCGCCGTCGGCGAGTTCCGCAGTGTCTTCGATTCGATGTGGAACGAGGCCCACGCCGGACATTAATTCCGGGGCAATTTACCTCCCAAGCAGGCAAGGTGCGAGCGCTGTACCCATTGGCGGACATTTAACGCCAATGGAGGCACCTCGATGCAAATTGAATCTCCCCCGGTTCTCTCGGAATACCTCACTGACCGAGAACTGGCGGCCCAGCTCGACAAGAGCCACCGCACTATCGCCCGCTGGCGCCGCCTGCGCGAAGGCCCACCGGTCACGCGCGTCGGACGCCGTGTTCTGTACCGCCGCACCGCTGTCGCCGAATGGCTCAAGTCGCTTGAGCGTGGCGCGGGGGAATAGCGATGCAGCACAAACAGAAACGCCGCCCGGGCAGGGGCGGCGCTGATCCCACAATTGGAGGCTGTAGGGTTGATCTTGCATACCATGATACCGCGCCGCTGTCCATAATCGCCGAGATCGATCGGCGCATGTCGGTCGCATGGCTCGCGGGTCTGGCGGTGCGTCGTGACTAAGCCGCCGTTCTATCGCTGCAAATACTGCGCGAACTTCGCCGAGCACTACAAAATTCCCGGTAAGGGTGAGTGCCGGGCACATCCTCCCGTTCGGCTGGCTGACGGTATTTTTGGCTGGCCCGACGTCAATGACGGCGCGTGGTGCGGCGCGTTCGACAAGGGGGCTGCGGAATGACGGACCTCCCCGATATGCCCGAACTCGACGCGGACGACTCCGAATGGGATCGCTATGCGAGACCCGGCGAAGCCCGCGCGAAGGCGCGGAACGAAGCGCTGGCCGATGGCTTCCTGCCTTACATCAACGGGGCGGACTGGATCGGCAAGCCTCCACCCCCGCGCGAATGGCTATGGGAGACGCGCATCCCGCTCAGACAAACAACCTACCTCACGGGGCCGGGGAGCGCCGGCAAAAGCCTGTTCGCGCAACAGCTCGCAACATGCGTCGGCGCGTCCTCGCTGTTCCTTGGCGAACGCATCCGGCCGATGCGGACGATCTACATCACCTGCGAGGACAGCGAGGAAGAACTGATCCGTCGCCAGCACGCGATTTGCGAGGCGACGGGCGTCCCCTTCGACTGGCTTATGGGTCACGGCGAACATGCGCTGGTGAGCCTCGCGGGCGTCGTGGGCAACGCGCTGATGGAAAGGAACGCCAAGGGCAATTGGGCCACCACGGAAAGATTCGACATGCTGGTGGACAACTGCCTCGATGATTGTGGCGCCTCCCCGCTGTTTCTCATCCTCGACAACGCCAGCCACTTTTTCAGCGGCGACGAGAACAACCGGCAAGACGTTACGGCGTTTCTAAACGCGCTCAACAAGCTGTGCATGGATCACGGCACGACGATCATGCTTGTCGGCCACCCGAACAAGAGCGGGGACGACTACAGCGGTTCGACGGCATGGCAGAACGCCGTGCGTCATCATATCGTGCTGAAGCGCCCTGACGACGAGACGGACGCCCAGGACGAGGATCTGCGCATCCTGAGCAACGCCAAGTCGAACTATGCCCGGCACGGCGAGGAAATGCGTATGCTGTGGCACCGCTGGGCCTTCGTGGCACCCGATAGCCTCCCGAAGAATATGATCCTTGAACGCGCCGCATCTGCCCGTGTGGCACGCGAGAACGAGCTATTCATGCAATGCCTCGCCGCCTGCACGAAAGCGCGCCGGGCCGTATCTCACAGCCCCTCATCGAACTATGCCCCGAAGGTGTTCGCATCGATGCCGGAAGCGAAGCGCCTGAAGCAACCAGCGTTCGAACAGGCGATGGAACGGCTCATCCATCTGGGCAAGATCGAACTCGACGTAGCACTATGGCAGGGCTCCAACCGACACTGGAAAACAGGCATCCGGGCGGTGGAAAATCTGCGCCAAACACCCGCGCCAGACACCTGCGCCACACCTGAGCTAAGTGATTGTAATTCCTTGCGCCAAACCGCGCCAAACACACACCCTATATCTAAAGATATAGAGGGCGCGCCTCCCTCGGGGTCGGTCGCGCCTCTCAGTGATGAACCTCCAGCGTCTGACGAGCAGGCCCCTATCCCCCAGAAGGGGGGCCTGCTCTCGCACGACGGTCCCGCGTTCGATGACGATTACGACGATGAGGAGTGTGCGTTTTGAGCGCCGCGTCTCGCCAGACAGAAATATTTGCACTCCGTCGTCGCTGTCAGCCGAGCGCAGGACAGGCGCATTCACGGCTCGCACAACGCCACGTACGGACACTCTGCGGACACACAATCGATTTCACTGACATTCTTGTTGATTTACAGCATCTTGCTAAAACAAGCCCGCTGATTGAAAATCCGTTTATGGGAAATTCAACCTCATCTCCGCTGGGTGACATTACCAAGCCTGAGCCCAAGCGCCGTGGCCGGAAACCGGGCTGCGGCAAGGTGCCGGGGTCGGGCCGCAAACCGGGCGTTACGAACAAGATCCCCAAGGATATGAAGTCCATCATTCTGGCGCGCGGGAAGCCGCTGGAACTGCTTTGCGACATCAGCCGGGGCGTGAAAATCCGCACCGGGCCGCAGGCGGGGCCGGGTGAGCCGCAATACACCTACCCTACCCTGCAGGAACGCGCCGCTGCCGCCAAAATCCTGCTCGACAAGCTCATGCCCGCCGCGAATGGCGTAGCAGGCAAGGACGGCGAAGACGGAGCCCCGCTGACGCCCAGCTTCGACAAGATGAACCCCATCGAGCAGCGCGATGTGGCCCGGCGCCTCGCCTACGTGCTGACCTGTGCGACGGAGGGCGCGCAAGGCTCGGAGCCGGAAGCCCTGCCCGACCCCGAGCCCCAGACGGAGACATGGTACAACGCCACCACCCCGCCAGACCCCAAGCCCGCGCAGGTCATCCCTCCCAAGCCGCAAAGCTACCACTACGAGCCGACCGCCGAAGAACTCGCCCGCCGCGAGTTCGACGCGCATATCAACCGCGCCAGCAACCGCGCGATGGACGGCGGCATCTCCCGTCCCAACGTCATCACACAGAGGCCCCGATGAACCTTTCCGAACGCCGCATCATGGCGACCCTTGCCCTCGCCGACCTTGAAGCCGCGCAGGGTGCCGCCTTGCTCGACGGCAAGCCCTTCGATGCCGCCGAGGTTGCCGCCAAGCGCGCCGAGATCGACGCCATAGACGCCGCGGAGGCCGAGACGGCGCGCCGGGAGCGGATTGCGCAGGCCGAGGCGCTGGCGGCCCATCAGGACGCCACACGGGGCGAAATCCGGGAGACCCTGCCGCAGTACGCCGACGCGGTTAAGCGCGCGGAGAAGTCCGCCCGGGCACTCGTCAAGGCGCTGGCCGATATCGAGGCGGCGGCGGACGCGCTTCGAAGCCAGGCACTGGTATTCAACACGCGCCCGCACGCCCTCGACGTAAGCGACATTCGCGACACCTATTCGCGGCTGTTGGCGTCGGAACTGAACGCCATCGAGTTCAGCCGCTACGGGATTCTCGACTGGATTAGCGCGCCGCGTGAGGCCCGCCCGTGGGGACCGTCATTCGAAAAATACGTCAAACCGGCCTTTGCGGCCATTCTTGAAAAGGAACCGAACTGATGGGTGCAGTTGCTGAAATGAAGGCGGACGAAGCCCCCGCCCCCGCAACCGGCGTAAAGCGCCCGCGTATCGCGCCGCACGCGCCGATCGAAGCGCAGCACTACCGCCGCACGTTCTGGATGAAAGCACCCCCGGAAGCGACCCGCGAGGACGTGAGCTATATGGAGTTCTGGACCGGCGTTCAGAAATACCTCCAGCGGCATGACATCGTGCATGTGCTTGCGGATGACGAAAGCTGGGAGCTTGAAATCTGCATTGAGGCCGTGCGCACCGCCGGCTGCGAGATCAGCGTCCGCAAGAGCTACAGCCGCAAGCCGATTTCCAGTGCCTCGACCCCGCTTGGCGACAATCACCGCAGCGAGTGGCGCGCTGGCATGGGTTGGTGCGTCGTGCGCACCTCCGACGGCTATCCGGTCATCAAGGGCCTGCAGTCGGAAGCCGCTGCCGTTCTGGAATGGCAGAAAACCCAGCCGCGAAAGGTCGCATGATGAGCAACCTTCCGACCATCCTGTCCGAGATCAGCGCGATTGAGGGCGAGATGACCACCCGCGACTACTGGCGGGATGAGGGCAAGCAAGCGCGTTACCGCGAGCTTGTGACGCAGCGGGAGGCTGCCGCCGGACCTGCTGCCGGGGGCGAGGAAGCGGGGCCGCGCATCAATATCCATTCGATGACGGACTATCTCGCGGAGCATGGCACGCCCGACGGATATGGCACGTACACGAAGCTGACGCGCGAGGCGGCGGACGTGGCGGTCGCGATGCCCGCGGCGGACTATGCGGCGTTCGAATCCAGCTTCGAGGCCCTGCCCGACGAGATCACGAACGCGGCGCTGGCCGAGCTGCTGACCACGAAGCCGCTGGCTGAACACGTCCCCGAGGCGTCGGCGCGGAGTTTCGCCCGGACGCCGGAGGGCGCGATCCTCGCCCGCGAGTGGGGGCAGGACTTCCGGCATAACATGGGCGTCGTCCGTGCCCGTCTCTACCGCATCATGGACGGGTTTGATGAATCGTATGACGCCCGCTTTCTCGGCTGGCTGGAGAGCCTTTCCACGCCCGCTGCAATCGCGATCTATCGGAAACTGGCGGCATGATCTGGGGGTTTATCATGAGATTTTTTGACTGGCTTTTTGGGCGCGCAAGCCCGCCTGCGGTAGCGCAAGGCGTCGCACTCCCCCTTTCGATCAACGGCGGGATCACGCGCGAGCGCTGCCAAGGTCGCATCGAGCGGCTGACGGCGAAACTCGCACGCCAGAAAGCGCGCGGCGCGGACGCCGCTGCGATCGAAGAAACGCAGCGGTCGCTCCGCCACTACAAGGCGCGGCTGACGCTCCTTGAGACGCAGGGGTAGGCGACATGGCGACTTCACGCTTCCATAGCGCATGGTTTGAACGCGCTTTCGACGGCACGGCGGCGCTCGATCTTGACGCGACAGGCGCCGCAACGGTGAAACTGGCGATCCTGACATCATCGGCCACGCTCAATGCCGACACGTCGAACACCTATTCCGGGGTGAGCGCCAATGAGGTCTCGGGCACGAACTACACGTCCGCCGGCTATACGCTCTCGGGTCTTACCGCAGGGCTCGACGGTTCGAACAACTGGGCCTTCGACGCGAACGACCTGTCTGAAATTGCGCAAAGCGGCTCGGGGTTCAGCAACGGGCGAAGCCTGATCGTCTATGAGACGGGCGGCGGATATATCCTCTACAGCCACACCGCCGACGCCGATTTCGGGAACGTCGCGGGGCCGCTCAATATCGGCTTCGATGCTGCCGGCATCCTCGGGGTGACGATCTAAGCCATGACGATGCCCGCCATCTATGGCGTGACGACGGTTGTTGTCGGCACGGGTGCAGTGAGTCCAGATTTTACCGGCATCACGGCGGCCGGGCGACAGCTGTGGGCAGTGCATCGCTCGGCGAATGAGCCGATTACAGCGCCCTCGGGCTGGACGGATATAAGCGACAGCGGCTGGGGCACGGGCACGGGGGGCGGGACCGATGCGACGCGCCTGCAGCTATTCCAGATGGATGCGCTTGCAGATGGCACCGAGACGACGCTGGCACTCGATGATAGCGGCAGCTCCAACCTCGCGTTCGGGTTCGCGACCGACCCCGTTGACATCGATGTAATCGCCACGCCGTCGGTCGGGTCATACACGACCTCCCCATCATTCCCTTCCGCGACGACAACGGGCGCGGATCGCCTCGTCTTCCTGTTTCTCTGTAACGACAGCGACGCGGACTCCTCGACGGGGGGTAGTGCGCCGACGAACGCAGCGCTTGCCAATTTCGCGGAGCAGGCCGACCGCCGGACCAATCAGGGCAACGGCGGCGGCGTCTGGTTTGTGACCGCCGAGAAGGCGACCGCGGGGGCGACCGGGACGACTTCGGGGACTTACGCCTCGTCGGCTTCCGGCTCCGTAATGGTCACGGTCACGATGGCCGTGGCGACGCCATCGGCGGGCGGCGATACGATTACGGCGGGCAAGGCGAGTGCATCGGCCGCGGCGCGGAACTTAGCCATTCAGGCGGGCACGTCTTTCGCGCTCGGGAAGGCCGTGGCGGCTGCGCAGGCTGGCGCGGCAAGTGTCATTCAAACGCTGTCGCTTGTGCTTGGCAAGGCCGCAGCGGTTGCACAAGCGCGTTCCCCGTCGATTTCCGACGGGACGCCGCCGACGGTGAGATCCAGCCTCGGCGGAATTTTGTTTGGATTGCGACTTTCAAGAATGTGAGGTGATATCATGGCGGTTACAGTTCTAGAACTTCAGTCACTGCGCGATTGGGCGCAGGCCATTCCCGTCCCGGAGCGTGCAAAGCAGTCGCTTACGATCGGCGGTGCCGCATCGGCTGCCTTTGGGCGGGGAACCGTGGTTGTCGAGATTGACAGCGACACGCATTGCCGCGTCGAGTTCGGGGTGGCTCCTGCTGGAACCGGCAACACGTTTTACATTCCGGCGCTGACGCCTCGGCAGTTTCATGTGGTGGCCGGGCATAAAGTCATCGCGGTGGCGGCATGAGAACGGGCGATTCCTTCGACGCTGATCTGGACGGGGCGCTCGATGCAGTCATGCGTGGCGACCTCATGCCAGCCCCTACTCCGGCTCAACGTGCGCGGGAGTCGATGCACTTCGCCGTTTCCAGCAAGCCGGACTATGAGGCAGACCTGCAGCGTGCAGCGCGCGCGACCGGCGTCCCGATACCGTCGGCACGGTCTTACCCTGATGTCGTGAAGGCGCGGGCGCGTTCGGAGGCCTACGACTTCGACTTGATGGCGGAGGAATCGCCCGCGGTCACCTCCTTGCTGGGTGACGTGGACAAGGCCAGGATCGCGCACGATGACGTCGAGAATCTGAGCGCGATCGAGCGGGGCCTGAACAAGCTGAAGGGCGCTCTCAAGGCTGGGTACTACGACGCCGCGAACACGGGCGCCGAAATGCGCCGGGTCATCGACGACGTTTCAGACGTCGCGTTCTCGCCTGTCACGGCGCTGATAGACGCCTATGCCGAAGCGGCGTCCCCGGCCCTTGCCCAAAAGCTCTATCGGTACGACCGGGAGAGCAAGAAAGCTGCGGCGGGGGAGCGGGAGGGCTTCCAGCGACAGGCTGCCGCCGCCATGCCGCAATCCGACAGCTTCATTGAGGGGGCGGTCTGGTCGGGCGTGCGGAGTCTCCCGGCCACTGTCAGCGCGATCGGCGCGAGTGTTGCCACGGGAAGTCCGGCAACCGGCCTTGCGATCATGAGCACGTCGACGGGCAGCTCATCCTATGGTGAGGCGCGCGACGCTGGCCTGCCCATGTCCCGCGCGCTGGCCTACGGCATCTCGCAAGGCACGATCGAAGGCGCGACCGAAAAGCTGCCGATGGAGTTCATCACCAAGTCTCTCGGCAAGGTGAAGATGACAAAGTTCCTTGGCGAGTTCGTCGCGAAGGAAATGGCGGGTGAACAGGTCGCGACGGTCTTACAGGACATGAACACTTGGCACGCGATCAACCCCGACAAGACGATGGGGGAGTATCTAAGGGAGCGTCCGGCGCGTTCTGCTGAAACGGCGATTGCGACACTGGTGAATGCTGGTGCCATGGGGGCCATACACATGGCCAGCCGGGGGCGCTAGCGATGTCGATGGCGAATCTCATCGTCCAGCCTGATGCTGCCTACCTGATGACGGATTCGGGCCTGTTCACGCCGAGTGGAATGCTTTTGGCGCTGGGACCGAAGGTTCTTGCCGTTCGCTCGCAGGCGCTCGCCATTGCCACGACGGGCAGCCTCCACGTCTGCGTACTCGCGCCGCTACTGCATTCGATCCCCGATTGGGAGACGTGTGATCAGGAGGTATTCGTGCGTGCCCTGCCGGGGGTCGTGCGGGCCTTCTACGCTGGCGAGGGCCTCAACCCCGACCAACTGCCGAGCGAGGTGTTTATCGCCCTGTATTCGCGGCGGATGGGGCGCCCTATGGGCCTGTCGTTCATCACAGGCTATCCGACGCCGTTGCCGGGCGTGGAGCCGTGGAAGCTGTCCCCGTGCCTTCAGGCACTCAATCCGGGCGTCGATCTGTGCGAGGTTTATGGCAGCGGGGTAAGGCTGCGTGATCCCTCTTTCGTGCCATGGCGCGATGCCATGCCGCTTGTGGAGGCGCAGAGGGCCATTCGCGCGGGCTGGGGTTTCATACCGGACGGTGTGAGCGCCGTGGCCGGTGATATCACCCTGACGATAGTTTCGGCGGCCGGGATCGAGTGCACGTCCCTGCATACCTATGCCGACGTCGAGGGGGAGCGGGTGGCGGCTTAACGACGCTTTCGGCGTCTCGCGGCGATTCCCAGCAGGCCAATGCCGAACAACGCGATGGTGGCGGGCTCTGGGGCTTTGAGAACCCGATATCGCCAAAGAGTATCGAAGCTGACCGTCACATCGCCCACCTCAATCCAATAGGCTGTCGAATCCCATGGATCGCCTAGTTCAAATCTGTACTCGGAACCGTAAAGGTAGGCGTAGACACCCGCGACGGTGCCGGGTCCAGGCACGCCGAACAGCTTATCAAGCTCTGGGTCAAAGTAGTAAAAGCAGCAGTCAAACGTCGCTAGGCCGTCGATGATTTGATAGCCAAGTTCCAGTTCCCCGGTTCTCAGATTGAAAAGAGGGCCTTCGCCATAGCCGCTTTCCCAACCATCGCGGACGACGGCTGTGCCACCGCCAGCGCGTTTGAGGCGTGTGTAGTATGCTGCCGGTCCCGAACCGCAGCCCCAGTCCATCCCCGACGCTCCGTCTCCACCCTCGCCGCCAAGCGTCGTGCCGCCAAACTGCAGATGCTCAAAGTCTTCGGAACAGGTGAACTTGGTTTTGGGTCGAATGCGCCATCGCATTTCAAAAGTGTCGCCGACATTCCATGCAAAATTGTCAAATTCACTGATGGAGAAGTCGCGAACGTATCCGTCCGGACCAAATAGTTTGCCCTCGCCACTTACGCCTGTGACGACCGATTTCATTGAAATTTCGACGTTCCATCGAGAGTAAGTGGTGGTTGGAACGGCAAACGAAGGCGAAGCAAAACACACGGCAAGAGCCGCGCATGTCAGAACACGCATAGTAATCTCCCCTGTTATTGGGGAGGCTATGGTTAAGGGGTCATTCCGGCAACGATTCGTTTTTAAGCTTGAAGCGCTCGCCTATGCGCCCAGCCCCTTCTCCACCAGCCGCCTGATCGCTTCCGAGCGGGTCGCGTCTCCCCGCTGAACGTCCAGCTTCGCCAGCAATTCCGCTGGCAGCCGAACGCTGATTGAAGGGTCGCGGCCTGTGGCGGGACGCCCTCTAGATTTTTGGTGTGCCGATATTGACGCCTTCATATTTTAGGCATACCAATAAAGACGAGCCGAGACAAGGATTAGGCCCCTCGCCCCGGCTCTAACCGAAACCGCATGAAAGGATGCGATAATGGCTAATTCCAGCATAGGGGCGACGTGCGCCCAGACCAAGCGCCATGAGGAATGGCAGACGCTCTTGCTTGAGTATCGCGAGGCGAAGCGCATCGCAGCGGCTGCATCGAGTGCGCACAGCCAAGTATACGATGCATGGAAATCATCTTGCGGCAGGTATCCCGACCTCGACCTCGACGGGCGCACGATGGCGGGCGAATATGTGATGGCCGTGTATGGCTCGGTTACTCGCTGCGTTTCAGAAGCTCGCGGATGGCCGATACGAGAGTGCATTGATAAAGAGTGGCGCGATGCGATGGCGCGCTGCCGCCGCGTCGACATGGAGGACAAGAGGCGATATCGGCAAATGGGCTTGCGGCAGCTCCTTCGTGAAGCCGACGCAGCATCATCAAAGTGCACCGAAGCTTGGCTCGCATTGTGCGAATATCCGGTGAGAGACATCACGGAACTGGTACGCAAAATCGACCTGATCGAGAGCGAAGAGGACGACGCGATCGATTACGTTGATGAGATTGTCGCTGACATTCGGCGCATCAGCAACACCTGATCCCACCACCATGGCCCATCAAACGCCCGGCCTCACCGCCGGGCGTTTTCATTTCTGGACATAGTGCGGACACGCTTTCGGCTTCGCAACCGTTTCCGTCGGTAAGTTATTGAAAAGATGGTGAGCCCTGCTGGATTCGAACCAGCGACCTACTGATTAAAAGTCAGTTGCTCTACCGACTGAGCTAAGGGCCCTTGCGCCGCGTGGCGTGTGCGGGGCTGATCTATGGAGCGCGGGGGCTTCGGTCAACCGTTTCTGAGACGCGCGTGCATCTGGCGCACGCTAAGGCCGAGTACGGGGTGCCTCCAGTCCGGCGCGACAGCCAGCATCGGTGTCAGCACAAAGTCCCTCATGTGCATGGATCGGTGCGGTGCGGCGATGCCGCGCGATTGCCGCCAGAGCAGCCGTCCCGGCCACACGCCGCTGCCCCAGGCGATGAGGTCGAGGTCGAGCACACGCGCCCCCCAGCGCCGCCCCCGGCGGCGTCCGAAGCTACGCTCCACCGCTTTTAGCGCCGCGACGATCTCGGGCGGCGTGAGGTGCGTCGACGACGCCATGACGGCGTTGGCATAGTCGCGGCCGCCCGGCCCCACCGCCCGCGTACCGAGGATCGGCGACACCGCACCGACTGGAAACCCGGCCGCGCCGAGCGCCTTCACGGCAGCACGCACAACACCGGCCGGTCGCCCGTGCCGTCCGTGCGGGCGGTTCGAGCCGATGGCGATCACGATTGGTGTTGCAGCGGTTGCTAAGCCCATGTGCGCCGCTTAATCGGAAAGCCATGTTCATGGAAAGCCCGCTTCCCCAAACCGAGCCGCCGCGCGATTGTCCGCGCTGCCCGCGCCTCGCCGATTTCCGCCATGCGTGCCGTACCGAATACCCGGATTGGTGGAATGCGCCCGTCCCCGCTTTCGGCGACCCCGATGCATGGCTCGCGGTCATCGGCCTCGCCCCAGGCAAGCACGGCGCGAACCGCACCGGGCGGCCGTTCACGGGCGATTACGCGGGCGATCTGCTCTATGCGACGCTGGACAAGTTCGGCCTTTCAACCGGCACCTATGCCGCCGATCCGCAGGATGGCCTCCGCCTCAAGGGCGCGATCATCCTCAACGCGGTCAAGTGCCTGCCCCCGGAAAACAAACCGACGCCGGAGGAGATGAACACCTGCCGGCCCTTCCTTGAAACGCAGATCGCCGCCCTGCCCCGCGTGCGCGCGTTCATCGCGCTCGGGCTCATCGCGCACCAGTCGACCTTGCGCAGTTTCGGGCTCAAACCCTCGCATCACAAGTTCGGGCATGGCGCGCGCCATGCGCTTCCCGGCGGCCGCATCCTCTTCAACAGCTATCACTGCTCGCGCTACAACACGAACACGGGGCGGCTGACGGCACCGATGTTCGAGGACGTCTTCCATATGGCGCTGAGCGAGGCCGCATAACCCGTGCCGTTCTCGGTCGTCGATCTCGATCAGGGGAACGCGCGCTGGCTGAAATGGCGGAGCGGCGGCCTCGGCGCATCGGATGCCCCCGCCGTGATGGGTGAGAACCCATGGAAAAGCCGCAAGCGCCTGCTCAAGGAGAAGGTGGATGCGATGGCGGGCGTCGTTTCGCACTGGCGCGGCAATGCGGCGATGTCGCGGGGCAATGCGTTGGAGCCGGAAGCCCGGCGGCTCTATGCGGGCCACACCGGGCATAACGTCGCGCCCGCCTGCCTTCAGAGCAATCGCTATGAATGGCTGCGCGCCAGCGTGGACGGCATCTGCTTCACCGCCGGCGCGGTCGTGGAGATCAAGTGCGGCGACAAGGCTTATGCGTACAGCGCCGAAAAAAGCGCCGTGCCGCGTTACTACTACGGCCAGCTCCAGCACATCCTCGCCGTCACCGGCTACGCGCGGATCGACTTCTGGTGCTGGGTGCCGGGCCGCACGCCGCAGCACATCGTCGCCGAACGCGACGCGGCTTACATTGATCGGATGCTCGATACCGAGGCCGCGTTCTGGGACGAAGTGCTGGCGGGGTAAGCCCCTCAGATGTCCTGCGTCAGCCGCCCGTAAAGCTCCGGCCGCCGGTCCCGGAAGAATCCGAACGTCGCGCGGTGCTTCTTCACGCGGTCCAGATCGATCTCCGCCGTCAGCACGCCCGTTTCCTGGGCGCCAAATTCGGCAAGGAAGTCCCCGCGTTCGTCGGTGATGAAGCTGTGCCCGTAGAAGCTCATCGCGTCCTCGCTGCTGATGCGGTTCGCGGCGACCACCGGCACGACGTTCGAAACCGCGTGGCCGATCATCGCCCGCCGCCACAGCCGCGAGGTATCGAGTTCTTCCGACGCCGGTTCGTCGCCGATCGCGGTGGGGAAGAACAGCACGTCCGCACCCATCAGCATCATCGCGCGCGCGGTTTCCGGATACCACTGGTCCCAGCAGACGCCGACGCCAACCGTGCCGTACTTCGTCGGCCACACCTTGAAGCCGGTGTTGCCGGGACGGAAATAGAACTTCTCCGTATAGCCGGGGCCGTCCGGGATGTGGCTCTTGCGGTAGATGCCCATCACCTTGCCGCTGTCGTCGATCATCGCGAGCGTGTTGTAAAAGTGCGGCCCGTCCGCTTCGAAGAAGCTCGTCGGGATATAGACCTTCAGCTCGGCGGCGAGCTTCTGCATCGCCAGCACGGATTTGTGCTCCGTCACCGGCTTCGCGGTCGCGAAGAAGCGCTCGTGCTGCACCTGGCAGAAATACGGCCCTTCGAAGAGCTCGGGCGGCAGGATGATCTTCGCACCCTTCCCCGCCGCTTCGCGCACCAGGTCGCTGACGCGGGCGATATTGGTGTCGATATCGCCCCCCAGCGGAAGCTGAAGCGCGGCGACGTTCATGGTGCTCATAGCGCGGGAACCTGCTGCGTGATGCAATGGAACGAGCCGCCCCCGGTCAGGATATGGTTGGCGGGAAGCCCCACCGCCTTGCGGCCGGGAAACAGCGCCTGCACGGCAGCGACGGCGGCTTCGTCGTTCGGCTGGCCGTAGATCGGCACGATCACCGTCTTGTTGGTGATCAGGAAGTTCATGTAGCTCGCGGGCACCGCCTCGCCGTCGACCTCCAGCAGACCCGGCGACGGTATCGTCTTCACCTCAAGCCCCGCGGCCTCCAGCGTCCGCCACGCCTCGGCATAAACCTCGGCGTTCGGATCGTCCGCGCCCGCCGCTTCCGGCACCACGACGACGCCCTCCGCAACGAACCGTGCCAGGTTGTCGACATGCCCGTCCGTGTGGTCGTTCATGAGCCCGTCGCCAAGCCAGATAACCGTATCGAGCCCCAGATCGGCGGCCAGCCGCGCCTCGACCTCTGCCTGCGACAGATCCGGATTGCGGTTCGGGTTGAGCAGGCACTGCCGCGTCGTCACCACGCGCCCTGTGCCGTCCGGTTCGATTGCGCCGCCTTCCAACACCCAGTCGTTGCGTACGAGCGGCACGCCCTGCGTTTCCGCGACGAACTCGGCAACCGTATCGTCACCTTCCAGGTCGAATTTGCCGCCCCAGCCGTTGAAGCGGAAGCCCGCCGCGCTACCGTCTGAAAGGAACAGCGGCCCGGTGTCGCGCAGCCAGATGTCGCCGAACTTGCGCTGATGGATACGCACGGAGGGGTGGTCGGCCAGCGCGAACCGCGCGCTCGCCTCCGCCTCGAGCCCATCAACCAGGAGCTCGACCGGCTCTCCGCCATCCGCGATGATCGCGGCCACCATCGCGGCGACCTCGGCCTGCGCAGGCTCAAGGTCTTCCTGCCAAAGCGATGCGTCGGAAGGCCACGCCGTCCAGATCGCGGCGTGCGGCGCCCATTCGGCGGGCTGACGTTTCATGAATTCTCCTCTTGCACGAAGCCGGTTTCGTCCGCGCCTCTGCCACTCGAACCCTCCCCAGGCAACGCAGTTCCCTTGAAGCCTTGCGCCACCACATACCATTCGGACGAATCCTTGCGGCTTGCGGGTGGTTTCGTGTGCTTCACCGTGCGGAAATTGCGTTTCAGCTCTGCGACAAGCGCGTGGTCCGCGCCGCCCGCCAGCACCTTGGCGACGAACGTGCCGCCGGGGGCGAGGATCTCGCACGCGAAATGAAGCCCCGCCTCCACCAGCGCCATCGTGCGCAGATGGTCGGTCTGCTTGTGACCGATGGTGTTCGCCGCCATGTCTGAAAGCACGAGGTCCGCCGCGCCGCCAAGCGCGGTTTTCAGCGCGTCCGGCGTTTCATCGGCAAGGAAATCCATCTGCAGGAAGGTCACGCCCGCAATGGGTTCCATCTCGAGAAGGTCGATGCCCACCACCGCCGCCTTCGGATGCTTCTCGCGCAGCACCTGGCACCAGCCGCCGGGCGCCGCGCCAAGGTCCACCACCCGGCGCACCCCGCGCAGGAAATGATATTTCTCGTCGAGCTCCAGCAGCTTGAAGGCTGCGCGCGAGCGATACCCCTGCGATTTCGCCGCCTTCACATAGGGATCGTTGAGCTGCCGCTCGATCCAGCGTGTCGAGGCCGCCGAACGTCGGCGCGCCGTCTTCACCCGCACTTTGCCGCCCACGGAGCGGCCGCCGATACCATTTGTCATGTTAAAGCCTGTGACCGTCGCGCCGCATCAGCGTGCGCAGAATGCCCTCGCGGATACCGCGATCGGCAACGCACACTTCGCGCGCTGGAAACATCGCAAGGATGGCGTCAAGAATGGCGCATCCCGCGATGATAAGGTCGGCGCGCTCGTTACCGATGCAGGCAAGCGCGGCGCGTTCGGCGTGCGTCATGCGCGACAGTGAAACGCCCACCTCACGAAGCGCTGCGGCGGGCACGTTGCAGCCGTCCACCCTGCGCCGGTCGTAGTGCGCGAGGCCGAGTTGCAGGCTCGCAAGCGTGGTAATCGTGCCCGATGTGCCCAGAAGCTGCAGCGCTTCCGGGCCGCCCGGCGGATGCAGGTGCTCGCGCGCGGCCGAAAGATGCTCGGTCACGCGCGCCGTCATCCGCGCATAAGCGGCCGCGCGTTCTTCAATGGTTTCGAAATGCGTCAGCTCGGTTTCGGTAAGCGAAACGACGCCCCACGGCACGCTTGCCCAGCTCACGATCCGCTCGCGCCCGCCCTCCCCGATCTCGACAAGGATGATCTCGGTGCTGCCGCCGCCGATGTCGAAAACCAGTGCGTGTCCCCCGCTGCGGTCCAGCAGCGTCCGGCAACCGAGCACGGCGAGCCGCGCCTCCTCTTCGGGCGAAATCACGTCGAGCGCGATGCCGGTTTCGGCGAACACGCGGTCCACAAAATCGTCTCGGTTGCTCGCCCGGCGGCACGCTTCCGTTGCGACGTTGCGGCTCACCCACACGCCCCGGCGGCGGATTTTCTCGGCGCAGGCCTTCAGCGCGGCCACGGCGCGGTCCTGTGCGGCGTCCGAAAGCCGCCCGGTCTCCATCAGCCCCTCGCCCAACCGCACGATCCGCGAGAACGCATCCACCACATAAAACCCGCCGCGCGCGGGGCGGGCGATCAGGAGGCGGCAGTTGTTGGTTCCAAGGTCGAGCGCGGCATAGGCGCGCCGCTGCGTCTGTCCTGTCTCCCCCCGCAGCAATGGCGGGGAATCGGCAACGCCCGTATCGGGCGCGGTATTCACGTCGAAAGGCATGATGGTCGCCCTGTAATCAAGACGGTGAGAGCCCGAAGAGGCCACCACCGTTCACTTGAAAGCGAGGCTAACACCCTTTTGTAAAAATTCGCAACCTCCGCGCACGGCCCGCCCGCATCTGACCGTTTGACATTGCGCGGCCGCCCCCATATTACGCCCACCGCTATCGGGCGGCACCCGCCGCCCATTGGTGCCCTGTCGTCTAATGGTAAGACTACGGACTCTGACTCCGTCAATCGAGGTTCGAATCCTCGCGGGGCATCCATCTATTCCCGGCAAGCTGCGGGATTTACAGGAAATATAGGGATATAGTGGGATGCTTCCCACATTTGCCCCACACCGGTTCAGAACGCCCGCTGCTCCGGGGCGGGGTCATCCGGCTTGCACTGAGCCGTGAAGTTGCCGACTACAGCTAGTCTGTCAGGTTCGCTGGCACCTTGCCACCGTTCTTCGCCAGTTCGCGCATGACGGCCTTGTGCAGCCAGATATTCATTTCTGCGCTGCCGCTGAGTTCGCCGGTATAGCCGAGCTCTTGAGCAAGCTCTTTGCGTTCGGCGAGGCTTGAATCCATTCCGACCAGCTTCATCAGATCGACAATAGATGTCCGCCAGTTAAGCTTCTGACCGTTCTCATTGGCCAGCTCCGAGAGGATCGCTTCTACATCGACTTCGCTAAGCGGCGGCTGGGCAACGGGGGTTGTTGGCTGTGCAGGCTTGGGCGCTGTCGCCGTGGGCGCGGCTGGAGCGGCAGGCTTCGCAGGCGCAGCCGGCGTGGCCTTTGCCTTGCGACCAAAGATAGCGTCCTTGATGCGGCCGAATATACTCATGTCCCGGGTATCCCTTTCTTCCCCGCCCATGCGGCGGCGAAGCGATAACCTACGAGACCATGAGTCGGGTCCGGGCGGACCAGATGATCTTTACGTAGCGCGCACGCACGCGCGTAAGCGCGCACGCACGCGCGTAAGCGCGCACGCACGCGCGTAACTGCCGCAAAAGTCTTCCCGGGGGCTCCCTGCCAGCCCACCCCTCTCAGGCACGTAGTTTACGCGCGCGCCTGCGCGATATTGCTTGCAAGCCGTCAGGTGCCGCCGCCCGCTATACCCGGGCATCTGGGTAAACTTACGCGCGGGCGCGCAATATTGGCCGCAGCCATAGACAGCCTAAAAAATTCAACCGCCTTCGTGTTATCTAACGCGCGCACAGCGCGGAAACGTCCAGAAGCGGCACATCTTCGGAGCGATCGACACCCCAATTCTTTCCGGCCACCCTTGGCAATCATTCGCCCCCCCAATCAGGATACCGCGCCTTCAGCACCGTCCGCGCTTCCTTGCGGTAGTATGTCATCGTATCGCGCAGGAATTTGATCAGACCCCTTCTGGTAGCGGCATCCATTCCTGTCGCCAGAGTTTTTAGCCAACCCGACAGGACGACGCACGAAGCGCATCTCCGATATATGTGATAACCGAGCCCCTGTTCAAGCATAAAGAACAAACCGTGAATATTACTCTCGACATGGGGATATATTCTCCGCTATACAGCGGCTTATGGACGGCTGCTCGCCAGCGCGTCCAGAGGCCCCACGTTAGCCCAGCCAACCGTTGACGCGGGGCTATCCTTCCACTCTGCTACTCGCCTAGCATTTCAAGCACATCGGGCGTAAATGTGATGCCCATGGCGCTATAGCGCTCAACATGCTCCCGGAAGGCGCTGACCTGCGCTTTGCTGCAATGATCCCGGAACGAACCGGGCGGGTCATTTAAATTCCGCATCAGCGCTGCAAACTCGCGCCCGCTGCTAGAGACAAGAAAAGCTTGTATGGCCTCGTTATCAGGCAGTGTACCGCTTCGCGATGAAAACGCCTGGAAGAACGCGGCGCCCTCCTCAGATTTCACGAAGGTGTAGACGTCTTGCATGACATCATCAGGTAGGCTCGACTGGAACTTGTATGAGATGAAACTGCGCACGCCCGCTTCGCAAGCGGGCAATATTACGCCGAAGAACTCACCTGCAAACGCGTCCACCTCGCTTTCACGCCCCGGATTTAGCTTCTTCGTAGCTTCGATCGCCACGGCAAGCTCTTGTTCCACATCTGCAATGTCCTTTGATGCTGGCATCTTGAACACCGCCGCTGCAACGGCGTCAGCCGCAACCTGATACGAGACCAGTTCCGCCGCACGTACATGCGTGGAGACCAAGGCCATGGTCAGCGAGAGGTGGATCAGCCCGCGCTTCATTTGGTGTTCAATCCTTCAGCTCTACGGCAAGACCCGGTCCAGCGGGGATGCTGAACCGGGCCAACCAGACTCTTTCGAACGAGCCCCTGTTGCCTATACGCGCCTGCGGCGGCGAGTTGCGGCAAGACCGGCAACGCCGAGCCCGAACAGGGCCAACGCGGCAGGTTCAGGTATGTCGCTGGCAGGACCAATAACTTCAATCACCCAAGAATAATCCCAAGCGCTTGTCCCGTAGCAGTTTCCACAGCCAAAGCCGCTGTTATCGACGGTGTAAATGCCCGCTGACAAAGGCAGGCCATCATTAAAAAGGCTGAGGTCTTCGGAAGGAGAAGGTAACCACACGAACGTCTGTGAAATCCACGGAACGCCAAATATAGTCCCCGCATATATACCGGGGCTCATGCCGGTGGATTCGGCGCCGATTTGCGTGAAATTATAGCTGTAGGTGATTGAGACTACGGAATGTCCAATCGGCACTTCAAAGCCATAGGCGTCCATGTCGAGGGTGAAATCGAGGCCATTGAAATAAGTGTCGCCCCAAAATATGTTTGTCCCGACATTTAGGCCGCGTTGACAAAAGGGATTCCCAATCCGGTCGGTTTCTGA